>Ga0302275_10004745_pt1 | contig 13310 bp, 9 predicted proteins | sample III_Bog_N2_2_FD_200229 | JGI IMG/M metagenome (GOLD analysis project Ga0302275, IMG submission 200229) | Peat permafrost microbial communities from Stordalen Mire near Abisko, Sweden - III_Bog_N2_2 | ecosystem: Environmental > Terrestrial > Soil > Wetlands > Peat | place: Sweden: Abisko...
CGCAGTGAACTCCCAAGTGCCAAGCAAAGTCTTTTGCGGAGAGGGACCACAGCTTGCCTGGGGAGAGGAATCCGCAAAGCGCAGCGGAAGAGTTTGCGCCGCCGCCGCAGGGCGAGAGCGTTCTTGACGCCTCCATGATGGCCGAGTTGATTGTGACCAAAAAGGAGATCGCGCCTCAGCTCAAAAAGTTCACCGGAACCTCGCGGGCCAGGCCGAAAAGCGCCGGCGTGGGTCGTCAATCATTGCCGTTGGCGGAAAGTCATGGGGCCGAGTAATGGTATGCGTAGGCCAAACACACGGTTGACTTAGTGAGGCGCGGAAGTTTAAAGGTTAGCGTGAGTGTGCCTTGCGGCCCATGCGGTGGGCGTGAGATCGGCGACGAGTTGGATGGACATGTTTGCCAGTCCGGGCAGGATCTCATGAAGGTATTCGCGGACAGGGATGCCAAGCTGGCGGCAGTTCTCAACCACGGAGAGGATTGCGGCCACCCCCGGTCCGGCCTGCTGGCTGCCGATGTGGATCCAGTTTTTGCGATTATGGAAATCTTTCCATAACAGAAAGAACAGTCTCTTCGTTGGCAATCCACGTGGCGGCAGAACGGCGGCGATCCTGGCCAGCCTCACCAGCACTTGCCGCCGGCACGATATAGACCCGCAGCTGTATCTCACCCAGTTGCTGACGAACTTATCGCAGACGCGCAAAAGCGAACTGCCTAACTGGCTCCCCGACCAGTGGAAACAGCTTCAGGCGGAACAGCTGCGTTCGTAGCACCTACTTCACATACAAAACGAGTCATTGAGCCGGATGCGGTCACCTTCGTTGCAACCTTGTTTCGGTGAGAAGATGACCTTTGGCCGATCTTTCTGCTGGGAACTAGAGTCTCCTTCGCTCGGGAGTTCCCCCCTGCCGCGGATGCAGCGAAGCAGAGGGCAAAAATCGCTTTCGCAGAACAGAAGCTGCTGGGGACTCGGCCACCGGAGCGTATACGCCCTTCAGAGAGGGAGGCGTGGCTGCGAGAGCACCCATGGTTCAACCAGGTGGCGGGAGGCATGGCAGAGAACTTTCCTGCCGTTCCCAGTTGCCCGTTCCACAGAGACAAATCGAGGAAGGCTGTGCCCCGACATTCGGCGATTGCGGGAAACAGTGTTTTAGTGCTGCAACTCGAAATAGAGATTGCGAGTGCCGGAATCGACAAGGCCTCGTCCTGGCGCAAGGGTAAGGGTTAGTCGTGCTCCACCCAAAACAACCGAGTAGATGCCGCTACCCGCATCGAACAGTGTCCACGTACCATGCGCGCCATTTGAGGCAACGATGCTTCCGTCGGGGAGGAATTTGACAGCTCCGAAGTCCTTGAGTTTCGCCATGTAGGTCCCAACGATGGGAGACGGACCTGTGCCGTTGCCGAGCGCAGCGAAGGAGATGTTACCGCTGGCAGTGAGGATGTAGTTTGTCGTCTGGCGCACTAGCCTCAATAATTCACGAAGGATAAAAAAGCGAAGGCTATCTGTGCTAAAAATGTGTTGACTAGACAACACTTACGGCACAGAAAGAGACCTTCGCTTGACTGATTTTACCCCCACACAGTGTGTTTTGTTCTCTGAACTTGAGAAGCGTCCCGTGGTGTTGTTGTTTGATCAGACGGATGGCACCAGCGATGGCGGAGCGATATTGCTTTCTGCTGCCAACCAGCGCTTTGGCACTGGTCTGATCGAGTCCCTGATCGGTTGTCTTCAGGACGCCCGCCAGCAAGGCAAGGTCGATCACCAACTGGCCGAGATGATGCGGCAGCGCATCCACGGTCTGGCCTGCGGCTACGCGGACGCCAACGATGCAGCTCGCATCGGCGGTGATCCGATGCAAAAGCTGCTTGCCGGACGCGACCCGATCAAGGGACTCGATCTGGCCTCGCAGCCTACTCTTTCGCGCTTTGAAAACAGCGTCACTCCGCGCTCACTTTACGCGATGGGCATGACCCTGGCCGAGCGCGTGATCACGCGCCATGGCACGCGCCGCAACGGCCATGCCCGCCTGGTGACCATCGACATGGACCCGACCGACGCGGCGACCTATGGGGCGCAGCAGTTGTCCTTTTTTAACACGCACTATGACAACCACTGCTACCTGCCGATGCTGAGCTTCGTCAGCTTCGACAACGAGCCGGATCAGTATCTGTGCGCAGCCGTGTTGCGGCCCGGCAATGTCGGCGCGGCGACCGGCGCCGTGGGCGTGTTGCGGCGTCTGATCAGGCTGGTGCGGAGTTCGTTTCCAAAGGTGCGCATCCGCGTGCGGCTGGATGGCGGGTTTGCATCGCCGGCGGTCTTCGACTTCCTCGATGCTGAGCCAAAGGTGGAGTATGTCGTGGCCATGGCCTCCAACGCCGTACTCGACCGTCATGCCGCCGATGCGCTCGAAGTGGCCCGTCTGTGCGCCGGACTGACCGAGGAGACCGAGCATGTTTACGGCGACACACGCTACGCGGCCAAGAGTTGGAAGCGCGAGCGGCGTGTGATCTTCAAGGCCGAGGTGGTCTGCTCCGAGGGCAAGCAACCGCGCGATAATCCCCGCTTCGTGGTCACCAACATGAAGCAGAGCGCACAGTGGATCTATGAAGAGGTCTACTGCCAGCGCGGCGATGTGGAGAACAGGATCAAGGAACTCAAGGCGCTCGATGTGGACCGAACCAGTTGTACCAGCTTCTGGGCCAATCAACTTCGCGTACTGATGGCGGCTGTCGCCTATGTGCTGATGCAGGAGATCCGCCTGAACGCCGCGCTAACCACACTGGCCCGGGCGCAGGTCTGGACGTTGCGCGAACGGCTGCTCAAACTCGGAGCACGCGTGGTGGCCTCGGTGCGGCGCATCGTTGTGCATATGCCGGAATCCTTCCCCTGGCGGAACGATTTCCAGAAGATCGCCGCAGCTCTGGGCGCGACTGCCGGATAACTTCCCAGCAAGCTCCAACAACTCAATATCACAGGAACAGTCGCAAAGCCTGTCGGGCATAGCTGTGTCCGAAATACGCCAATCTGCACATGAACATAGCGGATGAGATGGAGCGCATGCCTTCATAAACGCAAAAATCAACTCAGGGCACGAGAATATCGAATTTTCGAGGCCCGGCTCATGAACATGCCTGTGCTCCGGTGGCTTCACGAATGATGCAGGCTAGAGGGCTTTTTCTCGGGTCTACTTCGACGATGATTCGGGTTCGTTGTTTGACTGACCCTTCGAAGGTGGTGCCGGAGGCCGACTCCTGCCATTTGAGGATCGCGCCAGGGGTTTTTGGCGCAAAGGCGGCCCCGGCACCAGCGCGGCCGCCTATTGTGAAACCCTCTTGCGTGTCGCCTCCAGTGAACCGTAGATGAAAACTGCCTGGTTCCGCGTAGAAGAACCAGTAGTGCTCTCCGACGAAGCTATCGACTGCGGCGCGGTTGTCGCCGGCGTGAAGTGGAGCAGGGGTTTCTACATGCAAGGATTGCGGTTTTGCGACAAGGGGCGAACAAACCAAGATCGCCATGATGAAAGGCTGAATGCGGGCCTGTGCGAGAGAAATAGTCTTCATGGTGTACCTCCTGGAGATGGGTGTTCGAGATCTCGAACACCCGATTTATTTATTTCGAGCGCCGAACCGGTAGAGCACTCCCGCGGACAAGCGAATGTCGTTCTGACGGTTTGCCTGGTCGTTGTGAAAAGTGGCGAGTTCGTAGTCGATGCGCGCGGGTTGCAGCTCAAAGCTCCGGTTCAGTTGTGGGCTGACCGTGCTGCGGTATCCTGGGGTCCTCATCCCACAGAGCCCATTGATTCAACGATCGCCTCCGATTATCTCCCAGGGTCGTTTGCCTGCGCCCGTTCGTCGATGACGGTATTGTGCCCTTCCGCGATCAACCAAGACCCTCCGCGATTCACAAATGTCTCCGTCAGCACGTTTCGATTTGGTGGCACCTTGAATCCATCGGGCGTCGTATACCCGTCCGCGGGAATGATCTGCGTAACCACAACGACCCCAGGCGCGATTCCTCGCATAATGAGGGTTTCAGGATCATGCAGGTCTCGATCTTTGAACATACCCTTATGCATGTTGTCGTGCGCCTTATACACCTGCGGCTTCCCACGCCACCACATTCCAACTACATTGACCCACTCCACGTCGTCCGTCATGTAACTACAGAAGGCCTTCATATCGTGATGGTTCCAAGCTGTCTGCATCGAGTTGAGTACGGCCTTTATCTCCGCGGCATCATTTGCCGACACACTTGCGGTTTGTGCTTCAGTCATCGTCACTGCTCCGATCAAAATGGTTATCAAAGCTGCCGCCATCCAACGTTGTGCGTGCTTCATTACAACCCCCCTCGTGGAACTAAATGTTGTTTGCGGAGGCATCATTGTACACCTGCTTCCGGTACTTGAAACGTAGTTGTCCGCCCCCATACTTTAACGGGAGAGTCGGATCACAAACCCTGCCGAGAACCGCAGGTCATTCTGTCGGTTGTTCTCCGTGTTGCTGAACGTGGTCAGCAGGTAATCGGCCTCCACAGGCACCAGCGACACACGAGAATTCAGCCGCAGCTCTAACCCGCCGCCCGGCTCAAAGGCGAACGCATTCGAGCCACCCCCCACTCCGCTGCGCGATGGAGAGAGTGTCCCGAACGTGCTCGCGCCGCCCAGCAGCACCTCGCCGAACGGCCGCAACAGCGCGCCCGGAGAGGACGGTCGAACGCGCAAGCCGCCCGTATACGTAAGCTGAGTCAGGCTGTAATGGTCTGCGGTAATGCCGCCTTTATGCGCGAGCGTCATGTCGCCGATCACAGCTACATGCGGCGTCAGTGCTACCTGCATCTGCACCCCTCCGCCATTCAGCGAGAAGCATGAGCATCCCGGCAGCAGATTCGTCCGCATATACGTGTAGTCTCCGCCAAGGCTCACCCCACGGCCGTTCTGCGCCGCGGCCATCGCTGCACTTATCACCACAACCGCTACTGCACCGAGTTTCCAAACACGTCCAGCCATCGAAGTCTCTCCTTACTGAATGGTTAGGGTCACAGTGGTCGAATGCGTCGTACTCCCGCCCGTAGCCGTGACGGTGATGGTCGACGTGGAAGCCGGAATATCGAAGCCATTGCCCGCGCCGCATCCCGTAATCGTGAAGCTCGCGCCCGCAAGCCCCGCCAGCAGCAGCACCGAAAGCAGTCGAGGCATGCGTCGTCTTGCGCGCCGGACGAGTGTCAGTCCCAGGGCAATCACTGCCAGCGTCATTCCCTCGGGCGCATCCCGCCGCCCTGGGCCCGGCCCAGTTTTGCTGGATAGCGCCGGCACGGTCACCGTCATGGTCGCGGTCGGCCGAGTCGTCCCTGGGGTCAATGTTGCTGGCGAGAACGTTGCCGTCGCGCCCACCGGCAATCCGCTGGCATTTAGCGTCACCGCGCTGTTGAATGGATTACCCGCCAGCAGCGACGCCAATTGGATCGTGTAACTCACACTGGCCCCGCGATACGTGTTCTGCGCCGCCGGCGTAGCCGTGATGCTGAAGTCCGGCGGCGTAGTCGACACACCCACACCGCTCAGCGCCGACGTCTGCGTCCCCACCGCATCCACCACCGAAAGCGTAGCCGCCAGGTTCCCTGCGGAAGTCGGGCTGAACGCAATGGTCAACGTGCAACTCGCACCTGCCGCCAGCGCCGCTCCGCAGGCATTCGAGGTGATGGCGAACGATGCCGCGTTGGCACCGCCGATGCTGATGGAGGTGATCGCCAGGGATGCGGTTCCGGCGTTCGCCAGGGTGAAGGTCTGTGCGGTGCTCGTCAAACCCGTGGCTACGCTGCCGAAGCTGGCGTTCGCGGGGCTCAATGCAGCCTGCGGCGCAGCTGACGATGTAGCCGTACCGGTGAGCGTTGCGGTCTGGGTGGTGGTTGCGGCGTTGTCGGTCACGACCAGATTTGCCGAGTAGCTGCCCGCCGCCGATGGCGAGAAGACAACGCTGATCGTGCAGTATGCTGCAGGAGCAAGCGTCGTCCCGCAGGTGTTTGTCTGCGAGAATGTACTGGCCCCGCTTCCGGACAAATTGATCGAAGCAATGGTCAGCGCCGCGGTGCCAGCGTTGGATAGGGTAGATGTGGCTGTAGTGGAAGGAACTCCGGCAGACGTGGTGAAGCTAAGAGTAGCCGGTGAGAGTGCAGCCTGTGGCGTACCGGTCACCGTCCCACTGAGTGCGACCGTCTGGGTTGCCGGAATCGCGTTGTCATTGGCCGTAAGCGTTGCGTTGTAGGTGCCAGCTACGGTGACCGGAAATCCGATTGTCATGATGCAGTTGGCTCCGGCAGCGAGCGTCGCGCCGCAGGCGTTGGACACTACGTTGAAGGAACTGGCATTGACGCCGCCAAGGGCGACGGACGAGATTGCGAGTGGCGCCGTACCCGGATTGGAAAGCGTTACAGTCTGGTTGGGGGCTGCGGTATTGACGACAGTGGCAAAGCTGAGAGAAGCCGGTGAGAATACCGCCTGGGACGTACCGGTTACCGTCCCATTCAGGGCGACCGTCTGGATTGTCGCGCTGGCATCGTCGGTAACGGTCAAGTTGGCGGTATAAGTACCGGCAACGATGGTGGGAAAGCCGATGACGATTTGGCAACTGGCTCCGGCGGCCAGTGTGACGTGATCCGGCTTGGTCGGTCCGCACGACTCGCTTACGATTGTGAAGGAGCTTGCATTCGTGCCGGTGATCACAAGTGAATTGATGATAAGGTCAGCCGTCCCGGAGTTCGTCAGCGTCACGGTCTGGTTGGACGCGACCGTGTTCACGACGGTCGTGAAGGAAAGAGAGGTGGGAGAAAGACTTGCCTGCGGCGTTAGAGCCGCTGTACCGGTGCCGGACAGCGCGACGGTCCAGCCCTGAGAGCCCGTCGCGATCGAGTAACTTGATGAAAGCGCGCCTGCACTCTGCGGAGTAAAGGTAAAGGTTACGGTGCAACTGCCGCCCGCCGCGACTTGACCGTTACAGTTATCGCTTTGCGTAAAGTCAGTCGCATCGGTCAGCGATCCGCTGTGGAGGGTGATTGCACTTGCAGTGCCATTGGTAAGGGTGGAAGATTGTGCCGCGCTGGTGTTGCCTACGGCTGTAGCGGGGAAGGCTTGCAAGGCAGGCGCGATGGTGACCGTGCCTCCCGTCGCCGTTCCGGTGAGCGTGATGCTCTGGGTAGCGGGGCTGGCGTTGAGTGAGTTGTCCTCAAGCGTCAGCGTTCCGGTGAGCGCGCCGGAGAGCGTTGGCTTGAAGTCCACCGGCAGTGTGCAACTATTGCCGGAGGCGAGTGAAGTGAACGGAAAACAGGTGGAGGAGGCATCGATCAGCCAGGAAGAAGTGATCGCCCCGTTGCCGGAGGAACCCGTGAGCGGCTCGTTGCCGATGTTGTTCAGGATGGCGGTCTGCGGATCGTCGACAGCGTCCGGGGTTCCGACGGGAGTGGTCTGCGGGTAGGTGAGCGCGGAGGTCGATACATCGACCTTGAGAATGTTTGAATCGGTAGGGAAATATAGGTTGCCGGCGCTATCAACGACAAGATTAGGAAGGGAACCGATGCCTGCCGCAGTGGCTGGACCACCCATGCCCGAAGGTGGATCGCGGTCCACACCGTCGCCACCAACTACCGTGGTAACAATTCCGGTATTCGCGCTTACTTTGCGGATCACTTTGGAGATATCTAGATCAACTGCAGTGCCACACGTGAAGTAAAGATCTCCGGCGCTATCAACTGCAACACCCCTGATCTGGTGGAATGCTGTCTCGGTCGCTAGTCCCCCGTCCACGGTAGACGCGTTGGAGCCGTTACCGACCACGGTGGCAATGATGCCTGTCGCGGCTGTGATCTTGCGGATGACGCCATGACCGTAATCGTTTAGATAGAGGTTGTCTCCGCTATCGAAAGCGATGGAATAGAGGGCTTCCAGATTGGCACTGGTGGCTGGGCCGCCGTCCCCTGCGTAACCGGGAACGCCGGCTATACCCGCGATGGTCGTGATGATCCCGGTCGATGCGTCGACACGTCGAATGACGGAAGCTCCAAGCTCCGCAATATAGAGATTGCCTGTGCTATCTATCGCAACTCCATAGGGCGCATGGATCTCCGCACTCGTTCCCAGGCCGCCGTCCCCGGCAGTCGCAGATGTGCCGTCGCCGACGACCGTGGAGATGATGCCGGTAGCAGCAGTTACCTTTCGAATGCGATTGTTGTCGGCGTCGGCAATGTATAAGTTCCCGGCGCTATCCAGAGCCAGGCCCTCTGCATGATTCAACTGAGCGCTCGTGGCGGGACCACCGTCACCGGAGAAGCCATTGGGTGACGCTGCCATACCGGCGACCGTCGTGATGACTCCCGTCACTCCGTCGATCCTGCGAACGACGCTATAGGCGAGGTCCGACACGTAGGTGTCGCCCGCGCTATCGATCGCAATACCCGTAGGGAGGGTCAGCTGGGCACTGGTAGCAGGTCCGCCGTCGCCTGAACTGCGGTTTGTATCATATGGCAGTCCCGCGTAAATGGAGATGATGCCTGGCGTCAGCGCCGCGAGCGGGCCGAGACCTATAGCGTTCAGGCCAAAATTGAACTTGCCCGCACTCGTCACCGCCTGCAGGGGGACGGCTCGAAGTCCCGGGTAGGCCGGTGTGAAGGTAATGGGGATGGAGCAGATCGTCCCGATGGGGTTGGATGTCGCGCCGTCGACGACGCAGCCTGTCACCGTGCCGGCGGTGTACTCGTTCTTATTGCCGAGAGAGGCTGCGGGCGCGATGCTCGATATGGTCGCGGCGGCAGGCAAGGTGAAGGTGACGGCCTGCGGAAGGCTGGTTGACCCTACGTTCGTTGCGGGGAACGTGGCGAGGGGGGCCGCTTGCGCGAGGAGACTTGGCGGGAGCAAGCAGACGGCGGCGGCGAGCAGGAACGCATGAAGGCGGTCGGCGGGTGAGTTCATCAGCGGGTCTCCTGCTTGCGGGGTAAACCTGAGGTGGTCTGTAGAGCGGTCGGCATCTCCACTGTCTTGGGCGATAACGCCTCCGCTGGTATTTGGGGCGAGGGAGTCGGTGCGGAACCGATGCTTTCGGTCATGGTTTCCATGTGCAACGTACTGTGTTCGACCTCGACCCGGATGCGGCGACGGCGGAAGATCATGCTTGGCGCTCCCTCTTGGCTTGGCGGACAGCGGGAAGTTTGCTTCCAGCACCCGGCCTCCACATACAATCGGGCAAACCGCTGTAAGATGTCCTCAGGGCACGTCAAAAATTGCTCAATGGATATCTTTGTTTCTCATGGCCAGCAAAATGAAGGACTTACAGTTCGGCGAATTTCGCATCGATCTTTCGCGCCGGCAGCTCCGCCGTGGTGAAGAGCCACTTGCGCTCCCCGGCAAAGCGTTCGACCTGCTGGTCTACATGGCCGCCAATGCCGGCCGGCTGCTTCCCAAGAGCGAGCTGCTAACGGCCGTCTGGCCCGACGCATTCGTCGAAGAATCCAATCTCACGCAGAACGTCTTCCTTCTCCGCAAAGCTCTCGGCGCTGACAGCCCCATCCTTACCGTCCCCGGCCGCGGCTACCAGTTCACGGCCCCCGTCTCTGTTCTCGCGGAAGCTTCACCGGGCACCGCCGCGCTACATCAAGCTGCCCAGCTCGAAGCCACCCACTCACGCATCGTCTACGAAGAAGAGACAGAAGACCGCATCGCGGTCTGGCGCTCTCCGCTAGCCATGACCTTCGTCGCTGCCGCCGTCGTTCTGATCGGCGTAACCGCCTGGCTCGGTTGGCAGCGCTGGCAGGATCACGTCTCCGGTCCACCCGTCCAGGTCGTCCTCACGGATCTCGAAGGCGGCACCGGCGACCCTGTCCTCGACCGCACCCTCAACAGCGTCTTCCGCATTGAGCTCGCCCAGAGCCCGTTCGTCTCCGTGGTTTCCGGCAGTACCGTCCGCCAGACCCTGACGCAGATGATGCATAAACCCACCGACCCCATCACCGTGGAGCTAGCCCGCGACATCTGCGAGCGCACCGCCAGCCAGGCCGTGCTACATGGCGCCGTGGCCCATGCCGGTAAAAACTACATCCTTACCGAGGAAGCTATCAACTGCGCGGACGGCGCCAGTCTCGGCTCCGCCAAACAGGAAGTCTCACGCCCCGAGGACCTGCCCCGCTCCATAGAGAAGCTAGGCTCCTCTATCCGCCACAGCCTGGGTGAGTCCCGACGGTCCATCGCTCGCTTCAACAAACCTCTCGCACCGGTCAGCACTGGCTCGCTGGATGCCCTCAAGGACTACAGTCAGGCCTCTTTCCTCTCCCAGCAGGGCCATTTCACCGAGGCCATTGAGCTGCTCAAGCAGGCGGTCGCCATTGACCCAAAGTTCGCCGCCGCGTACCTCGATCTCGCCAACTTTTCAGCCAACGCGCTCAATCCCACCGGCGCTCACGCTTGGCTGCTCAAGGCCTACGAGCAACGCGACTATGGCACCGAGCCCACCCGCCTCTTTATCACCGCGCGCTACCAATCTGAGATCACCGGCGATCTCTACGAGAGCCTACGTAACTATCAGGCCTGGGTCGATCTCTACCCCCGTAGCCCGCAGCCTTGGTCCGGGCTGGCAAACGTGCATCATCAGCTCGGCAACGCGCAGGAAGAACTAGTCGCCGCTAAGCGCCTGAAGGATCTGGTTCCCAATAATTCGGCAGCCTATCAGGAGCTCGCCGAAGCCCAGATTGGCGTGGGCGATTTCCCAGCGGCGCGTGCAGCCTGCGACCTTGCCCTCAGCCGCGGCTACGACGATGAAACCACCCGCTACCTGCTGCTTCGTCTCGGTCACCTGATGCACGATCCGGCGCTTGTGGCCGCGCAGGAGAAATGGGCGGACACACATCCCAACTCCCCTATCCTGTTGGTCAACCTAGCCGTCTTTGCCCAGAACGAGGGCAGCATGATCGACGCCGAGAAGTATTTCGACCGCGCCGCGGAGGCATTCAGACGCGAAGGCGCTCCCGAGGCCATCACGCGGATCCGCCAGGGGATGTCAGAAGCCTACAACGAATTCGGTAACCCCGACCTGGCTCGCAAAATGCTCCACCTCGGTCCCCTCGACCCCGATGACTTCAACGCTCTGATGAGCCTCGCCGACACGGGCGATCCCGCCACCGCAGCAAAGCTCCTCAACCAGCAACTCGCCGCTCATCCGCAATCAACTCTTTGGAATCTCCGCTACGCTCCGCTGCTCCGCGGAGACCTCGACCTCATCGCGCACAAGCCGGCGCAGGCACTTGCTGACATGGAACCCAGCCGCCCCTTCGACGGACAGAGCTCCGATGGCTTCTACCTGCGCGGCAAAGCTTATCTCCAGGCCAACCAGCTTCCCAAGGCTGAAGCCGAATTTCGTTACCTGCTCGTCCATCCGCAGATTGAAGCGACGGCCTACGCACTCCCCATGTCCGAGCTTTATTTGGCCCGCACCCTCGCCAAGGGAAACAATAAGGCTGCCGCAGTCGAAGCCTACAAATCCTTTCTCGCCCTCTGGGCCCGCGCCGATCCCGGTCAACCCCTGCTACAGCAAGCCAAGCAAGAACTGGCCGTTCTGGGGGCTGCGGAAAGATAAGACCCATTTGAGGACACTGCTATGCCAGCTCATATTCCTCGGCAACTCGAACCTCTTTACTGAACTCGCGCGACGAAAGCAAGGTCACAAGATCTGCTTGCGGGATGCAGCGACGAATGTTTAGGCCAGGATGGGCCTCAAGCGCGTATCGTGCGTTCTGTCCACGACCAGGTATCCAGAAGCTGTTGGCTGCACCGTCCAGGGTGCGGCGTGCTGTACAAAATTTCGCCGAATTCTCCGCCGAATTGAGCGCGTAATGGAGAAGGCAGCACGACGTATGGCACCCGCGAGAAACCTTCGGGGATTTCCGTGCGCTTCGTACCAGTCGATCTGGACCTCGACGCCAAACTCGTAGCTCTGCGGCACAAAAGTCTCGCGACGCCCGAGACCCTGCTCCTGCTTCCGCCGCTCTACATACTGGCGAACTGTCCGCTCGGCTGCCGTGCATCCCGGCACCTCAAGATGTATCCGTTCCCAGATGCGCTTCGCCGTGTGCCTCTGCTTGCGCGGCGCCTTGCGATCGGCTTCCAGAACCGCGTCGATGAATGCCGCCGCCGGTCCAATCTTCAAATGAGGACGTTCGGTCTTCTTGCGCCGCGCCGGCAACGCACTTCGAACTGCCTCTCGAACTGTGCGACGATGCACACCCAGCTTCCGCGCCACACCGATAATCGAACCCGCCCCAAACTCATACTCCCGGCGAATCTGCTCGTAAAGCTCCACCTTGGTTCTCCAGTCCAACTCCCGCCCCCGTCCTAAGCTCGCGCTCAGTACAGACTAGGAGTTCGCTCTGTCCAAGGGGTGGGCCAAAACAAACCGCCGAAACAAACCGCCGAAGTGGGCCACTTCATAATGCCGGAATCAAATGCGGTAACTGGCCCAAATTGCCGTTCTGCTCCAGAAAATCGCCTGGGTGTACTCGGTTCCCTCCAAGCGCGTCATGGAAGGCCAGCCTGTGGGCCAGAGCCGGGTTGATCTCGACCACTTCTATGTCACACTGACCACCTGCGGCCTGAATGGCGGCTCTGATTGCGTCCACGATTGCCCCGGTTCCGGCGCTAGGTTCCAAGACCCGATGATTCGGTTGAATGTCGGCCTCCTCGACCATGCGCTCGGCCAGCGCGGGCGGTGTCGGGAAAAGTTGCGGGGCGGCGATTACCTGCACACCGGCTTTCAAAGCAGACTGCATTTCCTCGATCTTGGCGCGGCTGTCGGTCGTCGCCCTGGTCGGCTCCGGCACCGGCGCGGCTTCGGCTTCCGGTGTCTGTCTCGGCGTGGGGTCCGTCAGATAGAAACCCTGTTTGTTTTCGCTCTCCATTAACCGACCCTCGGCGCGGGCGGCGTCAACTTCCGCTTTCTTGATTACACCTTTCAGGTCGGTAAAGGGTATGGTGCGGGTGAAGTTCGCTCCTCCGTTGCCCCAGTTGTCGAGCACGGTCACGGATACCTTGTTGACCTTGACGATGTATGACCATCCACGGCCATAACCGGGGGAACACCAGCACATGACCGCGCCGCCCTTCTCGTCGATCATTGCCTGCTCATAGGCAATCCGGTTCGATACGTGGTCAATCCACCGCTGTGTGTTGGCTACAGTGGCGCGTTTTGCGCTGGTCGCCATGCGCAATGCTTCATCGAATGGCAATTCCTCATTTTTCAAGCGCGTCTGGTTCTCGTAAGAGAGCCCTCCTTCCCATGT
>Ga0302275_10004748_pt1 | contig 13306 bp, 12 predicted proteins | sample III_Bog_N2_2_FD_200229 | JGI IMG/M metagenome (GOLD analysis project Ga0302275, IMG submission 200229) | Peat permafrost microbial communities from Stordalen Mire near Abisko, Sweden - III_Bog_N2_2 | ecosystem: Environmental > Terrestrial > Soil > Wetlands > Peat | place: Sweden: Abisko...
GGCGCTACGACACGGTTGTGCTCGATCCTCCCGCCTTCGCCAAGACGAAGCGGGACTTGGATAAGGCGCTGCGTGGATACAAAGAGCTGAACCTGAGGGCGATAAAGATGCTGCGTCCGGGAGGAATCCTAGTGACCTGTTCGTGTTCGTTCCATGTTAGCGGTGCGGATTTCTTAAAAGTGGTGGCGGATGCAGCGCAGGACGCGCACAAATCGTTGCGAATCGTGGAGAACAGAGGAGCGGCGAAAGATCATCCAATTCTGCTGAATGTGGCGGAAACGAACTACCTTAAATGCATGATATTGAGTGTAAGCGATTGAAAATAATAAAGATACAATACTTGACAACGATACACTCATGTTTTATGATGTGGCTACACTAATCAGTAATTGGAGAGCTGATGCTCTCGACTGAATTTCAAGTGTAGGAGAAACCCAAGTTATGACTTTGATTACGCGTTTCGATCCATTTCGTGAATTTGTAACCTTGCAGGACCGTATGAACCGGCTGCTCCGCGACTCTCGCGCAGATGGCCAGGACGAGGCCCTGACGACGAGTTCGTTTGCTCCGCCGGTTGACGTTTATGAAGACGAGCACAGCGTCACTTTGAAGATCGAGGTTCCGGGAATTGATGAGAAAGATATCGATGTCCGGATCGAGAACAACACGCTGACGGTGCATGGCGAGCGCAAGTTCGAACAGGAAGAGAAAGAAGAGAACTATCGCCGGGTGGAGCGGCAATATGGCAGCTTCACGCGCACCTTCACGCTTCCGAACACGGTCGACCAGGAAAGCGTGCAGGCTGACTATGACAAAGGCGTGCTGAAGATCAAGCTGGCGAAAAAGCAGGAAGCGAAGCCGAAGCAGATTAAGGTAAACGTCGGCAGCTCGGGCGGCGAAAAGACGCTCGAGGGCAAAGAGCCGAAGGGCGTAACTAAAGCAGCCTAAGCTAGGCTCGTGTCGTGGCGGGGCTCGGCCCCGTCAAGATGTAAACTCAGCGGGAGGCGAGAACTTAAGCGCCTCCCGTTTCATTTGAGAGATGAAAGAATCTGTCATCCCAATCTCAGCGTGGGATGCCTATTCGGCCGAAAATGTGTGCCGGACATAGGGATCCTTCGCTGCGCTCACGATGACACGTTAGAAAAGTGGGCAAGAGAGCAGCTGGCAAGACTGCGGCTAAAGAGTAATTCAGGGTGAGGAAAATGGCGATCCGTTGGGACAAATTTACCGTTAAGGCGCAAGAAGCCGTCCAGCGCGCGAATGAGTTGGCCTCCGAACACGGCAATTCGGAGCTGATGCCGCTGCATCTGCTGGCAGCGCTGGTTGAGGACAAGGAAGGCATCGTCGTGCCGGTGCTGGAGAAGATCGGCATTGGTCCGCAGGCGGTGCTGAGCGATGTTTACAAAGAGATTGAGAAGCTGCCCAAGGTTTCGGGAAGTTCTGGGGCGCAACAGCCTTCGATGTCATCGTCGGTCAATCAGCTTCTGGAGAAGTCTTTTAAAGAGGCCGACACATTCAAAGACGAATACGTGTCGACGGAGCACATCCTGCTCGGATTAACGGATTTGAAACGGGATCCGGCGCAAGAGTTGTTGGCGCGGTATGGGGCGACGCACGATGCTATTCTGCGGGCATTGACGGCGGTGCGAGGATCGCAGCGGATTACGGATCAGAATCCGGAGGCAAAATACCAGGCGCTGGAGCGCTACGCTCGCGACCTGAACGAACTGGCGCGGCGAGGGAAACTGGATCCGGTAATTGGGCGCGATGAAGAAGTGCGGCGCGTGGTGCAGGTTTTGTCGCGGCGGACGAAGAATAATCCCGTGTTGATTGGCGAGCCGGGCGTCGGGAAGACGGCCATTGTGGAAGGCCTCGCGCAGCGCATCGTTTCGGGCGATGTGCCGGAGGCGCTGAAGAACAAGCGCGTGGTGTCGCTCGATCTGGGAGCGATGCTGGCGGGCGCCAAATATCGTGGCGAGTTTGAAGACCGACTAAAGGCCGTGCTCAAAGAGATTGAAGACTCCGAAGGGAAGATCATCCTCTTCATTGACGAATTGCACACACTGATTGGGGCGGGCGCGGCGGAAGGGTCGATCGACGCTTCGAATATGTTGAAGCCGGCCCTGGCTCGAGGAGAGCTGCGCGCGATTGGCGCGACCACGCTCAACGAGTATCGCAAATACATCGAGAAGGATGCGGCCTTGGAACGCCGCTTCCAGATTGTCTTTGTGGGCGAACCGAATGTTGAGGACACGATCGCGATTCTCCGCGGATTGAAAGAAAAGTACGAGGTGCATCACGGGGTCCGCATCAAGGATTCTGCGATTGTGGCAGCGGCCACGTTGTCGCATCGTTACATTTCGGACCGATTCTTGCCGGACAAGGCAATTGATCTGATTGACGAGGCGGCATCTTCGCTCCGCATCCAGATTGATTCCATGCCGACCGAGATCGATCAGCTAGAGCGCCGGGCGACGCAACTGGAGATTGAGAAGCAGGCTTTGAAGAAAGAGGATGACGCGAATTCCAAAGAGCGCTTGGCCCTGGTGGAGAAGGAGTTGGCGGGGATTCGCGAACAGTCGAACGCGCTGAAGGCGCGCTGGAAGCAAGAGAAAGATGTGATCGCGCAGGCTCGCGCGCTGAAGGAGAAATTGGAGCAGCTCAGAGTTGAAGAAGCGGCCGAGGAGCGTAAGGGAAATTTGGAGCGGGTAGCGCAGATTCGCTACGGGCTGATCCGGCAAACGGAAGAGGAGTTGAAGAAAGTTACTTCGCAGATCGATAACAAGGCCGGACGCCGCATGTTGAAAGAAGAAGTTGACGAAGAAGATGTCGCGGGAATCGTTTCGAAGTGGACGGGGATTCCGGTATCGAAGATGTTGGAGGGCGAAGTTAAGAAACTGATCAACATGGAAGACCGGCTGCGGCATCGCGTGATTGGACAAGATGAGGCCCTGGAGCGAGTGGCGAATGCGATCCGGCGATCACGGGCGGGGCTGAGCGATCCTAAGCGCCCGATTGGGTCGTTTATTTTTCTTGGTCCGACGGGCGTGGGAAAGACGGAGTTGGCGCGAGCGCTCGCTGAATTTCTCTTTGATGACGAGCGGGCGATGATTCGGATCGATATGTCCGAATACATGGAAAAGCATGCCGTGTCGCGCCTGATCGGCGCGCCTCCGGGATACGTGGGGTATGACGAGGGCGGACAGCTTACAGAGGCGGTGAGACGGCATCCGTATGCGGTGGTGCTGTTTGATGAGATTGAGAAGGCGCATCCGGATGTGTTTAACATTCTGCTCCAAATCATGGATGATGGGCGGCTCACCGACGGCAAAGGGCGCAAGGTTGATTTCAAGAACACAGTGATCATCATGACTTCGAATTTGGGCTCAGCGTACTTGCAATCGGAGAACATCAGGTCGGAAGCGGCTTTTGAAGAAGCGTCGAAGCAGGTGCTGGGTGCGCTGCATGGGCACTTCAAGCCGGAGTTTCTCAACCGCGTGGACGACATTGTGATTTTCCGTCCGCTCGGCAAAGAACAGCTGGTCAAGATCGTAGAGCTGCGGCTGGAGGACTTGCGCCGGTTGTTGGCGGATCGGAAGATTTCTTTAGAATTGACGGATGCGGCCAAAGAGGCGCTGTTTACAGAGGGATATGATCCGAATTTTGGGGCGCGGCCGTTGAAGCGAGCGATTCAGAAGTTAGTGCAGGATCCGCTGGCCATGAAGATTCTGGATGGCGAGGTGCTCCATGGGGATCATGTGATCGTCGATGCGGATGGGAAGTCGGGAAAGATGACTTTCAAGGTCAGTGAGCGCGTGGTGGCGGCGGGGGCGAAGAAATAAGGGGCCACGGTCGGCAAAAAGCTCGGCGGCAAAAAAACGGGTTGCGGGCGGACGAATGCATCCGCCGCTACGTGGGCTTGTTTCGTTTGAATGCATCGGCTACTTCTTCGCGGGATAGGTTCCAGGCCACGATGACTCGGATGATGATTCCGAGGCCGCCGACTGCCAGCGGCTTCGGTTGGACCATTACAGTAGCGGCAGAGACGGTCGGAACTAGCATTACGATGCCGGTGATTGCGATCAGAGTGGCTGCGTGGCGGACGGGGTTATTCAGTTTCAGAAGACCCCACGCGACTCCCACGAAGACTATCGCCGCGAGCAGGAACATATAGGGACCGGCGAGTTCAAGGCCGAAGAGGAGTGGCGCTCCGGCAGACAGCGAGATGGTGTTGGGGCTGATTAGTTTGGTTGCACCGATGACTCCCAGATAAAGCGCGCAGAGCGCGAAGATGGCGGCGATGGCGCGAACGCCGGAGGGGACTGGGCTTGCAGGAACACCGGGTATCGGGTCGAGATTCGACAAGTATTTCTATCTTAATAGCGATTGATAGATTGGGACGAAGAGAAGGTTGTCCTGAGCGTAGCGAAGAACCTCATGTTCCACGAAGCTCTCAGGTTCCTGGAGCGCGACGAACAATATCAGAGACGGAAAAACGTCATGCTAGATGCCGTAATTCACCTTGCGCAGGGCATCCTTGTAGGCCTCGCGGGCTTCAGTAGCTTTCTCGTGGGCGTCGTGTTCTTTGAAGTGGGCGGCATCCCATTGCTCCATCGCGGTCATGGAGTGGTCGGGAGTGGCTAGCGCCTCCTCGGCGCGAATCGCGTCGATCCATTCATCTACAGCTTTCTTGTAGTCCAGACGCAGTTGGTCGAGATCCTCTTTACTCATAGGGATGGCAGATTAATGCGGCTCCGGAGATAGTTCAATCGGACGGGACTGAATTTCATGAAAAATTAATGCACGCGAACCCCTTTTGTTCCGAGTCTCGGCGCGCGTCCCGTCGCTGCTTTCTACGAATTCGTGCGCTGCTTGAGAGCGAAATTGGTCGTCGTCCGGTCCCAGGTGGGCAAGGTGCTTTAGAATCCGTGGTGCGTGTCTGTTCAACTTCAAATTGAAGCTACTCGCGGCTCGGCCCGGGCTGGCAAGCTCATCACTCCTCATGGAGAGGTCGAGACGCCGGTATTTATGCCGGTGGGGACGCTGGCTTCGGTCAAGGGTGTGCCTCAGGATGTGCTCGAGGAGCTGGGCGTCCAGATTCTGTTGAGCAATACCTACCATCTTTATTTGCGGCCGGGCGTAGAGACGGTGCGCAAGTTGGGCGGGCTGCACCGGTTCATGGCTTGGGACCGGGCGATTCTTACCGACTCAGGCGGGTTCCAGGTTTTCAGTCTCACCGAACTCCGCAAAGTTAGCGAGGAAGGGGTGGCATTTCGGTCGCACCTGGACGGGTCTTCTCACTTCCTTAGTCCTGAGAAGGCGATGGAGATACAGATTGGGCTCGGCGCCGACATCATCATGGCGTTTGACGAGTGCACGGAGTATCCGGCGGACGCGGCGCGGGCGCGCAGTTCGATGGAGATGACGCTGCGGTGGGCGGAACGGTGCAAGAGGTATTTCGAGGCGCATAAGGAGGAGAGACCGTGGGGAGCGCGTCGACCGTCGGGTGAAGGTAGGGGTCCTTCGACTGCGCAGACCGCATCGCTTCGCGACGCGCTCCGCTCCGCTCAGGATGACATAGGTGGGGAGGGCGCGACACAGGCTTTGTTTGGGATCGTGCAGGGCGGGATGGATCGGGAGTTGCGTCGGGAATCGGCTTTGCGGACGATCGAGATTGGGTTTCCGGGATATGCGATCGGTGGGCTGAGTGTCGGCGAACCGCGAGATCTGACGCGGGAGGTCGTCTTATCGACGCTGGAACATCTGCCAACGGAGAAGCCGCGGTATTTGATGGGGGTGGGGACTCCAGAGGAGATTGCGCAGTATGCGCAATCGGGGGTGGACATGATGGATTGCGTGCTCCCCACGCGGGCAGCGCGGCACGGGCTGCTGTTCACGTCCGAGGGAAAGATCTCGATCAAGCAGGCGCGCTATGCCCAGGATGAAGCCGCTTTAGATCCGGCTTGCGATTGCCGCGTGTGTGCGCGTTATTCGCGCGCGTATTTGCGTCATCTTTATGCGGCGAACGAACTGCTGGCGCAGGTGCTGAACACGGTCCACAATTTGCACTACTATCTTGCGACCATGCGGACAGTGCGGCGGTGGATACGGGCGGGACGCGAGAGTTAGTGCGGTTTCCGATGTAAAATCTGAGGTAAATCGGCGTACCCGCCTTGACACCTAGCTAGCCGTCCGGCATTCTATTCAACTTGGGAAGAATGTCTGTTTTTTCTGAGCCGTTCCGGTCAAATCTGGAGCGTGGCATCGCCGCGGTTCTAGCCTGCACCAAGTAGGATCCTCCGGCCAAGGAAGAAAAAATTCCCGCAAGTCACGTTCCATGGATTTGGATTCGAGCGAAGAGTCAGCGGTCAAAGAAGCAAACTTGTGCCGAGTTTAGACTGGCGGGCGTTAAAAAAGCGCTTCCGGTGGACTCGGTTTGGGCGCGTGGTTGAGTTCACATTTCGTGACAAACGAGTGACTTGGCGGGAGAGATCATAGTGTTTGGCTTGTTCAGCGCAATGCACGGAGGATTGGCGTTTTGGTTGCAGCTACCGGGTGGCACCAGTCTGCTTGGGCTGGCTCCGCTGCTGTTTATTTTCGCAATCTTTTATTTTTTGTTGATTCTGCCGCAGCAACGGAAGCAGAAAAAGTGGCAGGCGATGCTGGGCGAATTGAAGAACGGAGACAAGGTTGTCACCAGCGGCGGGCTGCGCGGGACGATCGTGAATCTCAAGGACGACGCGCTGGTGGTGCGCGTGCCGCCCGACAATCTGAAGCTTGAAATCAGCCGCGCATCGGTTGTCTCGGTGACTTCGGCAGAGGAAGGAAAGTAGTCGTTGGTCGTTCGTCATTGGTCGTTCGCAAAACCCGTCTATCCGAGGCCGGTTTGGCGAACGCCGAACGACGAACTACTAGCTACGGGTTTTCATGAATAAGAATCTTAGTTGGAAGTTGGTACTGATCTTCGGGATTCTGCTCGTCTTTCTGTTCGGAATTTTTGGCGTTCCGAAGGATTGGTCGGGCAAAGGCCTGGTTGCGTCCATCACCGACCGCATTCATCTGGGGCTTGATCTGCGCGGCGGAACGCACTTGATTTTGCAGGTGCAAGTGAACGATGCCGTGAATGTGGATTCAGATAACGCGATTGCGCGGCTGAAGACGGACATGCGGGCGCGCAAAATCAACTACGCCGATATCGTGAAGTCCGATCCCGTCAATCACCCCGAAGCGATCGTAGTGAAGGGTATCACTCCTGACCAGAGCAGCGATTTCAAGAGCATTGTTGCCGACAGACTGCCGGAGTATGACGTTTCTTCGGGCGTCGAGAATTCTTTTACCGTCGCAATGAAGCCGCAGAGTTTGAAAGATCTGAAGGATCGGGCGGTAACCCAGGCGATTGAGACCATCCGGAACCGGATTGACCAACTGGGCGTGAGTGAGCCAGTCATCCAGGAACATGGGCTGGGACAGTATCAGATTCTTGTGCAATTGCCGGGCGTGGATGATCCGGCGCGCGTGAAGGAAATCATGCAGTCGACGGCGATGCTGGAAATCAAGCAATCGCTGGGTGGGCCCTATCCCAGCCAGGAAGCGGCCTTGCAGGACAAGGGTGGAGTGTTGCCTCCCGACGCGGTTTTGATGCGGGGAAAGAGTATTGGGTCGCGAAACAGCGACACGGGCGAGCAATGGTATTTGATTTCGCGTGCGTCGGCGGTTACGGGGCGCGATCTTCGGACAGCGGAGCCGACGACAGACGAAAACGGCCAGCCCGCGGTTCGCTTCATTCTTACCGGCGAGGGTGGGCAGAAGTTTTACTCATTTACCTCAGCCCACGTCGGCGAGTCTCTAGCGGTCATTCTCGATAACCAAGTGCAGGAAGTGGCGACGATTAAGGAAGCCATCCGAGACACTGGCATTATTAACGGACGGTTTACTGATCAGGAAACGCATGACCTGTCGATGACGTTGCGGTCGGGCGCGCTTCCGGCGGGGATCAAGTATCTGGAAGAGCGGACGGTGGGTCCGTCTCTCGGTGCGGATTCCATTCGCTCGGGCGTTCAGGCGGCCGTTTACGGCATGTTGGCCGTCCTCATCTTCATGTTGGTGTACTACCGCTGGGCGGGAGTGAACGCGGATATCGCGCTGATCCTGAACCTGGTCATTCTGCTCGGATTCATGGGCTACTTTGGTGCCGTGCTGACGTTGCCGGGAATCGCGGGCGTAATCCTCACGGTTGGTATGGGTGTGGATTCGAACGTGCTGATTTTCGAGCGCATACGGGAAGAGTTGAGGAATGGCAAGACTCCACCGTCGGCCGTTGAGCAGGGATTCAGCCACGCCTGGATTACGATTGTCGATACGCACGTCACGACGATTGTTTCGGCGGCAATTCTCTTTCTGTTTGGAACGGGCCCAGTGAAGGGATTCGCGACGACCCTGGTTTTTGGTCTGGCGGCGAACTTGTTCACGGCGGTCTTTGTATCACGAGTAATCTTTGATTGGGTGCTGAGCCGGAAGCAGCGCGGCGAGGCGTTGAGTATCTAAGATCCGCTGCTCGTCGTTTGCGATTCGCCTGTCGCAAGGTTGTTTGCGCAGCGATCAGCGATCAGCCAACGACGAACAGCGAACGACGGATTCGAAGGGATCGTAAGCAACGTGGAATTTTTTAAGAATACAAACATCGATTTCCTCGGGAAGAAGTGGTATTTTCTCGTCTTCTCTTTGATTTTCAGCGTGGCCGGAGTGCTCTCCATCGCGTTCTGGCACGGGATTCCGCTAGGCGTCGACTTCCGCGGCGGCACTCTCGTTTACGTGAAGTACTCGCACACACCTGATACGGCTGCCATCAGCGCGGAAGCAGAGCGTGCGGGGCTGAAAAACGCGAGGGTGCAGCGCTACGGTCCCGTGGCGAATAACGAGGTGCTGATCGGGCTTGATATTCAGGAGACGAGCGAGCAGGCGCTGGACAATGGCAAACTGAAGATCATACAGGCGCTGCAAAGCAATGCCGTTGCCGGCAAGCAGGATCTGAACAACGCCAGTTCCATCACAGTGGGCAAATACCTGCTGGAAAAAGATCCGCTGCGCCTCAGCGGCGAGTCGGACGCAAATCCTCGGTATATGGCGATTGCACAGGCGATCGTGGATTATCGAGACAAGGTCAAGGGCGGCGTTCTGACATCGATCGATGACCTAAAGGGTGCGGCCGATCCCGCGGTCGTGGCATCGCTACAGGATAGCTTCTTCGTTTCGGACTTCGGCGTACGCAATGTTGAGATTGTGGGTCCGCAAGTTGGGCATCAACTGCGCAACCAGGCGATGTGGGCAACCCTATATTCGCTGGGCGGGATGCTGGTCTACCTCGCGCTGCGGTTTGAATGGATCTATGGGGTCGCGGCTGTGGTGACGGTGTTCCACGATACGCTGATCACGGTGGGGGCTTTCTCGCTGCTCAACCGGGAGATCTCGCTGACGGTGATTGCCGCGATTTTGACCCTGATCGGGTACTCGAATAATGACACCATCGTGGTCTTCGACCGTATACGCGAGAACATCAAATTGCTGCGGCGGGACAGGCTTTCGGACATCGTCAATAAAAGTATTAATCAAACTTTGAGCCGAACTATCTTGACAGCGGGCCTGACTTTCCTTACCGTGCTTGCTCTGTTTCTTTTCGGCGGCGAGGTGTTGCATAACTTTAGCCTGGCGCTGGTCATCGGGATTCTGATCGGGACGTACTCTTCGATTGCGATTGCCGCCCCGATTCTGGTGGCCTATCAGGAATGGCGCGGAGAGCGGGGCAAGCCGCCGATCGCCATGCCGCTGCGCGCTGGCGGGAATTTGCCGACGCAGCCCAAAGAAAAAGTCAGGGTCTGATTCGGGCCATCTGGCGTAGAATCTGGTACCTGTCCAAAGAGGCAGGGTTTTTACAGTAGAAAACGCAGGAAAATCGGGAGCAAAGAGGATGCGGTCGGTGTCTAAATTGTCTTAAGGTCCAGTGTAGGAGAAGACTATGTTTGAAGACAGCCTCATCGAATCAGGTAACAGGTTCAGGGCCAAGCGGCGGTTAAGCACCACCATTTTGTCTTTCTTCGGGCAGTTCGCGCTGGTCGGAGTTCTGATCCTGATCCCGCTGATCTATACTGACGCTCTCCCGAAAACGCAGCTTATGACGTTTCTGGTGGCGCCCCCACCGCCGCCTCCGCCCCCACCGCCCCCAGCGGCTGCTCCAGTGAAAGTGGTGAAGATGGTGAGCGAAGTGGTCAATGGCCAGTTACGCGCGCCTACGAAGATTCCAGACAAAGTTCAGATGATTAAAGAAGATGACGCTCCGCCAGATTTGGGTGCTGGCGTGCCGGGCGGAGTACCAGGCGGCATCCCCGGAGGGTCAGCTGGTGGCGTGATCGGCGGCATTGTGAACTCGACTCCAGTAGCGGTTCCGAAAATTGCGGCGCCGCAGAGAGTTCGGGTATCGACTGGCGTCGCGACTGGGCTTTTGATCCGTAAAGTTACGCCGAATTATCCGCAACTGGCGAAGCAGGCTCGTATTCAGGGTTCGGTGGTGCTACAGGCCGAGATCAGCAAAGACGGAACGATTCAGAATCTGCAACTGATCAGTGGGCATCCCATGCTAGCTCCGGCGGCGATTGAAGCTGTGAAGCAGTGGCGCTATAAGCCATACCTGCTGAATGGCGAGCCGGTGGCCGTGGAAACCCAGGTAGTGGTGAACTTCAGTCTGTCCGGAGGATAGCGTTTATGGAGCCGGCCCTTTGCCGGTTTCCGGTCTGGCGCTAACAGGCAGCGTAGTTCGGTGGTTGAGGCTTCTGAGATTTTCAATCTGTAGTAGTGTTTTAGGGCCCTCCCCGTCCTACCTTGTTTAAAGACGGGAGCCTGGGCAGTTGTGCAGCCGAGGGCAAACCTGCACGCTTTTGATTTCTTTGCATCAAACGGTATCAGACCACTGGGCTCATAAGCCCGGTTGCTGGACTAGGGGAGCGGGAACGCTCTAGTGCCGGTGTCTAATACCGACTAAGAAGCAAGGTTTCTACGAAGTAAAAGCTTAAGCCGAGTTTCAAGAAGCAAAGTTTAGAGACAGTTCTCACGAGGAGAAGCAACTCATGGTAGTGAATCTAGCAGCAGTCGCAATGTGTAATTTCCATCTTTTCGCCGCCTGGCTCTTGCAAGATCAGGGCTCGGTCGGCTGGGACCCGATTTCGCTCTGGAAGCAGATGGGCATTCTCGCGAAAGCCGTGGTCATTATTCTGTTCATCATGTCAGGATGGTCCATCGGCGTGATGATTGATCGCTGGATGGCTTTCAATGCGGCTCGCAATCAGTCACGCTCATTCGCTCCGGCCGTCGCCGGCGCGTTGCGCGAGGGCAAGATTGACGAGGCGATCAAAGTCGCCGAGCGCAACAAAAAGAGCCACTTGGCGAAGGTCGTCACCGCTGGCTTGATGGAATTCAAAGCCCATCAGGATAGCCCTGGCGAGATCCCCGGCGAGACGATTGAAGCTTCAAAGCGCGCCCTGGAGCGTACGGAAGCCATCGTGCACGCGGAATTGAAGCGTGGTTTGGGCGGACTGGCGACGATTGGTTCGACGGCTCCCTTCGTGGGACTGTTCGGAACGGTGGTCGGCATTCTGAACGCTTTTAACGGTATCGCGAAGGAAAAAGCAACCGGACTGGCAGCAGTCGCCGGTGGTATTTCCGAAGCGCTCGTGACCACCGCAGTCGGCTTGTTCGTGGCGATCCCGGCGGTCATGATGTTCAACTATTTGACTGGCCGCGTGGAAGCGTTTGACGTAGAGATGGACAACTCGTCAAGCGAATTGATCGATTACTTCCTCAAGCGCCGCAGCATGCGCCGTTCGTAAAAAAGCCTGTCTCACGGTCTTTGGCCTGAGACTTGAAGTGCTCGCTATTCGCAAACCCATGAATTGCTGAAGTTGTGGCGGCCGGGCGGAAACGCCCGGCGCTCCGCAGGCAAGTACAGCGAAGGGGGATGCGGGCGATGGCGCGATTTGGTGGAATGTGCGGCGCCTTGCAATTGCGTTCGCAGGAGACGGAATTCAATGGGATTAGCAAAGCGAAATGAAGCGGCGAATGTCAGCTCTGACATCAACGTCACGCCCATGGTGGACGTGATGCTGGTGCTGCTGATTATTTTCATGGTGGTCACGCCCATGTTGCAACACGGCAAGCAAGTAGACATGGCAGCGGTCAACAATCCCGAAGACATGCACGATGCCGATAAGGAAGACGCGATCCAAGTGGCCGTGACGCGCGATGATCACGTTTTTCTCGGTACGGATGCTGTCAATCCTGACGATTTGACCCAGAAGGTTAAAGATAAGTTGGCCAACCGCACCGATAAGCGGGTCTTCCTAAAAGCAGATGCCCGGGCAAAATACGGCTGGGTGGTTGCTGTGGTGGACGACGTTCGCGCGGCGGGTGTCGACCAGTTGGGACTTCTAACAGAGCAGAAGAAGAGCGGTTCGTTCACTCCACCACCGGTTGCTGCTGCGCCGAGTGGCGGACAATGATCGGACAATGATAATGAAAATGAGTACAGCTTGCATCCCGAGCTGGCAAACAATGCACAACCAGGATTTGCAGTAGTAGCGATACAGGAGATCGATTATGGGTATGGCAGTCGGCCCCAAAGGGGGCCAAAGCGCGAACATGAACGTTACGCCGCTGATTGACGTGTTGCTGGTGCTGCTGATTATTTTCATGGTGATCACGCCGCTGACGCCCAAAGGGCTAGATGCGTTGGTGCCGCAGCCGCCGCCACCGAATCAGAAGCAACCGCCGCCCACCCCGGATCGAACCATCGTAGTGCAGTTGATCGATCATGGCGCGGGCAACCCTCCGGGACTCAAGATCAATCAGGATGAGGCTACCTGGGAAACTCTGCAGGGCCGCCTGGAAGATATTTTCAAAACGCGCGCGGAGAAAGTGATGTTCGTGAAGGGCGACGACAACGTGCCCTTTGCGGATGTCGCCAATGTGATCGATATCGCACACTCTGCGGGTGTGGATAAAGTGGGATTGATCACAGCGAAAATCGAAGCGGGCGGATAGAATCTTGTGTTCAGATGATCGGGTCACCGGGCGACCTGAAAACCGCGACCTGAAAACCGATGATCCGATTCCTGAACCTTACTTCGCTTCAAGTTCTGATTAGCGGTTGAATGGCCGTTTCACCTCGGGTTCTTTCTAATACTCCGCTGCAAAGGGAGATTCATAAAGCAATGAAAACTACGCAAAGGCTCCTGGTGGTGTTCGCCGCTACGCTGATGCT
>Ga0302275_10004749_pt1 | contig 13304 bp, 11 predicted proteins | sample III_Bog_N2_2_FD_200229 | JGI IMG/M metagenome (GOLD analysis project Ga0302275, IMG submission 200229) | Peat permafrost microbial communities from Stordalen Mire near Abisko, Sweden - III_Bog_N2_2 | ecosystem: Environmental > Terrestrial > Soil > Wetlands > Peat | place: Sweden: Abisko...
AATCCATTTCCGAAATTCTAACCGCCGTGCGGGCGGTGTATCAGGACCTGGCCCAGCGTCCGGTGCAGCGGGACTGCCAGGCGCGGACGGAATGCTGCCAGTTCCAACTCACCGGCCTGACGCCGCATCTGACCAAAGGCGAGGCCCTGCTCGCCGCCAAGGCCTACCGCGCCACCGGCCGGCGGGAATTCCCGGAAACGGATGACGGCGTCTGTCCGTTGCTGAAACGCGCCACGGGCCAGTGCCTCATCTATGCGGATCGTCCGTTTGGGTGTCGGACGCATTTTTGCGCGGCCGCCGGGGGTCCGTATGCCCGGAAGGAAGTGCTGGATTTGATCCGCCGGTTGGAAGCCTTGGACGTGCAATTGAAAGGCGACGGGCCGCGGAAGCTGTTCGTTGCCGTGGCGGATGCGTTGGCGGAAATGCGGTGACCGGCAGTGGTCGCGCTGCGACCGCTCCCGCCGCCAGCGAAGCGCAGGGCGGCGGGTTTCCTCCGCAAATCCAGGGCGTGACCACGTTCCAAGCCCGGCGGGAAATCATGCGTGAGCCCCTGGCGAGGCCATGCCGCAAAGTGCCTGCTCCGCAGGCAAACGGAGTCGCAGCGCGACTCCGTCCACCCGGCGGGCAGCTCCGCCAGCCCGGGGTAAGGCGGGAAATTATGCCTGAGCCTCGGGCGAGGCCACGCCACAAAGTGCCTGCTCCGCAGGCAAACGGAGTCGCAGCGCGACTCCCTCCACCCTCCCGGCATAGGCCAAAAATAGACTTCCGGCTCACTTGCGGGCTGTCAGTAGCCGGGGTAGATTCTCCTCACCCCTCGGTCAGGATGAACTTGGCAGCCTGGTTTGCCTCTCAAGTCAGGCCACCGCCTGCCGATGGAGAAGGGCTCATTATGAACGCAACCAAAATGTATCCGGTCAGGAAATTGCAAGCGGAACTCAAGTCGATCCTGGATTCGTGTCCCTTGAAACCTTGCGATTCGGATTGCCCGCTGTACGACTTGCGGAAAATGTTTTGTGAGACCCGCCAGCAATGGCTGGCTTCGCTGACGGAGGAGGATTTGATTTTTTTAACCGCCTATCACCACGTTTGTGAAAAGGTGGGCTTGGAATCAGCGGCCGCGGTGGCTGGCTAAACCCGAATGCCGGAGTTGGGACGGGAAACTCGAGAAATATTTTGATCGGCAGCGAGTTGGGAATGCGACGCCAGGGAAATTTCGCACCCGCTGGTGGCAGGTGCCGCACGCACGGAGTGACGCGCCCTACCGCGCCGGGCGCGCGGCAGGTCCTTTCGATTTCATTGCCCACTTCGGAATTCTGGCTAAACTTGAGCCGGAACGATTCAGTATAAAACAGATTTATAACCACAGATGGACACAGATAAGCACAGATGAAGAAATGTCAGAACGGCGTTGCCACCCGGTTTTCTGCCGGCCACTAAACGGTGCGCTGGATGAGCAGCTTGAAAGTCACGTTTTTTATCTGTGTCTGTCCATCTGTGACTGTCCGTCCGAATTACCTAAACATTATGGTTTCGGAATTCGGATTTCTTTCGGGCCTCGGATTTCGGCCTTCGGATTTTATCCGTGTTTATCTGTGTCCATCCGTGGTTGAAATTCTTTTTATCGTTACGGCTGAGCCTGCCCGAGCTGGAGCACGGCATCGCCAATGATCCGCGCGGCCTGCTCGCAACCGGTGCGGCTGGTGTTGAGCACCAGATGATACAGCAGCGGGTCATCCACATCCGCGTGGAAATAGGTCTTCACATACCGCGCCCGCGCATGATCCTCCTCAAGGCAAAACCGGCGGGCCTCGTCCGGCGACTCGTGCCCGCCGCGGCAGAGGCGCTCAATGCGGTCATCCAACGGGGCCACCAGCCGCACATGCAGGACGTTGGGCAGCTTGGCGGTGACAATATTTCCCGCGCGGCCGATTAAAATGGCTTCGCCCAGTTCCGCCAGTTGCAGCAGCGTCTCCGCGGTTTGCTGCACCACTTTCTCCGTGGGGGGGCGCACGCCAAAAATGTCGGCAATGGTGTCCTCAATCCGTGAAATCCGGTCCTCCGGCAGGAATTTGGCGAGATATTTTGGCAGATTGTGATCCGTCAACACCTTCTCCATCAGTTGGCGGTCAAACACCGTCCACTTGACGGCCGCGTGCGGGGCGCGGGCCTGCAGCAACTGCGCGAGTTTTTCGGCAATGATCATCGCGCCGCAGCCATGCTGGCGCGAAAGGGTCACCGCCCGCCGCACCCGCGAGGCCTCGTCCGGCTCCGGTAACGCATGACTGTGGATGAAGGAGAAACAGGTGTCCATGTTTGCATTCATAATTCACCTCATCGGTGGTGGTTGCACCATACGCCTCTTTCCCGGCGGCTGGCAAGGCGAACCGGGATGATTTGAGGCCGGCTTATGCACAATATTACTCGTGCTCCAACAGATCCTGGTAACCGGTCGCCAGTTGGTCCACCAGCGGCGAGGGCGCCACCGGCAGGCCGTCGAGCGAGACCACGGGAATGATGCCCAGGGCACTCTGCGTCACAAAGATGCCCTCCGCATTCCGTAGCATCTCCGGTTTGATGACGCGCTTGTTCGTCTCCAACCCCAGCGCATGACAGATTTCCAGCACCACCGCCCGCGTAATGCCCGGCAAACCGCCCCGGCCCGTGGGCACGGTGCAGATTTTGTCCTGGTAGATCCAAAACAAGTTGCCGCCCGCGGTTTCGGTCGCCTCGCCGTTGGTATTGAGAAGCAACGCTTCATCCGCGCCTTGGGCCTCGGCTTCCGCCCGCGCGAGCACGTGCAAAATCCGGCTCGTGGACTTGAAGGACGCCAGGGTGTCACTGGCCGGAATGCGGAAAGCAGACGTGATCAGGCTCCATTGGAGCGGTTCCTCGCTGGTTTGCCCGGGCAGGGGGTGCAGCGTCATCGCCAGGGTCGGCCGGTCCGCGCCCTGGATGGAATATCCTCGCGCGCCGGGACCGCGCGTCAGGGTGATGCGCAGGACCGCATCCGGGAGGCCGTTTTGGCGGATCAGTTCCGCAATGAATTTCTGCAGGTCGCGGAGGGGCAGCGGCAACTTGATCTGGCAAAACTCCGCCCCGCGCACCAACCGCTCCAGATGTTGCCCCAGGCGAAATGGCCGGCCGCCCGCCACCCGCATGGTTTCAAACAAGCCGTCTCCCAACAGGAAACCGCGGTCATTCAAGGGCACCACCGCGTCCGCCTCAGCTACAAAATTTCCGTTAAGAAATGCGATCATGGGTTAAACCAATCCTTTGCCCGTTTTAATACGCGAACGGCCGCCGAACCGCGAGCGCAAAATTTCCGGATCAATATTATTTTCAACCAGCCGACATGGAATATAATCAGGGCACAAGCCAGTGAAAAATTCCAGCCTATGATATTTGGCGCCAGCGGGCTGCGGCGGCGCGGCTGGGCGGACGGGGCGTTAATCGCCCTGTTTGCCGTGCTGCTGGCCCTGCCCACCCTGGACTGGCTGGCCGGCCTTGACCCCGCTCCGCCGCCATTTGAAAACCGTCGGCTGGCGCGCAAACCAAATCTGTTCGGGCCCGCTGGTCTGGGGCTGGGCCACCAGGCCAGTCTGGATGCGCTGAACGATTATTTTGCGGATCATTTCGGCTTTAGAAACAGCCTGCTCGCCGGCGGCCAGCAATTGCGACTCCGGCTGTTTCATGACCAGGGCGCCGGCGTGCCATCGGTGTTGCGGGGACAGGATGGCTGGCTGTTCTACAAGGGCGATTACATGATTGAGCAGTATCTGGACCTATACCCCTTCACGCCGGATCAGTTGCAGGCCTGGGGGCGGCTGCTGGCAACCCGCCGCGACTGGCTGGCGGCGAGGGGGATCGTTTATCTCTTTGTCATTGCGCCGGACAAACAGGACATCTACCCGGAAAAACTGCCGGGCTGGCTGGTGTCCCGCGAAAGCAAGCTCGACCAGCTTTTGGCCTACCTGCACACCCACTCCACGGTGCCGGTGCTCGACTTGCGCCCGGCGTTGCTCGCCGCCAAAGCCAGCGCGCCGGTCTATCTGCAAAATGATTCCCACTGGAATGCGCTGGGCTGCTTGGTGGCCTGCCAGGAGGTGGTCAAGGCCCTGACCAATCAAATTCCCGGCATCGCCCCGTTGCGACGGGAGGATTTTTCGTGGACCAACGCGCCCGCCACCGGCGGCGACCTGGCCCGGATGCTGGCGGCGCGCTGGCCAGAAAGCAACTATTACGCCTTTGTTCCCGAGCCCGCCACGCGGGTTCCCAGGCTGGAGCCGGCAACCACCGCCCCCGGACAAATCTTGATTGCCGAGAATCCGGCGCGCCAGGTGACCGCCCTGGTGCTCCACGATTCCTTTGGCGCGACTTGGCCCCCGTTTTTAGGATGCTGTTTCCAGCGGATTGAGTTTCGCTGGGGGAACAATTGGCGACCGCAGACGGTCATTGCGGCCCACCCCCAGGTGGTGATTGATGAAATGGCGGAGCGCTTCGTCAAATTCACCGACCCGGCCGCCCTGCGCACCGGGGACGGACCGACTCCCTGAACATGGTTTTCAGCTCGCCCATTTTTATCTTTCTGTTCCTGCCCCTCGTGCTGGGGGCATATTTTGTGCTGCCCAACTTGCGCGCACGCAACTACTGGCTGCTGCTGGCCAGCCTGTTGTTTTATGCCTGGGGGCAGATTGATTTCACCGCCCTGCTGGCGGTGTCTGCGCTGGTCAATTATTTGCTGGGGCACTGGGTGGCGCAATGCCGGACCGCTGCCGGCCGGAAAACCGCCGTGGCGGCGGCCGTCACCGTGAACCTTGGATTGCTGGCCGTTTTTAAATACGCCGGGCTGGCGGTGACCTCCCTCAACGCCCTGCTGCCAGCGTTGGGCCTCCCCCCATTGCCCCGGCCGGAAATCACCCTGCCCATAGGCATTTCCTTTTTCACCTTTCACGCCCTGTCCTATGTCGTCGATATTTACCGCCGCAAATGCCCGCCCGCCCGCGAGCCGGGGGATCTGGCGCTGTACCTTTTCTTTTTTCCCCAACTGATTGCGGGGCCCATCCTGCGCTGGAACGCGATTGCCCCGCAGTTGACGCAACGGCATTTTGACCGTGCGACTTTCGCCGAGGGCGTGCGGCGTTTCACCGGTGGGCTGGCCAAGAAGCTGATTATCGCCAACGCCGTGGCCGTGCCGGCCGACCAGATTTTCGCCCTGCCGCCCAGCCAGCTTTCCATGGCCTGCGCCTGGCTGGGGTTGCTGTGCTACACGCTGCAGATCTATTTTGATTTTTCGGGCTACTCGGATATGGCGGTCGGGCTGGGCAAAATGTTCGGCTTCCAGTTTCTCGAAAATTTCCAATTCCCCTACACGGCGCAATCGCTGCGCGATTTTTGGCGGCGCTGGCACATCTCCCTCTCCACCTGGTTTCGCGACTACGTCTATATTCCCCTGGGGGGCAACCGGGTCTCCCCGATTCGCAATCATCTCAATCTGGTGGTCGTGTTCTTTCTCTGCGGCCTCTGGCATGGGGCGAATTGGACGTTTGTGGCGTGGGGGTTGGCCCACGGCAGCTTCCTGGTGCTGGAGCGCACTGCGTGGGGCGCGGTTTTGGACCGGCTGCCGCGTCCGGTGCGGCATCTTTACACCCTGTTGGTGGTGATGTTGTGCTGGGTGCTGTTTCGCTCGGATTCCTTCGCCGCCGCCCGGCATTTTTTCGCCGCCCTGTTTGGTGTCGGCCCGTCCAGCCAGCCCCAGCCCTGGCAACGCTACGCCGCCAATGAAGTCATTTGGGCCCTGGGCTTGGGCGTGGCCTTCAGCTTGCCGCTGTGGGAGCGGGGCAAACAGGCTGGCCAACGGCTCCTGCGCGGGCTGCCGGAAAAGTATCAGGCCGCCGGCTTGACCATGGGCGAACTGGTGGAAATCATGCTGGTCGCGGGATTGTTTCTCATTTCCGCTGCCTGGCTCGCGGGGACAACCTACAACCCGTTTATTTATTTCCGGTTTTGAAGGCAAGCTTGGACATCCTCCATCCGCCACCCGGTCGCCCAACCTGGCATATCGGATGTGCATGGATTTATTTTGACCATCTCAAGCCAGGCTGTCACCGGGCAAGTATTTTCATTAGTGCCTAAAAATAAACAGGTTAAACTGCAATTGTCACTTAAATCATCCTTTACGCCCCAGCCCCCGCGCGCCGCTGAAAATATAACGAGTTTGACTCCATTCAATCAGGAAACTAGATTCAAGCCGATGCTGGCTGCTGAAACCAAAGTCGCGGGTTCCCATTCTGAACGGGCTCCTGACACAGAGTCTGCCTGTTCCTGGAAGAAAATCATGGAGCCGGTGGAACCGTTCCTTGCTGCCGTGACCGAGCAACTCATGCGGCAAGCCCATGATTTCGATCCGCAAATCGTCCCCTACGCCGAACATGCCCTGAATAATAGCGGCAAGCACCTGCGTCCCACCTTGGTGGCCTTGGCAGCCAGTTGTTTTGCCCGGCCGACGGAGGCGCACGTGAAGGTGGCCGTGGTCATTGAGATGATCCATCTGGCTACCCTGATTCATGATGATGTCATGGATGAGGCGGAAATCCGGCGGAGCAACCCCACGGTGGCCGCCAAATGGGGCAATGAAATCGCGGTTTTGTTTGGCGACTGCCTGTTCGCCCATGCGCTGACGCTGGCGGCCAGTTTTCCCACCACCGAAGTCTGCCGGGCGGTTTCCCTCGCCACCAACACCGTGTGTTCGGGTGAGATTTTACAGACCCAGCAGCGCCGGAATTTCCCGGCCGCCCGGCGGGATTATTTCCGCGTGATTGAGATGAAAACGGGCGAACTCTTTACGCTGTCCTGTGATTTGGCCGCCTTTTTGAGCGAGGCCAGCCCCGCGCACCGCGCGGCCTTGCGGGAATTTGGCGCTGCCGTGGGCACCGCCTATCAGGTCTATGACGATTGCGTGGACTTGTTCGGCACCGAGGCGGAGGCGGGAAAGTCGCTGGGCACCGACCTGGCGAAGGGTAAGCTGACTTGGCCGCTGCTGCTGGCGTGGGAGCGGGCTTCCGCTGCCGACCGGCGGGCATTGGAACAAATGATCGGCCGCTGGGACCCGCAAAACCTCCTGGCGGTCAACGCGTTACTTGCCAAGTACGGCACCTTTGAGCCGTCCGTGGGCGAAATAAAACGCTTTTTGGATCAGGCGCGGCGGGCCTTGCGGGTTTTTCCGGAATCGTCCGGGCGGCTGGGGCTGGGCATATTGACTGACTTTTTAGCGCAACAAACCGGAGCTTTGGTGGTTCAATAATCATGCTAACTATGTCAGAACCCGCCACTCTGTCCGACCAAAATGAGCCCAGCGGCCAGTTGGAGGGCGATTTGGTTCGTCGTGCGCGGCATGGCGATCTCGCCGCCTATGATGAGTTGGTGAAGCGCTATCAGGAACGGATTTACGCGACCATCTACCACATGACCGCCAATCATGAGGATGCCAACGATCTGGCGCAGGAATCGTTCATCAAGGCGTTCTCCGCCTTGAAATCCTTCAAGGGCGGATCGAGTTTCTACACGTGGCTTTACCGGATCGCAGTCAACAAAACCATTAATTTTCTCAAGCAGCGCCGCAACAAGCACCACATCAGCCTGAACGATCTGGACTTCAACGCGGAACATGATCCGGACCTGATGGCGCTCATTTCCGACAAAACCCCGCACCGGGAAGTGAATTTGAGCGAGCTGCAAAAAAAATTGAACGAAGCCCTGCTCAAGCTGTCTGAACCCCATAGAATGGCTGTGGTGCTGCATGACGTGCAGGGCGTTTCCCATGAGGAGATTGCCGATGTCATGGGCTGCAATGTTGGAACCGTGCGTTCCCGGTTGTTTTACGCGCGCCAGCAATTGCAGGGGTATCTGGCCGAATACATTAAATCCTGATGCCAACATGAGCGACTCGAAAAACGATTTCCAAGAATTGAAACGGCTGTTAAAGCTCAAACAGCATGAAGTGCCGCCGCCGGGTTACTTCAACCATTTTTCCGGCGATGTCATGGCGCGGATTCGCGCCGGGGAATCCGCCGGTCCCGAGACCGCGCTGGAGCGGATCCAGTCTGGCTCGCCCTTCCTGGCCACCGTCTTGCGCCTGTTTGAAGCCAAGCCGGGACTGATTGGCGCGATGGCCACCAGCTTGTGTCTCCTGTTCTTGATGGGCGTCGTGCTGGCGGATCGCTCCGATGAACCCACAGGTGCCTCCGGCGGGCAACTTTCCATCCAATCGCCCTCAAGCGCCCCGGACTCCAGTCCGATGCTGGCCTCCGCCCCCTTGGAACCCGCTGAGTCTGGCATCTCCGTCAGCACCAATCCCGTCTCCAGCTTGCAGCCGTCTGCCTCGTTATTTGGGTCGCCCCAAAACCCCCTGTTCCAACCCGCCGCTTTCATGCCGGCCGGACATTAATTCATTTTTTGGCTGGCGGGTAATGTCTGATCGTTCCTCGGCGGTTCCGTGCTCCCAGAGGAATGCCTCGGCAGCATGAAATCGAAACGCCCGCACACCGCCCCGCCAAGGCCCGCGGCCCGCGGCTCATGCGTTTGCCCTATGCTGGACTTTAGTCAGAGCCGCCCTGACTTGCCCTGACTTGCTTCAAGGCGAATAAATTCTGGCCAGCCTCCCGGCGTTTCTTATCATATCAATAATGATTTACTTCGATTACAACGCCACCGCGCCGGTCATGCGCGAGGCGCGCGAAGCCTGGCTCAACGTCACCGAGAAGCTCGGGGGCAATCCGTCCTCCATGCACCAGGTGGGCACGCGGGCGGCCATCGCGCTGGCCGAGGCGCGCGAGCAGCTCGCCGCCGTGCTGGGCTGTCATCCGCTGGATCTCGTCTGGACCAGCGGGGCCACCGAGGCCAACAACACGGTCATGCACCATTTCGCCCGCAAGCTGCCGCCCACCGCCACCATCTTCGTTTCCGCCATCGAACATCCCTGCGTGGACGATTCGTCCCGCCATTATTTTGGCAAGCGCGTCAAAACCATCCCCGTCACCCGCGACGGCGTGGTGGACCTGGACTGGCTCACCGGGGAACTCGCCGATGCCCGGCCGGGCCTGGTGGCCGTGATGGCCGCGAACAACGAGACCGGCGTCATCCAGCCCTGGCGCGAAATCCTGGCCATCTGCCAGGCCTATCAAGTGCCGTTCTTCACGGACGCCGTGCAGTTCATCGGCAAACAGCCCGGCAAAGGCCTCGGCGATTGCGATTTCCTGAGCGGCGCGGCGCACAAGTTCGGCGGGCCGCGCGGCGTGGGGTTTCTGAAAATCCCGCATCGCAGCCAGCTCACCCCGCTGCTGCTCGGCGGCAAACAGGAGGGCGGCCGGCGCGCGGGCACGGAAAACGTGGCCACGATCGCCGCCATGCTGGCCGCGCTGGCCGTGCGCGAGAAACAAATGGCGCGCGGCGAGCATCTCTTGCGCAAAGTCTGGCGCGATAATTTTGAGGCGCAATTCCTCCGCGCCCTGCCCGGCACCATCATCCTCGGCCATAACCAGCCGCGCCTGTGGAACACCGTGTCCGCGCTCATGCCCGAAGGCGACCGCAAATCCCAATGGGTGATCCGGCTGGACAAGGCGGGCTTTGCGGTTTCCACCGGCTCGGCCTGCACCACCGGCAAGGAGGAACCCTCGCATGTCCTTTCCGCGATGGGTTTCAAAGCCGCGCACGCCCTGCGCGCCGTGCGCTTCAGCGCCGGCTGGGAAACCACCGAGGCGGACTGGGATGCCCTCCTCCGCGCCGTCGTCAAAGTCCACGGCGAAATGCAGCCCAAAGCGTGAGGTCATGCCAGAGCCGTAATGATTCGGCTGAAAGAGATTTTAATAACTATATGGAGAGTCAGGCCGGACTGGATGTCAACCGCGACGCGGGCACCATATCATCGGCAATCGCTCCAGAAATTGGTGAGTCGGCGTAACATTTAATCTGGCTTGCATGGCACAATTACCTGCCTGACGAAGGTCACATTGGTTGACATTGGTTGGGCCGGTCACGTTCTTTGAGTTGAAAAGTGTCAGTGTCATCGCTCACATCATTTTGGAAAAATTCGCGCCAATCAGCGCAATTCGCGTCGACTGCTTCTGTTTTATCCGCGTCCATCTGTGTCTATCTGTGTCCATCTGTGTCCATCTGTGTCCATCTGTGGTTGAACCAAATCGTTTCGGCCGGGCTACTTTTTTAACGAGCGCAGATAGGCCACCACGGCCACGGCATCCTCGTGGTTCAGGCGGAATGGGGGCATCGGGGCCATGGCCAGTTTGCCGGCGGCATTGGTGCCGGTTTCCATGAACTTGATGGCGGCGGCGTCCGAGGCATAGCTGGGCAGGCCGGCGATGGGCGGCGCGATCGCCGCGAACGGCATGGGATGATCCGGCTTGAAGCCGATCAACTCGCCTTGCAGCCATTGCGAGCGGTCGAACTCGCCCTTGTCATTGCGCGGCGAATGACAGTCGCCGCACAGGCACGCGCGCTCAACCAGATACCGGCCGCGCTCAATGACGGCGGCGTCCGCCGGCGCATTGGTTTCCGCCGCGCGCAACGACATGACCGTGGCGCAAATAGAGAGAATAATGAGTCCTTTCATGGCGGCTAATTTACGAATCGCCCCTTTGCCGGACAAGCGAAAAGCCACAGGGCCAGGACATTTCACTGATTCGCAACCGTGCCGTCAAAAATTTTTCAACCACGGATGGACACGGATGAAGAAAGGTCAGAAGGGCGCACCGGCCTGGTTTTCCGCCGGCCACTAAACGGTGCGCTTTCTGGACGGCTGGAAAATCACGTTTTTATTTTTTGTCCGTGTTTATCTGTGTTCATCCGTGGTTTTAAATCTGTTTTACTGAATTGTTCCACATAAGAAGCTAACCCGGATATTTCATAGTCATTTTGGAAAGAGTCGCGAAAAACCCTATGAAAAGAGGGGTGCCAACACGTTCGAATGCGTGGTTGAAACGACACGGCACGCAGGTTTGGAAACCTGCGATACGGCAGGCTGGGAAGCCTGCGCTACAAGGGTTTGCCATGGTTTTGCCGGTTTCGCTTTGAAATATCCGGGCTAAGCCTAATGCCTTTCGGAAATTCCGAGCTTGAATCCCAAAGGGATTCCATCGTTCAGCCCAGGGTCGCGACGGAGGAGCTACCCTGGGTAAACGCCCCAACAATGACCAACCCCAACGGGGTTGCATCTTCCCATCAATTTCCGGCCAATTTGAATTTCCGAAAGGCATTAGGGCTAAGCCGGAACCATGCAGTTAAAGATTATTTTAACCACGGATGGACACGGATGAACACGGATGAAGAAAGGTCAGAAGGGCGCACCGGCCTGGTTTTCCGCCGGCCACTAAACGGTGCGCTTTCTGGACGGCTGGAAAATCACGTTTTTATTTTTTATCCGTGTTTATCTGTGTCCATCCGTGGTTTTAAATCTGTTTTACTGAATTGTTCCACATAAACGGCTAACCCAGATATTTCATAGTCATTTGGGAAAGAGTCGCGAAAAACCCTATGAAAAGAGGGGCGCAAACACGTGCGAATGCGTGGTGGAAAAGACACGGCACGCCGGTTTGGAAACCTGCGATACGGCAGGCTGGGAAGCCTGCGCTACAAGGGTTCGCCATGGTTTTGCCGGTTTCACCATGAAATATCCGGGCTAAAACGGGCTAAAACCCTATTCCCACTCAATCGTTCCCGGCGGCTTGCTGGTGATGTCGAAGACGCAGCGGTTCACGCCTTTGACTTCGTTGATGATGCGGCTGGCCAGTTTCTCCAGCAAATCGTACGGGAGCTTCACCCAGTCGGCGGTCATGCCGTCCTGCGATTCCACGGCGCGGATGGCTATGGTGTATTCATAGGTGCGCTCGTCGCCCATGACGCCCACGCTGCGCACGGGCAGCAAGACGGCAAAGCTCTGCCAGATTTTATAATACCAGCCGGTGGCCTTCATTTCCTCCACGACGATGGCGTCGGCATTGCGCAGGATTTCGCAGCGCGCCGGGGTGACTTCGCCGAGGATGCGCACGGCCAGGCCGGGTCCGGGGAATGGCTGGCGCCAGACGATTTCCTTGGGCAGGCCCAGTTCCTCGCCCAACAGGCGGACTTCATCCTTGAAGAGGCACTTCAAAGGTTCCACCAGTTGGAACTTCATCTTTTTGGGCAGGCCGCCGACGTTGTGATGGCTCTTGATGAGCGCGGCAGGGTTGCCGGCGATGGGCACGGACTCGATGACGTCGGGATACAGGGTTCCTTGGGCCAGGAATTTGGCCTTGCCAGCCCGCTTGGTGGCCGAGGTGAAAACCTCGATGAAGGTCTTGCCGATGATCTTGCGTTTGCGCTCGGGATCGGTCACGCCCTTGAGCCGGGACAGGAAAAGCTTCGTGGACTCCTCGTATTGGAGTTTGATTTTGAAATGTTTGCCAAAGACCTGCTGCACGACTTCGGCCTCGCGGGCGCGCAACACGCCGTTGTTGACGAAGATGCAGGTCAACTGGTCGCCGATGGCCTTGTGCAACAGGGCCGCCGCCACGCTGGAATCCACGCCGCCGCTCAAGCCCAGGATCACTTTTTCCCTGCCGACTTGGGCCCGGATTTCCTCCACCGCCTGGTCCACATAGTTGCGCATGGTCCAGCTCTTGCCGCAGCCGCAGACGCCATGAACAAAATTGGTCAGAATCTCCCTGCCGCGCGGCGTGTGGACGACTTCGGGATGAAATTGCAGGCCGAAGAACCGTTTTTCGCGATGCTCAATGGCCGCGAACTCGGAATTCTCGGTGACCGCGACGGGCTCGAAGCCGCCGGGAATCTGGGTGAGCTTGTCGCCATGGGAATTCCATACCTGCAAGGACTTGGGCAGTTTGGCGAACAGCGCGCAGGCGGCGCTTTTCACGGTGAGCGTGCCCTTGCCATATTCACGCTTGAGGCCTTTTTCGACTTTGCCGCCGAGGAAGTGGGCGAGCAATTGCACGCCGTAGCAGACGCCCAAGACGGGCACGCCCAGGCTGAAAATATTGGCATCGGGCAAGGGCGCATCCTTGGCATAGACGCTGGAAGGCCCGCCGGAAAGGATGAGGCCGGAGGGCTTCATGGCGGCGATTTCGGTGGCCGGGGTGTCGTAACGGAGGATGATCGAATAGACATTGCACTCACGCACGCGCCGGGCAATGACCTGCGTGTACTGCGAACCAAAATCCAGAATGACGATTGTTTCTAACATGTCGAAACATCCATTTTCCCCGCTGCCGCAGCGCAAGGCGAGCGAAAAATCAACCCGG
>Ga0302275_10004751_pt1 | contig 13295 bp, 20 predicted proteins | sample III_Bog_N2_2_FD_200229 | JGI IMG/M metagenome (GOLD analysis project Ga0302275, IMG submission 200229) | Peat permafrost microbial communities from Stordalen Mire near Abisko, Sweden - III_Bog_N2_2 | ecosystem: Environmental > Terrestrial > Soil > Wetlands > Peat | place: Sweden: Abisko...
CTGGCAGGACCGAGTTCCCTATAATGAAGCCCGTTACCTCGCCTCTCTACAGCGGCAAAAATCACCTCTGGCCACTCGCCTCGCCGTCACCTGATTTTGCTTGCTCGGTTGTGCTCAGGTGTTGGTTAGGCAGTTTCATCGTTTGGCCCAAATTAGCTCGAATAGCTGAAATAGATACGAACAGATGATCGCCGCGAATATATAAGGTAACGCCTTCCGCAGGCGCATGGGGAGCCGGATATTTGCAGGTCCCACCCCGTCCGGGCTTCGTTCGCCACCCGTGATCCAGATGGTGCCGCCAATGGCACCTAGCATAATTAAGCCAAACGTCGCGGTGGCCAGGAGCACGCGTGGAACCGAGATGCCCACCACGACAAGGGCGACCGCTCCGAGAGCCAAAACGATCACCGCGACCGCTGCATACGTGATTAGCCTCCCTCGCGCCAACGGTGCGTATAAATCGTTTTGCATCGTACTGCCTAACGTTGAGGTGAACCGCACTAACGAGGGCGCGACTCCTGCCCCGCAGGAGGCGTGACCGAGGAAAGGGTCGGTTCCGACGATTGGTTAGGTTGCTGGGTCATCACGGCTCGACCGAATAAAGGCTGGCGACCACCTGCTCCGCTTCGGCGTGTCTGGCGGCCGGCACTATCACGTTTATTGCCGGACCTGACGGGTTCGCATTAACACGCATCGTCAGGCGACCGAGGACCGAGTCGCCTGCGGTCTCGAACGGAATGCCGTGGCGTTCCAATGCCGGAAGAAGGTCTTTGAGCACGCCGAACTCAAACTTACCCAGTGTTAGGAGCTCCGGATTCTTGGTGCTCTTCATATTGACGGTGCGAATTACGAGAAAGCTTAAGCAACCTAACTATGAATATACCGACACCGTGTCGGTATAGCCAAATGTGGATGTTGCCTGTGGGTCGTAACTAACAGAAAAACAGGTCCTGTCGGCGACGGGACCTGACCCCGGGACTACTATATTCGAAAGTCGGTTCGGCATAGCCAGATTCGTTAGTCGTTAATGGGGCTTAGGTTCGAGAAAATCAGGTACTGAATAACGCCACTTTCCCGATTAATTATAGCTTGTTCTAAAAGCTGTTATTTTCAATGACATTCCAACCCAATGAAGTCCCGGGCGGAGGTTAAGAGCGAGAAGCCTCCTGCGCGTTTCTTTCGAACCGGTTCCGGTCCGCTTTCTATGTCCCGCACGGCCGGGTTCATGGTTGCGGAACCCCCACCACAGAGGCATCTGGGCGTGGATATGGATGCACTTGCCTCCTGGTTGGATAGTCAACCCGCTGGACCCTAAATCAACCCAGCGAGCCCGTGTGGTTTTGCGGGCCTTGACTGCCCCAAATCAACCTCCAATTCCAAATACCCAAAAGCGAGAGATGCGCATTCGCAGACTGCATCAAAAGTGAGCGAGCTTAAGGCGGATTGTTTGGTTCTCACAGCTGCGCTCTGATCCAGGGTCTTCAGTAGTCTATTCATCGAAAAGTGCTTCTATGGCTTGAGAGATGTTAGAAAATGGCACGCGATTCTCGCCATGGATCATGGATGCAGACTGAGAGGCCTCCACTTTGGCGCCATCCGCGCTAAAAGGGGAGGCTTGATAACGTCCGGATTGTTGCGCACATATTCTAAACGGTTAGTACGGAGGAAGGTCCACTCCAATGAACGAAGACATGATCTCCGATGCATCCGCGACCGGCGCGGACAGCCAAACGAAGCCTCTTGGTGACGTGATCGCCATCAATGAAGGCCTGATCAAGGATCACCTCAACAAGATCGTCGTAACGACCGTGGAAGAGACGCTGAACGCCCTTCTGGATGCCGAGGCAGACGAGCTTTGTGGAGCGAAGCGCTATGAGCATTCCGAGGATCGGGTGGATACCCGAGCCGGCCATTACGAGCGCCAGCTGCATACCCAGGCGGGTGAGGTGACGCTGAAGATGCCGAAGCTTCGGAAGCTCCCTTTCGAGAGCGCGATCGTTGAACGCTACCGGCGCCGGGAGATCAGCGTGGAGGAGGCGCTGGTTGAGATGTACCTGGCTGGGGTTTCCGTCCGACGAGTCGAGGATATCACGCAGGCACTCTGGGGCACCCGGGTGAGCCCCAGCACGGTGAGCGAGCTCAACCAGAAGATCGCTGTCCAGATCGAGGAGTGGCGCAACCAGCCGATCACCGGCGAGCACCCCTATGTTTTTCTCGACGGGATATGGCTGAAGCGCTCCTGGGGTGGCGAGGTCAAGAACGTGAGCATCTTGGTCGCCATCGGCGTCAACCAGGACGGCTTCCGCGAAGTTCTGGGTGTCATGGAGGGCGCGAAGGAGGACAAGCCCTCCTGGGTTAACTTCCTGCGCTACCTTAAGGACCGAGGGCTCACTGGAGTGCGCCTGGTGATCAGCGACAAGTGTCTCGGGCTGGTCGAGAGCCTGGCTGAGTTTTATCCCGACACCCGCTGGCAACGCTGCGTGGTCCATTTCTACCGCAACGTCTGGACGGCGGTGCCGAGTTCGAAGGTCCGAGAGGTCGCCGCCATGCTCAAGGCAATCCACGCCCAGGAGGACCTTGAAGCGGCCCGGGCAAAGGCCCTGTTGGTCGTCGCCAAGCTGCGCGAGATGAAGCTCGCCCGCGCGGCCGAGACCGTCGCCACTGGCATCGAGGAGACATTCCACTACTTCCATTTTCCTTCGGAGCACTGGCGCAGTTTGCGGACCAATAATCCCCTGGAGCGCATCATGCGCGAGATCCGTAGACGAACCCGGGCCGTTGGCGCCTTCCCCGACGGCAACAGTGCCCTCATCCTCGTTGCGGCCCGGCTGCGCCATGTTGTGGGCACGCTCTGGGGCCGGAAACGGTACATGGATATGTCTCATCTCAAAGATCTCACGATCGCCCCGCCTGCGCCCTCCAAGGTCGTGGAAGGACAATTCGCATGAACGCTTACGGCAGGTCGTCGCCGGGCTTCGATCGCTCGGCAACCAATCCGCGCAGCTGCACGCGGCGAAATTCCGCTGCCCAGTACCGATCGCGCAAGGCTTCGTATCGCCTGAAGGCGCGGGTCGTCGCCGCCCGACACATCTTGCGCTCGACGTACTCCTGCTCCTGGGCCGCCATTTCCGCCCATAGCTTGGTGCAGCGTTTCTGCAACGCGGCCAATTCTCGCTTCAGCGCTTTCAAACTGCGGCCGGCTTCGCCGCTCCCAAGCGAAATCATTCCTCCCGTCATGGCCAATCCGCCCGGCATGTCCAGCCAACCCCGCCAGCCGAGCCAACTCAACCAAGTGGTGGGGGACAGCGGTGGCTTCGCCCCCGCTTTCCCCCACACCCCCTTTCACCCCCGATCCTTTAAGGATCCTTCCCCAGACTTCCGGAACGGGAGCATTTCGCTCCATTCCAATCGTTAACCCAACCATCAACATAGATCCTTCCTCCGCACTCACCATTTTAAAATGTGCGCAACTTGACGGACAGTACCGGAGGCTTGTCGCTGTCGAGGAACCTCACGAACCGCGCATCGGCATTCCGAAGCAGATACCGGTACGGGTGCATCCAATTCTTTTTAGGATGCAGATCGACGAAGAGGACAATCGAGTTGCCTTCTGTGTTCAGCGTTTCAGAGCCGAATGTGTGGACGCCAGGAGACATTATACTCGTATCCACATACACAGTCGAAGCGCCAAGTTCTTGTGCGGTAACATGTTTCTTGACGAAACCGCCAAGCACCTCGCCATCCGGATAGTCAGCGCGTGGTTCATTTTCCGGCGAAATTTAGCTGGTCCTTAGTTTAGTTCTGCTTCTTGCGACCGCCAGTCTTGAAGATCTCCCGAAGGAGTTTCTTTTGTGCCCTCAACGCTCGGCGCGTGGTGTTCTCGGCAGCCGAGATTACCTGCAGCACCTTTGCATAGGTCACGGATTCTCGGCGCTCCGCCAGCATGGTCGAGGCCCAATTCCGCTCCAGGGTGCTTGCCCTATCATCGGCGGCGAGACACAGGAGCTTTGCGAATTGCGCCGGTTTGATGCTGTTACGGATCCGCGCCTGCGCCATGGGACGACTTGGGCTGCGCGCTAAAGCAGCAGATGTCATTCCAAGACCCTTCGGGTGAGCCCAACTGAGGTCAGTCTCTCCCGGCCGCTTCAGCGCCAACCTGTCACTGCGAAGCGGCGCCACTACCGGCAGAAGGAGTCGTGGTGCTACTGCCTTTTGTGCTCGAGCTACCCGACACTGCCTTCTTGAACTGGCTGATCGATATCTTAAGGCCGGCGGTTCCCTTTTTTACCACATGACGCTGTCCGGTCGGGGACTGGTTCTCCCAGTCGACCACAACTCCGTAGAAAAGGTCTACCGAGACATTCTTGTATTTGAGGGCAAAGGAGCTTCCGGCCATCGGGTGCTCGAACACCTTGCCGGATGCAGGAAGCGCAATGAACAAGTCGGGAAGCCACCGGATTGCAGTGAGCTGGGGCTGCTCTGGCGGCATATAAACGTCGAGCGCGATATAGGCGGTCTGGCGGGTGACGCTCTTCGGCGACACGTTGTTCGAGGTGTTCTGCAAGACGACGTCCTTGTAGCTGTTAACGGGTACAAGCGCGCTCAAACCCCAAATCGATGCAGGTTCATCGTCGAAAATGGGCGAGGTGGCCGAGCCGCCACCGCCACCATATGTGGCCCCGATGGAGATCGTAGACGCGGTAAGCGAGTCCTCAAAATTGCAGTAAGCGGAGAAGCCGGCTGTTTCAGGATCCGTTATCAGCGCCGCATTTTTATTAACTCCGCTCAGTGCAGCGGGAACGCCAACCGGAGACAAAAGTCCGAGCAGCGTGATGATGTCCTGGACAAACTGGCTCTTCTCCTTCGTCTCCTTGATCGTGTAGGCTGCCGCAGACTTCACTTTATCGTAGTCATCCGTCGAACTGTCCTGAAGATAGATATATACCAGCGACAGCTTTTGCCTCGCGGGAATGCACGTGCGATCCAGCATGTCAGACTGGGATTCCCAGGTGAATTCGTTGTTGGCATCCTTGTCGTATACGTACCACTGGTGAAAGGCTGTGCCCGAGTGGGAATTGTCAGCCCACTCGACTATGTCAAGTATGACAGCTTCACCGTTTGCATTTGGAGCAGCTGCGCCAATCAACGCCTTTGCGACCGCTAGGGAGGGGATCTTGCCGTCCTTTTTGAATTGGGCGGCGTCATCTGCCGTCAGACCGGCGCCGGTAAAGGCGGCTGTGAGGGCTGCGTTGGTGAGCTTAGTGGGGGTGGTGGAACTCCAGTTCTTGGTGACAGTGTCCGAATCTGCTCCCACGAGATTGCGGCTTGAGAGAATCGCAGCGAGGGCTGCGACGTGAGCTAATCCTAGCGAAACAATGCGCTGGAATTTCACGGTAATGGTTATTTGTCTATGGAAGAGGCGCGAGGATCAGGGCTTTAGGCGAATGAGGCCTCAACCCTCAAAACCGCGTAAATCCAAGTACTCTGAGGTCAGCAAGATGAGGTGCCCGGATTCCGGCCATTGATAATGCCGAGCTCGGCATTATGCCGACCCCTGACAAGGGCATCCCTTGAGACCGATGTTGACCCCTATTAATGTCTGCTTGACCCCGTCGGCTTTATGGGAGGGCGGTTCACCTCAACTTTGATCTAACTGCGTGATGACAAGCGAAGAAATAAGAATCTTGCCTGCGGCGAAGCAGGGAGCGAAGTGGACCGACTCAAAGGGTGACTCGAAAAGGTGGATCCGCTCGGAGGGGCTCGGTCCCATCCTCGCATCATTCTCGACAGATACTAAATCAAAAAGATATCGCTGATTCACCAACGGCTAATCCTGTGCCGCGCAGTTCTACGTTCCGGAGAATCCTATGGCAGCGCATATCTTCAATTCGTTCGCGCTGTTCATAAGGGGTGTTTTTTCCAAATTTCGAATTCCATTCGCGCCTTGGCAGAGAGTAGTACGCACAAGGACAAAAGTGGGATTGGAAGAAACATAGCCGCAACTACGAAGACCTGAATGGTTGTTGGATGGGTCAATACGGTTGTTCCTACCGTCAGCGAAGGTACATTCACGCCCAAAACCACTAGTGCGACCAACAGGCATAATATGAAACATATGACCCAAGTGACTATCAAGAGCGATGTTCGAGCCCAAGGCCTATGCCTCCACAATCCAATTGCGATTATACCCCCGATCGGAATACCCAAGTTAATATCCACTTTTCCGAGCAAAGCGTCGCCCACTACTGAGAATAGCTGATAGGCGACGCTCAAAAATCCGCAAATCGCAAACGAATGGCCTACATCAACATGGTGCCGATGCAAGAACGGATCGAATGGATTGGTCATAATTTACCGATCAACGGTGTAGCAATCCACTGAATTGGTCGAGGCTCGTCTCAGGCAGATCTCACAAGCGCACCCGTTCACCCGTCTGCCTCTGTGGACAGGACCTCCGGGGGCGAGTGTTTCACGGTTTCACCGCTATCCCTCGGCTCGAGCGACGTTGTGTCAGTGTCTGTTTGTCCCCTCGTCGTCACGGCAGCTCGCAGTTTACTTGCCCTCCGCTTCTTGCGCCCGCTCGGGCGCACCGTTTGGGCCTTTGCTCCAGCCAGTTTTCCAGCCTTCACCGCTACGACCCTCTTTCCTGACTTCTGCGTAACGATCGGCCTGCCTCGCGCCAGACCCAGCCTTTATTCGCACCAAGGCGCTATGCAGATCTCCTCCAGAAAAGCCCCATTCCTTTCCTTGCCCGATCGCCGTCTTTATGCTGCCGGGCTTTGATCGGTGTGGGCATCGCGACTAGTAAACGATCCTTGCCCATCGACTCGCGATCTTCCATCCGTACGTCCTTCGATTGCGCTGCACGTGAGCACCGTTGCACTTCGCTAACCTTTGCCGAAATCGAGCTGGTCATGCGACTTTCACTCAATGAGGTGTGTGTGTGACATGCTGGGCGAACCCAAAAAAGCGCCGGGCCCAATCTCGCCCGGCGCCTTTTCAGTCATCTGCAACTATTTCATTGAGGCAATTGAGGTGGTGTAACATGATAGGTCGACCCACTGCCGTTAGTATAGTCGATCACCACCCAATCGCCAATAGTAACAGTCCCATCGGACGGCATAGCGGCTCCCGAACCTATAACTAGCGAGGAGTAGCTAGACGATAGAACGATTGGAGGGGTGGAAAAGCCTGGCACCGTGATTGTAGGCGGTACCCCGCCGCTAGACCCGGTTCCGGGATGTTGGTAACCTGGCAACGTGCTAATATTTCGTCCGCTCGACACATTTCCTCCACTACTATTATTATAGCCGTCAATTATGGTATAATTAATCATTATTGTGCCATCACTCGCCACCGAAAGGAAGTACGATACGGAGTAACCCATGTTAACCGAAAGCCCAAGAGGCGAACCCGGACTTTGAATAAGAATGGCTCCGCTAAATCCGGTGCTACCGTTAAGCGTCGGCCCCACCAATTGAGCTACACCGCCCGGATAATCCACCGAATTTATAACCGCCGTAGGCAATCCAGGAACCGCTCCCAAGAGGGCGTATCCCGTTGTGGAAAGATTCGCGAGATAATTGGTGTTATTGCCAATAATATACCCGGGATTGATCCTGATTTGTTGGGCGTTGCAAGATAGCGAGAGGACTAAGAGCCCTAATGCGAGGACCGTTTTGGAAAGAAGCTTGGTCATATGAAGTTGTTATAATGATTCGTAAATTGGGATTAGTATCAGTTGGATTTCGGCGGCAAGAGCGGCTCCAAGTATGCAATCTGATTCACATAATTATATCCGACAAGGCCGCCGGACGATGCCATATTGGTTCCCGACTCACCGTAGTAGCTATGCACGAGCCGATAGCCATTCTCCGTCGCATCGATCAAAATTTTCTGTGCATATGAACCAAAGTAGCTATTGTCAGCGCCAATGGCCGGTTCGCAGTCTGCCAAGAATTCCTTTTTCTCCTGAGCGCTAAGGCACTCATCGAGCGAATCTAGAAACTCCTGGTGCATGGCAGAACCCTCCTGCTTATACGTTGGAATTTCTATTAATACTTGCTTGCCGTTAACGACTTCTCGGGTCGCGAGACGTGCTTCCAAAATCTCTCGCTCAGCCTTTAGCTTCTCTATTCTCTGGGCAACTGCCTCCATTTTCTCGTGGGTTAGCACAAGCTTGGTGCCATAAAGCATTCCGGCTATGTCATAGCGCTCAGCCGCGCCGTCCGCCTTCACGATCGATTTTGATTGCGCAGCTATCGTTGGCGTCACTTGAACAACCGCTTTTACCGCCGACTGTTTAGTCGGTAGCTGATTCGTTCGAGGTTCGCGTAGATATAGCGCGATTCCTGTTGTTAGTGTTAGCGCGACGATGGCGTAAGACCATCGCGGAAGCCGTTTCGGCTGGTTTTGGTTCTCTTTATTCATAAATGGCCGCAATTGTGGCCGGCTATGTCGTTGTCGATGGACTTGGATTAGCGCCAGAACCATTATTACGTTTTTCTACGTAAATGATTGGGCCAAGCTTGCTTCATCGCTCGTTGTTGGCTGGCCCTTGAACCGTAAGCGGTAACGCGGGTACAGGGTAGCCCGCGTTACCGCTTACGTTACAAGGGTCTTCTTGGACCGTAGAAACGGGGTGGGGCTGTAGCGCGTATCGGGATTGTCGCCGGGAGCCCGGCTAACATTTGCCCTCTACACCCCAGATCCAAGGCCAGATTCAAACTGAGGCACTACCGAGTGTCGACTCAGCACGATGACCCAGACCTCAATCGAGGTGCTAGTAACGGGATGATTGGCCTTGTCCTCAGGGGCTCTTGGGTCCGCAGAGTTATTCTACAAGGATGGGTCAAAGCTGACACGGCCACTATTCGGCCCGAAATGACGCGATAATTGGCCAAACATAAATGACAGCTATGTTGGCCCAGAGACTATTTTATGCGTCATTTGCCAGATCGTCGTCACGGGAACGGCCATGGAGGCTGCAACGGCGTTCTGGAGGGGCTGGAAGGAGGCGGCGTGATCGCTCCACCCATGGATGATGACGATGGGCATCAGGGTGCCTTTGCCTTGTCCGAGGCTAAACTTAGAAAGTTTGTGAAGACATTCACCATTTGGTGAACGCCGTCGCTGCCGCCGGCGATGATGGCCCCGGTGAGGATAATGTCCGCTATGGGGAAGAGCCAATTATCCGCGGGAACCGAATTGACGATGGAACTCAAGGCGCGCACCCCGGCGAGGCTCACGAAGAGTCCAAGTACGAAGCCGATGCAGAGGGCTATCTCCTTTGTGACCGCTCTATAGGCAGCCAATGCCGCCTGGGCTGCCTGCGTCTCAACGAGGTAGGCGACGGCACCTGGCGTGACACGGCTCTGCTCCTTCACTTTCTCTTGGGCGTTATCCACCTGGCTTTCGAGCGGAGCGGCTCCGGAATCTCGAAGGACGCTTATGATCACTTCAACGGCTCTTTCCACAAATAACGCGACGATGAAAAGCCACGACATTGTCCCCAGGAAGGCCTGTTGCGTTACAGGCTTGAACAATACGGGAGCGGGGGACGTTCCGTTGAGGGCGATGGCAACGAGAGCTGCGATCGCGAGGCCGACGATTACGGGTCCTGCTTTGGATTTCATGAGACTTGGCCGGTTTCTTCGTCTCGAAACCCATCTGGGAGTGCAAAGGCAATAATCACGTAAAAGTACGTACATTGGCGTGTTGATTGGGTGGCCCTCACCCGGAATCTAGGGCCTCTATATGATCTTATTTGCTACCACAGCCGCTCCTTTGACGGGATGGAACTGGGATCTGCTGACGCGGGCGGGCGGGGTGGTAGCTATTATTTCGGCGGTCCTGACCGGCGGGTTTGCGTTGTTCCAATGGAAGAAGGACTTGCGGTGGAAGCAGGCTGAGTTGGCGCGGTCGATGCTTGATGAAATCTTCGACTACCCCCCCTCAGACGACGCATGGCGAATGGTCGATGGGGAGATGGACTACAAGGATTCCAACGGGGCCTCCTATACCATCACGATGGCCGATGTCCGCGCCGCGCTCCCGCAAAAACCATCCGGATCCTGGGGCGAGAGCCCAGGTACGCACGTGTACATCCGATGGTGCTTCGATGCGCTCCTTTACTACCTGGAGAGACTGGAACTGTCCCTGGAGATAGAGATCATCGAGTTTCGAGATATCAGGGCGTCCGTACTCTACTACGTCAGCTTGATGGCCAAGAGTGACAAGGAACTCTACCTGACCTATGCTAGGACCATCGGATTCGATGGTGCGGTCGCATTCTTGGATCGTTTTTCCGAGTGGAGGGACCCGTCTGACGGGAGTCCTTAAGGGCCGCCTCGGGAGACTTGCCCATCGATGCGCCGCGGTTTTCGTCGTACTTCTTCCGGGGCGATGCTCCGGAACCATTCCGGTCGATCGGGTTCATTGGGTCCTTTTCCGCTGCCCAAACCGACGGACTCCGCGTCCAGCGCTGTTTGGTCGCTTCCTGCGCCAAGCCTTATGGCTCCTGTGCTCGGAAGCGACCAAACAAGCTCACTCTCTATGCGGATGTCCTGTGTCCACTAAATCGAGGCAATCTCACTTCGTCCCCGCTGCTTTTTTTTGCCGTGAGGCTGGTAAAGTGAGTGCTGGCCTATCGTCTGCGGGTCGAGCAAGCTCGTTAACTGACGTTCTAAGAATTTGTTCGCGTTGTCCTTTGTTCATGAACGGAAACAGGGGTAATCCGAGAACTATGCCTCCATAAACTCGGCAGAATTTAATCAAGGGTCGGAAGAGAATCCAGTCGACCGCAGCCGCGAGATAGTAATGCACGCCTGCTCCCAATAACCCTCCTACGCTAGCAACGACATCGACACTTGAAGCCGCTGGAAACAAGGACGGTTTAAACAGATAGGCGAGCGCAGCAGCACCGCCACCGAGTAGGCCGCCACCTCCCAATGACCGCAAAGTGGAGATGAGATTAAGATTCATATCGCGGGCCAGAATCTTTGCTACATTCAACACGATGCATTTGTCGGATTGCTGTAAAAACCTCGAAATAAAGTGAACAGGAGTAGACGCAAAGAATCGTCATCCATATCACAATTGCTACGGGATCGGAAATCGCACGCGAACGCCAAATGAAGTAGAAAGCAACTAGCCCAACAGTCAGACGTCCGGCACCGAGAACGTACAAGGCAACTACGTAGTCCCGCCTGTAGAATTTGATCAGCCATCGAGCTACGTCTGAATCGCGTTTGAGAGCGCGATCGTCAGCCTCCGGTACATCCACGTTTGGTTCTTCCATATGATGCTTGCTTTGTGTGCGCGTTGTGGGCCCGCGTCGCGAACTCAGTTTGCGTGTTTTCGCGTAGTGCTCAATTCCGGAAATCGAGAGCGAATCAGCGTTGGCCTCCTATTCATTGGTAATAGAACTGAAATGTTAGCTCCTGAGAGGAGCCGAGGGTCGCAATCATGTCATCCGTCCACTCACCATAGGGCGCCGTCGTGGTGATCGCGTCTAGGCAACTCTGCTTTCCCTGTTCGTCGGATGTGTTCTTGATATCGACGATCGACGTGACCTTGCCATGGAAATCTAATGTGAACTTGACTGTGACGACGGTGTTGGACGGGGGCTCGGTGCGGCTTTCGATTAGGATGCGGTCCCACTGAATCTGGATCGCCTCCATCATCTTGTGGAGGTACTCGCCATAAGCGCTCCACTTCGCGCTGAAGGCAACGGGGCCAATGTTGCTTGTCCCAAACTGGTTGTCTTCAAAAATCGCGGGGAGGGTATGGGGATTCACCAATGAGGGCCGCGCGCGCGCCTTTTTGGGGTGATCGGATTCACCTTTTCGAGCCACCCTCAGAGTCGGTCTGGATGGTTGGTTGAAGTTGATACGACTGACGCTGGTTGTCCATCCCTGACCGGAGCCAGGGATGGATGTAAACTCGCCGCGTAGCGCGCCGGACTTTGGTAGCCCAGTTTGCTGTGCGGGCGGACTCGGTTGTACTTTTCCCTGTAATCTTCGATGACGACGCGGGCCTCGGTCAGGGTCCAGAGTCGCTCGCAGTTGAGGCACTCGTCGCGGAAGCGGCTGTGGAAGGATTCTACGAAGCCGTTTTGCCATGGGCTGCCCGGCTCGATGTAGAGGGTCTTTATCTTGTTTGCTGCCAGCCAGCGCTGGAGTTCCTTGGCGATAAACTCCGGGCCGTTGTCGGAGCGGATGTGGTCGGGCGCTCCGTGCTGGGCGATGGCGCCCTGCACGAAGTTGATGACATCGCCTGACTTGAGCGCCCGGTCTGCCTTCAGGATGTGGCATTCCCGGGTAAACTCGTCGAGGACCGAGAGCGTCCTTAAGGCACCACCGCGCACTGTGGCGTCGGCAATGAAGTCCCAGGTCCATACATGGTTCTTATGCGTCGCCTTGGTGGGCAGCCCAGTAGAGTGTCCCCTACGAGGGGATTTTCTCTTCGTAGGCGGCCCTCTGAGCTCCGCGTCGAACTGCCCGACTATAGCCAAGAGCACCGTCTGCCACCGCAGCACTGGCGGGTGTTGCGTGCGATCATGGCCTGCCAAACCCCGCAACTCGGCGGCCACCTGTACCAGTGCGGCAATTGCGCGGAGCAAAAGTTCGTCCCGCATTCCTGCCGCAACCGGCATTGTCCCACATGCCAGGGCGCGAACGGCTATGCATGGATGCAGGAGCAGGCCGACCTGCTCCTTCCGATCCCGTACTTCCACATCGTCTTCACGATGCCCCATGCGCTCAACCCCCTGATTCGGCAAAACCCATCTGCGTGCTACGATCTTCTCTTTGCCAGCGCATCGAAGACGCTTTTGGAGTTCGGGCGCCGGGAACTTGAGGCTCAGCTCGGCGTGACAAGCGTCCTTCATACCTGGAGCCAATCGCTTATGGGGCGCTACCACCTTCACTGCATCGTCACCGGCGGCGGACTGCGCGAAGATGGCAGTTGGGCCAGCACTCCGCCACACTGGCTCTTCCCGGTTCATGCCCTCTCTGCCATGTTCCGGGGCAAGTTCCGCGCCGGGCTCCTTCGACTCTATCAAGACGGCGCCCTCGAGTTCCATGGGCAGCAAAAGGCCTTCGAGGCCCCGACAGCCTTCGCTGAGTTCCTCCACGAAGCTACCCATAAGAAATGAGTCGTCTACGCCAAGCGTCCCTTCGCCGGCCCAGAGGTCGTGCTGGCCTATCTCGCCCGCTATACCCACCGAATCGGTATCACCAATCACCGCATTCTCGCACTGGACAGAGATGCCCACACCGTTTCCTTCGCTTACA
>Ga0302275_10004767_pt1 | contig 13258 bp, 13 predicted proteins | sample III_Bog_N2_2_FD_200229 | JGI IMG/M metagenome (GOLD analysis project Ga0302275, IMG submission 200229) | Peat permafrost microbial communities from Stordalen Mire near Abisko, Sweden - III_Bog_N2_2 | ecosystem: Environmental > Terrestrial > Soil > Wetlands > Peat | place: Sweden: Abisko...
GGAAGGCAAGCAGGCCACCCTCTCGGCCATCGAGATTTTGCCCGGCTTTGAGGGTCACATCCGGCCCGTGCGCCTGCTGGCCCGCCAGACGCCCTATTACTCCAATGACAGCCACTGGTGGAGCCCTGACAGCTACTTCCAGGGCGGCCAGTTGGCCACCTATGCAACTCCGGTGAAAGGAACGGACGACCCTGAACTCTACGAGACCGAACGCTGGGGTAACTTCTCCTATGCGATTCCCGTTTCGCCGGGCAAATACTCCATCATGCTGCACTTCGCGGTGCGTCACGGCGACTGGGACCAGTCATCGTCCCCGTCCGACGAACACAGGGCCGCGGTCGCTCATATCTTCGATGTCTTCTGCAATGGAAATGCGCTTCTTAAGAACTTCAATCTTCCCCAGGAAGCGCGCCAGTCGGACGTGGTCATTCGCAAAGCCACAGGCCTGGCGCCGAATGCGCAGGGCAAGTTGCTTTTGAGTTTCGTTCCGGTGGAGGGCTATGCGACCGTGACCGGAATCGAAGTGCTTCCGCAGTAATTCAGGTGACTCGCTCGATTGGCCGCCCCCGTCCAAAGCCCGCACATGCTGCCAACTGGGCTTCGCGGTGCAGTTTCCCGTTCACAGCCGGAATGGCCGTAAATCATCGTCTCAGCTGGCCGATAGGAACCTTTTCGACGTTTGCGGTGTCAAACAGGATAGAGTTTTCCGATCGCTGCAACCATTTTCGCGCTGAACTTCTCGGGGTAGCATCGCGCTGTCCCGGGCATCGATGTCCTTCAGCAACATCGAGTGTGCGAGGGCTCTGCTATCTGGTAAGGAGGTAGGGATGCTGCGTCCGAATGTGCTCTTGGCAAACTTTATTCTTCTCCCTGCCGGCCTCTTAGCCTGTCAGCTGGGGACTTCTCAATGCCCCGAGGTGGCTCCTCAGCATTCGCCGACTGCGACAGTAGATCCAATCCGCGCGTCGCTCGAGCTGGAATTGGATCGAGCCATCCTTGTCCTGAAGCGAGGACTAAAGGAACATTGGGCAACACGCGATCAATTTCTCACCGCATTTGAGAAGACTCCTGGCAGGGACCCGACCGGCCGACCTGTGACGGATGCGAAAAGTTATGCCGGGTGCGCAATTGGCGAACACCTGCGAGCTCATCAGGTGTGGGATGAGGGGCCTCCCATTGAAGTTGAGGTGCAACGTGCGATAGACGAGTTGACAGAAAGACGAGAAGGTCAAGCCATCGGGTTGCAGCCCTCATCCTGTGCCGTCCCGGGACCGCGGAAAGTGGTCGTTTCCGCAGGCGTAGCCGCGAGCCTGCTGAAGACCAAGAGCGATCCCGCTCATCCAGCCGAGGTGCTCGAGAATCATGTCTCGGGCATGGTCGTCCTTCATGCCACGATCAGTGCCAAGGGCGGTGTGAAAGCGCTCCGCGTCATCTGCGGACCCGCCTCGCTGCAGCAAGCCGCGCTGGACGCCGTCCGGAATTGGACCTACCGGCCGTTTCTGCTGAACAACATGCCCGTCGAATTCGAGACCACCATCAACGTCGTCTTCGCGCCGAATCGCTAGCTGTGGGTCCTATCGGTGGGAGATCCTGAGGTGCTTGAGCCGCGGTGCCCTAGCTGAAATCAGCTGGGAGATTCCGAGTTTACCGTCGCCTATTCGGAGACTGCACGGCTCCCAACGGAGCACCGGTCACCTCAGGCCTTTATCATAGCCACCATGAGCAATAAACTCCGCTGGGGAGTTCTCAGCACCGCGAACATCGGCCTCAAGAAAGTCATCCCTGCCATGCAACGGGGGCAGTACGCCAGCATCGCGGCTATCGCATCCCGCGATCTTGCAAAGGCCAAGAAGGCGGCGGCAGACCTCGACATTCCCACGGCCTATGGCTCCTATGAGGAACTGCTCGCCGACCCCAGCATCGACGCTATCTACAATCCTCTTCCCAATCAGCTTCACGTGCCCTGGACGATCAAAGCCGCCGAAGCCGACAAGCATGTTCTCTGCGAAAAGCCCCTGAGTCTCACCGTTGCGGAGGCAGAATCGCTGCTCGCCGTTCGCGCCCGCACAGGAGTCAAGATCGGCGAAGCCTTCATGGTCAACTGTCACCCCCAGTGGCTTCGCCTGCGCGAGCTGCTCGACGAAGGCCGCATCGGCCAACTGCGCTCCATCGCAGGCTTCTTCAGCTACTTCAACATCGACCCGAACAACATCCGCAACCAAGTCGAGAGCGGCGGCGGCGCCCTGATGGACATCGGCTGCTATCTCATTCATGCCTCGCGCGACGCCTTTGCCCAGGAGCCAACCCGCGTCGTCGCGCTCATCGACCGCGATCCGCAGATGCGCACCGATCGGCTGACATCGGCAATACTTGACTTCCCCGGCGGCCACTCCATCTTCACATGCAGCACGCAGCTCATCTCTTATCAGCGCATTCACTTCCTCGGAACGCATGGGCGCATTGAAATCGAGATTCCCTTCAACGCGCCTCCCGACCAGCCCACCCGTCTCTTCATCGACCCGACGGGCGATCTCTTCGGCGGTGGCCTGACGACGGAGGTATTTCCGGTCTGCGATCAGTACACCTTGCAGGGCGACGCCTTTTCCAAAGCGGTTCTGGAAGATACAGAAGTGCCTGTTCCGATCGAGGACGCCATCAAGAATATGGCTGTCATCGATGCCATCTTCAAATCCGCCAGCTCAAACCAATGGGAGACCGTGCGGCAATGAAGGATCTAACTCTCTCGAAGGTCTATCAGTTACTCGAACCGGGTCCGGTGGTTCTGCTGACCACCGCGCACAAGGGCCGCGCAAACGTAATGACCATGTCTTGGCATACGATGGTTGAGTTTCAACCGCCTCTGGTTGCCTGCGTCGTCAGCAATGCAAATCATAGCTTTGTTGCATTGCGAGCTACCAAAGAGTGCGTGATTGCCGTTCCAGCGCTGGAACTCGCGCCCAAAGTCGTGGGCGTGGGAAACTGTTCGGGAAGAGATGTCGATAAATTCAAACGATTCGGCCTGACGCCGGCGCCGGCCGCGCGCGTGGCGCCGCCTTTGGTGGCCGAGTGTTTCGCCAATCTCGAATGCCGGGTGGTCGACACGCATCTGGTCAACAAGTTCAACCTTTTCATCCTGGAAGTTGTCAAAGCCTGGTCCGATCCGGCGCAGAAGAATCCCAAGACGATCCACCATCACGGTAATGGAAGATTCGCCGTGGATGGGGAGATGATCAAACTGAAATCGAGGATGCCGTGAGCGGCATAACTCAGCTTTGCGAGCCGCGGGCCAGCGCGTCTCGAATCACGCAAACAATGGAACCTTGGATATATTATTCTGGATTGTTGATGAAAGGTTCTGCATGACGGAGCTTCGACCATTGGACAAGGCCCGGCGCCAGCGCATGCGGTATGCCGAACGCAAGCTCAAGGAAGCGCAACGCCGCCTGGCGCGCGCCAACCGCAGCATCGTTTATTGGTCACGGATCGTTGCCGACCTCAGGCACGAGCGAACTCGCGCCATTCAGCCGCCGCTATGGCCGGAGGGAGAGATCAAAGAAATTGAATGAGCTGGCGCTGGTGGAGAGCCTGCGCCAGCCCTGGTCCGTCGAGACGAGCGCGGACTAACTGGCCGCAGCGGCCTTTTGTGCCTCCCAGCGCCTCTTGACGGCCTCGGCGATGCGCTTCCGGCCCTCGGGGCTGAGATTTCTCTTCTTCTTGGCTGGCTTCGCGGCAGGTGCTGCAACCGCTGCCTTCTTGGGCGCTGCAACTGCCTTTTTGGGTGCGGCCGTTGTTGCCTTCTGTGCCGCCCAACGCTTCTTGACGGCTTCAGCGATCCGTTTCCGGCCTTCGGGAGAGAGCTTCCTCTTCTTCCTTTTCGCAGGTTTTTGGGCGGCAGGTATAACTGCCACGGCGATCTTTCTGGGCCTGCCGGGCTTCTTCTTCGCTGCCGGCGCCGCGCCACCGCTCAGCAACGCGCGTGCCTGCTGCAGTTGGGCAATCTCCTGATCGATCGTTGCCAGAATTTCCGATACTCCCATGGTTCCTCCCTGATTGAGTCAGGCGGAGAGTTCACTCTCCGCGGCGCTAAGTCAAAACGCCGCACAAAGCGAGCCGCTTGCTATGACTCTCTAACATACGATACTCGACAGATGGCTGATTTACAAAGATGTTTGCCCAGGGCCTGTCATCCAGGGTCTATTGGCACTATTCAGACGGCGCCGACGGAAGTCAATTCTCACGAGTTCCAAGAGCGAGAAGCGCTCTGTAGCCGGTTACTGAAGCGACGAGCGAAAGCATCTATATCGCCGGCCACTGCAATGCAAGAACAGCTCGATAATCGAACGGAAGCCATCAGCGTTGTCGAACCAGCAAAGGCGCTTCGGCCGGTCACGTCGGGGTCAACTCATAGTAAAGAGTATGCAACTGCAAAACCGCACCCGCGGTGTAGGCGCTGAGAGTGAGATCATAACCGGAATTGGAGATCGAACCGGCGTGGGCATCGCCGCTGTAGTTAGCGCTGAGGGTATCGCTGCCGGCGCTCAGGCTATTGGCCGGAATAACAATAGTGGCGATGCCCTCGGAGGGCGATTGAACGGAAGAGTTATTTCCTCCGCCGGAAAGAGTTACCATCCCGGTTGTCGTCGCGCCGGTTCCAGTTACAGTAACCTTCACGCCCAGAGTGGCTTCAGAACTGGTGGTTCCCGTGGCCGGAGCCACATTGACGGTCGCCGTCAGCCCGGTTACCGTCAGCGATGCCGAGCCGCTTCCCGTCGGGGGGGTGCTGTCGCCGCTGTAGACGGCGGTAAGGCTATGGGCTTCCGAAGCCAGCTTATGGAGCTGATCAGGGCCGAAATGCTGCGCATAATCTGCTAAGAGCCACCGCGCCGGCCGGCGCAGGCGGAGACCCTAGACTGGCGGCTCGACGCCGATCTGGACGCGATCCTGATGAATGCCTTGCGCAAGGAGCCTGCCGAGCACTACGGAACTGCCGTCGAACTAGCCACGGACGTTCGCTGAATGGCATGACCGTAGCCGCGCGACGCGGCGCTTTTCGCTCCCGGACGGCTAGATTCATCTGCCGCAACCGCCTCTCCATGGCAGGGTCGGCGCTGCTGATCCCCGGCAGAGCCGGGGAAATCCCAATTTGATTAGGCGTTCTATGTAAGCAATGTCTTACGAGAATGAAGCTGGTTTCTCAACAGACTTTTCCTCGTTTTGCCGAGACATTAACATGATTTCAATATTTATGGTCATAGTTTTGTAAGGATGATGGAGGCACGACAAGCGATGCGGAGTGGCCGGTTAACAGGCCAGTTGTAAACCGTTAAGCAGGTGCGTCATTAACAGAGTACAACGGAGCACAGATGGCAATTTGGAGTCCCTTTGGAGCGCAGCTCCGCGAAGAATTCGGAGGGAGAATTGCGCTTAAGCGAGGTATTCGGCAAATAAGCGATGGCGCAATTGATCCGACTGTTTCTGGGAGCTTGGTCTTGGAAAGAGCGGATGGGAGGCTTCACTTATGGGATTCCATTGGCCCTTGAAGCACCTAAAAGCAAGACGCCCGATCGCGACCGAATCCAACAAATGCCATGCCGAAGCTATTGGGAGCGATTGAGGCTTGGCGTCGCGACTGTCCTCTCCAACGCTTGACACGGACTCACTTTAGCTTTAGTCTACGTTTAACTGTTGCCTTGCCGAAGGAACGGCGAATCAACAGCAAAGGACTCAATGGCCCGTTTCCTCACTCCCGTAATGTGTACGTGCTGCTGTCAGAGCTGCACCGCGCGGGCGTGTTTGATGGGTTAGATTCCGAAGCAAGAGTCTCGAAACCCTACGACCCACCCGCCAGATGGCGCGGTGGGTTTTCGTTTTTGGGAGTAAGTTGCCAGATTCTTCAGTCGTACTGACCTTTGACAGCTACTCAAAAAGCACCGGTGGCGAAGCGGCTAACGCGCAGGTCTGCAAAACCTGTATTCGCGGGTTCAAATCCCGCCCGGTGCTCCAGTATCCTCAGTTGCGAGAGTCGTCTTAACCGGCTTGTGCAAGTGAAGCGACGCCCGCCCGGCGAATCGTCTTGTCTTGCGTTCTCAAGGATCATCATCCAGAAACTGCCGTGATGTTGAGTGTTTGGGAGCGCTCACGAATCACGCTATGCAAATCCACACGGAGTGAGCAGCATGAGAAGCCAAGTTCGCAGAATCCATGTCTTCATTTTTATCGCCATTCTCATGAGTGTTTCGGCGAGCTTTCTCGGAGCGCAGACCCATCTGCTCAACGTCTCGTACGATCCCACCCGCGAGTTCTATGAAGAGTACAACCAACTGTTTCAAAAACACTGGAAGGCCACGACCGGACAGGATGTGGTGATCAACCAGTCACATGGCGGAAGCGGCAAGCAGGCGCGCGCTGTGATCGATGGGCTGGAGGCGGATGTAGTCACGCTTGCCCTGGCATACGACATCGATGCAATTGCGCAGAACGGCGGCTTGCTGGACAAGGACTGGCAGTCAAAGCTTCCGAACAACAGCACGCCATACACCTCGACGATCGTCTTTCTGGTTCGCAAAGGGAATCCTCGCGGAATTCGCGATTGGGACGATCTGATCCGTCCTGGAGTCAAGGTCGTCACGCCGAATCCGAAGACCTCTGGAGGCGCACGCTGGAATTATCTGGCGGCCTGGGGTTACGCGCTGCGCACGTCGGGCAACAATGAGCAAGGGGCGCGCGATTACATGAAGAAGCTCTTTGCCAACGTGCCGGTACTCGACTCCGGCGCGCGAGGTTCTACCACGACGTTTGTCCAGCGTGGCGTGGGCGATGTCCTCATCGCCTGGGAGAACGAAGCGCTTCTGGCGCTCAAGGAGTTTGGTCCAGACAAGTTCGAGATCGTAGTTCCCTCGGCGACCATTCTTGCAGAACCGCCGGTCGCCGTCGTCGATAAAGTCGCGCGGAGACATGGGACAGAGAAGGTTGCACGCGCCTATCTTGAGTATCTCTATTCGCCGGAGGCGCAAGAACTGGCGGCGAAGTACTACTATCGTCCGCGGCTCAAGCCGGTTGCCGACAAGTACGCCAGCGTCTTCCCCAAGGTCAACACATTCACTGTTGTTGAGGGATGCGGGGGATGGCAGAACGCGCAGGCGAAGCACTTCACTGACGGCGGAACCTTCGATCAGATTTATGAAAAGTAATGGATAAAGATGCCAACTAAGAAGGCGAACAAATCGTGGAGCCTGGTTACGCGGAGTTCGCCGCTTCCCGGATTTCGGTTGAGTATTGGATTCACTATGACCTATCTGGCGGTCATCGTGTTGATCCCTCTCGCTGCAATCATTCAACACGGCGCGCGCTTGGGGTTTGGCGCATTCCTGCACACGGTCACGGCACCGCGCGTGCTGGCATCGTATCGTGTCACGCTGGGCTGCGCGGCTGTGGCGGCGTTGCTCTCAGCGCTGTTTGGAATGCTGCTGGCGTGGGTCCTGGCGCGATACAGCTTTCCGGGCAAGCGAATCGTGGACGCGATCGTAGATCTGCCGTTTGCGTTGCCGACAGCGGTTGCGGGCATCTCGCTTACGGCGCTCTATGCCGAGAACGGATGGATTGGACGATTCCTTGAGCCGCATGGAATTCATGTGGCGTTTACGCCGATCGGCATCGTGATGGCGATGTCCTTCGTCGGTTTTCCGTTCGTTGTGCGCAGCGTACAGCCGGTACTTGAGGATCTCGACCCTGCGATGGAGGAGGCCGCGGCAAGCCTGGGCGCGAACGTTTGGCAGCGTTTCTTGCGGGTCATTGTTCCAGTGGCTTTCCCCGCCTTGTTGACGGGCACTGCGCTGGCCTTTGCGCGAGCGGCTGGCGAGTACGGATCTGTGATTTTTATCGCCGGCAACATGCCGATGAAAACCGAGATTACGGCGCTGCTGATCGTAACCAAGCTCGAGGAGTACGACTACTCGGGCGCAGCGGCGATTGCCGGGGCGATGTTGGCGCTGTCGTTCACCATCATGCTGGCGGTGAATCTGCTTCACTGGTGGGTCCAACGCAGAGAGGGAAAGCGGGTATGAGCGGCCATCGCGCAATCTCCACATCTGCAATGTTGCGGCCATCGACGGCGCAGAAAGCGGGCCGCGTGGCGCTGATCCTGTTGGCGCTTTTGCTTCTTTCTGGCTTTCTGGTTTTGCCGGTGATCGCCGTCTTCACGCAGGCGCTGTCGCAAGGCTGGAAGATGTATCGGGATTCGATTCATCAGGAAGACGTACTCTCTGCTTTGCGGCTTACCGGTCTGGTCGCTTGCATTGCGGTTCCACTCAACATGGCATTTGGCATTGCTGCCAGTTGGGCCATCACGCGTTTTGAGTTTCTTGGAAAGAGCCTGCTGATTACGCTGATCGATATTCCGCTGGCTGTATCTCCTGTGGTCGCTGGCCTGATGTACGTCGAGGTCTTTGGATTACATGGATGGCTTGGCCCCTGGTTGAGCGAGCATAACCTGCATGTGATTTTTGCAGTGCCCGGAATTGTGTTGGCCACGGTCTTTGTCACCTTCCCCTTCGTGGCCAGGGAATTGATTCCTTTCATGCAGGCGCAGGGCAGCGACGAAGAGGTCGCCGCGGTTGTTCTTGGCGCCAATGGATGGAGTGTTTTTTGGCGTATCACTCTGCCCAACATCAAATGGGCTCTGCTTTACGGAACCATTCTGGCGGCCTCACGTTCTATTGGAGAGTTCGGAGCTGTCTCTGTTGTCTCGGGTCACATCCGCGGCCAAACCACAACTCTGCCGCTTGAGGTGGAGATGCTCTACAACGAATACAACTTCACCGCGGCCTTTGCAGCTGCTTCGCTGTTGACGTTGGCTGCCATCGTTACGTTGATCCTCAAGAAACTTATTGAGATGACCTCAGGAGTGCATCGGCACATGGATGAGAAAGAAGTAGAATCATGAGCATTCAGGTCGAGCAAATCAGCAAGACATATGGCTCCTTCACTGCGCTTGTTGATGTGTCTCTGACCATCGCCAGCGGAGAGTTGGTAGCGCTCCTCGGGCCATCGGGGTCGGGGAAAACAACTCTCTTGCGATTGATTGCAGGACTCGAAGCGCCCAATAGCGGATCGATTTTGCTGCATGGCGAGGAAGCTACCGAGCGCAGTGCGTCGAAGCGCGGAATCGGATTTGTCTTCCAGCATTACGCGCTCTTTCGACACATGACGATTTCGGAGAACATCGCATTTGGATTGCGTGTGCAGTCGAGGCGTCTCAGGCCATCGCGCAAAGAGATTCGCGATCGGGTGCGGGAGTTGCTTCACCTGGTGCAGTTGGATAGTTATGCCGGAATGTATCCCGAGCAGCTCTCCGGCGGACAAAGACAGCGCGTGGCACTGGCGCGCGCACTGGCCGTCCGCCCCAGCGTGTTGCTGCTCGACGAACCCTTCAGCGCCCTGGACGCCAAGGTGCGCAAGGATCTGCGCGATTGGCTGCGCCGCATTCACGATGAGTTACATGTGACCACGGTGCTTGTCACGCACGACCAGGAGGAGGCGCTGGAGGTTGCCGACCGCGTCGCGATTTTGAATCAGGGAAAGCTGGAGCAGATTGGAACGCCGCAGTCGATCTACGATAATCCGGCCTCGCCCTTTGTTTATAACTTCCTTGGCAATGTGAATCTCTTTCATGGGCGTCTGCTGGCAGATCTTTCATCGCAGGGGCATAGCGGCGCAACGAATGAGTCGGCACAATCCGCAATCGGATTTGTACGTCCCCACGAACTGGAGCTATCGCGAGATCTGCCGCCGGATAACAAGGCAGTAGTGGCCACCGTGGCGCGCATTCACGCAGCGGGTCCGCAGATTCGTCTGGAATTGAACATTGCCGGGAACACAAGGCCGGTGACAGCGGAGTTAAGCCGAAAGCAGTTTGAAGAGTTGGCGTTGGTGACCGGAGACGAGCTCTTCGTCTGGCCGCAATCCATGCGCCTGTTCGACGATCCCAAGTCAGAAGCGCTTCTGCTGGATCAAGGCGCCGGTATATAGAGTCTCCGCTGTCATGCAACGATGGCTCGTCGAGACGCGCAGCGTTCGCGCAGATCTTCGGTTTCATGACTCGCCTTCTCAGGTTCACCTTTTCTTGACAAAATCAGTGTTGCTAGACAGGGAGGCATGTGTTACATTGTTCTGGTGAGTACTTTTAGCCCCATCACCTCCGAAATGTGTTATTGCGCAGCGATGTGCTGTGCGCAGAAGCATTTTGGCGTGAGGAAATGGCTGGGCTAGAGTAAGTTACAAGCTGCCGTTTCGTTCGGACCCACCGCCAGAAATTGAACTGGCTGGTGGGTTTTCTATTTTGGGCTGAAATCAGGCGGGCGAGAAAGACAAGGCCGCCGCCGAACAAGGTCAAGCCAAGGGAGAATCTGATGAGTGTTCCTGGAATCCGCGCTGAAGAGCTGAAGAGACGTCTGGATGCCGGCGAGAATCTGTTCCTTCTCGATGTACGCGATGAGAATGAGTTCGAAATCTCAAATATTGGCGGGCAGTTGATCCCGCTTCCCGAGTTGGCCAAGCGGCTGAATGAACTCGATGTGAATCAGAATATTGTGACGGTCTGCAAGATGGGGCAGCGGAGCGTCAAAGCAGCGCAGGTCTTGCATAAGGCAGGCTTCACCCATGTTTGGAATCTGACCGGCGGAATTCACGCCTGGTCCGACCGAGTGGACCGGAGCGTCCGGAAGTACTGAAGCTCCGATCTTTAAAACGCGCCGGTGGCGAAGCGGTCAACGCGCAGGTCTGCAAAACCTGTATTCGCGGGTTCAATTCCCGCCAGGCGCTCCAAGTTTTCAACGGTTGAAATGCTCAGTCATTGATATCGGGGTATTCCGCTTCCAGGTTTTTTCTTTCCTTTAATCGGCCCGCTTGTACAGTGAAGCTACAACCATTGCGCTTTCGATTCTTGTTGAAAGAAAAGGAGTCCGCCCGTGCCCGAAGAAGTTCTCCGCGCTTCCCTTGGTGAAGAGGCTGCATTTCAACTTGCAAATGTAACCAAGACGGCTCCGCAGTTTGGGGCCATTACCCCGCGTTGGCTGGTTCGCCTGCTGGATTGGAAGCCGCTTGAAGCGGGGACCTTCCGCGTGAACAAAGTGGATGAGAGCAAAGCGATCGAGTCTCTCTGTGCACATGAAGACGAGTCGCCTCTGCCCGCCACTTTTGCCGACTATCAGGACACTCCTCGCGAGTATCGCCTCAGCAGCATCAACGCTGTGCTCAATGTGCACACACGCGTCTCAGACCTTTTGAGCAACCCCTATGACCAGGTGCGCGAGCAATTGCGCGTGCTGATCGAGAGCGTCAAAGAGAAGCAGGAGAGCGAACTGCTCAACAACGCCGACTACGGCCTGCTGAACAACGTTGCCGACGCTCAAAAGATCAAGACGCGCAAAGGTCCGCCAACGCCGGACGATCTGGATGAACTGTTGACGAAGGTCTGGAAAGAACCTTCGTTCTTTCTGGCGGCTCCGCGTGCCATTGCCGCCTTTGGTCGTGAATGCACGCGGCGCGGCGTTCCCCCGCCAACGATCACCCTGTTTGGCACTCCATTCTTGACTTGGCGCGGCGTGCCGTTGATTCCCACCGACAAAATCGCTGTGCGCAGCAAAGATCAGAAGTCGAAGATTCTGCTGGTGCGCGTAGGCGAGAAGAAGCAGGGCGTGGTTGGCCTCTTCCAACCTGGATTGCCGGGCGAACAGAGCCCTGGCCTGTCTGTGCGCTTCATGGGTATCGATCAGCGCTCGCTGGCTTCTTATCTAATCTCGCTCTACTGCTCGGCGGCCGTGCTGACCGACGACGCCATTGCCCTGTTGGAAGACGTGGACGTGGGTCAATATCATGAGTACAAGTGAGCAGATTCTGGCCTCAACGGCTTCCCCGGCGGCGAGCGGGCTGCGCGGAAGCGAACAAATCGTTCCCGGCGTGCTTTCTCCGTCTCAGTTGGCGCGCATGGCTAATGAGATTTTCAACGAGTTACCTGAAGGGCAGCAGCACCTTGCGGTGACAGCGGCCAGAGCAGTATTGCCGCCGAACTCGGCCTTTTCCGGCAATCCATTTGCGGCAGTGCCGAGCCCGACTGCGCCTGCTGTGCCGGGAATAGTCGCCATTCCGGCTGAGGCGCAGTCTGGTACCTATCTCGTCACGCCGGAGAGGAGCATGATTCCGGATGCGCGGTCGTCTGCATCCTCGCTTCCGGCGATTCCTGGCGGCGGAGTAACGCCCACGGCTGCACCGGAGTTTGCTTTCTTGCAGGATGCACGGCCCTTGTTTCCAGAGCCTGCCGCTGAGCCTGTCGCGCGGCAAACTCCCATCCTGGCAAGCGAGAAGCCGGTGCCCGCCGATGAAGGCTTCGCGGCTATTCCAGCTTCGTTGCTGCCCGATCTTCGGCCTTTGCAGAGTGCTCAACCACCATCGCCTACCATTCCAGCCGCTCTGGGCGTCGTGGATTCATCGGCACTTCCAACCTTCTCTTTCCTGGACGAGGCGCGGCCGCTGTTTTCCGAGCAGCCCTCGCTTCCGGGGCCGGTGCCGGCTGGAGTTTCCGGCAGCAATCCGTTTGTCGTGCCGCTTGACCCGAATACACCGCAAATTGCCGGGGCAGTCGCGCACGAGCCTGATTTTCGCGCACCTGCTTCTCATGATCCGGAAAAGCAGCCGCGCCCGCTCGATACATCGAATGTGGTTCCCGTTGTGGTTCCCGGCGCGGGGCAATCGGAGTCATTGGGCGATCTTGGATTATCCTCTAATTCCTTCGAAGTGGAAGCGATTCGTCGCGACTTTCCGATTCTCAAAGAGAAGGTCAATGGTCATCCGTTGATCTGGTTCGACAATGGAGCGACCACGCAGAAGCCGCAGTCGGTGATCGACCGGCTCAGTTATTTCTACGAACACGAGAACTCAAACGTACATCGTGCTGCGCATGAGCTGGCCGCGCGTTCGACCGATGCGTATGAGTCCGCGCGCGAAAAGGTGCGCCGCTTCCTCAACGCAGGCGCCCCGCGCGAGATCGTCTTTGTGCGCGGTGCCACGGAGGCCATCAACATGGTAGCGCAAAGCTGGGGACTGCAGAACATTCAAAAGGACGACGAGATCGTCATCACCTGGCTGGAGCATCACGCAAACATCGTACCCTGGCAGATGCTTTGCGCCGAGAAAGGCGCGCGACTGCGCGTTACTCCCGTTGACGACACTGGGCAGATTCTGCTTGACGAGTACGAAAAGCTGC
>Ga0302275_10004771_pt1 | contig 13248 bp, 15 predicted proteins | sample III_Bog_N2_2_FD_200229 | JGI IMG/M metagenome (GOLD analysis project Ga0302275, IMG submission 200229) | Peat permafrost microbial communities from Stordalen Mire near Abisko, Sweden - III_Bog_N2_2 | ecosystem: Environmental > Terrestrial > Soil > Wetlands > Peat | place: Sweden: Abisko...
TGTCCCGCGGCTATGCTCAGTCACCGGCCAGGACGCAGCAATCCAGCGGCTTCCATCTCTTCGGAGGCGGACACAACAGTGAGAGATCCTACGGCGGCAGCGCCTCAAGAAGCTTCCATGCCGAAAAGCCTCCGAAGGAACACTCCCACGGCGGCGGCCATTCGGGCGGCGGACATTCCGGCGGACACCACCGCTAAACAGGCTGCAAGAAAAATCTCCTCCGCTGCGATTCGGGAAGCTTTGTATCAGTCGTCCACCGGCTTCGCCGACCCGCGAAGGCATGAAACTGCTTCTTCCGCATTCATTTCTCCCGTTAGGGAGAACGTGAAAATAGCCCCGGGTGAAACCCGGGGTGCGAATGTCCCACATCGATCCCCGTCCTGTAGGGACGGGACGAAACGGACGATTCTTTTTAGGGCACGGCCGGGGTACCGGGGCACCCTCGGGGGCGGGGTCGGGGTCGCCGTGCCGCAAGTGCCGCAGAATCAACGTGGACTTCAGCCCCTGCGGCATGCTCACCGCTTATTGAGACTTCCCATGCCATGGCAAGATATCCTTTGGGAAAGCACGAGCCCCACCCCCACCAACAAGGAGCCCTCGTAATGCCGCGTGAGATTCTATGGACCGACGCCGAGGAGATCGGCATTCAATTGCAGGAGAAGTTTCCCGACCTTGACCCACTGACCGTGCGCTTCACTGACCTGCACCGCTACGTCACCGAGCTTGATGGTTTCGCCGACGACCCGGCCAAGTCCAACGAGAGCCGGCTAGAAGCCATCCAGATGGCCTGGCATGAGGAGTTCCAGGACGCGCAAGAGTAAGGCGGATTTATTCCAGGGTGAATCCAGCCAAGCCAGCGGCTTCGTGCAGTCTTCGATCGAAGGTCAAGAATACGTATCCGTTGGGTTTGCCTGCGCACCATTCCAAGGCTGCAGCGAGTTGCAGTGCATCCGCCGCACGCAGCGGGTAGAGTTCCAGCAGAGCACGCGCATCCCGCGCGACTTTTGCCGAGGGCTCAACAACTCTCCAAAGGTTTGAAAGGCCATCGGCTTGCCGCTGAGCATGCGCACAGCTACTTGCAGTAATCTCCTGACACCGCATCAAGCGGACCAGAGTGCTGGCGATCTCCACATGCGTCGCCCACCACACGGCCATTTGATACTTGCTCCTGAAACCAAAGGCCTGCGGCGTGAAGGGCTGGGTCACACAGAGAGGGACCAATACGCTGGCGTCCCAGAACGCGACGGGCGTCAGCACCGGTCTTCACGCTCTTCTTCCCATACTTGATCCATCACTGCTTGCGAAATGGGACGGTCTCCCGCAGGGACAGGAATGAATGCCGCCTTATTTCCCGGATCGCGAGGCGGTGTCAAAATGCCCTTGGCGATCAGACGCCGTTCCCGTTCGCCATACACTTCTTCCGGTCCGGCTGAAACCAACCGCGCAACCGGCGTATTCCGGTCCAGAATCAGCACCTCTTCGCCGTTCTTAACATACTGGATGTGCGCGCTGAGCTTGGCCTTCAGTTCGCTGATCTTCGCGGTTCTCATAAGCCCATTCTACCCCTCGTGACCAACTTGGTCCTGTTTTCGCTTTCAGTATTTGCCTATTGCCCCTCGTACTCCCGCCGTTCGCTCCACCCAAACGACCCCTCAAAGTGCACGAACTCCTTCTTCCCCCCCGGCAACATATACACGCTCAGCACATCGAAGCGAGACTGTGGCGCAGTCTCCTGGGGCAACTGCCGCACATACTGCCGAGCCAGCCGGCGGAGAGTGTTGCGCTTGTGCGAGTCGACGCTCGATTCGGCAGGTGCAATATCGTGCGCGGTTCGCGTCTTCACTTCAATAAAGCACAGCATCGGCCCCTGCCATGCAATCAGGTCCAGGTCGCCAGGCAGCTTGCCCGAAGACCAACGGCGCGCCACCACCGTGTATCCCTTGCGCCGCAGGTAAAAAAAAGCGGCATTCTCGCCGTCGATTCCCGTCACCAGGTGGGCGGGCATCTCCGCCGCGCCCCGCCTTCGCGAAATCCAGTTCAATCCGGCGAGCGTGCGCTCAACCGCCGTGATCCGAACCTGTGCCATCCACCCCATCGCACACCATTCTCGGCTCGTTCAGCCAAACTCGCAAATTCTTGCGCGCGGCTAACCCAATGTGAACTCGCAAGTTCGCATTCGGGAAGTCAGTCCCGCAGTTGTTCAATGGGCACCATTCCTTCCCTCCCGCACCCGGCGAAATGCAAGAGAATGAGTGCTTGAACCAGAAGAGGGGACGACTATGGCGCATGGTGTCTTTGCAGGTTTGTTTTCACAGCGTAATGGGAATTTGTCGCCCTCAACTTTGCAAATAGGCGCGCTCGTTGAAACTCAGCCCGAGACGGCCACCGATCGCAGCTTCGAGTATGCGCTGGATGCTTTGCCATACAACGCGATGTTTTGCGACCGGGATTTGATCCTGCGCTACCTCAACCGGTCCTCTCGCAAAACGCTGCTCAGCCTGCAGCAGTATCTGCCTGTTCCTGTTGACCAGATTGTGGGCAAGAGCATCCACATCTTCCACAAGTCGCCGCCAAGGATTGACGCGATCCTGGCAGGCAGCAAACACCCGGGGAAGCATCAGCTCCCGCACAAGGCAATCATTGAGCTGGGGCCAGAGAAACTGGACCTCGAGGTCGAGCCGATGACCAACGAGCGCGGCGAGTATGTGGGCGCGGTCGTTCTGTGGGGCATCAGCACTCAGAAGGCGATGGAAAGGCTTCGCCACGCGCAAGAGTCGCAACGCGCCGACGTCGAGCATCTCAACGGCAATCTGCAAATGGTGGCTACGGCCACGCATGAACTCGAGTCGAGCATCGCTGAGATAGCCCGGAACGCCGCTGCGGTTGCTCAAGCGGCCGAAAAGTCTCGCATCGCGGCCTCTGAAAGTCAGACCTCCATCGAGAAGCTCAGAGCATCCAGCGCAGGCGTTGCCAAGGTTGCGGAGTTGATTGCCTCCATTGCCACGCAAACCAGCGTGCTGGCGCTGAATGCCAACATTGAAGCAGCCAGGGCCGGCGTCCATGGCCGGGGATTTGCCGTGGTGGCAAGCGAAGTGCGAAAGCTGGCCGAACAAACCGCCAATGCGACGGCGCAGATTCAAGCCAAGGTGAACATCATCGGCGCGGACATTAACGCTGCCATGGATGGCATTGGCCGCATCGCCAGTCAAACCGACGACTTGTCGGGGCTCTCACACCAGATGGCCGCGGCGGCCGAGGAGCAGCATCTGGCCACACAGGAGATGGCGCAGAATCTCGAGCACGCCGCACATCGAACCTCTGAAATCGCAAACATGCGCCTCGAAGAAAAGCTCAAGTAAGCCGAAAGGATCCGCGAACCGGCTCAGCAGGCTGGGAAAAAAACTCCACTTTGGCCGAGCTTTGTATCAGTCGTCCACCGGCGAGGCCGACCCGCGAAAGAATGAAACTGGTTTTTCCGCTGTCTCCTCTCCCGTTAGGGAGAAGGTGAAAATAGTCTCTTCTCCCGTTAGGGAGAAGGTGAAAACTCTCGGCAGTTATCTGGACCACGTTGCGGATTCCTGACCGGTGTGCCCCTGCGAGCCGGCAGCGCCGGAAAGGTACTATTCCCTAGTCCCTACTCCCTATTCCCTGCCCTTACGACGCCACCGCCAGCTCAACCGAGCCCATTCGCGGAACACCCTTGCGCGGTCCGCGCTTGCGCGCGCTCATTACCTTGATCCGCTCCAGCAAGTCCTGCGCGGAACAGCTCTTCTTGGCCAGCATCGCGTCGGCCGAGTGGACATCGCTGCCCGCTTTCTGGGGATCCCCAAGCAGGATCATCGGCACGTGCGGCGCCATGCGCTTGAGCCGGTCCACTAATTGAGATCCATCCATCTGCGGCATCGCATGATCGGCCAGCACCAGGTCCACCTGGTGCTCGCTAAAGGCGCCTAGAGCCTCCTGCCCGGTCGAGGCCGAAACCACCCGGTATCCATTGGTTGACAGCATGAATTTCAGTACGGAAAGTTCCAGTTCGTTATCGTCTACGCAGAGAATGATCTTCTTCGGCCGCATGTTCGGGGATACGCTCCTTGGTTCAATTTTTCCGCCGTCCTCTGGACACACCTCACCCTCGCCCACTGGTTGGGGTTTTGGAATGCACAGTGCCGTGACAGCTACTGGAACTAAGACAGATCTTTGCTGGCTGATCGTGCAGCACGGATGGCTATGCGCGGTGTTGGCTCAGCCTTGGGGAAAGGCTGCGATGCAATACGGCTCCGTCATTCGATTCACAGCAGAACAGTCTTCGCTTTCAGTAAGGTTTTTGTTGCAAGATGCCTGGGGCCAGACCGGCAAGGTTGCCGGTTAAGTTGCTTCAATGAAAGCCAAGATTACGAGCCAGGGACGAGCCTGTGAAGAGAGAAAGACAGGCGAAAATGAAAATGAAAATCGCTCTGAAACAACCCGCAATCCGCTAGATTAAGCACATGGCGGCACTTGCGATGATGAACGCCTGTTGAAAGCATGTGCATCACTGCAGGAAAAGCTGTCCTTTTGCTACAAGAACGGTGCTGCCCCCCACCCGCACATCGGTCACGCCGCCCGAATGGAACTGCGCGGAGAGAAACAGATCGCTTGCACGGCCAATCTCGACGCCCTGGCGCAGATGAATCCGCTGTCCCGGCGGAACTGCGCCGTGCTTTACAAGGTGGCTGATGGCGCATCCGGCGGCGGAGCCCGTAGCCGGATCCTCGCCTCCTTGGAACTGCATTCTTGCCAGCCACGTGGGCTCAGTGTCACCGTGTTTGGCACCGGTCGGGCCCAGCACATAGAACCACCTGGCTCCGCGTTCACGAAGCCATGGCGTAGCCTCCCGCGTGTTCACCCTGAGTCCCGCGAGCGATTGAGCGGAGCGCAACGGAACGAGAGCAAACGGCGTTCCGGTGGAAACTACCTGCGGCGGAAGCCGTGGGTCCAGTTCCTCGGCGATTAACCCTGTCAGCCGCACAACCTCATCGCGGTCCAGCTCCTCGCCAAACTCAGGATCCCGTTGGGTCATTTCGCCAAACAGGCCTTCGCCCTCCCCTGGCTGAGCCCGAAAGCGCACCGGCACCGCCCCCACGTTCAGCGCGAGCGTCACGGTATGCTCATGCACCGCTTCGGGAGCTTGAAGCTTGAGCACACTCGCCGTGCCCAACGTGGGATGACCCGCAAACGGAAGCTCTTCCTGCGTTGTGAAGATGCGCACCCGTACTCCCTCTTTCTGCTCCCCTGCAGGCTCGCGGCGCTGAATAAATGTGGTCTCAGAGAGGTTGAACTCGCGTGCGATCGACTGCATCTGTTCTGAGCTCAGATCGGCGGCATTCATCACCACGGCAAGCGGATTGCCCTTGAACGCCGTATCGGTGAAAACATCCACTACAAAGTATTCCAGTTCCAAGGCGTGCTCCTCGGCATTGAAGCTCATCTCGATTGTACCGGCTCAGGTTTTGGTTGCGTCTCAGCCTGGATCTATTGAAAGGGCACGGGCTCAAAGGCCGCGGAAAAACCCATTGCTTTGAAAGGGCACGACTTCAGTCGTGCCGCAAACGGGGCATAATTCGCGCGGGCTTTAGCCCTGAGGGAATCTCACTTCAAACTGACCCACTACGCGGGTTCTCATTGGCTTGACACAACCGCGTTGCAGCCTCTAGTCTACGGATATCCGGTGAAGTGCGGCTCTCTATTCGCGCGCCACCGGCAAGGATTCTTATGACCCGGTTTCTCTCATCCGCAACATGTTCGGGCCGCTGCTGTCACAGTTGCCGCGCAATGCGGGCGTGTTCGCTGGGCTAGATTCCGAAGAGTCAGAATCCCTTGCGACCCACCCGCCATGAGGCGCGGTGGGTTTTTCGATTTCAGGGACAAGTTTTCAGTTGTAAGTTCTAAGTTGTAAGTTGTCGCAGGCAAGTGATCCTCTGTCAAAGACGGGCTTTTACTTACAACTGAAAACTTACAACTGTTAACTGCCTTTAAGGCACCGGTGGCGAAGTGGCTAACGCGCAGGTCTGCAAAACCTGTATACGCGGGTTCAATCCCCGCCCGGTGCTCCAAATTCCAGATAGTGTTTTTTTTAATTCCAGTGAGATTTATCGACGATCCTGCGCCACCCCGGTTTTTCACTGTTCACTAATCTTCTGGTCACTGCTCCTTCACAGCGCTATCATCGGCCGGGGAACGCGAATCCTGGCTCGGTCGAGGAACAGCCTCATGCGCAAAGCCTCGGTCCGCTGAACGGCCACCAGACGCATTTGCCTGCGGATATGGTCGCCATCCGCAAGTTGGCTCGCCTGCGCTTCATCCCGCTCGGCATCCTTCTCCAGGCGGGCTATGCGCTCTTCAAGAGTGTGGCGAAAACGGGGGCTGATTTCAAATCCTTCGTTGGCGGCGCAGTTTGAAGTCACAGGATCCTCCTGGAAGAAAAACCGAAGCGATGAAAAATATCTGTCAAGCGCCCTATAGTTTTTTCAACCTGCGCCGATATTAATACCGAACTACGCCTTGCGCCAGATTACGGAAGCGGCAGACAAACGTAACCGAGTGTCCGAAAACAGGACAGGGCTGGACGCCGGTCCACCCCTGCCATCCATCAACCTCCAACACCTCACTCACCATCTCGCCTGCGCAGCCTTATCGAGCTGCCGCAACTCCCAGAACCATCTGCGTTCCGCTATCCAAATGCACGTTTTGCTTGGATGCGGATAGCATTCCCGAGGCGGTTCCCGTTGCGTCCCCTGCAAGCATCACGCCCTGAACACCGGTTGTGCGCGCCTGCGTGTTCGCCGCCGCATTGGTTGCCTCGCCGCCGGCGCCTTGCACCGTTCCGCTCACGTTGCCCGCAACATCGCCCGCAACATTCCCCGGCGCGTGAATGGAACTGTTGGCCATCCCTCCCGCGCTGGAGCCCACTGCGCCCGCGCTATTGCCGACCGCTCCAACCGTACCGCCGCCGCCCAGAAGTCCGCCGCCGCCCGAGCGTCCGGCGCTCATTGCGCCACCACCCATTGCGCCGCCTGACACTCTTCCGCCGCCCATCCCACCGTTGCCAAACGAGTCATCGCTCTGCATCGTGCCTGCTGTCGCGACGCTGGCCGGAGCCGTCAGCGATCGAATCTCAGAGTGCACCGGCAGGCTTTGGCCGCCCTTCAGCTCCGCGCGATCGAACGCGATTCCCAATTGCGAATTGGCGCTTTCCTTACTGTGCGCAACGACGGTAGTTACATGACCCACCAGCCGCGAACCTTTGGGGATCACGGTCCCATCGGCCGTTGTCGCAGACTGTGTCGTCTTCACCACCACCTCATCGCCGACCTTTGCTGACTTCGCGTCCAGCTTGCTTTGCTACTCGCCATTCACCGGCCGCATTTCTGCCCCCGCCGCTGCGGCGTTCGTGCTCCCGCTGGCTTGGACGCTGCCTGACCGGGCGTTTGCTGTCGATCCGGCGCTGGCCGAATTGCTCAATTGTTTGCCGCTCGCCGTAGCCGTTCCGTTCTCATTCGCCGTGGCGCCGGCCTGCTGCGCCAGGGCGGGAAGACTTGCAAGCATCACCAAAACCAATGCTTCGGAAATCCTGTCCAGTCTCATTGAACTCTCCTCCATACCCAGAGCCTTTCCCGATCGGGAAACAATGCTCTGGGGCCGTTGCAGCGACTCCGCGCAACGTCTTCATGAGGGGTTAGATGCAAATGCTATGCCAATTGGTCGCGAAACAAGGCCATTCCATTCAAGTTACTGATTGTAAATAGATTAGAATTCAGAATCGAGGCACTGCACAGCGCCGGCAAACGCTGGCCGGATGGCAGCTGCGGGAAGATTTTACTTGGGATGCGCAATCCTTTCAGGCGAACCAACCAATTGCAGATCGGGTGCCCCCGGTCCCTCGCTGTTGGGGACCGGGGAGACCACCAATCCAAACAGCGAAGGTATTATTCCTGCGGCGGCGTCGCAAAGTAGCCCTTGCGCACCTGCACCTTCATGCCTTCCCCCTTGCACTCCACCCCAAGATGCCGGAATGTGCCGTCAAGCTTGGTGTCAAGGGGCGTATAAGTGGCCACATACTGGGTGCGCAGTTCGTCTTCAATCTGCTGGAACGCAGCTTCAAGCTTCTTGCCGTCGTTGCCCACGTCGATCAGCCGTCCACCGGTTTCTTCCGTCAGCCTCTTCATAGTCGAGTAGCCGCTATAGCCATAGAAACCGTAGCTGAAGGCCCGGTCGGCGATGAGAATCACGTAGACCAGCACGTTGGATTTTTGCGCCGCCGCAATCGCATCCTGAATCTTATGGTCGCTGCCCTCGTCCCCGCCGTCGGTCAGCAGAATCATGGCCTTGCGGCCCGACTCCTGGTTCAACTTTGTATTTGCCGCAATCACCACCGCATCGTAGAGCACCGTGCCTTTGCCCGCGCCAATGGTAGGAACAGTGCCTCCGCCGGCTCCCGGACTACCGCTCCCCCCACCGCCCGCGGTGTTTATCTCCGCCTTGTTCAGCGCCCGCGAAAGCTGCCGTGCGCTGTTGGTAAAGTCCTGCAGCAGGTCTACGTTTACGTCGAACGAGAGTGCAAATGCCTCGTCCTTCTGCCGCAGCACGCGAGCCAGAAACTGACCGGCCGTTTCCTGCTCCAGAGGCAGCACGCGGTACTGGCTGCCCGAGGTATCCAGCAAAATCCCCAGCGTAAGCGGCTGCTGGGTTTCAGCCACAAAGCTCTTCAGCTTCTGCGGTTCCTTGTTCTCCGTAATTGTGCAGTCGTCCTTGGTCAGGTGAGGAAGAAGGTTTCCCTGCTTGTCCTTGACGGTGAAAAACACGTCTACAAGGTTGACCTGGACCTTGAAGGTGGCCACCGATTCGTCTTCGGGCGCGGGGGCCGGCGCAGTGCTCACCGGGGGCGCGTCTGGCGATGGCGCAAGCTGCCCCCACGCTGCCGTGCAAAGTGCCGACAGGCCGAGGATAAACGCGGCAATTCGAAATCGGACGCGCATGCTGGTGATTTAGACGGAATCGCAGCCTCGAAGAAAGCATACCTGAACTCTTTCTCCGTTGCATGGCAACCAGCGCGGAGCTGGCGCGTCTGATACTCTGACGAATGCAGCCATTATGGCTGGCTTTTCGCCCGTCGCCGGCTTTTCAAAGGCACCTTTCGGTGGCTCGATATCATCGAATGAAAGAGAAGCAGCCGCTGGCGACGACATTTTGTGGAGGATGGTATCCCTGTGAAGCCTGGTTTAACGGCAATTGCGTTGGCGGCGGTTCTGTGTCTGGCACTGGCGCATGCGGCCCGCGCCCAACAGCCGGCCGCCATCCCCGACGCTCCTACGCCTCAGCCGCCCACGCCGTTGAACGCCTTGAACGTTCCCATAACCCCTGGCAAAGGCGAAGGGAATCCGCCCGACGGCGCCGCTGCTGGTGCAAGTTCCTCCGCCGACCTTCCACCTCAACAGGCACCCAGCAGCAAGCCTCCCACGGCACAGACCACCGACACCTTCCAGACCACCCCTCCCGTGGTTGCCGCGACAGGTGAAGGGGTCGACAAATCCAGCATGGTCCTCCAGGTGAATGTGAATGCCGTAGAGGTGCCAGTCACCGTGAAGGATTCGAAGGGCAATCTGGTCGCCGGCCTCACTTGGCGCGACTTCAAGGTCTTTGAGAACGACACGCGCGTGCCCATCTCGTTTTTCACCGTGGATGCCTTTCCCCTTTCCGTAGCATTTGTCATCGATCAAAGCCTGCCATCCCCGGTGATGGCCAAAGTGAACGACTCGCTGGGCGCAATCCAGGGCGCGCTTACTAACTATGACGAATTGGCGATCTTTACTTACAGCCACGGAGCCACGGATCGCTCAGGCGGATTCACAGGGGCACAAAGCGCGCGCGTTCCATTCATCATGGCCATGACCAAGGAAGCAGGAACCGACCCGCTGGTACCGATGGGCGGCGGTCCATTCTCCAATTGCGGAATTCGCGAAAACGGAAACTGCATCGATCCTAACCTGCAGTACCAGCGCTCAGTCGGAAGCGGCAGTGGTGAAATGATGATCCCCAAGGAGATTCATACCCTGAACGATGCAATCCTGGCTGCCGCTACAGAGCTTTCCAAGCGCCCCAAGGGCCGCCGCCGCATTATCTACGTGATTTCCGACGGCAAAGAGGCCGGCAGCAAGGCCACCATCAAGCAGGTAAAGCAGTTTTTGTGGACCAACAAAATAGCCGTCTATGGCACCGCGGTAGGCGACGCAGCACGATGGGGCGAGGGTTACATCAGCCGGTTCAGCATTCCGTTCCAGATGAAGGACGACGTTCTGTACAGCTACACCTCGGCTACAGGCGGCACGCTGTTTCCCGAGGGCGATCGCAACGGCATCGAGAAGAGCTACGCGAAGATTGCCGAGGAAGCGCGCAACCAGTACACGCTGGTTTACTACAGCCATGAGCCGTTTATCGACGGCAAGTTCCGCAAGATCGAGGTGCGCGTCGACCGGGCCCAGAAGGATGTCGATGTCATTTCCAAGCTCGGATATTATCCCTCCGGACAGGATGTCCACTAGACTGTGAACTCACCGGGAGCCGCGGCCGGGCTGGGACTGGCGTCGGCCGCTAGCTGGGGCGGCTCGGATTTTGTCGGCGGCATTGGCGCACGGCGCGCGCCGGCTTTACTGGTGGTTGCTTCAGGCCACATCTTTTCGCTGTTCGTGCTGCTGGCCATTTGCATCGGAATGCGGTTCGCAGTTCCCGGCAAGCACGATCTCTTCTACGCCGCTCTGGGCGGTTTTGAGGGCTCGCTGGCCTTGGCGGTGTTCTATCGCGCGCTCGCCATGGGCGCCATGGGGCTCACCGCCGCCCTTTGCGGTCTGCTCACCGCGCTGGTTCCCGTGGGTTATTCCGCGGTCCACGAAGGCCTTCCCAGCCCGCTCACCGGCGTGGGATTGGCAATGGGACTGGCGGCTATCTGGCTCATTACCCACACGCCGGAATCACCAGCCTCTGAAATCAACCCGCGGGCGCCATCTGCCGCGACCATGCGCACCTCCCTGCTGCTTGGCGCGCTTGCCGGCACGGGATTCGGCGCCCAGTTGATTCTCTTCAAGATTGCGGGTGGGGGAGGCGCTATGTGGGCCATGACCTCGGCCCGTGCAGCGGGCGTTGCGGCTCTCTTGATCGTCCTTGTTGTAATGCCGCCCAAAGGGCCATGGCGCGGATTCTGGCTCACCGGAATTGTGGCCGGCGCGCTGGACACCCTTGGTAACCTGTTCTATTTTCAGGCCTCGCGGTTCGGGCGGCTGGACGTGGCCGCCCTGGTTTGCTCGCTGTATCCCGGCGTCACCATTCTGCTGGCCGCGATGGTGCTTCGCGAATGGCCCACGCGCCGCCAGTTGGCCGGGATGGCGCTGGCATTGTGCGCCGTGGTGCTGCTCAGTGTGTAATGTCCCACGCATCCCAGCAGACGCACAAAAGGCCCGCGCATGGGCACAGGCCTCTCAATTTCTACTGGAGTCGGAGCTCAGGCGGTGGCAGCTCTCCATCGCGCCAACTCGGGGTTTGAAGCTCAAGACAGAAACCCTACTTGGCGCGCATTGCTTTGTCTGCGCGTCCTCTCAAACTCAAACTACTTGGGTTCCGTGGGCGTCGAAGTCGGCGGCGCAGGCGCAGGCGTCACGTTATGCTGCACCGACGGCGCGGCAGGCGGCGGATCGGTCACGCCCTTGATGCCTTCCTTGAATCCCTTCAGGCCCTCGCCCAATCCCTTACCCAACTCCGGCAGCCGCTTGGCGCCGAACAGCAGAAAAACAATAACGCCAATCACCAGCAAGTGCATTGGCTGTAATAAATCGCCCATTGCTTTTTCCTCCACGCGCCTTGGGGAACCGGCGTGCATTCTCAGTGGTTATTGTCGCACAAGCCGCATCTTCACGCAGAAGGTCATCCGTCACAGGACATTCACCAACCGCGAATCGGCCTAATCCCTGTTCCCTGTCGTTATCAATTCACCTGCGCCGGCTTGCCCAGCCGCTCGGTGACCATGGTGTAGAAAGCGCGCAGATCCTCTTCTTCGCCCACCGTGAGCCTGCGGTACACTTTCATTAGCGGAAACACCCGCGACCCGCGTAACTCCACCGCCGGAACCGCAACCGCACCCCCAGGATACTGCGTCATCTCCCACCCACCCGCATAGCGCCGTCGCAGTACCTCGCCCAGATAACTGCCCCAGAGCCTGACCTCGAAGTCTACGTCGAGTTCCGGGCTCTCACCCACTAGCACCAGAATCTCGTCCAGAGCATCGATCGATTCAGAAGTAAAATCAAGCTTCTGCCGGAAATCGCGCCGGGCCTGGTCCGCCGCCGCCAGGGCATACCCCTCCATCATCGCTCCCAGGTCAGGGTAGCTTGCCGATTCCAGACGCTTGCGCAGATCGCTTGCCACATCCCAAGAGTAAATCCAAGCTTCGGCGCGGGAGCCAAGAAAGTGGATCGCCGTACCACGTTTGTGGCAGACTGAAGGCAGTGGCGGAGGTTCCGGTTTTGAAGATCGTGAAGTTTCTCGCGCTTGCCGCGGTGTTCACCCTGGCCGCCTGCAAGTCCACTCCCGCTCCCACCGTCAGCGAGATTAAGCGCGACATCTATCCCGACCCGCAGCAGGCCGGCGCAGACCTCGCCTCTGCCCTGAAAACGGCTGCGCAGACCCATAAGCGCGTCCTGCTGGACTTTGGCGGGAACTGGTGCGGCGACTGCATGGTACTCGACCTTTACCTCCACGACCCCGCGAACCAGCCTCTGCTCAACGCCAACTTCGTCCTTGTCGATGTGAACGTCGGCCACATGGACGCCAACCAGAATATCGCCGAAAAATACGGCGTTCCGTTGGATAAGGGTGTGCCCGCTCTAGCCGTCCTGGACGAAAAGGGAACCCTGCTTTACAGCCAGAAGTCCGGAGAGTTTGAATCCATGCGCAACCTGCAGCCAGCGGCATTAACCAGCTTCCTGGAGCAGTGGAAGCCCGGCGGGCCAGGCTGTTCGACGGCGGTGAGTTGCTGATGAAGGAACTGAAACTACAACTCGCGAAGAAACTTGTGGAAGGTATCGGCGTGAGGGGATGCAGCGCCGACCTTATTGGGATCGATAAGCGCCAACAGGGCCGATCCGTGGTCGATCTTGTGATACTCTCCCTTGGTCTTCGTTTTTCTTGTCGCATTCTTCAGTGCCGCTTCAATGTCTTCTTTGC
>Ga0302275_10004776_pt1 | contig 13238 bp, 13 predicted proteins | sample III_Bog_N2_2_FD_200229 | JGI IMG/M metagenome (GOLD analysis project Ga0302275, IMG submission 200229) | Peat permafrost microbial communities from Stordalen Mire near Abisko, Sweden - III_Bog_N2_2 | ecosystem: Environmental > Terrestrial > Soil > Wetlands > Peat | place: Sweden: Abisko...
GCGCCGGAACATTGAAGAAGAGATCAGCGACCTCGATCCGTGTTCCTGCGGCTTCTCCCGAGTCCTTGACCTCCGCGATTTTCCCTCCGTGCACCTCGATCAACGTTCCCACCTCATCCTCCCTGCGACGTGTGGCGAGATGAAATCGCGAGACGCTGGCGATACTCGGCAGGGCTTCTCCCCGAAATCCCAGCGTGCTGATGGTCGCGAGGTCGGCGCTCTCCCGGATTTTGCTCGTGGCGTGCCGTTCAAGCGAAAGAAGCGCATCGGAACGATCCATGCCGGATCCATCATCGGTGACACGGATCAGTCGGGCACCTCCTCCTTGAAATTCGATCGTGATCTTAAGGGCACCGGCATCAATGGAGTTCTCGATGAGTTCCTTGACGACGGAAGAGGGACGCTCCACAACCTCGCCGGCAGCCACCTGGCTTGCCAGCACATCGGAGAGCAGTCGGATTTGGCCCATGGGGTAAAAGTTAGGGATGAGAGATGAGACCTGAAACCTGAATAATTGAAATGGTCTTGGGAAGCGGGCGTTTCCCGCTCCGGTTCATGATAACTCTTGAGACTAGGGATTCCATGAATTCACACAATGCCCATCGCTATTCAGGTTTCAGCTTTCAAGTTTCACCCTTCGCCGTTTTTGTCAGTTCATCAGCCCTCGTTTGACTTCGTGGGTGCCCTTCTTTATCACTGGTGGATGATTCATATCACGGAGCAGGCTTCAAGTCATCTGCGGGAACTTGCAGCGGAAAAAAACTCTCCCGGCCTCCGTCTTGCCGTGGAACGGGGAGGCTGCGCCGGCCTGCAATATGTGATGACTCTCGGCGGCCCGCTGGCTGGGGATGAAGTGACCGAACGCGATGGTGCCATCGTGGCGATTGATCCAGGGAGTACGGAACATCTGGAAGGCTGCACGATCGATTACACCGACGGCCTGACCGGGGCGGGATTCCGAATCATTAATCCGAAGGCCTCCCGAAGCTGCGGCTGCGGCACATCCTTTGAACCGGTCGGCAAAGTTTGAGCTGATTTCATTTGCCACTCCTTTTTCCCATATCTCTTCTTTAGCAACTCATGGCAGGTAAAAAATACTACGGCTATCATGGACAGACGACACGCCGCAGAGAGGCACAGAGCTCCGACGAGCTCTTTGGCTGGACGGTCTTCCTCTTTTTGCTGATCGGCTTTGTCTTCCTCTGCTGGATGGGAAGTTACTATATTTTTGCCCGTCCTGAAAATGCGGCCAACTACAGTCTGCTGCAGCGCCTTCACAAGCTGGAGCCGCCGCAGCGTTTTGAAATCACCGCCGCCCCCCGCGGGGAATTTCTTAAACCAGGGGAACTTCTCGACCGCTTCGGTTCGATGACGACGGGTGAAATTCACAGCGCGAACCAAACCCTGCTCCGCAGCTTCGTCCGTAATTATCATCAAAACCGCGACCTTGTCCCCTATGCCGTGGGAACCTACCGCGTCATCGGGACTCTTCCACTCTCAGAGGAAAACTTCTGCCGATCGGGCATGGTGGCCCTACTTCAGGCTGTCGAGCAGCCGGAAGTCCTTCTGGAACAGATTTTCACCGCCGATGAAACGAATCTTCCGGCCCTGCAACGATCCCTCTCTCCCGGTCAGGAAATCAAGCTGGAGAAGCCGCTTGATCTTTCTGCCGTGATCCACATCGACCGTCTTCCTGATCACAGGATCAGGCTGACCACGATGCCTCTGCTTTACGGCACTTATGGGGCAGGCAAGGGCCCTGCAAGTTTCTCCCTGAAGCCGCCCGATAAACTCAACCTGCATGCGGGGCTTCCCGTGTTGACCGTGGCGCAAATCGGGGAGCTTTCCGATGCAGCCGCAGGTGGTGGCCCACTCAAGAACTCCGCTCATCTCACGCGCATTCCGGACGAGCCGGTGGCTCCTGTCGCAACACCCGAGCCGAGGGTCGCCAAAGCCATCCCCGTGGAATCCCAATCCCCGGACTCGGGCTCCAATACATCGACGAATGAGCCTGTTGCAAGGGCTATCCCCGTAAATGTTCCACCGGTGCTGCCTGCCATCCCTGTAGGGGTTGCCTCAACCCCCGCGACAACACCAGAACCTCAAGTCGCCAGGGCCGTCCCCTTTGATACGCCTCTTCCCAAACCGGCTTCAACCATTGCGAAAGCAGTTATTCCTCCTTCTGTCATCCCAAGTATCACACCGAATACCGTGGACACTCACACGGTATCCCCCCCCCCGGCAACCGTGCCAACGGCTCTTGCAACTTCATCCAATTCTGCCACCCCTCCTTCGTCTGCCGGTGCCTGGCCCGTCTATGCTCCCGGACAGATGCCGAGAGGAGAACTTCTCGACCCTTCCGAAAGCCAGTCGCTTGCGAGGCGAGGTGCAGGAAAACAGCGTCACTATCTTCAGGGCCGTTTTTCAGTCACTGCCTCGGGCAACGGGAAAGCTGTCTTGCGACCCGAGACTTCCCTGGGCGGCTTGTCTCTCGGGCCAAGTTCCAAGGTTCGCGTGATTGTGGAATTCCCCCCAGGCACCGAACCTCCCTCTGAGGGGAATACCGTGACGCGCGATAACATGAGGCCCTTCCAGATCATCTCCGTGAAGCGTGGGGATGACGGTCAGATCAATGTCTATGCCCGCGAGGTAACGCGGGGCGAGTAGGGAAGCGGCTTAAATGGGCCGCGAGGATGAAACTTGAAACCTGAAGATCGGAAGCAATCGAACCGAACAGACGACAGTTCATACCCACGCCACTCATGCCGTCTCCTTCAATAACTCAGGCTTCCTCCCCCTCTCTTCTTCCGGTCATTCTCAAGGAAATCGAGGCGACGGGCGGTGCAATCCCCTTCTGTCGTTTCATGGAACTGGCACTCTATCATCCCGAACAAGGATACTACGCCTCCGGGCGTGCACGCATTGGCAGGGAGGGGGATTTCTTCACCAGTGTCAGCGTCGGCAGGATCTACGGACATCTGCTTGCCTCGATCTGCCGCGAGGTCTGGGAACGCCTCGGATCTCCTGCGGAATTCTCGATCGTAGAACAAGGTGCCAATGAGGGAACGATGGCGCGTGACATTCTGGATTCACTTCTGCAGGAGGAGGATGCCTTTTCCGCCGCAGTGAGTTACCGAATCGTGGAGCCTTTTGAGATCAATCGGAGACGCCAGCAGCAAAACCTCTCCGAATTCTCCCAAATTTCATGGGTTGCTTCCCTGGAAGAGCTACCCTGTTTCACCGGCATTCATCTCTCCAACGAACTTCTGGATGCTTTTCCGGTTCATTCCCTGCGTTGGAATGGCAAGTCCTGGGAAGAGGAGGTTGTGGCTAGAAATGCCTCGGACTTGCTCTGGACAACCCGCCCGATCACCGATCCGGAGCTGTTGGCAGCCGCGGAAAACCTTCCGACAAATCTTCCTCAGGATTTCCGCATCGAGATCAATCCCGGCATCCGCCCCTGGCTCAAATCACTGCAAAACCGACTACAGAGAGGTGTGGTATTGACCGTTGATTATGGTCAGGCAGGCGAGGATCGCTATGCGCCTCACCGTGCGGATGGAACCCTGCTGGCCTATCAGTTCCATCAGCGATTCCATGATCCCCTTGCCGAGCCGGGATTGCGCGATATCACGGCACAGGTTGATTTTACAGCCTTGGCTTCGCAGGCTAAGCAGACTGGTTTTCAAATTCTTGGCTACAGTGACCAACACCATTTTTTAATGGGGGCCGCAGAACCGTGGCTTCGTTCACAGGGCGATTTTGATGCCGGAAATCAAAAGGATCTGCGCTCGCTCCAGACGCTTCTCCATCCGGGCATCATGGGAATGCAATTCAAGGCCATCGCCTTCGGGAAAAATTTCCCTGCAACGCCTCCTCTCGGCTGCTTCCGGTATCAGAGGCCGGGAGTTGGGGTGCTTAGAAACTGATTAACCGTGCAGAGAGGCAGAGAAGGAACCCCATCAAAGATCCAGTTTTCGATCGAGCAGCGCCCCCAGATGCTCTTCGAGCACGGGATGTCCAAGTCGCTCCAGAACAGTTCCGAAGAATCCCCGAACGATTAGCTGAGCCGCCTGCTCGGGGGGAATTCCCCGGGCCAGCATATAGAAAAGTTCATCCTCGTTCAGCTCACCGGAAGTGGCACCGTGGGTGCAGCGGACATTGTCAGCCAGAATCTCCAGGCCGGGCATCGAGTTGGCTTCAGCCTCATCACTCAGCATCAGGTTGCGAACCTTCTGATAGGCATCGGTCTCATGGGCCTCCTTCTCCACCTTGATGAGTCCGGCAAAGATCGTACGGGACGAATCGGCAAGAGCATTGTGATACAACAGGTCGCTTGTGGCCCTTGGGGCGAAATGATCCTGAAAAGTGCGCTGATCTATCTCCCTGTTTCCAGTAGCCGGATTGATTGAGAGCATGACGCTGCGCGATCCCTCACCCAGGAGATGACTGTCGCTTTCACCCCGGATATAGGAGCCCCCGAAGTTCAACTGGAGTGCCGTGGAGTTGCCGTGTCGCGCAACCTCCGTCGTGTTCAGATGGAAAGCCGTCGCCTTGTCGCTCCACTCCTGCACGCCGACATAGGAAAGCCTGGAACCCTCTCCCAGCGTCAGATCATTGACGGCAACAGCGAGTGAGCGTTCGTCCCGCGACGAGACAAAGCGGTCAATCACGATGGCCGAGGCTCCCTGCTCAAGCACGACAAGGGTATGGGGGAAGATCGCGACATCTTCGCCCTCAACCCAGTGCCAGATTTCGATGGGGCGTTCGATGACAACATCCTTCGGAACATGGAGGAAGGCTCCGGTGCGGAGACGGGCCCGGTGGAGAGACGCGAATTTTTTGGATCCAAGGCGCACCTCCGTGGACATGAAGTTTTTTTTGAAGAGCCCTTCGTGCTCACGCGCTGCCTGTTCCAGAGGCTGCAGCAGAACACCGGAGGGGAGTTGTGCCGCTTCACGGTGAATCAACTGCTCATTGGCAAAGACGAGCTTCGCCGCGAAATCTGTAAATCCCTTTGAACGCGCAATCAGCGCATCCCCGTCATGCACGCTTCCCGCTTCCGAAAATTCTGAAAGGTCGGTGGCCCTGAGATTGGCAAAACGCCATGGCTCGTCGTTGCGTCTCGGTTGAGGAATCGTCAGGAAAGTTTCCCAAGCCTTCTGCTGTTCACGAAGGAACCACTCGGGCCAGGTTCCTCCACTAAAGTCAGGCGGCGTGTTTGTAATACTGTCGGAGGAGGGTGCTATTTCTCTGTTCCTCGATGGGGAGGTGTGAAGTGTGCTGAGCGTCATGAAATTGAAAAGTCGCCTGATCCGGTTTCCTAACCAACCGAGCCCTCCATCTCCATGTCGATGAGTCGCTTCAGCTCGACGGAATATTCCATGGGAAACTGCTGGACGAGATCATTCACAAAGCCGTTCACCGCGAGGCTCATCGCAGCCGCTTCGCTCAAACCCCGCTGCTGCATGTAGAAGATCTGCTCGGCACTGATCTGGCTCACACTTGCCTCATGCTGCACGGCATTTCCCTGCCCCCGCACACTGATGGCCGGATAGGTGTCGGTGCGGCTGTGACTGTTGATCAGAAGCGCGTCGCACTCGGTGTTGTTTTTGCAACCCTTGAGATGCTTCGGCACATGAACCATGCCGCGGTAGGTGGCGCGACCGGTACCGAGGCTGATCGATTTGGAAATGATGTTGCTCGTGGTGTTGTCCGCAGCATGGATCATTTTTGCCCCGGTGTCCTGATGCTGTCCGTCACCGGCCAGCGCGATTGAGACGACCTCGCCCCGCGCCCCTTTGCCCTTCATCACGACTCCGGGATATTTCATTGTCAGGCGGGATCCGATGTTGCAATCGATCCATTTGACCTCGGCATCCTCGTGGGCGAGGCCGCGTTTGGTGACGAGATTGAAGACATTCGAACTCCAGTTCTGAACGGTAATGTACTGGATCTTGGCCCCTTTCATGGCGACCAGCTCCACCACGGCGCTGTGCAGCGTTGCGGTCTCGAACTTGGGTGCGGTACACCCCTCCATGTAGGTAACCTCGGCTCCCTCGTCGGCGATGATCAGCGTGCGCTCGAACTGTCCGAAGTTCTGGGCATTGATCCGGAAGTAGGCCTGAAGCGGATGCTTCACCTTCACGCCCGGCGGGACATAGATGAAACTGCCACCGCTAAAGACGGCGCTGTTCAACGCGGAGAATTTGTTGTCCCCACTCGGGATCACCTTGCCGAACCACTTCTTGAAAATTTCGGGATGTTCCTTGAGCCCGTCGGTGCTGCCGACAAAAATGACGCCCTGTTCCCCGACGGCAGCCTTGATGTTGGAGTAGGCAGCCTCGCTGTCAAACTGCGCCTCGACCCCGGCAAGAAACTTCCTTTCCTGCTCGGGAATACCAAGCCGTTCGAAGGTCTCCTTGATATCGTCCGGAACATCGTCCCAGCTCCTCTTTGCCTGCTGCCCCTGGGCAAGATAATAGCGGATGTTCTCAAAAACGATGTTCTCCAGATCCTTGGTCGCCCAATGGGTCGGCATCGGCTTCTCCAGAAATTTGCGATACCCTTCCTTGCGGAACGCCCTCACCCAGTCGGGGTCGCCCTTCACATCGCTGATGTAGTCAATGGTCGCCTCGTTGAGTCCGACACCCGCATCAAAGGCGTAGTCCATCTCATAGCGGAAATCACCGATGGAACGGTCGATATCGATTTCGGGTTTTGTTTCGGTGGTCATATTAAAGGGAAGTTCAGAATTTGGAATTCGTAGTTGATTGTGAAAACTACGCGGCCTTGTTGCCGAACTCCTGCTCCACCCAGTCGTAGCCATCGGCTTCCAACTTGAGGGCAAGATCCTTCTCCCCGCTCAGAATGATGCGGCCTTCGGACATCACATGCACCCTGTCGGGAACAATATAGTCGAGCAGACGTTGATAGTGGGTGATGACCAGCATTCCGATATCCGGCCCGCGGAGAGCATTTACCCCAGCGGAAACGATCTTCAGGGCATCAATGTCGAGACCGCTGTCAGTTTCATCGAGGACGGCGTAGGAAGGCTCCAGCATCGCCATTTGAAGGATCTCGCAGCGCTTTTTCTCACCGCCGGAGAACCCTTCGTTCACCGAGCGTGAAGTGAACGTCCGCGCCATGCTCAGGGCATCCATCTTCGCATAGAGCTTCTCGTAGTACTCGATGGCATCGAGTTCCTCGCCTTTGGGCAGACGGGCCGAAACGGCGGCGCGAATGAAGTTTGCTATCGTCACTCCGGGAATCTCCATCGGGTATTGGAAGGCCAGAAAAAGCCCCAGACGGGCGCGGACATCCGGCTCCAGTCCAAGAATACTCTCCCCATCGAGCAGCACGTCGCCGGAGGTTGCGGTGTAGTCGGGATGTCCGGCCATCACCTTGGCCAGCGTGCTCTTGCCAGATCCGTTCTTTCCCATGATGGCGTGGACTTCCCCTTTCGGAATCTCAAGCGTGAGTCCCTTAAGGATCGGTTTCTCCCCGATGGAGGCATGGAGGTTACGAATGGAGAGCGATGGAGCGGACATGATTACTTGCTGGATGGTTGGGTTTTTGAAAAACGAGGGTTTTGAGCTGAGACGGAACAGTCGGCGCAGAGACCACGGAGCGTGACATCCTGCTGCGTGACGAGATAGCCGGGGGGAAGTTCCCATCCTTGAGACCAGGTGGTATTAGAGTGGGATGAGTCCTTGTGGTGTGAAAATTCGATGTCGGTCACATGACCGCACTCCGTGCAGTGAAAATGTCCGTGCTCCTGAAGATTTGCGCAAAATCGGGTCGGCTCACGATCGACATGGACGGCCTTCACCAGACCGTTGCCCACCATGGTTTCAAGGCAGTTATAAACCGTGGCAAGTGAGATCGAAGGCATCCGCTGCTGGGTTCTCAGAAAAAGCTCCGTCGCCGTGGGATGATCCCTCTTTGCCATCAGCACCTCGTAGATATGCCGCCGCTGCGGGGTCAGGCGCAAGCCCCCATGACCCATCGCAGACTCATAGGTCTCCCTCTCAGGTGACGGAGCAGACTTGGAACCTGTGGAGATCTTCTTCATGAGATGGAATCTCAATTTACCACCGCCTCGCGTTCATTCAAGCCCCAATCTAGAATTATTCTAATTAAGAAAGAGCTTTTGGTTGCCGTCCTATTTCAGTGTGGCTGTTTCACAATCGATAGAGCTTAATTTTCGCCATGAATCCGGCTGAACCGCATGTGCGTGTTAAACCTGCCAAACATCTCTATGGCCTATGGCCGATGCTCCTGTGCGTAACCACCAGACTACTTTTTCTCAGAATACCGCGCGATGCAGTGCGAGAGAATAAGGAAAGTCGGTGCCCACAGGCCAACGAAGATTCCAAAGAGTTCGCCATGAGTGCGAACCTGAAAGTCTGTCTCCTTCCCTCCGGAAAAATACCAAATGGCTATGGAGGCGAGAACCGAAGCCAGACCTAGGTAGAATGAGAGAGTGCTGAGGTATTTCATATCTGGAGATTGTAAACAATTCCTGAGCTGCTGCGATGGGGTGTAAACCCACCCCTTCCAGACCTTGCATTCCAAGGGATCGGGACGAAGCTTGTTGCCAAACCTTAAAATAAAGTGAGCACCGCATCCCACAAATCCCGCACCCGAATCCTCTCAGAAAAAGCCATGAAGGAGAGGATTCACACTTCCCGCAAGGATCGCGACCTCACGGTTGATGGACTAAGCAAACACCACAACGAGCCGATGGCCATGAAGGTGAGAGCCGCTGCTGAAACCGTGAAAATCACCGAGGGAGCGGCGATAGCCAAGCTCAGCCACAACACCATTGTCTGATGTGGAATTTCAGGAACCAGGTTTCACAATTCATAGATATTTCAGCGACAGGTGATCGGTGATGCTGGGAAAGGGTTTACCCTCCTTTCTTGATATTTCTCTTGCATCGCGGGCGGGAAGGAATAATTCCTCTATCCAATCAGCACAAAATTCTCATGAAAATCGCCACCACCATCGCCCGTATCCTTCTCGGTCTGATTTTTGTCGTTTTCGGACTGAACGCCTTCTTCCACTTTATTCCGATGCCGCCACCTAAAGGCGATCTGGCCGGGGACTTCATGAAGGCACTGTTTCTGAGCCATTATCTCTACGCGGTGAAATTCTTTGAGATCACAGGCGGACTTCTTCTCCTGAGCGGGCGTTATATTCCACTCGGTCTCACACTGCTGGGGCCTGTGATTGTGAACATTCTCTTCTTTCACTTCTTTCTCGATCCCTCCGGACTTCCACTTGGTATTGTCATTGGGATCCTCGCGCTTTTTCTGCTATGGCAATATCGGAGTGCCTTTGCTGGTATCCTCAAGTCATAGAGGTATAAGTCATCCAGAAATGATTCTCGCGCAGGGGCGCAGAGATATTGAATCTGAAGATGGCAAGAAAGCCTCTTCGCGAAGATCTCCCTTTTTTCAGGTCAAGAGTGTTCAGAGATAAATTAAAAGGCCCTAAAAGGAGGGGATTTCTTCGCCATGGCAGTGTTCGATTTCAGCAAAGACCCGGCCGATGAAAATATCGACTTCGGCACGAAGCGGCAGACGCTCGGCATCATCCGACATCCAGACGCGACCGGAGTGGAATTTATGATCAGGGGCGACGCGGCCTTTGTGAGCTCCATGGGTTTCGATTGTCTGAATACGTAGGGAAAACTGAATGGCCGGGATTTTCTTTCCCTGAATCGTCAGTGTTTCGCGTCCTACCACACGAAGATCGACGAGGTAAGGATTCTCGTCGGGAAAAACCGCCATCCTTAGTTTGTCTCCATCATGAAGCGGCTGGCTGCGGACAAAGAGCATGGCGGCAAAGAGATCCATCACTCCCGTCAGTTCGGTCAATTCCCAGGGCTTTTTCTCGGTCAAGAGACGATGGCAGAAGAAAACGCTTCCAGGCTTGAAATCAGCGACGCTGATGAGGGCGTTTTTGGACTGGGTTTCCGTGAGCTGAAACCAGGAGGGGGCTTCTCCATTCGCCCCCGCCTCTCCGGCATAGAGTGCCTGATAGGCCCAGAGCTTCCGGATCAGGGCATTCGGGCCTCCCCGGACAACGATATTCCTTCGACCCGGTTTGTCGGCCGTCACGCGCACCGTGGCTCCCCCGGCCCCGATTCCCTCCCAACCGAAGCGATAGTCTGCCTGAAACGGAGCAATCGGAGCAAAGGGATGGATCGCAGGTTTCGTCAATCCCCCATCCCACGCCGCATAGGGATCGGCAACTTCCGCATGAAGAGGGGCCCCAAGACAAAGAAGCGGCAGGAGGATCAGGATCCCCCGGAAAGCGGCAGAAGCGGGGTAACGGTTGTAGAAGGGATCCATCCAGGTTGGCCTGAGCCGTCGACAACATACCACCATGGACCATTCCGCGATAGGATGGTGATGAGCGATCCCGGAGAAATCTTCCCCTGTTCCGTCGCGCTGTCTGCTGGGGTGGCACGAAGGGGGGGTGAGCTCTTCGTCGTGATGACTCCGAGATTGGGAGCAATGCGCCTTGGATCAAGGAATGTCCCGAAGACGGAAAGACCGTGGCCAAGAATGAAGGCACTCAGGCCCAGGGCGATGAAGGCCGGTTTACGCGGCACCAAAACGAAAAAAATGACAAAAACGAGAGCCCCGAGCCAGCCGAGAATCGCTCCGCCGAGTATCAGGGTTTCGGGATGAACTTTTGCAAGAATCTGATCCCGCCAGCCTGGTGTCACGGGGACGCCCAGTGGACCAAGCACGGAGGCAAGAGCCTCCCTTGCGGGAGCCAGCGTGGGGTCAAGCAGCAGTGCCCGGCGAAAGGAGAGTGAGGCGGCAACCGGATCGCCTGTTTTCTCTTCAGCAAGCCCGCGGTCATACCAGAGTTCGGGGGAGGCATCCTTGGAAAACTGCGGCGAGACCAGAAGCATTCTGTAGGAATTCAGGGCATCGTCGGCATGTCCCGAGGCGAGGGATTGATTGGCTGATGCGATGTCATCGGTTGTTGAAGCTGTAAGCCGGCACAAGCCGCACAGGAAAACGACCAGGATGAATCGGAGAAAAAGGAGCGTCTTCATCAGGAGTTTTTAGAAGATTGAGAAGTTTTTGAAGAGAGATCGCGGAGGGTTTCGATGAGGCGGTTGCGTTCGCTTTCCGTGAGGGCTGCCGACCCCCCCAGTCCATACTTCAAGACATCGCGCCTCGCGGCCAGGATCGTGATGATGGATTCACGTTTCCCCTCATCGGCAGGCACGAGGCTGGCATATTCGAGAGCTGCTTCGTAGGCGGATCCGGCATCCAGTGAACCGGAATTCAAGTTTGCCAAAAGCTCGGCGGCTCGCCGACGGCGGCGGGAAGCCGGGGTTCCTCCCCCAGACTGGATTTTATAATACTGGAGAATTCCGGCCAGGGAGAGGGTCGCAACCAGAAGTGACGCGGTGGCGATCAGGAATTCGACTCGCTGCATCGGCGTCTGCCAGGAGTGCAGGGAAATCCCCGGCAGGGGTTGTGGACCGGAAAGAGGAGCCGAAGGTGTGCTTGCCGGCTGGGGAGCAGGTGTGGCCTGGGCCAGCGATACCGCGGGTGCTGATTGGGAATTGCCCGGCGAAGCATCCAGCGGGAGTGGCTCCGTGGTGAGCGTCACATATTTCTTTGCAGCCGGATCGAAGTACGAAAAGACGGATCCTGGCGAGTGCTTGCGCGGTTGTTGAGCGATGAGCGTGAAGTCATAGGTCTTCACCCCGGAGGACGATTTCTCGCTGTTACCCTCGAATTTTTCTCCAGGCGGATAGGTTCTCCAGCCTTCGGTATTCGTGAGTTGAGGCGCGCTCATGGCGTTGAAGTTCCCCTTGCCGGCGATTTTGATCGTCAGGCCTGCCGGATCTCCCGGAGCGGGATTGGGATTTGGAACGCTTGCATCGATGTCAAACTGGCCGACAGCCCCGGCAAAGGAGGCGGGCCGCCCCTCCTTGGGAAGCGCGAGAACCTCGAGATGGAGAGGGGCGGTTGCCACCGTGACATTCCGGGATTGGCTGGAAGCCCGGCTGCCGAGCAATTGTTGAAATACCGGATCGTCAAATCCTGGAGGGAGGGAGCCGGGCATTTGAATCTGGCTCTCCAGCTTGGCAGGAGGAATATCCAGGGAACCGGGCTGAATTGCCGAGAGGAGGGTATGAAAGCTCAGCACATTGTAGGTGATCCCGTCGCGATCTTCGCGACTCTCCTTCGGTTCGGGGAAACGCTCGACAATGATTCCCTCGCTTCCGAAATTCAAACCGCTGCGCACCTGGGCGGAATAACGGGCGTCAAAGTAGTAGCGAATTTCCACCGGTACCATCTCTCCGACATAAATGGTCTTTTTGGGGCAGCTGATTTCACCAAAGGCGATGTGATCCGGATCTGGCTCCTGATCCCTGGTCTGAGGCTGGGGCTGCGAAAACCCGGGCATTCCGGGAAAGGGAGACTGGCTCTGGGGTTGTGGCTGGGTAGCCGGAGGAGTACCGCTGCTTCCATCCGAGACAGTGAAGGAGAGCGGTCTCGTTCTCGCCAGACCGGCACTAGTACGCACTGGGATGGTCGGGATGGTGAAATTTCCCGTCCTTAGCGGCATGACGACATAGCTGTAAACCACCGAGGAGGAGACCTTGAAGTTGACCATCTGCACCTGGGTTGATTGACCCGTCAGCCTGATCTGCAAACCATCGACGGCAATCTGCTGGGGAACATCGGCGGCGTCTGCACCCGTGACCTTGACCTGCAATTCCGCCATCTCGCCGCTGCTGATCTCGGGCTGTGAGAGCTCCGCGCTGACCGAAACATCAGCGGCCCGAGCGGACACAACCAATGCTGAAGATCCCAGGAGACCGGCAGCCATGAGAGAAAAAATGGAGATGGAACAAAACTTCATGAGCTCTACGAATTCTTGGAGGCTACCAGTCGTGCACCGGTTGTTCCACAGCATGATTCTGCTGATTGATCAATTGATGAGCCTCTTCATCCTGAACGGAACGCAGAAGCGCACGGGCCTGGGCGGGACTCATTTTCCCATCCTTGGATTGCTCGGCTTCGGCCGCATCGGCCTTCTCTCCTTTCGGCTGCTCTTCCTGATCTGGAGAGGGGGATGCGGAAGCCCCCTGCGGATTTTCTGTCGGGCTTGGTGCCGGTGTTGGCGTCGGCTGCGCCCCCTGGCCGCCCTGGGACTGTTGAGGCTGCTGTTGGGGGGTCGGGTGCTGATCC
>Ga0302275_10004787_pt1 | contig 13214 bp, 9 predicted proteins | sample III_Bog_N2_2_FD_200229 | JGI IMG/M metagenome (GOLD analysis project Ga0302275, IMG submission 200229) | Peat permafrost microbial communities from Stordalen Mire near Abisko, Sweden - III_Bog_N2_2 | ecosystem: Environmental > Terrestrial > Soil > Wetlands > Peat | place: Sweden: Abisko...
ACCTCGCTATCCACAAGCTGTTGACCCTGTTCGGCTGTAGTCGCCGTAACGATGGAATGACCATGCTCACAGAGTCCCGTACGCAAAAGTTCGACCATGCGAAGGTCGTCTTCGATGACCAGAATATGTAAGTTTGTCGGCGTTTTCATCGTATTTTCTTGATTGATTTTCAAACTTTCACGGTACCTGACAATTGTTACGGAACGGTGAACCTATCGAAGTTGCTACCTCAGGACTTATTTACAGAACGATGAATTTGTATTCACACTGCGCGAATAGATTCAATTTATCCGGTTTTATCTTTCCGATTCACTTAGCAGCGTTCGCGCGCACAGATTCCGTTCAGCGAGGTTCTTATGCAAAGATTTACTTCTGCCCATCGGTTAAATATCTTCTCCGTCTCCATCTCACAAGCTCTGAAACAGTCACACAAGGCACTGGCCTTAGTCTGTCTACTGTCTGCTCTCCCGTTGTTTTTTACGTCGGCCATCGCTCAATCGCACCTTGCTGCATCAAGCGCAGCGGAGTTGAGTGCAGCCGCGGCGGGCTCCTCTCAAGTAGTCAAAGGACTGATCGCAGGTACCGTCGTCGATTCGCAGGGAGCGGCGGTTCACGGTGCTGAGTTGAAGCTAGCGCCGCTGGGAATCACGGCGGTATCGAACGAGCAGGGTACGTTTCGAATGCCAGGGGTTCCCGCCGGAAAGTACACTCTGACGGTCTCTTATATCGGATTCGATTCGCAGACCTCTGACGTGGTATTGAGTGCAGGGCAGGTTCTGAATCTGGCTCTCGAACTCAAGGTTGCCTCCAACAGCGAAGAGGTTCTTGTCACCGCAGAGCGCCCGCACGGCGAGGCGGAGGCCATCAACGAGACGCGCACTGCAGACAATCTTCTGCAAGTGCTTCCCGCCGAAGTCATCACCAGCCTTCCCAATGCGAACGTGGCAGATGCAATCGGCCGCTTTCCCTCTGTAACGCTGTACCGCATTGAAGGCGAGGGCGTTTATGTTCAGGTGCGCGGAACCGAGCCGCGCCTGACCAACGTCACCGTCGATGGCATCACGATTCCCGCGCCGGAGCCGTCGGTGCGCCAGGTGCGGCTCGACGTTATTCCTTCGGACATGGTCGATGCCGTTGAGATGAACAAGACGCTCTCGGCCAGCATGGATGGCAACGGCATTGGCGGATCGGTGAACCTGCGCACCAAAGAAGCTGGCGAACAGCCGACTGTCAATTTATATGGCAATGCTGGCAATACTCCAATCATGAATGGGCGCGACTCGTACGCGTTTGGCGGAACCGTCGGAAAACGCTTCGGAGCGAGCAAGCGACTTGGGCTGCTGGGCAACGCAGTCTTCGATTACAACGGTCGCGGTATCGATAATATTCAGCCCGCGCTTGACCCGCTATCGACCTTTGCGCAGCCGTTCTATGACAGCAACACCATCCGCGAGTATCGCTACTACCGCACACGCTATGGCTTCGACGGCAGCGCAGATTATCGTGTTGATAACAACACCAGCATCTACGCGCACGGCTTCTATTCGGACCTGAAGGACTGGGGCGATAAGTGGTACTACTCGCCCGTGTCGAGTGCGATCAGCGGTACTGCGGCGGCTCCCGTTCTGCCTAATCCTGCGACCAAGTCCTCTAGCCCGAAGTTCTATACGTCGAGCAAGCGTCCGAATGCATCCGTCGGAACGCTTATTCTGGGCGGTCGAACCGTGCATAGCGACTCGTTGTTTACCTATCAAATCTCGGCGTCGCGCTCCTACGAGGTCGATTCTGCGGGCAACCCCAAGGCTGACTTCTCTTGGGTTGGGCCAACGATGTATTGCAACTACGTTCCCTCGGCGCAGACCGATCTCTATCACCCGCACTTCGGCAACTGCGACAACACCAACACGTCGCCGCTGTTGACTCCTACAAACTGGCAGTTCAAGGACATCACAATCTCCAAGGGGCTCGACTCCGAACTGGATCTGACCGGTGAGACTACTTATGCCAAGAACTACAGCACCTATGGCCACTTCGGCGTCTTCGAGGCAGGCTTCAAGATCAGCAATGGTCACAAGAGTTCGGACTCGACCGAGAACGTCTACGACAGCTTCGGAAGCTCCGCCCCTCTGATGACGCAGGTTCAGGATAGCTTCAACAATACCGATTACTTTAGTGGAAACTACTTTGGCGGACAGTACGGTCCGGTCTCGAGCTTCAACGCGGTCGAGAACTACACCATGGCCAACTATCAGGGCAATCTCGACCTACAGAAGACCGCAGCCGATACCTACCCGAATCTCTTTCACTACGTCGAGCGCATCACCAGCGGCTATGTGATGAACACGATCGACGTCGGCAAGCTACATATCCAGACCGGCCTGCGCATCGAAGGCACGCAGATGGATACCTTCGGCTACAACCTCACCTTCTACGGAACCTATAGCAGCAAGACCGGAACCTACTCCGGCGGTTCCTCGTCGGTACCGTGCGCGGCGACGCCGGTTCCTCCTGCGCCGGGCAATTGCTATACGGTTGCAGGCATCAACAACAATCCCTCCTACGTCGATTTTCTTCCCAGTGTGCAGGCTCGCTATGCACTGACGACGAACTCCGCTCTGCGTGCGGTGATTGCGCGCGGCGTGGCTCGGCCCGATCCGTATCAACTCATTCCATACGTCACCGAAGACAGCACGGCAAGCCCCACCTCCGTCGCCATCGGCAACCCTTCGCTGCGTCCTGAGCACGCCACCAACTACGACCTGCTCTACGAAAACTACCTGCATCCACTCGGCCTCTTGCAGGCAGGATTCTTCTTCAAGCAGCTCAACGCGCCGCAGGTTCAGATGACGCTTCCCAGCAGCATCAACATAGCGAGCTTTCCCGCCGGCTACTTTCCCGCAGCCACGCAGAGCGTTCTAACGCAGTATCCCGGCGACGCCATCACGCAGTACGTCAACGGACAGAATGCCTACATCTACGGTCTGGAGCTGAGCTACCAGCAGCACTTGAGCTTTCTTCCTGGAGTTCTCGGCGGCCTCGGAATCTCGGCTAACTACAGCTACACGGCCTCGCGCGAGAAGGGGCTGCCTCTGCGCACCGACCAGCCTACTCTAATCGATCAGGCTCCCAACACCTGGAAGATCAGCCCGACCTACGACACCAAGCGATTCTCGGCGCGCATCGGTCTGGCCTACGATCAGGCGAGTCTCTTCAGCTACAACTACGTCGCTCCGTCGCTGGTCGCAGGAGCCGATCCGAGCGGTCTCGGCGTCAAGGGTCCCTCGGGCGATGTCTTTACTCTGACTCACTATCAGGTCGATGCGCAGGCAAGCTATCGCTTCTGGAAGGGAATCAGCGTAGTCGTCGATGGCCTCAACCTGAACAACGAGGTCTTTGGCTACTATCAGGGCAGCACGCAGTTTGTGAATCAGCGTGAGTACTACAAGCCGACCTACACTGCTGGACTACGCTACAACCTTCAGCGCAAGCACAACTAAAAAGGCATCAATCCACATCTAACCCGTAACCCATTGGGAAGGCCTGAGAGCAACTCTGTTCAGGCCTTCCTGATTTGCTAGCCCATCGACATCAGGAGTAAGTGTGCGGAATCCTATCGTAAATATTTTGCTGCTGGCCTGCCTCGGCGCATTGCTATCAAATAACTTGTCTGCGCAGACAAAGACCGAAGCCTCCGCAAACAACACAAGCAGCCATGCGAGTCTACACCGCGGCGACCGGCTCAAGATGGTTGTCATTCTGAGCCGTCATGGAGTTCGTTCGCCGACATGGACGCTGGATCGTCTCAACGCCTACTCTGCACAGCCTTGGCCGCAGTGGAGTGTGCCGCCGGGAAATCTGACCAGTCGAGGCTTTGAGTTGATGAAGCAGTTCGGCAGCTATGACCGCGCATCTCTCGCGGAGGCTGATCTGCTTGCAACACATGGATGCGAGGATGCGTCGAAGACATACATCTGGGCGGACACGGATCAACGAACGCTGGAGAGTGGGCGAGCGCTGGCGGAGGGATTGTTCCCCAACTGTCCGCCTGCGATTCATAGTCTAATTCCAGCAAAAAATGACCCGCTCTTTCATCCGCACAGCAACGATATGAGAGCAATGCACAGCGGCGCAACGCTTGTTCCATCGCATGCGACAGCAAAGCGAGAGCAGGATCCGCAGCAGGACGAGTTGCTGTCTGAGATGCAGCACATTCTATGGGGATGCGACGCGAAGACTGCCTGCACTCCCACGCGTACTCCAGCGATACCTCTGCTTGGCGCTGCCGCCTCAACCGCTCGCGATAAAAAGGATCAGATGTCCGAGCCACAGGATCCGCTGGGTCAAGCCTCCAGCTTTGCCGAAGACTTTCTGCTGGAATACTCCGAGGGGATTCCGATGGATCAAGTCGGTTGGGGCAAGGTCGATGAGGCCCAACTGCGCAGCTTTATTGCTCTGCATACAGCGAACTTCGCTCGAACACACGGCACGCCAGAACGCGCTAAAGCTGAGGCATCGACGATGCTCTTTCACATCACGCGTACGCTTCAGCGAAGAGTCGAGCAGAGGCCTGTTGCGGGTGCCATCGGCCCAGCGAATAGCAAGCTGGTGTTGCTGGTGGGGCATGATACAAACCTTGCAGGAGTCGCGGCATTACTCGGCCTGCATTGGACCCTCGATGGACGCGAAGACGACACGCCTCCCGGCACGGAGCTTGCGTTCGAGCTATGGCAGAATGTTCACGGAGCCTATTCGACCCGCGTGACGGTCGCCATGCAGACACTGCACCAGATGCGCGAGATGCAAGCTATCACCACCGCAACTCCACCCGCACAAAAAGTACTGACCTTGTCAGGATGCGATGTGGACAGATCGATCTGCGGATGGAAGACCTTCCTGAAAATTGCGGATCACGCAATTGACAAGAACAGCGTATTACCAGCGAGCGCAAACTGATAAATTCCTGTCTTTTATGGTGTTGTGAATAATAGGTGACTCGTCAATCTTCTATTCACAATTGGCTCATAAACTGACAGCAGCAAATCACTACTTTGAGGACCTTATCCTTGAACTTGCCGTCGACAAACCGAACATCGAATTACAGAATCCGTTTTTTGTTCGACAAATGACCCGCGAGGATGCCGAGGCAGTCATCGCGCAGCAACTACGCGCTTTTTCTGGCCAGCCACCTTGGAAGGCCGAGCAGTTGGATCGTCATATTGAGATCTTTCCCGAAGGCCAGTTGGTGGCTGTGGATCCTGATGGTCTAATTCTGGGTTCATCCAGTTCGCTGCTTATTGATTAGGACGGCGCAGATGATCGTTGCCGATATAGATCTCGATCTACTCGATAAGTAACGCGTAAACGGCAGCGTTATTCCTCTTCAGGATCTGATCAAGGACGCTTACGACAACGTCGTTCACTTCTCCGACTATAAGAGCCAGAAGTCAATGGTCGTCGAAGATTCGCCAAAGCCCGCCCGGCAGACCTGGGCGAGCCGATTCTGACGAAGTAACTCTGCTGATTAGAAATAAACGGCATAACAAATATTGCAATTATGTCGTGGCATGTACCTGCGCTTCCTCATCGCAAAACTATAGGATGGAGGATTGAATCGCAGTCGTGATGTGTTGCAGGAATAGTTGTGGATCGCAGCCAAGCACTACAACCGCAGCCGCTAGTACAAGTAAGAGAAACTGAGTGATGATCGGCGGATGTATTTCCTTTGCATCAGCAGCCAGAGGCGCAACGTAGACCCGTTTGAGTATGCGCAGATAGTAGTAAAGCGAGACCGCACTCATGGCTAAGGCTAGAACAATTAGCCATAGAAGATTCATGGATCCCGGGGCTGCACCTAGTACCGTTACAAACAGGAAAAACTTTCCGAAGAATCCAGCGAGCGGTGGAATTCCTGCCAGCGATAAGATAAATATCGCCAAGCAGAATGAAAGCACCGGAGCTTGTCTACAGATGCCGTTGAAGTTCGAGAGATCATCGCTTCCAGTCTGTTCTTCAACAACAGAAATAACTGCGAACGCTCCGACCGTTGCCAGCGCATAGGTCACGACATAATAAATCAGTGCCGTGAGGCTCTGCTGTGTGTGCGCAACAATTGCGAGGAGCATGTAACCCGCATGAGCGATCGCCGAGTAGGCAAGCAGTCTTCGCAGACTGGTTTGCGCGATGGCAACAAGGTTCCCAAGCAACATCGAGGCTGCGGCCATCAGAGCCAGTACTGGAACCCATCCGCGGACGAGATGCGTGAATGCAGCGGTTCCCGCGGCGCCTGCAAAGCCAAGAGTCATTATCTGGAAGAAGATAAAAAAGCTGGCGACCTTGGAGCCTGATGCAATAAAGGCTGCACTGGGAGCTGGTGCTTCCTGATAGACGTCCGGTGCCCAGAAGTGAAAGGGAACAGCCGCAACCTTGAAGCCAAGCCCAATTGCAGTTGTTACGATAGCAATTACGAGCAGCGGATTGAGCGACGGACCGTGAATCGCAGCGGCGATTTGAGGCAGGCTGGTGGAGTTCGATAGGCCGTAGAGCAGGCTGAATCCAAAGAGCAAGAACGCGGCCGACATGCCTCCGAAGAGGAAGTACTTTAGAGCTGCCTCCCAGGACTGTGCGCTGCGTTTATTGAAAGCGGCAAGAATATAAAGCGAGAGGCTTAATAATTCCAGAGAGATGAAGATGACCAGAAGATCTTGCGTCCCGACTAGAAACATCATTCCTGCGGTTGCGATCAATATTAGCAGAATGAATTCGCCGACGTGTTCCGTGAAGGTGGAATCGACCGAGATTAGAATGGCAAATATCGTCAGCAACAGCAGGGCAGTCTGAACCAGATGGATCAGAGGATTCGCAATCAGAATTCCGTCGAGAATATTTGCAACTTCGGGCGCGAAAAAAATGCGCACGATGGCTCCCGCACAGCCAAGAGAGGCTAATCCGGCGGCGACGGCGAATCGGACTCGCGTCTGGCATCGACGCAGAACTAAAAGATCGGTCGCCATTACGAGCAGCGCCGTGGCTACGACGATGACTTCAGGCAGCGCGAGTCGCAGTAGTTGCGCATAGTTGATTGTTGTCATTGCCAACTCCCTTTGCGCAAACCTTCAAACAGTGGAGAGTTGAACGCTGGAATAATAATATTTTGAAACACCTGTGGGCAGACTCCGACGAAGATGCTTGCGCCGATTAGTATGATTGCTCCGAGACGCTCGGGAAGTGTAATCGGCGGTAGCGATGGTTGAGGCGGGGTTAGCTTGACACCTGTCTCTGCGAAAAAAGCCTTTAGCATGGCGCGCCAGATGTAGACTACGCCGATAATAATGCCAAATCCGACACACAGTGCATAGGCGGGATAGGAACGCCAGACGCCAATCAGGATCATTAGTTCCGCCCAGAATCCGCTGAATCCGGGCAGACCCATGCTGGCCATTCCGGCAATAATAAAGGTGACTGCGGCGAACGGAATAATATTCCAAAGATTCATGGGACCTAGAATTGCAAGCTCGCGAGTGTGCGTGCGAGCGTAGACCATGCGTCCGACGACAGCGAACATAAGGCCAGCCAGTAGTCCATGCGACAACATCTGTAGGACTGCTCCGGTAAGACCGATCTGATTCAAGGTCATCAGGCCAAGCAGGATGAATCCCATGTGGCTGACGCTGGAGTATCCGATGACGAACTTGAAGTCTTTCTGGACTAAGGCGACCAATGCTCCGTAAATAATTCCGATAACTGCCAGCAGAGCGAATACATCGCGCCAAGAGGCGAGTCCGAGTACATGAAAACCCCAAGGGCCGAGGCCGAGAGGGAAGAGCGTCATGGCGACGCGCAGGCAGCCATACGCTCCCAGCTTCATGACGACTCCGGCGAGCAACATGGATGCCGCCGTGGGCGCGGCGACGTGACCGGTGGGGGCCCAGGTGTGAAAGGGCCATAGGCCAGCAAGAATTGCGAAGCCTACGAATACCAGAGGAAAGGCCAGCATCTGGAAGTGCAGCGAGAAAGGATACTGCGCCAGATCGACGAGGGATGTGGTTTTGGATCCGGCTACTACATAGGCCGCGATGAGTCCGATCAGAACCATCGTGCTACCGACGAAGGAGTAGATGGCCAGCTTCATTGCGCCATACTCACGGCGCGTCGATCCCCAGATGGCGATCAGAAAATACTTTGGAATAATTACGATCTCATAGAAGACGAAAAGAAGAAATAGATCGTAGCTGAGAAATACTCCGTAGACCGCTCCGATCAGGAGTAGGTAGAAGGCAAAGAATTCCTTGGTGCGTTCTACAATGTTCCACGAAAAAAGAATTCCGGTGATGGCAATGATTCCCGTAAGGAGGATCATCGTAAGGCTGATGCCGTCAGCGGCAAGATGATATTCGATGCCGAGAGTGGGAATCCAGGGTACACGCGTAACGGTGAATAGTTCACCGGAACGATGATGCACGAAGGAGGTCAGCGCAAGGGAAAAGCCTGCGATGGCCGTTAGCAGCGCAAGGATGCGCGCTGCTGCCACGCTGCCCTTGGGGAGCAGGAGTAGGCCAGCCGCTCCGAGAAATGAGATGTAGATCGTACCTGCAAGCATATTCAAAACACCATTTTCAGCAAAGAATCAAAACTTTAGATGTTGCACCATCTGGATCGCAGTCGTGTTGACGAATGCGAGAATCAGTTGGGGATAGAGGCCCAATGCAAACATAAGACCAATTGCGGGAACCAGAGCTACTCGCTCACCGGTCGATAGGTCGGGAAGACTGAGCCATTTATCGTTGAGCGGACCGGAGAATACGCGTTGAATTATTCCAAGGATAAAGAGCGCAGAAACCAGAAGGCCGAGGACTGCGAGCGACGAGGCCCAAGTCGTAAGAGGGAAGGTTCCCTTGAAGATCAGAAACTCGCCGATAAATCCGTTGAGTCCGGGCAGGCCTAGCGATGAGAAAAGGGCGATACCCATTAGACCTGCAAAGACGGGAACGACCTTACGAAGACCGCCGAAGTCGTTAATACCGCGTAAACCGCCGCTACGCTTTTCCAATAGAGCTACAAACCAGAATAAAGTTGAGGCGGTTAGTGCGTGATTGAACATCTGGAGAAATACGCCATTCATAGCGGCATATTTTTCGGCGGTAAGGGATGCGTCTGCTCCGGTGAACTTTACTACGGCAAAGATCGCCAGCAGGCAATATCCGAGATGATTAATCGAGGAGTAGGCAAATATCTTCTTTAGATCTTTTTGCGCGAGCGCGGCGTAGGCGGAGAAAACGATAGTCGCTACAGATAGCCACAACAAGGGCGTTAGAACTAGCTGCATCTGCGGCCAGAATATTGGAAGCAGAATACGAAGGAATCCGTAGAGTCCCATCTTCGACATCGCGCCAGTGAGCAGGATGGTGGTTCCGGTGGGAGCCTCAGAGTAGGCGGCGGGTAGCCATGTGTGGAAAGGAAAGACGGGAACCTTTACAGCAAACCCCAGAAAGGCTCCAGCAAACAGAAGCAGTGCGAGATGCTGCGGCGTGACGTGGTGCCATGCCAGCTTATCGATTACGGCAGGCATTAGCTGTCCGCTCTGCGCCAGTGCGGCTAGGTCGATAAAGTCGGATTTATGGGTGGCGAGAAAAATCGCCAGGAAGGATAAAAGTAATCCAACGCCGCCGACCATGGTGTAGACCAGAAACTGGGTTGCCGCCTTGGTGCTGCGCGGGCCTCCCCATACTTTGATGAGGAAGAAGGCGGGGATCAGGCTTAGCTCCCAGAAGAGAAACCAGTGGAAGAAATTCAGTGCGGTAAAGGTTCCAAATAGGCAGGACTGTAGCAGTAGAATCAGCGAATAATATAGCGAGGTTCGCTCTTGAATCTGCGACGAGGCGGCCATGCCGATTGGAACTACGATTGACGTCAGCAATAACACCAATAGGCCCAGACCGTCGATTCCGACGTGATACTGAATACCAAAGGCTGGGACCCAGTTATGCCACTCTTGAAATTGCAGCGTGCCAGAGGTTTTATCGAAGCTATGCCACAGAATCAGCGTCAGTGCTAGTGCAAGAAAGCTGAAGGCTAGCGCTGTCCATCGGGATAGATTCTTGTTGCGTTCGCCTAATACTAGAACGACGAGTGCGCCTGCAACGGGAAGTAGGGTGAGTGCTGTGATCCAAGGGAAGTTTGTCATTATTTAGCTCCCCAAAGTAGGAATATTGTGAGCGCAACGAGTGCGCAGCCGATAACTCGCATGTAGTTCTGTACTCGGCCAGCTTGTAGCAGGCCGAGTAGCAGTCCGCTACGTGAGACACCCTCGCAACCACCATCGAAGCTGGTGTTGACGATATAAGTATCGATGAAATGATCCAGCCATGCGAAGGCTAATACAAGGTAGGAGACTGCTTGCACGGCTCCGTTCCAGACCCAGCGATCCAGCCAGTCGCATAGGATCGACCATCCTGTATTCAAGCGAATAATGGTTGCGCCATAGATTGCGTCTACAAAGTAGGCGCGGTTTAGTGTGGTATAAATCTGGGGCTGTAGTTTGCCCAGATTATCAGGAGCGCTGGCGCTGGCGATCGGAGTTCGTCCGTAGAAGAACCAGCCTAGACCGAGTCCGATAAATACCAGCAGAGAAGAAGAGAGCATTACAGGAATAATTCCAGCTTCAGAAAATGCAGTCAGAGTAAAGGTGGCGTGGTTGCCTTCGAGGAAGGATTGGAACCATGGCCATGCAGGCGTTCCTACGAAGCCGAGTAGAACGGCGCAGGTGGCTAGAATAACCAGCGGCGCGGTCATTACAGCGGGGCTTTCGTGGGGATCGTGATGCGCGGCATGGCTCGAATCGTCGCTCGCATCGGACAGGCGCGAGCTGCCAGCGTAGACGTAGTACATCTGACGCGTCATGTAGAAGGCTGTGAGTAGCGCGCCGAACGCACCCATGTAATACGGAGCTTGTGAGATGCTCCAGTTGTGTGCGGCATGCAGGATCGCGTCCTTGCTCCAGAAGCCGGAGAAGAAGAAGGGGAACCCGCAGAGCGCCAGCATTCCCACGGTATAAGCGGCAAATGTTACAGGCATGAACTTGCGCAATCCACCCATGCGCCGGATGTCTTGTTCTTCGTGGCAGCCGTGGATGACCGAGCCTGCGCCGAGGAATAGCAGGGCTTTGAAGAAGGCGTGGGTGATCAGATGGAACATGCCGACGGCTACGCCGCCTACGCCTAGACCCATCATCATGTAGCCGAGTTGCGAGACGGTGGAGTAGGCGAGAATTCGTTTGATGTCATACTGCCCGACGGCGATGGTTGCGCCGAACAGGGCGGTGATGGCGCCGATCCAGGTGACGACCTGTAGCGCAATGGTTGGCGAGAGCGAGGTTCCTGCGTGGGCGCTCATCAACGGATAGATGCGGGCGACGAGGAAGACTCCAGCGGCGACCATAGTTGCCGCATGGATTAGAGCGCTGACCGGCGTGGGGCCTTCCATCGCATCGGGTAGCCAGACGTGAAGGGGAAACTGGCCGGACTTTCCGGCGGCTCCGCAGAAGATCAGGATGCTGATTGCGGCGGAGATGGTGAGTCCGTAGACGGTGGTCTGCACGACGAGATGAGTGAGGGCGGAGTGTTCGAGGCAGCCCGCGCCGTTATCGTAGAAGAGCAACGTGCCGGACTTGGTGTAGAGCCAGACCATGCCGAGAAGAAATCCCAGGTCGCCGATGCGCGTGGTAATGAAGGCTTTCTTTGCGGCGGCGGCGGCCTCCGGCTTGTGGTACCAGAACCCGATGAGGAGGTAGGAGGTGAGGCCGACGATCTCCCAGCACATGTAGAGCAGTAGAAGGCTGTTGGCGATGACGACGCCCAGCATGGCTCCGGCAAAGAGCGCGAGGAAGCAGAAGAACCGCGTGAAATTCTCGTCGTGCTCCATGTATCCTGTGCTGTAGATGAAGATCAGCAGGCCGACGAAGCTGACCATGACCAGCATCACGGCGGTCAGGGGATCGAGCATCCAGCCTAGCTTGAGCCACTCATTGCCGAACTGAAACCAGCCGAAGTTGTAGGTCAGAACTTGATCGGTGCCGTGATTCGTAAGCACATGGGCGAAGGCGCAGAGCGAGAGCAGAAAAGAGACGGACATGGAGCCGATGGCAAGGCTCGCGGCGAAGATGCGACTCTTCTGCTTCAGTAGAGAGGAGATGCCCGCTGCGAGAACCGGCAGCGCGGGAATCAACCATAGGTTTTGAACGATCCAGGTCATTGAGTCTCAGAAGATATAAATATCAAACGGTTATATTAATTACGATAAATTCAGATAACAACTAAATGATTAATTTTGATTACATCAGCCTCGCAACGAGTTCATCCTGTCCAGATCCGTGGTCTTGGAGTGACGATAGGCTGCGAGAATAATTCCTAGTCCAACGGCGGCCTCTGCTGCAGCTATGCTGATGGAGAAGATTGCGAACATGATTCCAGTCAAGGCTGCGGGGTTTGGACCAAAGCGCCAGAATGCGATCAGATTCAAATTAGCAGCATTCAGCATAAGTTCAATTCCGATGAGAACTAGGATCGCATTGCGACGAATGAGCGCTCCGGCAAGGCCAATGGAAAATAGGAGCGAAGAAAGAAGCAGATAATTCTGCAAGGAGTTCACTTAGTCTCCTCCCGATGATTCATCGCAATGACTACGGCTCCGATGAGTGCGGCGGTCAGGAGTAGGCCCATTAGTTCCAGCGGCAGGACAAAACGATGCATCAGCGCGTCGCCGATCTGCTGGACGGTAACCTCGGGTTGTGGCGGCAGAGTATGTGTGGCGAGTGAGCTGGAGTGGATGGCCCAAGCGAGAACCGCGAAGACGGCAGCGGCGACTACGCTGCCCACGGTCCAGAAAGAAGAGAAGGTGGGCGGCTTGGCTGGCTCCGGGCTATGCGTCATCATGATGGCGAAGACGGCCAGAATTGCTACAGCTCCGACGTAGACCATGATCTGGGTAAACCCTACAAATTGTGCGCCGAGTTGTAGATATAGGGCCGCGACTCCGGCAAGGCCTACCGTCAGCGCAAGGACGCAGTGGACTGCATTGCGCATGCCCATGGCTGCTGCCGTTCCGACGACGGTAATAATGGCGAGAATAATAAAAGGTACGTTCATCTGGATAACTCAGTAATTGGAACAGTAAATTTATATTTCAATTAATAAGACCGAGAATAAAACTACTCGGAAAAA
>Ga0302275_10004794_pt1 | contig 13208 bp, 8 predicted proteins | sample III_Bog_N2_2_FD_200229 | JGI IMG/M metagenome (GOLD analysis project Ga0302275, IMG submission 200229) | Peat permafrost microbial communities from Stordalen Mire near Abisko, Sweden - III_Bog_N2_2 | ecosystem: Environmental > Terrestrial > Soil > Wetlands > Peat | place: Sweden: Abisko...
AACGGCAAGGTGGTTCGCTCAATCAAGCTGATGGAGCCAGACGATCCCATTGCGCCCGGCTCGCACCCCACGGCGATGCTGTTGAGTCCGGATGAAACCGTGCTCTATGTGGCGCTTTCAAACGCAGATGAAATCGCAGTGGTTTCGACTCGCAGCGGCGAGATACGCCAAACCCTGGACACCAGGGTTCGCAATCAAGAGTTCGCCGGAAGTTACCCCAGTGCTTTGGCGCAATCTTCGGACGGCAAACGACTCTTCGTCGCCGACGCCTCTTCCAATGCGGTCGCAGTGTATGACGTATCAAGCCTCGTCGCGAAAGATGCTGGGGAACTCAGCGAGAATAGTCGATCCATTGCTTCGGGCGCCTTGCCTGCTCTCGGATTTATTCCCACCGACTGGTATCCGAGCGCGTTGGCCGTTCGCGGCGATGACCTTCTGATCGCTACCGCGAAAGGCCAGGGCGCGGGCCCGAACCCAGGGCTGGGCAAGACTTCCTACGAAATTAAACACCACGGGCATCCTTACATTGCGACGCTGATACGAGGATCGATCGCCCGCTTAGATATTTCTTCCACGCTCGACAAACTCGATGCTCTCACCCGCACTGTCGAGCAGGATAATCTGCTGCACAATAATCCCGGAACGATCCAGTTCGCCGGCGGCAAGAATCCCATCAAGCATGTGATCTACGTGATCAAAGAAAACCGCACCTACGATCAAATCCTTGGCGATCTCGAAGTCGGTGATCGGAAAGTGGGCGATGGAGACCCATCGCTCACACTCTACGGCAGCGAGATTACTCCGAACGAGCACAGGCTCGCCCTGCAGTTCGGCGTGCTCGATAACTTCTACGACAGCGGAGAAGTTTCCGGCGACGGACATCTATGGTCTACCGCCGCCATCACCAGCGACTACAACGAAAAAACCTGGCAAATTGCCTACCGCGGCAAAGAACGCACTTATGATTTTCAGGGAGTAGTCGCCGACGAATTTCCGCTCGAGCATCAGCAGCCGGATATCGACGATCCTTCCACCGGATTTCTTTGGGACAACGTAGCTCATCACGGCCTGACCTACCGCGACTACGGCGAGTATGTCAGCGCGGAGTGGTGCAATCGGCCACGAAAGGCCGCCTCCCCGAAGCAGGGAACACCGTCCGCGCAGGAAGTGCCTTGTCCGCGCACCGAACTTCATCAGGGAGATGCGTTGCCGCCGAACCTCGGCGACCCCCATGCCGCGCCTAGTCCGTATCCCTGGCCGGTGCCGCTTTTCAAAGGTGTACGACCATCGAAGGCGGTGCTGCGCGACCATTTCGATCCACTCTATCCCGACTTTAATACCGACTACCCGGACCAGCTTCGCGCCGACGAATTCCTGAACGAATTCGCCGCCTACACTCGTGCCCGCGAGTCGAAGGAAGGAGCTGATCTGGAATTGCCCGCTTTCGTCCTGCTTTATCTTCCCGACGATCACACCGGAGGCACGCGTCCCGATCATCCTCGTCCCGCCGCCTCCGTAGCGGACAACGACCTGGCACTTGGACGAGTGGTTGACGCCGTTTCGCACAGCGTTTACTGGGATGATACGGTCATCTGCGTCCTTGAAGACGACGCGCAGAACGGTGGCGATCATATCGACGCTCATCGATCCATCGCTTTCGTTGTGAGCAAGTATTCGCCGGGCACGCCTGCCGAGCCCCATGTGGATCACCGTTTTTACACCACCGTGAATATGATTCACACCATGGAGATGCTCCTCGGTCTGCCTCCCATGAACCAGAATGACGCCTATGCCCCGGCGATGGGACCGTTGTTTGCCGGAGCCGGCAACCAACCCGCATTTGAGGCCGACTATCGGAATCTCAAGAATAATCTGATCTACGAGATCAACAAGGGCGATGCGCGAGGCGCTACTGAATCCTCGAAGATGGATTTCTCCCGGCCGGATGCCGCGGGCGCTGCGCGGCTCAATGACGTGCTCTGGCGCGATGAGAAGGGCGATACTCCCCCGCCCAAGCCTAAGCACTCGGTTTTGCCGGCTGGCGGCGACTAACCTGGCAGATATCCCTCAACTCGCAACGGGAAGGCCCGACGGCTGCTGAACTGCCGTCTGCGCGCCCTCCTCCGCTGAATGTGAACTATTTCTATTTATTGCCGATAGGCCCTGTATGAGCACCACCATGCGCGAAGTTCGTAGCCCGGTGATGACCATGGTGGAAGTTTCGTGGGAAGACCGTAGTGGGAGTCCTCAGACGGCAGCTGCGCGTATGGAAGACAGATCGATCAGCGGGGCGTGTATACGAATGAAAATGGCGATCGGGGTGGGTTCCCGGCTGAGAATTGGATGGCGTTTTGATCAGTTCTCCGGGGTTTGCAAATACTGCCGGCGGGAAGGTCACGAGTACGTGGTAGGGATTCTCAGAGATAGTTTGGAAGCCTCCGCAGCGTCCAGCCCCGCACTGGAGGCGAGCCCGCAGTCTATGATACAGGGCAGGAATTCTCCAGCCGATGCGCCAAAGAACCAAAGCGAGTCCCAGGGCAGCGGCGAAAACCATTCGGCGCAAATGCGGGCGGAGGCTTCGCCGGTCGTAGGCTCTGGTCTGCGCTCAGCGAAGCCGCGGCGCCAGGTTCACGAAGAAAGAAACCACGAAGCGGACCACTCTGCGAAACTTGAGAATCTTCATCGCGAGGTCCGCAGCCGACATTCTAAAACGCTCGTGAACCCTCGGAGAACCCAGATACGAACATCGCGGCCGTCAGAACCGAGAGAAGATCGCAACGACGAAGATCGCAAACACAAAGAGAGGAAGTCTATGGCAAGCAAATGGCTGGAACTGGCACTCGGGCACAACAAGCAGCCGGCGAAGACCCCGGGCGCCCATGGCTCCGCCGAGGAGAAGGGGAGCGGCAATGCCCACCAGACTCCGCGGGAGAAGAGGCTTCCAATCGATGGCGACGAAGGCGAGCTTGCAGTGGTGGCCATCGAGTTGTTGCCAGTCGAAGAAATTTACCGCGCCGCTGGAATTACGAATCCGCGGACCGGATACGGCATTGCTAAGGTGATCGAGATGCTTCACAGCGATCACGTCCGTGGATTATCGGCCGAAATGAAGCGGGCTGCCGTGCTCATGGCCCTTGACGCTTCGGGCACCGCTCTCGACCAAGTGCAGCGGGATGCGAAAGCCCGTCAGGAGGCGCTCGATAGCTACGAAGCGGCGCAAGCGAGACAAGTTGCCGCCGAATGGGCTCGTAAGGCGGAGGAAGACGCCCAGACTGAAGCCGAACTGGAACGGATCAAACAACAATATGCGGCACGCATCGCGCGTAACCATGAGGAGGTTGAGCGCGAGAAGACGGCGGTGAACGAGTGGTTGTCCGCCAAAAAAGAGGCGTCCGATAATTTGTCCGAGGCGCTGGAGTTGTGCATGAAGTTGTCCCCGCATGGGGCAGGCACTGCGCTTGTCAGGGCGGCGGCTGCAGGTTCCGAAGAGCCGCCAAGTAAGGCGTAAGTCGAGGCGTGTCCGTGCAGAGCATCAAGCGGATCGAGCCTGCTCGCGCCTCCTGGTTTCCCTTTGCTGGTCTTTGATCTTTATCTTTGCGATTTTTGCGGATGTGCGTTTGCGTGCTTCGCGGTGAAGGCTTTCCGTTCAACCTTGGAATCGCTCAAAAGATAATCCCGCAGCTCGTCACATTCCGCGCGCTACGCTGGTTCAAGATCCACCTGAGGCATAATCGCAAGCTCAAGCTTGGCCTGAACTGACAACCGCTTTACACTAGAGATGTGAAGATTGCGCTCGGGCAAATCAATCCCACCGTCGGAGATTTCTCCGGCAATGCCGCTAAGATAATTGAGTTTTCGCGCCGCGCGCAATCGCAGGGCGCGGCGCTGATTTTGTTTCCCGAATTATCGGTCTGTGGATATCCTCCCCGCGATCTGGTCGAGCGTCCGTCTTTCGTGGCACGGAATCGAGAAACAGCCGAGCACATTGCCGCCGAGACCCGCGGTATCGCCGTGATCTGCGGCCTGGTTACGCCAGCTGAATCGGAGACTGGCAAAGCGGCGATGAATTCCGCGGCCTTGTTGGAAGACGGCAAAGTCGCGTTCCTGCAATCCAAAATGTTGTTGCCGACCTACGACGTGTTTGACGAGATGCGCAACTTCGCTCCTGCCAAGCAGCAGCACTTGTTCTCTTTGGGCGCGAGCCGCGTGGCTTTGACCATCTGCGAAGACGCTTGGAACGATAAGCTTTTCTGGCCTAAGCGGCTCTATACCATCGATCCCATTGATGCCCTGGTGCGGGCTGGTGGCAATATTGTCCTGAATATTTCCGCATCGCCGTTCTGGATCGGCAAACGCGAAGTGCGCCGCGACATGCTGGCTTCAATCGCACGCCATCACAAGGTTCCGGTCGCGATGGTCAACCAGGTTGGAGGCAATGACAGTCTGCTCTTCGATGGCTCCAGCATTGTCCTGAGCGCCGAGGGAAATGTAATCGCGCAAGCCGCTTCGTTTAAGGAAGATCTCATCTACTTCGATTCGAAGACCTTAGCCGGCGATATGCTCGAACAGATTGAAGGCGAAGAAGCCAGCGTCTATGCCGCTCTTATGCTCGGCACTCGCGACTACATTCAAAAGTGCGGCTTCAAGAAAGCGATCATCGGGTTAAGCGGGGGGATCGATTCCGCGCTGACTGCCGTCATCGCGGCGGATGCTGTGGGTCCGGAGAATGTGATCGGCGTAGGCATGCCGGGGCCGTACTCTTCGCCCGGATCGATCGACGACGCTCGTAGCTTGGGCAAGAATCTTGGCATTCGATTCGAGTTACTCTCGATCAATTGCGCGGTAACGGCGTATCGCGAAACCCTTAAAGATATTTTCGCGGGCTTGAAAGAAGACGTGACGGAAGAGAATATTCAGTCGCGCGCTCGCGGCACGCTGCTAATGGCGCTCTCCAATAAATTTGGCGCGATTGTGCTTTCTACCGGCAACAAGAGCGAATTGGGCGTGGGCTACTGTACACTTTACGGGGATATGGTGGGCGGTCTGGCGGTTATCTCGGATGTGCCGAAGACTCTGGTTTATCGTTTGAGCCATTACGCGAATTCGCGCCGGCCGGCGATTCCGCAGTCTACGCTGGAGAAGCCGCCTTCCGCCGAGTTGCGGCCAGACCAAAAGGACAGCGATTCGTTGCCGCCTTACGAAATTCTGGATACCGTGCTCGAGGATTACGTGGAAGACGCGCACTCCGTCGAACAAATTGCCGCCGACCATGGGTTCGATATCGAAGTGGTAAAACGCGTGGTGCGGATGGTCGACCGGGCGGAATACAAGCGTCAGCAGGCGGCTCCGGGTATAAAGATTTCCCCGAAAGCCTTTGGCTATGGCCGGCGTTTTCCTATCGCTGCGAAGGGCGAAGTTTAAGTCGGGCGATTGTTTCGTACGTCTTCAATAGTATCTTCTGGATTGAGTCGAAAGGAAATGATGCAGAGTTTTATCAAAGCGATTTTTATTTTGCTATCGTGCAGCATGGCCGCCGCACAAGCCCCGAGCCTGGAAAAGGCTGGGGACAAGCCCGCAACCTCTTCCACCGTGAATCTACCGTCAGAGGCGACGGTGGATTCCTTTATGCAACAAACCTTTGGCTACGATGCCAAGGTTTCGTGGAAGATCGCGAGTATCAAACCGGCGCCGGTGGCGGGATTAGCTCAGGTTGACGTAGTCTTGGCCAGTTCGCAGGGCCAGCAGCTCAGCCGGTTCTACGTCACCGCAGATGGGGAGCACGCCGTGGTCGGCGAAATCATTCCGTTCGGCGCCATGCCCTTCGCTCCCATGAAAAAAATTCTCGATAAGGGCGTCAACGGCCCTGCGCGTGGGCCTAAAGATGCCCCCGTCATGATTGTCGAATTCGGCGACTTGCAATGCCCAGCTTGCAAAGCGGCGCAACCGGCGATTGAAGCGCTGGTCGCTTCGGAGCCCAACGCGCGTTTCGTCTTCCAGAACTTTCCGCTGGAGATGCACAACTGGGCCGAGAAAGGCGCGGAATATGCAGACTGTGTCGCGCAGGCTTCGAACGAAGCTTTCTGGAAATTCATCTCCAAGACCTATGAAACGCAAAGCGACATCACCGCTGCCAACGCCGATGAGAAGCTTACTGCGCTGGCCGACGCCGCCGGTGTGAAGGGCGCCGATATTGCGGGATGCGCCACTACGCCGGTAACCAAGGCTCACATCGATGCGTCGGTGGCGCTGGGTAAAGAGGTGAATGTTACCGGCACGCCCACGCTATTCATCAACGGACGCGTCATCGGCAACGTGAGCGGAGTTCCGGCCGAGTCCCTGAAAGCCTTGGTGGATTTTGCGGCGAAGCAGGGAAAGTAATTAAAGATTGCAGCCTGATCGTCCGTTATTTTGCGGTGATCCAAATCTCGTCGGTCGACCGGCTGTGGTTCGACACTACATGGGGCGTGATGATGATCAGCAGTTCATCATTCTCTTTCATACGATTGTTGTCGGTTAAGGCCTGATTCAGGCCCGGGATGAATTGCAGGCCGGGAATACCCGCCATGGAATATTCGTCGTTGGTTGTGATTTCGCCCGCAACCACTGCCGGTTCGCCATTCTGAAGACGGATGCTGCCCTGGTATTCCTGGTTGGAAATCACGGGAACGCCGTTGGCGCTGCTGCCGGTCAACGAGCGCTCTTGCAATTCAATTTTCAGGCTCACCGCGCTGTCGCCATGGATCACTGGAGTGAGCTTGATGTTCAGACCCAGATCTTCATAGCTGACGGAGGGAAACGGTGGAACATAACTCTGATTCCCCAGCACCGCGGAAATCTGCGGCGAATTGTAAACAGGAGCGTAGGACCCGTTCAGGATGGGATAGCGTTCTCCGACATGGAAGGTCGCTTCTTTGCCTTGGCCTGCGCGCAAGGTCGCCCGGCTTACACTTCGCACCCACGATTCGTTGAGCGAAAGGGTGGCTGTGAGATGATCCAGACTAAGTCCAGAAAAACCGAGACCATTCCCAAAAGTCGCGAGCGGCTGGCTGAAGATGCTGTTCCCCTGCCCTTGCAATTGCGCCAGCAAGCCTGAAATAGCTGAACTTCCCGCCGCATTGATTCCGCCGGAAGAGACTAGTTGATTGACCAGCGAAGAGACGCTCTGTCCAGCCAAGCCCGCCAGCGCGGCTACGGGAATGTTATACAGATTGAAGGTGTCGGGAATGTGCAGACCGATCTCGCGGGTGAAATTGTGGTCGACTTCATAGATCTCGAGATCGAGCACCACCTGTGGATTTTCGCTGATTAACTGTTTCATCAACTTGGAACACGCTGCCAGAGTCGCTTGCGGCGCGCGCACTTCGATGGAGCCTAGTTGTGCGGTGGTGATTTTCTGGAATTCGCATATATTGCGAAGCGCCGCCACCAGGTCCGCCGCCTCTTGCGTGGTGGTGGCTCCGGGGACGACGAAGGTTGCGAAGGACATGCGGTCAAATTGCTTGTGATTTTCAGGATTATCCGCAGCCACCAGAAACTGGCGCTGGTCGAGAGCCGTCCACATGGTCTTGCTGACCCGGCAAGCAAGTTCCAGAGCGGTAAAGAAGTCAACATCGTCCACGTAAAAACGAACTTGCTTGCCCTGCACCGAATCGTCAAATTGCGCACTTACGCCGTAGGAGGCTGCCAGCTGGCTAAACAATCCGCGCGTGTCTCCCCGGTAGTGGAACGAAGCCCGCTCGTTTTTTGGCTGCAGATGGATCTCACCCGCATCCACCAGCATGCCCGACAGGTCGGCAGCGCCCGGGGCAATAACTTGGCGGCGAGCCTCTTCTCGCTGAACCTCTTCTCGTTGAACCTGTTCTCGTTGAACCTGTTGGCGCTCAACCTCGGCGAGACGCTGTTGGGTATAGGGATTATCCGGATCGAGTTCCAAAGCGGCGCGAAACTCCGCGGCGGCCGGTTCACGCTGGGCATTGGCTAGAAACGCGTCGCCACGCTCGGTGTGCTGAAACACCAACTGCGCTTTCGCGACCTCCCGCGCTGAAAAAAACTTCGCATCCCGTGGCGCTAATCGCGAAGCTTTATCGAATTCCACATACGCGTCTTCCGGACGGCGCTGATCTTCCAACTTCAACCCGCGTGCGTAAGCGCTCCGCGCTTGTTTGAGATCGTTCTTGGAAGGAACGCAATTGATTCCGCCGGGCACGCCGTTCCCGCACGAAATCACTGGAGGATCGACCGAAGCAGGATGGACCGCAGAATCGACCGGCGTATCCGCGCTGCCGGCAAAGGCGCGCACGCAGCCGAAACAGGCCACAAAACACACCGCAAGTACGGTCCTCAAACGCATTGGGTGATTTTACCTCGCTCGGCAATCTCCGCAGAGCGCTAATAGTGCCGGGTACCTTTGGTTTAACGGAACGGGGGAGAGCAAACCAGCGAAGTTAGAACGGGAGTGTAAAGGTATCTTGCGGGGTGATGCAAACCCACGCATTAGTGCGGCTAACTCCACCCCCAACACGGCTCAACTGAGCATCAGCCGTTCTATGCCGCGGGCCTTACCAGTTTTTTCATCGCAATCGACTACCACCGCGCAGAAGCGCACATCCCCGGTGGCCGGTTCGAAGCGCACGGGCATGCCGTTGAGAAATTTGTTGACCACCAACTCTTTCTTAACCCCAATCACGCCGTCGTAAGGACCAGTCATGCCGACATCGGTCACGTAGGCGGTGCCCTGCGGTAGAACTCGCTCATCCGCGGTAGGGACGTGGGTATGCGTCCCCACAACCGCGGTCACGCGACCATCCAGATACCAGCCAAGAGAAATCTTCTCCGAGGTTGCTTCGGCGTGGAAGTCGACAAAAATGATCTTGGCGTCAATTTCTTTTAACAGTTGATCTGCAATCCGAAAAGGATCGTCATTCGAAGCCATAAAGACGCGCCCCTGCAGGTTGATCACGGCGTAAGGAATTTGACCCTTGTGACCCTGATACCAACCCCAGCCGGGCATGTCCGCGGGATAATTCGCTGGGCGCAAAATTCGGCGGGCTGGTCCCTCGCCATTGCCTTCCACCATCTGGAAGTAGTCGATGATTTCGCGCTTATCCCAGACATGATTTCCCGTGGTGATGACGTCGATATTCAGCTCGAAAAGCTCCTCGGCGAGCGCCGGAGTAATGCCGAATCCAGCCGCTGAGTTCTCGCCGTTGGCGATCACGAGATCAATCGCCTGATCCTCGACAATGCCAGGGAGACGGTCCTTGACGATGGCGCGTCCCGGCCGCCCGAAAATGTCACCAATGAAGAGGATTCGCATGATGCCGGCCGCCGACCTGGTAGACATCGCAGCGTCCTGGCAAAGCCGAAGCTTGATGGTAACACCATCGTCATCGCCCAGAAGCCAGTCCCGAAACGGGACCAAACAATAAATGGGCAGTTCTCAAACCTCTAACCTCTTCCTGAACTTCAGCCGTGGTGCGATATCTCTTCCATGCGAAAAGGCAAAACTACCAGCCAGTTTTTCTTGGAAGCGAGCGTAGGGTGGAGTGGCCCGTTCCTGCTCATGACCCTTATAGCCGTCGCGGCCGTCCGATCGCAGGCGCAGGTGCAGGCTACTGCAGATCAGCCCGGCGGCTTTGGAATGTTGGCCTCGAGCCGCTCGAGAGACGCAGGGCTTCTATCCACGCTAACGTTTTCAAAGCCCAGCGTGATTGGCGGTGAAACGACCATCCTTAGTCTAACCATGGACCATCCTGCTCCGGCCAACGGCGTCACGATTCTGCTTAGCAGTTCCGACCCGTCTGGACTCACAGTTCCCGCCAGCGTTGTGCTGGCCGAGGGAGAAAGTAGTATTAGCTTGCCGGTGTCGACCGTGGCTGTTACCGCCGCCGTCTCGGTCGCCGTGCGCGCTCAACTTGCTGGCTCATTCAGTGGCGCCAATCTTTTGGTGCTTCCCGTACCAACGGCTCCTTTCAGCGTAACTGTGCTTCCCGCCACCGTGACCGTTGACCAGGGAAAGTCCGGCACCGCCACCGTGACCACGAAGGTGAACAGCGGATTCGACCATTCCTTGCAACTGACGGCTTCCGGCGAGCCCGCGAATGTGACCCTAACCTTCGATCCTGATGTCATACCAGCACCCGGCTCGGGCACCTCGAAGTTAAGCATCGACGTGGCCAGCGATGTGCAAACCGGCGGCTATCCGCTGACCATCACAGCAACCGAGGGTAGCGACTCCGCCTCCGCCAAGACAACGCTGAAAGTCAGCAGCGGCTCCGGCAACCCGGATGCCACATTTAAAGGTTGCTGGTACACCCGCGGCAGCCATCGTTATCAGGGAGTGGATTTCTCGTGTGGCAATCCGGGCACTTACTCCTTCAACGCGCTTCTCTATTACGGCACAACTTGTAACGCCAACGATATGGCAGATCAAATTGGATTTGGAGAGTTAATAGATTTCGGCGGACTGGGATGGATATTCTGGTTCAATGCCTTCGCCAATCGAACCGATATGTCGGCGATCTGGTATGTGGGGGACGAGAATTCGAAGTGCGTCAACTACGAGACGGCGCCCGATTGTTGACCCGAGTCAGGCCCCGCGCAGTTCGGCGATTCGTTTCACTTCGCGCAACATGGCTCGCCGGATTAAGCCGGAAAAAGGGCCGATCACAGCCCAGTACGCACGGAACTTCAAGGTTGCTGCACTGCCAAAGGTTTGGACCCGGGTTTCGGTTGTAACTTCTGTATCGCCGTTCGAGGGTGCGAGCGAGAAACTCCAGACGGCCTTGGCGCAACCGTGACAGTGAAAATCCGCGAACGTTTCCGGGGTGAGTCCGCGCACGATCCCGCCGTCGAACCTCCAAAAGCGGCCTGTAATGCCCAAGACCACCTCTCGATTCGGAATTCTTTCAAGTTCAAGAAAGCGCTCGTTCTTGGCAGTATCCAATTCCGCAGTTTTGCCGCGATCAAGCTTATAACCTCGCAGCCGCATTAGAATCCGAACAATAGCAAGGTTCGAAAAATTAGCCAGCTTTAAGGCACCATATACTCTGTCATCGGAAGCGTGGACAAGCACCGAATAGCGGGAGCTTACCTGATATTCGTGCAGCCATTTGTCGATGAGTACAGTCACGGCGCTAGCTCGGCGGTCCGGAGAAAATCATAGCTCCCGGCCGGATTCAGCCGCAAATTTCGTACGCGCTTGTTGTGCACCAGGACGTTATCCAGATACCAGAGATCGATATACGGTAGTTCGTCGGCCAGAATAAGCTGCAACTCGGCGTAAATCGACTTGCGGTTTTCCTGATTCACTTCACGACGAGCGCGGTCAATGAGGGCGTCCACTTGGGCATTCGAATAACGCCCGCGGTTGGCTCCGTTCGGCGGAAACCGCGAGGAATGAAATACGTAAAAAATATCCGGATCCTGATTCCCCCCCACCCAGCGCAGGCCGTAGAGCTGAAATGCTCCGTGAACCACGTCGGCGAGAAATGTAGCGGATTCAAAGCTGCGAATATCGAGCACGATACCGACCTCGCGCAGTTGCTGCTGCATCACCGCAGCCATCAGCCGCGTGCTCTCGGTGGTCGACGTCTTCATGGTGATGTGAAAACGGATACCATTCACTGCGGGATAACCGGCCGCATCCAGCAGTCTCCGCGCTTGATCCGGGTCGTGATCATAGGCCGGAACGTTTCCGTTATACGCCCAACTCTGCGGAGGAAGAACGCTGCGCGCAGGCTGCGCCCAACTTCCCCACAGGTACTGAATCATGGGACGCCGGTCGAGTGCATAAGCAATGGCTTGCCGCACGCGCACATCCTGCAAGATTGGGTCGCGCAGGTTAAAGCCGAGATACTGAATCTCGGTGCCCGGCGTATGCTCTACCGCGAGGTAGGGTTCGCGCTCGAGCGTCATCACAGTATCCGGAGTCAGGGAGTTGATGGTCAGGTCCGCGCTCTGTTTGCGGAGTTCCAAGGCCTCGGTGGTTGCGTCTGGCACCACTGCGAAGCGCACACGCGCCAGCTTCGGTTTCCCACCCCAGTAACTTTCGTTGCGTTCGATAATGACGTCTTTGTCAGTCTCGGCGCTTACGAATTTGAAGGGTCCCGAACCGATAGGATGTTCCGTCATCTCGTTTCGACTTCCGAAGGGAACGATTCCAATGGCTCCGTCCGAGAGGTTCCACAGCAGGGCGCCGTCCGCTTCCTTCATATGAAAAACAACGGTGAAGTCATCGGGAGCTTCGATGCGATCGACAAAGCGGTAAGCCGACGTCTTGGGGCTGCGAATTTTTCCCGTCAGCAGCGAATCGAAGGTCCACTTCACATCGCGTGAGGTGAGCGGACGTCCGTCATGAAAAATCACCCCGCGATGCAGATGAAAAACATACGTAAGCGGATCGGGAACCTCCCAGCGCTCGGCGAGTCCGGGCGCAACATCCAGGTGATCGCCGCGCAAGAGCAGATCGTCGAAGATCAGATTGTCGATGCGTTCGGACTGCGCATCCACTCCGATTCGCGGATCCAGATTGGTAGGGCTTGATTCGATCAGCATCACGAGCGTTCCGGGATCAGGCTTGCTCGAACAACACAGCAGCGGGAGCGCCAACGCGAACGCTGCGAATATCGCTGCACCGCGCCGAATCAGCCGCAATCCACACCCATGCGGTGAAGAGTATTCACCGTTTTCCAATTGCGCATCGTGGTCACAACCGACAACACGCGATCCAGCGGAGTCTTCCACAGACTGCTTTGCGAAACACCATTTGGAAGATAGAGGTACACTTCCTTGCCCACACAACTGGCCTGATCCGGCAACCTTGTCAGCTCTGCTAGTTTCTTCAAACTCGCGGGTGCAGGCGTATCTGACAGAAAAGCAACGTGAAGTTTCGCGGGATCGATCCCGGGCATTTTTAAGAACGGATTATTTGCGATGACAGTGCTCATTTCATCCCGAGTGCGTGAGATGACGGACGCGGAAAATCCGAAGTCCTTGACGATCACCGCTTCAATTTTCCTGGCGACCGCGGTCGAGGAAAGTTTCGCGGCTTTGAAGACCACATTTCCACTTTGGATGTAGGTCTTGACCTGCTCGAAACCCTTCGCCTCAAGCGACTTTCGTAGCTGATCCATTTTTATCAGTTTATTTCCACCCACGTTAATCCCGCGAATCATGGCAACGTAAACCGGCATAAGAGTTGAGTTTGC
>Ga0302275_10004796_pt1 | contig 13205 bp, 11 predicted proteins | sample III_Bog_N2_2_FD_200229 | JGI IMG/M metagenome (GOLD analysis project Ga0302275, IMG submission 200229) | Peat permafrost microbial communities from Stordalen Mire near Abisko, Sweden - III_Bog_N2_2 | ecosystem: Environmental > Terrestrial > Soil > Wetlands > Peat | place: Sweden: Abisko...
CTACGGCGTCGGAAGTAGGGTGACACGTCTCCCCCAGTTGGGAGCTGCGCGGTAACCTTCGGTTGCCGCAGAGTAACTGAAACCTGAAAGCAGCGTCTAAAGGAAAAATGCGCTCTGGGCCGTTTGGTCTGGAGCGAGGCGCAGCAAGCGCCGGGAGTACGCGGATGAGCCGAGTTCCCATCGAGCACACGCGGAAGAGATTTATCTTTAGCAGCCAGCCTGTCTGCTACCGTATGCGAAGATGGACGACCCGCAGTCGCTCAATCTTTATGCGTATGTCAGAAATAATCCACTTGGAAGTGTTGACCTTGATGGCCATGATTGCAGCGGCTCGAACGCTGGCCAAGGTTTCTGCAATTCGCAAGTTCAAGACAATATGCGACAGGGGATGAGTGCAGGAGACGCGTACGCTGGCTGGCAGGCACAACAGGGGCAGGCCCAACAACAGAGTTCCCCAGGAGCTTCTGCTGCGTCTGGGTCTGTCCCAACAATCCAAGGCGTCGCTGCCAGTGGGACATATTCTTCCAGAAAAGCTGCTGGAATTGCTGCGGAAAAGGCTGCCATTGGGGACACACGAGCAGCTAAGAAGCATGGCAAGGTTGAAGAGTGGGGTGGTTGGGTTATATCCAAAAACGGAAAATTCACCTATACGGTCCCGGTAACGTTTGGCGATCCGGGTCACTTCTTTGGAGACAATGTAACGATTCCTGAAGGGTATGCGGCAGTCGGGGGATACCACACGCACCCAGGTCCTGACCCCGCAGCAGAGGATGGATTTTCTGGGGCTGATTGTGGCTTTGCCAATCGGCACGGTATGCCCGAATATCTTGGCGTTACCGCGAATGGGAATATTCGAGTCTTCAACCCAGGTCCTTATGATAGATGGCTTGGTGCTCCTGGTACCGTGATCGGAAATGCCCCTTAAAATCAACACTTTCATCAGAAGGAGTTTCAAAATGAAAGGGTTCACGTACATGACGATGTTGAGATGGGGTTTCTGCTTGCTGGCAGCAACCATGTTGCTGTCGCCGCGAATCGCGAGTTCACAGTCATACCCTGCGAAATCGGCGGCTCTGAGCGTGGGGATGGTTGCCTTGTTGTCTAGCCCTCAAAGCTATGACGGCAAGGCTATCCAGATCGTTGGCGTTTTGTGCATAGAACATGAAAACGATGCGATCTATCTTCACTACGAGGACGCTCAGCATCTGAACAATCAAAATGCGCTGTATCTTCGCTTGTCAGAGTCCCAAAGAGAGCAATTCAAAAAACTCAATCTGAAGTACGTCATCATCGAAGGCGTGATGTATGCGAATGGTCCTGAGCGTTCGGAATACGGAGGCGCAATCGGTAATATCACGCGACTGGACGCCTGGGGACCAACAACCGGCGCCGATGCTCTACCGGCAAAAAACGATCCGCGACACAGCCATTAGGAAATATGAATCCAGTTACGCTTAGTTCCGTATACGTTGCGAGCAAGTCTAGCGGGAAGCCCGCAAAGAGCCTATTCGTTGCCGTTGTGTTGTTCGTCATGGGGGTATCGGCCAGTGCAGCACCGAAGCCGTCAGTTGCTGAACTGGCCGCGATCACAGAGAGAGGCCAGATGCTTGCCGAGTACGATACGGCGGCGTGGAAGGCTACGGATGCGCTCATGGTAGCACATCCAAAACGACTACTTCGAAGCGCGATACTATTCGAGTGCGATGGGCCGGTTCATGTCCCCCGACTGGGGTGCGAAAGAAGAGCCGGTATACCTATTCCTGGCATTTGTTCGATATTAAGTTCACATGGTAGAGGAGCAACGATGAAGACACTCGGAAATCAGGGAAATCAGGGGAAATCAGGGGACATGATACGTATTCACAGGAATTTTAGCTCCTCAGGCGGATGGCCGATGGGGGGAAATCAGGGAAATCAGGGGAAATCAGGGGACATGATACGTATTCACAGGAATTTTAGCTCCTCAGGCGGATGCCCCCGAGCCTGCCCTGAGCTTGCCGAAGGGTCCCTCGCTTTTGGGGACCGGGGATGGAAGGCAGGCGGCCCACTCATCCTGGTATCGCAGTCCTGGAGGAACGGCATAATCAACCCCAAAAAATCTTCGCCAGTTTTGCCGATAATTACCAGCAATCGGCGCACACTTAAATCATGAGACGCCCAACACAAGAATTCCGGCAGAACCCCGTCGATGATGGACCCCATCCGCACCACCCCGGAACAAAAAAGACCCCGTTTCTCTTTTGCCGAATCTTCGCCGTTTTCGATTCTAAGTTGTACCAAAATAAAAAGATACATCCATCCACTTTCATTCCCTTTTCCTTCGCCCGGCCCCATCCATTCCGCTTTTCCCCTGCGGAATGGCCGGGCAGCCGCCAAGCCAGTGCGAGCCTCCCGCGAGCGTCTGCCCCACCGCAGGTGGCCAAAAAATCCCGCCGTTTTGCCGATAGTTATCGCCGTTTGGCGCACAATCAACTCAGAATGCCCACCAGGCTCCGAGAGTGCCGTGCGCAAAGCCAGGCAGGGTCGCGCACGACTCGCACAAGTTCTCTGTTTTCAGGAATTTGCCTTAGAGATTCCTGAAAACAAAGGAACTTACGGTAGATCCCTGCCTCCAGCGCATTGAAAACAGGCAACTTCCTCCAAACACCCTAGGGGGGATGGGGGGGAGGGGGTATACGCCCGTGCGAGCCTCCCGCGAGCGTCTGCCGCACCGCAGGTGCCGTCTGCCCCACCGCAGGGGTCTAACCCCGCTACCCCCCGCTGGCTCGCTGACTCGCTGACCTGCTGACCTGCTGCCTCGTTGCCCATAGAATCAAAGGGTGCCCCTGACCTTCAACATCCTCGCGGAAACCGAGTCCGGCGGACGCCGCGCCCAGCTCCATCTGCCCCACCGGACCGTCCAGACGCCGGTCTTCATGCCCGTCGGCACCGCCGGCACCGTCAAGGCCGTCCCCCAGGACACGCTTGAAACCCTCGGCGCCGAAATCATTCTCGGCAACACGTACCACCTCTACCTGCGCCCCGGTCACGAGCCCATCCGCCGCATGGGCGGCCTGCACAAATTCATCGGTTGGCCGCGCGCCCTGCTGACCGATTCGGGCGGCTTCCAGGTCTTCTCGCTCAGCCAGCTCCGCAAAGTCACCGACGAGGGCGTCCGCTTCCGCTCCCATCTCGACGGCAGCAGCCACTTCTTCACCCCCGAGCACTCCATGGACGTGCAGATCGCCCTCGGCGCCGACATCTGCATGGCCTTCGACGAGTGCACCGAATACCCCGCCGACCGCACCCGCGCCGAAGAGAGCCTCCGCCTCACCATGGCCTGGGCGCGCCGCTCGCTCAATCACTTCCGTGCCCACCAGCACGAAGTCCCCTGGCAAAATGAACTGTGGGTGCCCCCGGTCCCTCGCACTTGGGGACCGGGGAGCGATGCCGCCAACCACGAACAGAGGCTCGGGACCCAGTCCCTCTTCGGCATCGTCCAGGGCGGCATGTACCGCGACCTCCGCCGCGAAAGCGCCGAGCGTCTGATCGAAATGGATTTTGACGGCTACGCCATCGGCGGCCTCAGCGTCGGCGAGCCGCGCGACCTGACCCTGGAGATGATCTCCGAAGTCCTGCCGCTGCTGCCCAAAGACAAGCCGCGCTACGTGATGGGCGTCGGCTATCCCGACGAGATTGAGCAGTACGCCCGCATGGGCGTGGACATGATGGACTGCGTGCTACCCACCCGCGCCGCCCGCCACGGCCTCCTCTTCACCAGCGAAGGCCGCCTCAACATCAAGGGCAAACGTTACGCCGAAGACCAAGGCCCACCCGATCCGGCCTGCGATTGCATGGTCTGCCGCCGCTACTCCCGCGCCTATTTGCGCCACCTGATGCAAGCCGGCGAAGCGCTTTCCGGCACGCTGAACTCGATCCACAACCTCGCCTACTACCTCGGCATCATGGAGCGCGTCCGCAAGAGCCTGCACCCGCAGGGCTCATCGGCGCTGCAGTCCTAAGCGTCGATGGCCGCGCCGAGCAACTGTTTCAACGCCTGCACGTAGTCGGTCAGCGCCTGGCGCCCTGCCTCCGTCATGCGGTAAAGCGTCTGCGGCTTGCGTTGCACAAACTTCTTCTCCACCGCAACATAACCCGCTTCTTCGAGCTTGAGAAGTTGCGCGCCAAGATTGCCGTCCGTCGAGCCGGTCTTCAAGCGCAACCAGGTAAACTCCGCCTCCTCCACGCCCGTGAGCAGCGACAGCAACGCCAGGCGCAGCTTCCCGTGGATGACGGGATTCAGCTCCGGCAACTCAGGCATGGGAGACCCCTTGTCCGGTTCCGTTCACCTTCTGCTTGCGCGAATCGGCGATCATTCCATAGATTCCGAAGACGATCTGGCAGAAGAAGATCGCGACCAGAAACAGAATCCCCGCCTGGTTTTCCGAAAGGAAGCAGGAGGCCGCTCCTGTCGTCAGCCACACGACACCACAGGCAAACTGCATCTTCCACTTGAGAATGATGCTTGACGTCATATTGGCAGCGCCGAGCATGGCCCCGATGATGGCTACCGCTGTGTGAGTATCCATCCTGCCGCTGATACCAAGCGCAAACATGATGGGAAACGTGGAGATGCCCATGCCTGCCCAGACGGAACCGATGGAGCGGCCGATGGTGGTCGCAGGCTGCTTGCGGCTCTTGCGCGCGGCCAGAATCCAGCTCAGCACAACGCCGCCGATCATCGTCACAGGCCAGGCCAGGTAGTTACGGCTCCAGGTGGGCCCGCCGAAGCCCCCTGAAGACCAGGCGATAGCGATATAGTAGGCCACGCCCCAAAAAACGAAGGCCCAGCCCCAGCTCTCGGTGCCCCGCCGCCCCTCGGCGATCATGTTCTCGATCAGGTTCAGCCTGTCCTTCAGCTCAAGCCCTTCCATGTTTTCGGTCATTGGAATCCTCCTCGGATGCTTCATGAATCTCCAGAGTTGTCTCTGTTATGGAGTACTCTACTTTATAGAGTATTGGAAGTCAAGAACTATTTTGAACTTTTTTCGGAGTCCTTTGTGAGGTCTCGCCCAGGCCGCTTCGATTATTCCGGCAACACGAGGCTGCCCTTTACCTCAAAGGTCCCAGCGACCGACGGCGCGCCGGTGTTGGGCTGGCCGCCACCGACGGATACGGAATAGTTGCCCTCCGCGATGACCGGCTCGCCGGCTTCAGAGACCATGCTGAGGTCACGTGGCTTGAGGTCGAAATGCACCGTTTGTGACTGTCCAGGTTCAAGGTGCACGCGCTGGAAAGAGCGCAACGCATGAATCGGCGCCCCAGCCGCATCGGGGAAGCTGAGATAGAGCTGCGCCACTTCATCGCCGGCGCGTTTGCCCGTGTTGGTCACAGTGACATCGGCGGTGAAAGGCTGCCCCGCCGTGACCGCGCTTGCCGGCAGTGTGAGATTGGAATACGAGAAGGTCGTATAGCTTAGCCCGTAGCCGAAGGGGTAGAGCGGAGCGCCTTCGAAATAGCGATAAGTGCGGCCCTTCATCGCATAGCTTTCAAAGGGCGGAAGCTGGTCGACGCCCTTATAGAACGTCACAGGCAGGCGCCCGGCGGGGTTGTTCTTGCCGGAGAGAGTTTCGGCAACGGCGGTCCCCCCCTCCTCGCCCGGATACCACGCATCGACGATGGCATTGACGTGCTGGTTGGCCCAGTTCACCGCCAGCGCACTGCCGTTCGTGAGAACAAGAACAACAGGCTTGCCCGTGGCGACAACTGCTTCGAGCAGGTCCTCTTCCGGCTTGGGCAGGTCGATGCTGGTGCGATCGCCTCCCTTGAAGCCCGGCTCGCTCACCTGCATCTCCTCGCCTTCCAGTTCGCTGCTGATGCCCAGCACGGCAACCACGACGTCGGCGGCTTTTGCTGCGGCAATGGCTTCGGGCTGCGGACTGAGATCCACTTTCTGCCAGACCAGGGTCGCAACGGGCGTTCCATTTTCCGGCGGGGTGTACTCCACGTGCAGGGCTACGGGCTTACCGGCCTCGAGATGGACGCGTCCCAGCCTGGCCTCCGTCGGGTCGGCGCTCCACGCGTTGGTGACGTTCTTGCCATCAAGCCGGATGCGAAACCTGCCGTTGGCCTTGATGCCAAGATTGTAGTCGCCCGTCTCCGGCGCACTGAGATTCCCGTCCCAGTTGATCGAAAGCGGGTGTACGCCGGCAACTTCAGGCGGCAAGGGCTGGGCAGACGCATCCACCGTGAGCGCTGTGCCTTGCGCCAGCGGCTTCGTGGCTTCAGGGCGGTTGATGTCGGTCATGTCGAGTTTGGAATAGCTGATCGCGATGCCTGGTTTGCCGCCGGAGGTGAGCGCCGAGGCGGGAACCGGATCGGCATCGTGACCGAGAAACTGTGTGCCTGGCACGTAACTGATCGTTGCGCCCGCAAACTCCTTGCGCAGGCCCTCGAGGATGGAGACGGTATGCGTTGGCGTGCCGGTGTAGTTGCCGAGCAGCACCTTGGTCCGGTCTGCCAGCGGCCCGATGACAGCGATCTTGATGCCGCTTGTCTTCAGCGGGAGTGTGCCATCGTTTTTCAACAGCACCATCGATTCGTCGGCAATCCTGCCCGCCATTGCGCGATGCTCCGTGCTGTCCAGCAGCCTTTCATCGATTTTGGTGTACGGGTCCATTTCCGGCGGGTCAAACATACCCAGCTTCATGCGTGCGGTAAACAAGCGGATGAGCGCGGTGTCGATCTCGCTCTCTTTCAGGAAACCTTGCTTGACGGCATCGATATACGGTTTATAGTCGTGATCGTCCTTCACCCTGAAGCCGCCGTCGACACACTCGTTGTCCATTCCGCGTTCCAGGCTGATCGCGGATGCCTGCGGCTGCGTCGGCTCGTAGTGATGGTTGCGGTAGATGTCAATGACCGCGCCGCAGTCGGAGACCACGTAGCCTTTGAAGTTCCACTTGCCGCGCAGTTGATCCTGCAGCAGAAACTCGTTCGCACAGCCCGGTTCGCCATTGATGCTGTTGTATGCGCACATCACGGAACCGGCTTGCCCCTCCGTCACCGCCGCGCGGAAGGCAGGCAGGTACGTGTCGAGTTCGTCGTGCTTGCTCACAGTTACGTCATCCACGTGACGCGTAGGCTCAGGGCCGCTGTGCACCGCGTAGTGCTTGGGCGTGGAGATGGTGCGATAGTATTTCGGATCGTCGCCCTGCATGCCGGTGACGAACGCAACGCCCATGCGCGCGGTGAGGAACGGGTCTTCGCCGTAGGTCTCCTGGCCACGGCCCCAGCGGGGATCGCGAAAGATATTGATGTTGGGCGCCCAGAAGTCGAGGCCCTGGAAGAAGCCGCTGTAGCCGCCGTTGGCCTTCACTGCCTGCACGTGCTTGATGCGGCCCTCGGTGCTGATCACGACCGCCATCTTATGAATCGCCTCCGGATCGAAGGTGGCGCCGAGGCCTATGGGCTCGGGGAACTCCGTTGTCCCGCTGGCTACCACACCATGCAGCGCCTCGCTCCACCAATCGTAGGCAGGGATGTTCAATCTCGGGACGGCGCGGGCCTGGTTGATGAGTTGGCTGGCCTTTTCTTCAAGCGTCATACGGTGCACCAGGTCGGCGGCGCGCTGCTCCGCGGGCAAGCTCGGGTCGAGATACGGAGCCTTTTGCTGAGCCAGGGTCGACCAGCCGCAGCACAATAGCGCGGCGACTGCCAAATGAGTTCCCATCCGATTCATAGTTTCCTCGTTGCGGCCTGAAATGAGCTCGTGCATTTGAGGCGCGGAGTATTGAGTGACTTCGCCACGTCGCGATTGTACCAACACTGTGGCCGATCAGCTTGCTTTCCGCAGGTTGATCCGCATTGGAATCCACTCGCCCGCGGGCCGGTGGCACGGCATCGGGAAAGGGTGCTGAAACGCGGCCAGCTCACCGCTTACACGATTCACGACCGCGTCCCAATCGCCCGGCGAGCTCTGGCGGAAGAGGCGAGCCGTTGGATACCACGGGGTGGTCTCGATCTGCTGCATCCAACGCCAGTCGCTAAGATAAGGCAGCAGAATCCACACCGGCTTGCCCATGGCCCCGGCCAGGTGCGCGATGCAGGTGTCCGTAGTAATGACCAGGTCCAGCGTGGCCGCGAGCGCCGCCGTTTCTGCCAGGTCTTTGTCGGCGCTCGACCCGTCCCAGACAAAGACATTGCCGGGAAGGGCCGCCAACTGGTCTGCTCCCGGCCCTTTCTGCAGTGAAATCCACGTGATGCCCGGAGCGCGCAACAGCGGCAGCAGGGTGGCCAAAGGCATGGACCGCTTGCTATCCGCCTTGTAGCGTGGATTGCCAGCCCAGGCCAGGCCCACGCGCAGGGAGCGCTTGGCGTAATGGCCGTCGCAAAACGAAATGGGGCGAATGTCTGGAAACTGTAGCCGCTTCTGAAAAACCAGTTCCGGATCGGCCCCAAGATACGCTCCCGGCCACGGCGCCGTCTCCACAGTCGTCTGAAAGACAGCAGGCAAGCTCAGCAGCGGGCACTCCAGATCGAACTCCGGTGGCTCGGCGCCCAGGAGCGCAGTGTGCGCGTGCCCTGCGCGCACCACCGCAAGCGAGCGCATCAGCGGCTCGGCCGCAGGCTGAAGCTGCAAGACAGGCACGCCGCCGCGCGCCGCCACCAGCGTTGCGTAACGGCAGAACTGAATGGTGTCGCCAAGTCCCTGCTCGGCGTGAAGAAGGACCCTCCGGCCATCGAGGGGTTCTCCCTGCCATCGCGGCTCAGGAAAGCTTCGCGGCCTGCGATGGACCTCGCGAAAACGCCAGCGCGCCTCGTAGTTCGGCCAGCCGTGCTCCCAGTCGCCCAGCCGCAGTTGCGTGAGTGCGAGGTTGTATCGAGCGCCGGGGTGCGATGGGTCGCGCTCGACCGCGGTCTCATGGGCGCGCAGAGCCTGGTTCATCCGGCCCAGATCCAGCAGCGAGTTTCCCCGATTCGAAGCGGCGGGCCCGCTGCCCAGTGCCTCGGCCCTCTCAAAGCCTTCCACAGCCTCATCGAATCGCCCTTCCGTATGGAGCAGGATTCCCTGCATATTCGCAGCCTCCGCGTGTGTGGGATCGCGCGCGAGAGCCCAACGGAGCCAGCCCCAAGCCCCCGCCAGGTCCTTTTCAGCCGCGCGGAACTGGCACCAGGCTATGTGCGTTTCCACCTGGGCTGGATTGAGCGCGAAGGCCTTGCGCAGATACGTTTCCACTTTGGCCGGGTGGCGCCTTTCCCGCTCCAGAATGGCCAGGTTGACCCATCCGGCAACCAGGTCCGGACGCAGTTCCACAGCCCGCTGCAGCGCTGCTTCCGCCGCCGGATCCCGGCCCTGCTCACGCAACAGGCTGCCCAGGTTCATCCACGCGGCGGCAAAGTCCGGCCGCGCTACCAGCGCTCGCCGGTATCGGATTTCTGCCTCTTTGGTTCTGCCCATCCTTGCCAGCACAAAGCCCGCGGCAAACTCGCCCTCCGGCAGCCTTGGACGCAGCCGAAGTGCCTGCTTATATCGCTCAAGCGCTTCCTCATCGCGCCCCATCGCGGCCAGCGCATTGCCCAGTCCCAGATGCGCGCCCACCAGCGCCGGTTGCCGTTTGAGCGCCAATTCAAACTCGCGAACAGCGTCCTCAGCGCGCCCGGTCGCTGTCTTCAGCTCACCCAGGCCCATCCGAGCCAGCGCGTTCACGCCGTCCAGGCTGATGGCTTGGCCGTAGGCGTTTTCCGCTTCTTCGCAACGATCGGCGGCCTTCAAGGCCTGTCCCAGCGCAACCCAGGCCGTGCCCATCCGCGGAGCTGCATCCACGGCTGCCGAGGCCATTTTGATGGCCGCATCGGGCTGTCGACTGGCAAGCGCCACCAGGCTGATGCCCACCAACGCCTCCGGCTCACACGGATTCTGCTCCAGCATCCGCTGATAGCCGGCAGCCACCTCCGCCAACCGCCCGGTCAAATTCCTTCCGCGGTTTCTCTCGATTGCCGGAACTTCAGTCGCAGTGGCGATCACAGTCTTGCCCTATCTCCAGGATGGTGTCTCCGACGATTCACACACTTTGGAACCTAGAACCGGGCGGTCAGGAACTCAACCGAAATCCTTCAGAAATCAAGAGTCGCGGCGCGCAGTTTTCCCGTTTTCAGCGCTGGTTCAGAATCGGAACAACCGCGCATCGACTCCGCATTTAAACTATCGGGGACTAAACAGGAGAAAGTATGACGACCTCAATTGATGCCGAATGCCGCGTTCCGCTGCTGGAGCGCGAGCAGATTCCCGCCGAGCTCGCCCCGCTTTACGAAAAACTCGAAGCCGAGCGCGGATGCGTGCCCAACATGTTCAAGGCGCTCGCGAACGTGCCGGCGCTGGCCCTGGGCGCTGCCGCATTGCTCAAGCCGCTGATGGCCGAGGGCGCGCTGGTCGGCTGGTACAAGGAGTTGATCGCCACCCGCGTGGCCTCGCTGAACCAGTGCGACTACTGCATCGGCGCGCACCGCTATCTGGCCGGCCAGCGCGGCGCCACGCCGGAGCAGGTAGCCAGCGTCGGCGAGACCGCCGCGGACACATTCGAGTCCGGGCCCTTCACCGAAAAGGAAAAGGCCGGCTTCCGCTACGCCGATCTGCTCCACGCCTCCGGCCACGCCATCGACGACGCAGCCTTCGCAGCCGTCAGCCTGCATTTCAACACCCAGGAGATCATCGAGCTCACGGCGGTGGCCGCGGCCTTCGAGCTCTTCCCGCGCATCAACTCCGCTCTCCACATTCCGGTGACGCCGCTGCCGGATGAGGACTGACTACCCTCTCTCACGCCGCGTTCAATAACGTCTGGCCGCTCCATTGCGATTGCTTTCTTGAGGCGCATGCCCGCATAAAAGCCGCTATCCGCCGTGAACCGTTGCTTCCCATCCCCAACTGGTTGACACCCTGATTCGTTCGTTATGGCGGCTCAAGGAGGTGATCCCGCGGCAATTCAGCTGCGGATCGCACAGATAAATTCAATGATGGAAAAAGGACCAGGGTGGAGTAGAATTCCGGGGAACGAAAGAGCGCTCGGCTGCACCGGACGCCAGAGAAACGCGAGAACAATGATGATGCGACACTGCCTGTCCTCCGTTGAGCATTCGGACTTGCCATCGCCGCAAGGAGAAAGCCGATGATGCTCTCACCAAAGGGCCAGGTTGCGCCATGGGATCGACCTGCAACTGATTGGTCTGCGGGAGTGTTGATAAACGCCGATCGGAGCGTCAGCTTATTGACCGGCTCGCTCTGGGTATTCATCTTCGAAAGCCGCACTGCTCAGGTCAAATGCGCATTTGCCTTCGTCGGCGTCGGAATCGGTTTCAGCCCCACCGTCTATCCATCCCTTCCGTTTGATTTTGCAATGCCTGGAAACACGGCCCGAATCCATTGCGGACACGTTTTCACCGCAGCCAATCTGGATGCCGCCTACGGCATGGTGATCGATGTCGGCGTCACGGACCCAGCGCTTCGTCTGAACAAAGGGACTCTTCGAATCACTGCATTCGATTTCAGCTTCAAGGCGTATTTCGCTTATCAGCAGATTCCCGGACCGAGTTTAATGCCGAGCATTGGCGCCAGCATTGTCGAAGGGCGTTGGCGGCTTTTTGCCCTGCTTGATAAGGCCACGGGAACCCTCTGGAACAATAACATGCTGAATGCGCAGCGCTCCAAGGCACGCCGTTGAGGGCTGCAACCGGAGCTTCTTTACTTCCCCAGCTCCTTCAGGAAAAAGTCCGCCATCATGTGATTGGCCTCGATCCCTTCCGGCAACAGCGGGCTATACCAGAAGGCGTGTGGCAGCGCGTCGAAGACCACCAGCCGCGCATCCACGTCCGCATGCAGATAGGCCCGGTGCAGATTCGCCGTCCCGCTCAGCAGCAGGTCGCGTCCGCTGGTGATAAACAGCGTGGGCGGCAGCCCGTGCAGGTCGGCGTAGATGGGCGAGAGTACCGGGTCTTTGAGATCGGTTCCGCCCGCATACTCTGAGTTATGCGGCCCCGGTCGCGGCGCATCGAGATGCCCCGACAGCCCGCGCAGCGCGTACATCGCCTGCGAATCGCCGTCGCGCGCAAAGTCGCCCATGCCGCTGAAGATGCCCAGCGCAGCCGGCATCGGCAGTCCCAGTTGCTTCAGCTTCACGGCCACTTCGCCGGTCAGAATGGCTCCGGCCGAAGTCCCATAGATAACAATGTGGTCCGGCTTGTAAGTCTTCAGCAGCTCCTTGTAGACGGCCACTGAATCGTCCACGGCAGCCGGAAACGGAAACTCGGGCGCCAGCCGGTAAAGCACGGCCACGACCTTTATCTTCGTGTAGCTGGCAATCGGAATCGACTCGGTATAGGACCCCGAATCCGAGTTAAAGCCGCCCCCATGCAGGTTCAGCAGCACCTTGTCCTTGTTGGCGTCGGGCAGACCCTCCGGCGTGACAATGCGCACCGGAACCCCGGCAATCTTGTCCTCGACAATTTGGTTGGGGCAGACCTGGGTCCATTCGACACGGGCGTGGGCGGTGTAGGCGTCGGTTCCCTTGCGCCGATCGGCCAGCGACATCGGTGGTCCTTCGTCCGGCATGGCGCTGCTCAAAAAATGCCGTGACTGGATGCTGAGGTCGGCAGGCACAGGCACAACCCGCGTTACGTGCGCCGTGCCGTCGGCGTCGATGAAGCTGGTGTCGCGATTGGGCGCTTCCGCAGCGGTGGTAGGCTGCGAAGCAGCCGGCGGTGCAGTCTGCTGCGCGGCCACAGCAGCCGAAACCAGCAGCAGAAGATAGGCGGCATGACGAGGCATCTGATTCATGAGATCGGTTCCCCCGGGGTATGCGATTTAACGCGATTGGCTGGACTTCGAGAACACTCAGGCGCAGAGGGACATCAACCTGTCCAACATATCAGAATGCCGGCCTTGAACCTCGAGTTCCTTTCGAGGAGAAAGATTCATGGAGAGCGCTGTCCACGATCGCCGCCGGTTTCATCCCATGCGGTTTCCAATGCAAAACATCCGGCAAGAGCGCTTTTGCGCGCTCCCTCTTGCCGGATGCCTGCTTAAGCAATTTGTATTAATGCGGTAAAACCAGCAACCCGGATTCCAGCAGCAGCTCCGTCAACTTGTCCAGCGACTGCGGGAATTTGTAGCAGATGGCTCGCACGCTCATTCCCAACAGCGAAGCTGTCTCTGCTTGGGTATACTCCTGCAG
>Ga0302275_10004808_pt1 | contig 13184 bp, 10 predicted proteins | sample III_Bog_N2_2_FD_200229 | JGI IMG/M metagenome (GOLD analysis project Ga0302275, IMG submission 200229) | Peat permafrost microbial communities from Stordalen Mire near Abisko, Sweden - III_Bog_N2_2 | ecosystem: Environmental > Terrestrial > Soil > Wetlands > Peat | place: Sweden: Abisko...
TGAAAAGATCACCGTGACCCCGCATATTGCCGGAGCGTCCCTTCAGACAATTCGCCATACCGCCGCCATGGTGGCCGAGGAGGTGCGGCGGCACCTTCAGGGGCAGGAGCCGCTGAACCCTCTCTAGCCTTTGTATTCGATGATGCTCAGGCCTGCGTTGTAGTCGGTGGAATAAATCAGCCCTTGGGCATCGACAAAAACATCACAGCTTTGGATCACGCGCGGCCGGCCTGGGCGGTGGTCGATCAGATGACTTGGAGCGACCGGAACCAAGGCGCCGGTTTCTTTCGGCTGGTAGGGGTTGCTTATGTCAAAGGCGCGGATGCCCGCGTTTTGATAAGTGGCGAAAATCAAGGTAGAGCTTACAAAACTTCCTGGTCGGTTTTCGTGCAGGTTATGCGGGCCGAAATGGCCGCCCTTGTTGGCATAATCTGCTTCGTCCGGCGTGGGAAAGGTGGAGATGCTGACAGGATTTGACGGTTCGCGGATGTCGAACACCCAAGTCAGCTTTAAGCCATCGGCCATATTGTCGGCCACCGCTTCGTCGGCAACAAGCAGCAGGTTGCGATCGGGAAGCGCCAGCGCACTATGAGTCCCTCCGCCATAGGGGGGGCTCCAATTCCGATGGGTGATCAGTTTGGGGGCGTTGTGGTCGCTGACGTTGATGAGGGTCAGTCCTCCATCGCGCCAGCAGGCATAAGCCGTATCTCCGTGAACGGTGGCATGGTGTAAGGCGTAGCGTTTTTCGGCTGTCCAGGTCGGCGTTTCGCCGCCAGCCAGATGCATGCCGGGCAACCAGAAGCGTCCAGCTACTTGCGGATGGGTGGGGTCGGCCAGGTCAACAGTCAGTAGGATGTAGTCGCTGTAGCCGTCCGGCAGCGCCGAGACATAGGCCCAGCGTCCTCCCACATACCAGATGCGATGCAGTCCAACGCCCTCAATCGGAAGAAAGCCGATCTGGCGAGGGGAGGCGGGGCTGGATATGTCGTAGATGGCAAGCCCTGCACTCCAGTTGCGGGTTTTGGGGCCGGTGGCTTTGACGGTATTGCCGACCGAGGCGTTGTAATAGACCTTTTCATCCTGGGCGAATGCAGCGTCTGCGAAGAGGTCCTTGGCATGGACAACCAGCAGCAAATCATCGTGGGTCTGCAGATGAATGTTCCAGGTATTGGCTGGAGCAGCCACGAAGGCAACAGTCTTGGGGCGACGGGCGTCGCGCACATCAATCACGCTGAAGCCTTGGGAAACCATATGGCCGACGAAGGCATGCCCCTTGTGCACCATCAGTTGGACGCCATCCGAGCGCCCTCCCTGATCGTGCTGCGCCAGCAGGGTCATGTTGTGGCTGTAATCCGGGGTGGGCAGCCTATCGGACATCTTGACTTGTCTCCTCTTAGGCAAAAAGGAAACGCCGTTTTAGCGGCGTTTCCTGATGCTTTCGTTTCAGAGATATCAGAACGGAACAGTGAAGCGGGTAAAGAAGCGGTTACCGGCAGATTCGTTCTTCCACGAGACGGCTTGAGTGTAGAATGCTTCCACGGCGATGGGGCCGAAGTTGTAGCCGACCACCGGGCCAAGGCCGAATTCTTGGGCGCGATTACCGTTCCCGACTTTGGCGCCGTTTTGTGTGTCGTCAGTATACTGATAACGTTCGTAGACACCCAGGCCAGCCGTCCATTTGCCCCACGTCTTGGATGCGGTCAAGTCTACGTCGGCAACTTGGCCCGACGTATAGTTGGTGTCTGTATTTTTGAGATTTATATCGGTCAGAAGCTTGGCGCTTAAGTTCCAGCCGTCATGCAGCCAACTAATGCCGACACTGGGTTCGAACGCCCAGAAATTCGAGCTGGCCGGCGCTCCAGGCTTATTTTTATCGAAGGAGCCATCGGGAACATAGACACCCAAACCGGTGGAGAAGTGCAAGTCATTGGGCAGTTCCCAGGACAGATTGACCGGTGAAATTACGGTTTCAAATAAACCGCTGTTGTTATGGGTGACGCCCGCCGTGGTGGTGTTGACGGTGTCGAACGGCTGGACGATAGCGGCAGCGTACTGTGCCCCTAGGATCTTAAAGTCCGGAGCCCAGAGAAGAACCGGCACATCGACGGTGGCAGTGATGTGCGTGCCGTTATAATTGCCGCTGCCGTCATGGCTTTTGATGTCGGCATAATAGGTGGTGTTCTGGAAATAAACGCCGGGCGGTGGCAGGGCGCCGGCAGCGCTGCCAATGCCGATGCCGTCGGTATAAGGTGTCCAGTTTTCCACAGCGTTGGCGTCGCTGCTGACAATGGCGGCAAGACCAGCAACAGTCAGAGCCAGGGTAATCTTATTCATCTACTGTAATCCCCCTTGGATCGTAGGTCGAAAAGGATGGCGTTGAGCTTGCGCGCGGTGCGGAAAACGATCCTAGCCACGCAAAGACGACTCTGTATACCAATCTGCTAGATTAGTGTAAATATAAAAAAATTACACATTTATGAAATGTTTTTATGGATGTGGACAATAATGATAGAGGAGACTGCAGTGAAGGTGCGCCGAGATGGCCGTATTGTCTCGTTGGCAGCGATCATCGAGTAGTGAGAAAGTATCGCCGGTTGTAACTAGGTTCTGGGCATGGACATCGGCCAGTCGGAGGTGGGCCGACTCCCTGCGCAAGCTGGCCCGACGCAGACTGTGCGACGTCAAGCTAGTGGTGTTCGATGCCTGTAGGGGAGTTAAAGCCTAATATTGTGCGCCACATTGGCAATGTTGCTGGGTGCTCCTCAACTTAAGTTGCTATACTTCAGGTTCGGTAGTCGTATCAAGAATGGTGGCTCATCCCGCGCAGCGGGTTCGATCTTCGGTCCATTCGAGGCGTAACAGGTGGTCAGGCGGGTCGGTCTGTTGACGAGGGGCAGCAGTGGGCCGAAGCCCGCATGCCTTCTGTCTTCTAAGCAACGCTTCCCTGCGCCCCGAGGTACAGTCCCGACACGGCGGCATCAAACTTGGTAGCCGACCACACCTTTGATCTCGGTAAAGTCATGAATAGCAAAATCAGCATATTCACGACCATTTCCAGAGGTCTTGTAGCCTCCGAAAGGCGCTCCGTAGTCCCATTGTGGGCTATTGAGATAGATCACACCCGCCCTGATTTGGGAAGCCACGTCGCGGACCTGTTCAAGATCGTTGCCATGGACGTATCCGGCCAAACCATAAGGGGTGTCATTGGCGATCTGGATGGCGTGGTTGACGTCGTCATAGGCGATGATCGACTGCACCGGGCCGAAGATTTCCTCATGGTAGATCGTGTGTTTGGAGGTTACCTGGCTGAACACCGTCGGGCGGACGAAATACCCCTGCTCAAGGCCTTCTGGAGCCCCGAGGCCACCAGCTAGAAGCTTGGCGCCTTCATCAATTCCAGATTTGATCAGGCGCTGCACCTTGGCTTTCTGGGCGTCGCTGATTAACGGCCCCAGTGTGACGCCCTCCTCGGTCGGCAGGCCGACGCGCTGGGAGTTTGCCACCTCTGTCGCGATCTCCTCGACTTCCTTGAGCTTCTCCCGCGGGACAAGCAACCGTGTTGGTGCCGTGCAGGTTTGACCGACATTGAGAAAGGAGCCAAGAACGCCGTCGGTCACGGCCTTGCGCAGGTTGGAATTCGGCAGAATGATGAACGGCGACTTGCCTCCGAGCTCTTGATGGACCCGCTTGACGCTGTCAGCCGCCGCCTTGGCAATTGCCGTGCCTGCCCGCGTTGAACCGGTAAAGGAAATAACATCGACATCGGGATGCGAGGCCAGAGCAGCGCCAGCGTTAAGCCCGTCACCATTGACCAGATTGAAGACGCCCGGCGGTACGCCGGCTTCATCGAAAATCTCGGCGATGATCAGAGCGTTCAGCGGTGACAATTCGCTCGGCTTTAAAACCAGAGTGGCACCAGCCGCGAGAGCCGGGGCGATTTTGCAGACGATCTGATTGATCGGCCAGTTCCATGGGGTGATCGCCCCGATCACACCGGCTGCTTCCCGAGCCACCAGCGTGGTTCCGCGAAGCTCGGTAAAGGGGAACGTCTTCAGTACCTCGATGGTTTTGGCGAGATGACCACTGCCAAGGCCAACCTGGCTCCCCTCAGCCAAGGCCCGAGGGAAACCGCATTCCTCGATCAGGACCTGGGCGATTTCTAGCTTCCGCCGCTCATAGATCTCGTACACGCGCTGCAACAGTTCCACGCGCTGCTCGCGCGTGGTTCGGGAAAACGCTGGAAATGCCTGCTTGGCGGCTCTGACGGCGCGGTCGATATCGGTGGCGTTTCCGGCCGCAATGCTGGTGAACACCTCACCCGTCGCGGGATTCACAACGCCAATCCGAGCCAAGGAGGCGGGCTCGACCCATTTGCCGTTGATGTAGAACTTATCGGCTTGATAGCTTTTGTTGCTAGACATGTTGGTCCCCAGAGTCATTTAAAAAAAATTTGCGTATGAACCTCCCCAGTCTTGGGGGCGATCATTCCTAGGGTGATTTCAGCCGGAACGGGTCGGTAATCCCTTTTGCATCAGAGCCGGGGCTGGGAACGTAGATCGGGCCTCGCGCCAGAACACGATCCAAAGACCCATCGGTTGCATAGAATGGAGGGGCATATGGGGTCTCGTTCGTCAGCGTTTCGAGACCGGGATAGCCGATCTGGGCACGCACCCCCTCGTTCAGGTAATAGCCCCCCGGCACGACGGTGAATAACGCGTCCAGTGCAGGCGGGTCACTCTTGGCAAGATGCTCGACCGATGCCTTCGGATCGTGGCCGAGAACCGATTTGAGGCCACGAACAAGCGGCTCGATCAAATCCGGCCGTGCCGTCAGAACCCGGTCGAGCAGAGTAGTTTCGATCCCAAGATCGGAAGCCTTCGGAAAGTCCTTGTAGGCAGGGATCAGCAGATCAGCGATTGCGGCAAACTGTTTGCGCAGTTCCGGCGTCAGGGACGGCACTTGAGTCCATGCCATGATTAAACCTCCAGATTTCGTCGTTGTTCCGCGATATGGCGGGCCGTTCGCAGCGCCAGAGCCGACAAGGTCGCCGTTGGATTGACGCCTGCCGAGGTTACGAACGTGCTCGCACCCACCAGGAACAGGTTCGGCACGTCGTGGCTCTGTCCCCACTGATTGACCACCGAGGTTTCCGGATCATCCCCCATCCGCGCTGTTCCCAGGATGTGCCACCCGGCATGTTTCAGCTGAGACGCCACCTGGATTTCGACGGCTCCCGCCGCCTTGAGATATTCGACCGCCCGCTCCTCGTGGTAGCGCAGCAGGGCGCGCGAGTTCTCATCGATGCGATAGATGATTTTTGGAGCGGGAATGCCGTCGCTGTCGGTCAGGGTGTCGTCCAGTTCGACGCGGTTGCTTTCCAGCGGCAGGTCTTCACCCAGGATGCCGACGATCAGAGTGCGTCCCAAACGCCTCTCGACGGTTTGGTGCAAGGCCTTGCCCCATGATGCATCGAAATCATCGATCTCGAATACTTTGGAGCCGAACACCGAGGACACACTGAGTGGACCGCCGCTCGGCACGATCGACCAACGAGCCCCCCGGGCGAACCCCCGACTCTGGTCGGTTTCATAGAATTGGTAGCTTTCCAGGACGTTGCCGAAAGGACCGCGCCAGGATTGGAGGTTGTCTTCAAAAGACCCAATGATTCCCGAATAGGGGTGCAGCATCAGACGTTTGCCAACCAGACCAGACGAATTGGCCAGCCCGTTCGGGAAACGCCCGGACTTCGATAGCAACAACAGGCGCGCGGTTCCGATCGAGTTAGCTGCCACCACTACGGTTTTGGCCTTCAGCCGCTTCGTCTTGCCGGTTCGATCGATATACACCACACCGCTGGCGCGGCCATGCTCGTCAACCTCGATTTCGCTGACCCTCGCTCCGGTAATCAACTTGGCGCCGCGCTTGATCGATTCCGGCCACAGATTGATGTCCGCAGTGGACTTAGCGCCTTCCGAGCATCCCGAATGGCAGGTGCCTCGCCGCACGCACGGCTTCAGTTCGTTATAAGGCACCGAAGCGATGCCGAACGCCGCCGGCCACCAATGCCATCCCAGTTTGTCGAAGCCTTCGATCGCTTTTTTGGTCGCCTCTCCAAGTGGGATCGGCGGCATAGGGAAATCCTTGCGAGGCGGGTAGGCGGGGTTTCCCCGGACACCGGACACGCCGACAAGCTTTTCGACCTCTTCCAAATACGGTTCGACATCCTCGTAGGAAATCGGCCAGTCATCCGCCACGCCATCGAGGGTCCGCAGCCGATAATCGGACGGAAGCAGCGGCGCCCATTGGGCGTTGTAAATCACAGTGCTGCCGCCGACGCCGGCATACATCAGGGGATGGATGTCGCTTTCCGAGTTGTTGATGGGATAATCCTGCGGGTTGTCCCGAATGTTCGGATCCGAATTGAAAGCCTTCTGCGCGATCAATTCCCACTCAGGATTATCTCTGGGGTATTTCGAGGTGTCGGGATTGAACCCTTGCTCCAAACCGATCACCGAGAGCCCCTGCCGCGACAACTCATGAGCCGCAATCGAGCCTGCCGGGCCAGCGCCAATGATGACTACATCGACCCGATCACTTGAAGCCGACGTCCCATTATGATTCGACATTCAAACACCATTCCCTGTCAAACGACCGACGCCTGTACAGCACAGGCAGGCGTCATCAGGTGGCAATCGGCGTGCCAAGCGAAAATCAGCGAAAATCCTCTGTCGACGGTCTTAGGGGAAGTTGGAATTGCAACAGTTGCCGCTCGCTTCTGTTTGATTTCGGGCAGCGACGCAGTGCGCTTAAGAAACCGATGAGGCGTTGTCCGCATCTTCCGTCCTGCGGTTCTGGAAAAAAGCGACAGATGAGAGCTTGAGAATTTCACCGTTCCCGTCACGGGGCCTGCCGTCAGTTCTTATCGATCACCGTTCGCTGAAAGCGGTGCGGTTCTTGCAAAGGGTGGGACCGAACAAGGTTGGAAAACGCTTTTCATGAACGTCAGCATTGGAATGCATCAAACGATCTCGATCTCCCCGCACGCCACGGTCGATAAGCTGCCAATAGACGAGGTCGGGATTCCCCCTGTTTTCCTTGAGAACACCACCCTTTGCGCGATGCGCGCGGAAGGAAGCGGAGCGCATTCATGAGCACAGTCAACACCTCAAAAGATGACGTCGATATCCTGATCGTCGGCGCTGGCCCTGGCGGTTCTGTCGCCGCTTACGAACTGTCGCGCCAAGGGTTCTCCGTAGTGACGCTGGAGCAGGGATTTCAGACAGATCGCAATACCTATCCTGGTCGCACCCCGGAATGGGAATTGCTGACGCGAAAGACCTGGAATCCCAATCCCAACATTCGTGACAATCCCCAAGATTACCCGGTGGAGACGACGGAGTCGGACATCAATCCCCTGATGTTCGCCGGTGTTGGCGGTAGCGCCATTCTGTTCAATGCGCAGTGGACACCTCTGCTCCCGTCTGATTTTCGAGTGCGGACTCTTGATGGTGTGGCTGATGATTGGCCCATCGATTACGAGGAATTGCTCCCCCATCTCGAGGACGTAGAACAGCTGGTCGGCGTTTCGGGGTTTCGAGGAACTCCGGCGCATCCGCCACGCCGCGATTTTCCCACGCCACCAATTGAAGTCGGCGAGCTCGGCCGCCGCGCCATATCCGGTTTCGACAAGTTGGGGTGGCACTGGTGGCCCGCCACGAATGCCATCGCCTCGGTGCCCCATAACGGACTGAACGGATGCACTCGAACCGGCACCTGCGCTTATGGCTGCCCTGAAGGCGCGAAATCCACCACCGACCTGACTCTCTGGCCTCATTCTCTGAAAGCCGGCGCACGCCTTGTGACCGGTGCCCGTGTCCGTGAAATTGAAATCGATGAACAGGGGCGGGCCATTGGGGCCATTTATATCGACCGGACTGGGCGCGAACGTCGCCAGCGCGCCAAGGTCGTCATCCTGGCTGCGAACGGCGTCGGTACTGCCCGTTTGCTGTTGCTATCCCAATCGGGCCGGTATCCGAACGGCTTGGCCAATTCTTCCGATCTGGTTGGAAGGCGGCTGATGTTCCACCCTTATTCTGCTGTGCTGGGCGCTTTCGACGAAGACCTGAAATCCTGGCGGGGTCCCTATGGACAGGTGTTGGAATCTTATCAGTTCTACGAAACTGATAAGAGCCGGGGTTTCGTGCGCGGGGCCAAGTGGGGCATCCTTCCCAACGGCGGCCCGCTTGGTGTGAGTTCCATCGCCGGAGCCAAAGTCTTCGAAGACAACTCCCTCGATGCGTCCTGGGGCGAAAGTCTGCACCGCAATGTGGCGACGCGGCTGGGCCGGTGCGTCGTGGTCAGCATCATCGGTGAGGATCTGCCGTTTGAAACCAATCGGGTTGTGCTCGATGACAAACTCGTCGATTCCGACGGCATTCCAGCCCCCAAAATCATCTACAAGATCGACGAGAATTCCAGAAAGCTGCTGCGCTTCCACGAGGAACGCGGGGCCGAATTCCTGAAAGCCGCCGGCGCCGTTGATATCTCGGTCGTTCATCAGATGCGTGATTCCGGCTGGCATTTGCTGGGCACTGCCGCCATGGGGAACGATCCTGAACGGTCCGTGGTGAACCGCTGGAGCCAGACACACGACGTCCCCAACCTGTTCATCGTCGACGGTAGCGTCTTTACCACGTCGGGCGGCGTGAACCCGACGGCTTCGATCATGACTTTGTCGCTGCGTGCCGCCCGATATATCGCGGATCAGCGGCGTAATCTGAAGGTGGCGTAAAATGACTGTCTTATCTGCCAATGGCATCTCGCCGGAACTCAGGGATCATTTCGCGGCCATCGCCGATATCCTTGTCCCGGCCTACCAGCAGTTGCCCAAAGCATCCGACGTAGGGGTCGCCGGAGTGCTTCTGGACCGTGTTCTGGCCGTTCGCCCGGATCTGACCGAGGTTTTCCTGCGTGGCCTGGTCGCCACGTTGGGGTTGAGCGGGCGAGACGCTGCTGAACATATTTTCCACAAGGATGCCGAATCCTTCGACGCCATCTCGACGATAGCCGCTGGTGGTTATTTCTTGGATCAGCGCGTCCGTGATCTCATCGGTTATCCGGGCCAGGAAACGATCCACAACGAACACCCTTACGCCTTGCCGGGCTACGTTGCCGACGGCTCGTTGCAGAGGGTTTATGACCGTGGGCCGCTCTATCGCCCCACCCCCGGCAAAGAGGTGGAAAAACATCCGCGTTTGGTGGGAGGGCCGCGATGAAGATTGCCGTCATCCTGCGGAATGGTCCCGATCCCCTCGAAGAACTTCCCATCATCGATGGCAAGTTGGATTGGGAAGAAGCCTCCCTGGCTCTCGACCTGTTCGACGATTACGCCCTTGAGGAAGCCGTTCTTCTGAAAGAGCAGACCGGAGCGGAGCTGGTAGTTGTCGGGCTAGTCTCACATGGTGTTCGCTTGCTGCAAACTGCTTTGGCGCGGGGCGCGGACCGGGCCGTCAAACTTGACTTCGATGTGCCGGATGACACCTCATCCCGGGCGCTGGCTCCGGTTTTCGCCGACGCCGTCCGGCATCTCGGCGCGGACATCGTCATCACGGGCGTCCAGGGGGCTGGAGATATTTTCGGCCAGTTGGGTCCCTTTCTTGCGACCGAACTTGACTGGCCTCAGGTCAATGGCGCCATTTCGATTGAAGCCGTAGACGACCGGCTGCATGTTCGCCACGACGCTGGTGCCGGACGGGTCTTGGCGCTGGGGCTAACGCTTCCGGCGGTGGTCGGAGTACAAGCGTCCCGCCGGCCTCCCAGCTATGTCTCTGGCAGCAAATTGCGCAAGGCGATCGAAGCCGGGGCGATCGAGACGCTTCGCCTGACCTCTGCAATCGCCCCCGATGCAGCAAAGCTCCACTCGCTCCAGCGTCCTCAAAAGGACCGACAGGTCGAACGTCTCGATGACGACCCCCAAAAAGCCGCCGAACAAATCATAAGCCTCCTGGCAAATCAGGGAATCGAAGGGAAGATCAATGCCTGATGTCCTGATTTTTGTCGAAACCGTGAGCGGAACTCCGACGACCGTCAGCCGTGAATTCGTCATCGGCGCCCGCCAGTTGGGGGGGGCGGAAAGTCGCATCCTTGCCGTGACCATCGACGATGGAAACCGAATCGTCCCTGAGGATCTCCTGGGGGCCGACGAGGTGATCATCACCCGTTTGCTCGGCACAAACAGCCCGACGTCGTTTGATCGTGCCGCCGTTCTCAAAGACCTGATCGAGAGCGAAAGGATTTCCTTACTTCTGATTCCCAGTTCGCCCATCGGCATCGAACTGGCGGCGGTCGTGGCGGCACGCACCGGCTTGCCTCTGATCACCTCTTGCTGCGCCGTCAGTCTAAGAGCCGACACGGTGGAAACCCGCAGTCAGATTTACGGCGGTCGTGCAGAGGCTTTGGCCGAGGCGGCTTTGCCGGCGGTGCTCTCCGTCAACAGCGGCACCTTCAAAGCCACGGCGCCCCTATCGCCTCCAAGGATCATAGAACGCTCCATCGACGTTGCCGGCGACAGCCGCCTGACGATCGACAGCGTGGAGTTGGTCGAGACCGGAGATATCGACATCACCAGATTCGAGCGTCTGCTCTGCGTGGGACGCGGCATCGGCAGTGAGGACAATATCGAAGTCGCCCGCACCGTTTCGCGCCTGCTGGGAGGAGAATTGGCCGCCAGCCGGCAAGTGACGGATCGCGGCTGGGTCGCAAAAAACCAACAGATCGGCAAATCGGGGAAGACGGTGACGCCCCGCGTCTATCTCGGCTTTGGCGTCTCCGGGGCTCCCGAACATATCGAGGGCATGCGGGATTCGGGCTTGATCATTGCGGTCAACACCGATCCCAGCGCCCCCATCTTTGACATTGCTCATTACGGAACTACCTGTGATGCGGTGGAGCTGCTGGAAAGTCTTGCCGAACGACTGAACGATCTTCAGCAATGACCGAAGCCTGGATTTTGATCGGGCTGATCGCTTTGTCCGTCAGTCTTGCCTCGTTGAGACTGTTGCGACGCTTCAGACCTATTTTTGCCGCGGCGCCCAGCGTCCGCACGGATCACCCGAGGGTCAGACTGTTCGGCGCCCTGGCAGACTTCGGCCTTCATCGGCGGCTGCTTCGTTTCCGTTTCGCAGGCAGCTACCATGCCGTCATCGTCATCAGTTTCTTGTGCCTGTTGACGGCCAAGATCAGATCCTTCGTAGAAATCCTGGCACCCCAGTCCGATGTTCTGCGCTGGGCTATGCCGCTTCATGATCCGGCGGTTTTAGCCATGCTGGCGGCGGTGTCTGCGGCGGTGGTCAACAGGCTCTGGTTTGGCCGGGGCCGCTATGCCGGCTCGAACCAGCGTGACGCGATAATCATCCTGCTCGCCATTACATTCATCGTTTTCGCTTTGGAAGCGGAGGCCGTCAGCCACCTTGTCGCACATCCGTTAGACGGCGCTCTGTTTCCCTTGGCGTTCGCCCTGAGCCGTCTTGTCCCCGCATCGATCAGCGATCAAGCCGGAACGATCGAGACCACCTTCCGCTGGCTTCACATCAGCTCGATCCTGGCCTTTTTGGTTTACATTCCTGGATCCAAGCATTTCCATGCCATTCTTGGACTTCCGCAGCTATTTCTCCGAAACATCGGCCCGCGCGGCCAACTGTTCCCCGGTACCGAGATCGCTCCGCCGGCCAACACGATCTCGTCCCAATCCAGGAAGGCATTGCTGGATCTTTATGCTTGCAGTGAATGTGGCCGGTGCCATGCGTCCTGTCCCGCTTATGCCTCCGGGGCGGCGTTAAATCCCAAGTCGCTGATCATGACCTTGCGCGCTCAATTGGTGTCCACGGCCCACGGCAAGATTCCGGCGGATGCCCCTTTGGCGGGCGTTGCCATTCCTCTGGAAAGCTTGTGGGCCTGCACCACTTGCTTTGCCTGCATGGCCGCCTGCCCCCTTCACATTGAGCATGTTCCCAAGATCGTCGATCTAAGGCGCTCCCTGGTGGAGGAAGGGCAGTTGGACGCCTCTTTGACAGCCATTCTCAATAGTGCCCGCCGTTATGGCAACGTTTTCAAGCGACCTGCTCGACAGCGTCCAAAATGGGTGGAGGAGTTGGACTTTGAGATTCCCGACGCCCGCGAAAGTGACGTCGATTACTTGTGGTTCGTGGGCGACCATGCCTCTTTCCATCCCGTAGCGATCTCGAAAAGCCAACGCTTTGCTAAACTCCTGCACGCCGCCAACATCAGTTTCGGCATTCTTTACGCGGAAGAACGTAGTGCCGGTAACGACATCCGACGAATCGGAGAGGAAGACCTGTTCCAGGAATTGGCGCGTCAGAATATTGACGCCATAAAGGAATGCAGCTTCAAAGCCGTCGTCACCATGGATCCCCACAGCTTCAACACCTTGCTCAACGAATATCCTGCCTTCGGCCTGCAAGCGACCGTCCTGCATCATACCGAACTGCTGGCCGACCTGATCGAAAGTGGTCGATTGGCGCGCCCTGCTGCGCCTAAGCGCCGCGTCACCTATCACGACCCCTGTTATCTTGGACGCTATAATGGTCGCTTCCAGGCGGCTCGGACGATCATCGAGAGCCTTGGGCATGACCTTGTGGAAATGCCTCGCAACCGGGAAAACTCATTTTGCTGTGGCGCGGGTGGTGGACGCATATTTATGAACGAGGTGTCCACCCATCCCCGCCCTGCTGAAATTCGGCTGAGGGAAGGTGCCGAGATTAACGGCGTTGAGTGGTTCCTGGTCGCCTGCCCAAAAGACTATGTCATGTTTAGCGACGCCAGAAAGTCCATTGAGATAAGCTCTGAGGTCTCTGTAAAGGAAATCGTTGACCTATTTTATGACGAGAACGGAGACATTATCTCTAACCTTATTTTATAATGATTGTTTGTGCAGATTGATGGAGTCCTTTGACCAGAGATGACAAAATCCTCCGTTTGCCCTCACGACTGCCCCAGCGTCTGCGCCCTGAAGGTGGAGGTCACACCTGAAGGCCGCGTGGGCCGCATTCATGGTGCCGACCAGCCCTATACTGATGGTGTCATCTGCGCCAAGGTCGCCCGCTATGCCGAACGGGTGCATAGCCCCGAGCGCCTGACCACACCCTTGCTGCGCACCGGCCCCAAGG
>Ga0302275_10004810_pt1 | contig 13180 bp, 9 predicted proteins | sample III_Bog_N2_2_FD_200229 | JGI IMG/M metagenome (GOLD analysis project Ga0302275, IMG submission 200229) | Peat permafrost microbial communities from Stordalen Mire near Abisko, Sweden - III_Bog_N2_2 | ecosystem: Environmental > Terrestrial > Soil > Wetlands > Peat | place: Sweden: Abisko...
CCGTCGTGCCAGCAGAAGAATTGTTGCGCGCTTTCAGCGCTTGATGGCAACGGTGGCGGCAAACCCAGGGCGTTGCCCTGGGCTGTCGGGTTGCGGCCTTTCAGGCCTGCTCTTTGCGGCGTCATTCGCCTCGCAGCATTCCGGGGTTTGGTAAAAGCGCTCGCCACAAGACTGCAATTTTCTTAACCTGCCCCCATGACGGCATTGTTCAAGCCCGAAGTCATTCTCACGCACGAAAGCGATCTGGATGGTTTCTTGTCCGGCCTGTTGCTGCAACGGCTCGCCCAGCATCTGTTTGGCGAAACCGTGCGGCTGGAGGCGTACCACTATAATTTCTGGAAATTGCGCGATCTCCGCGAAGCCTCGGCCTGGGTGGCCGATTTCACGTTTGAAACCCGCATGGACAAGCCCAACTGGCTCGTCCTGGATCATCACGTCACCGAGGTGGTGCCCAAGCACGCGCGCCTGGTGCATGATGTGACCAAGTCCGCCGGTTTGTTGTGCTATGAATTATGCCAAGCCCATGGCTTGGGAACGCCCCAGCTTGATCGCTTGGTGCAGCTGAACAATGTGTCCGACTTGTTTTTGGACAAAGACCCGGATTTTCTCGTGGCGAGCGATTACGCCAGCCTGGTGAAATGCTACCAGTTTTGGAACCTCCACACCGTCCTGGGCGGCGACCCTGAAAAACTGCTGGATCATCCGCTCTTGGAAGTCATGACGGTCAAGCGCCGCGTCGAAGATCCCATCGGCCTGGCATGGAGCCGCCGGCATATTGTGGAAATCTCGCCGACGGTCGGCTTTGTGGAGACGGTCATCGGCAGCAGCAACCAGATCGTGCATCAATTGCTGGAAAGCGGGGATCTCAAATATCCGGTGCTGATGACGTTGTTCCGGCGGGCCAACTCGATTTTCGCGAGTTTCCGCAGCCGCCAGGGGGAGGCGCTGCCGATCGCCGCGAAATTTCAAGGCGGCGGCCACGCCAACGCCGCGGGAGCGATCCTGCCCAAATCGGTGCGGAGCATTGAGGACGGGATCGAATTTGTCCAGAAGGCGCTCAACCCGAAGCCGGTGGCGAACAACCTGAACACGCTGGAAGGCTTGTTCGCGGGACTGGAGTTCGGCAAAAAGTAGGCCCATGAACGAGCGATTTGACCGGGCGATCCAGCGTTTCGACGAGGAAAATTCCCGCGATCCGAACCTGGAAGCGGGGCAGCCGCGCGAATTGCTTTATGCCGGGCGGCTGACGCAATGGGTGTTGAAATTGCAGCCCAACGCCAGCGAAGTCCTCCGGCTGGCGGCCCGCTGCCAGCATATCTGCCGCTGGCAAAGCCCGCGCGAGAATTACCCCATGACCCGCCCCGGGTATCTCAAATGGCGGGCCGACCTGAAAAAATTCCACGCGGACAAATCCGGGGCGATTCTTCGCGAGGTGGGGTATGACGAGGACACCATCCGCCGCGTGCAGGATTTGAATTTGAAGAAGAATTTCCCCGCCGACCCCGACTGCCGCGGGTTGGAAGATGCCCTGTGCCTGGTGTTTCTGGAATTCCAGTTTGCCCCCCTCGCGGCCAGGAGCGACGACGAAAAAATGATCAATGCCCTTCGCAAATCCTGGGAGAAAATGAGCGCGGCGGCGCGGGCGGAGGCGTTAATGCTGGCGTTCGGCGAGCGGGAGAAGGCATTGGTTAACCGCGCGCTGCAACCGCAGGCGTGAGGGCGGAAGTTTTTTGACGGCCGGAAAGGTGCCGGTTTGGAAACCGGTGCCACGGCGTCGGGGCGCGTTTATGTTTGGCGCGGCATCAGGGCGCATTTACAGCGCTTGATTGCAATTAACACACATCATGCCCAGGGCGCTGCGCTGGGCTTGAGACCGCGTCAGTCCGAAGCAAGGTTCCGACGCCCCTCCGGGGCTGGTTGGTATAGTCGTTGCAGTCCGGTGGCTGCGCTCTGCTTGCCACCGGCTAATATCCAGCGTCCCTCCGGGACACCTCCGGGACACTCCAGTGACAGCAGCCACACGCCATAAAAGTGGACTTACAACCGGCGGGCCGCGTGAGTTGCTTTAGCCCGGATATTTCATAGTTGGTTTGGAAAGAGTCGCGAAAAACCCTACGAAAAGAGGGGTACAAACACGTGCGAATGTGTGGTTGAAAAGACATGGCACGCAGGTTTGGAAACCTGCGATACGGCAGGCTGGGAAGCCTGCGCTACAAGGGTTTGCCATGGTTTTGCCGGTTTCACTATGAAATATCCGGGTTAGAGCCGCCCTGCCCGCGGCGGAAAACAAAAATGAGTTGCTTTTGGCCGGGCAGATTCGAGACACTATTACTCTCAATATGAGGACATGGAAGTTGCTTCTCTTAGGATTGTGTTTGCTGGGTCTGCCCGCCGTGGTGCAGGCGCAGTTTACTTATACCACCAACAACGGGGCCATCACCATCACCAGTTATACTGGAACGGATGGCAATGCCGTCATCCCGCCCGAGACCAATGGCTATCCCGTCACAAGTATCGCGGGGTTTGGCGACGGGTTGGGGTATGCTTACAGCCCGACCAATATCGCGATTCCCGCCAGCGTGACCAACATCGCCAGCGGGGTGTTTGCCAATCTGAGCAGCTTGACCGCCATCACGGTGGCGGCACAAAATATCATTTATAGCAGCACCAATGGGATTCTTTTTGACAAGCTGCAGACGTTTCTCATCCAGGCACCCGGCGGAATTGCTGGTAGTTATGCGATCCCCGGCAGTGTCACCGGCATTGGCGACGAGGCGTTTTATGACTGCGCCAGCTTGACCAATGTCAGCATCGGAACCAATGTCACGAGCATTGGAGACTTTGCGTTCAGTGGGTGCCAGGGTCTAACCAGCCTGACCATCCCGAACCAGGTTCTCAGTATTGGCAACTGGTCATTCCAAGCCTGCGCGAGCCTGACCAACATCACCTTGGGGACCAATGTCGCCAGTGTCGGTGACTATGCGTTCAGCTCCTGTTCCGGTTTGACGGAATTCATGATTCCCAACAGCGTGACCAATATCGGCAACGAGGCCCTGGAATTCTGCGGCAGCCTGACCAATGTCAGCCTCGGCACGGGTGTCACCACCATCGGCAATGACGCTTTTGCATACTGTTCCAGTTTGACCCGCATTGTCATTCCCAAAAGTGTCACCAATATTGCGAGCATCACGTACAGTCTCGTCTATGTTGGCGGCGGCAGACTGCAATTAATCATTGGCCCCATTGAAATGGTGGCCCATTGCGGAAGATTGACCGACATCACGGTGGATGGGCAGAATCCCGCTTACAGCAGCGTCAATGGGATCTTATTCAACAAGGCGCAAACCACGCTGCTCGAAGCGCCGGGAGCCTTCGCTGGAAGTTATACCGTTCCCGGCAGCGTCACCAGCATCGGAGGCGAGGCGTTCCAGAATTGCGGGGGTCTGACAACCGTTTCCATTCCGAACGGCGTCACCAACATCGGGTCCTCTGCCTTTGCCGCGTGTGGCAGCCTGACCGCCATCGCGGTGGACGCGCAAAATCCCGATTATAGCAGCACCGACGGGATATTGTTCGACAAGCTGCAAACGACGCTCATCCAATTTCCCGGCGGCATCGGCGGCAGCTACGCCGTTGGCAGTGGCATCGTCAGCTTGGGCAGCGCCGCATTTTCCGGCTGCACCAATCTGACCCGCATTACGATTCCGGCCAGTGTCACGAATGTTGGGAACGCCACTTTTGCCAACGCTTCGCAGGCGGGAATCTATTTTGCAGGGAACGCCCCGGTGGTCAATGTGTCGGGGGGGTTCGGCTTGATCCCCGGGCCAACCATCTCCCTTTTGGGCAACAACTTCTATAATCCCGACGCCGAAGCGGTCTATTATTTGCCGGGCACCACGGGCTGGGGCGCAATCTTCGACGGGGTCACGGCATATTTGTGGGTTCCGCCCTATGTTTGCACGCCCGCAAGCAATTCAATCACGATCAATGGATTCACGGGTTCCGGGGGCGCAATCACCATCCCGGAGGTGATCAATGGACTGCCCGTCACCGCCCTGGCCAGCGGGTTGTTTGACAACGCGACTGGCTTTGGCCTGACCAACATCACCTTGGGGACCAACCTCACGACGATTGGAAGTTATGCCTTCGCCGCCTGCGCCAATTTGAACAGCCTCACCATTCCCAGCGGGGTCACCAACCTCGGCAGCTACGCCTTCACGTTCTGCGACAACCTGCAAAGCGTTTATTTCCAGGGGAATGCGCCTGAGGCCGCGACCGGTGTGTTTTTTCAGTGGGATGGTTATCCGTTTCTTCCCATCGCTCCCGGCTCTCCCAGCTATGAGCCGCCCACGCCGACGACCGTTTACTACCTGCCGGGCACCACGGGCTGGGGCTCGACGTTTGACAACCAGCCTGCGGTGCTGTGGAATCCGCAGGTCCAGGCCGGCGGCGCGGGCTTCGGCCGGAACGCGAATCTTTTCGGCTTCAACATCACCGGGGCCAGCAATCTGGTGGTGGTGGTGGAAGCCTGTGCCAATCTCGCCGCCCCCGACTGGCAGCCGGTGCAAACCAACACGCTCGCCGGCGGTTCGGCCTGGTTCAGCGATCCGCAATCCACGAATTACCCCGGCCGCTTTTACCGCCTGCGGCCGGCCCTCCCGTTTGCCTCGCCCCAGTTTCACCTCCCCGGGGTCTTTTAATTTGAGTCAACCCGCCCTGTTTGGGTGCCGTCTTTTCAGGTTGAAACTTCCGGACTGAACCGCAAGACTGGCGGCCATGCAGCTGCCTGCCGATTATCACATGCACACGCCCCTCTGCCGCCATGCCGTGGGCGAGCCGGTGGATTATGCCCGTCAGGCTTTGGAGATCGGCCTGACCGAAATCGGCTTCACGGATCATTCGCCCATGGCGCAGGATGGTTTTGATGACTGGCGCATGCTGGACCGGCAACTGGATGAATACGTGGCCAGAGTGCGGCTCGCGCAGCAAACCTTCCCGCAACTCACGATCCGGCTGGGATTGGAAGTCGATTATCTGCCCGGCCACGAGGATTGGATCCGGCAACTGGCCACGCGGCATCCGTGGGATTATTTCATCGGTTCCGTGCATTACGTTTCCGATTCGTGGGACATTGACAATCCGGCCCGGCTTTCGGAATGGAAGTCCCGCGACACCTTTGCGGTGTGGAGCGCATATTTTGACCGGCTGACCCGGGCGGCCCAATCGGGGCTGTTTCAGATCATCGGCCATGCGGATTTGCCGAAAAAATTCGGCCACCGCCCCACCCAGGACTGCCAGCCGTTGTATCAGAAATTTGTGGCCGCCGCGGCTGCGGCCGGTTGTGCGATGGAATTGAACACGGCCGGTTTGCGGAAGGATTGCCGGGAGATTTATCCCTGCGCGGAGCTGGTGCAACTCGCCTGGCGCGGGCGCGTGCCCATCACTTTTGGTTCCGATGCCCATGCGCCGGCGGAAGTCGGCCTGAATTTCGCCGAGGCCATGGCGCTTGCCCGGGGCGCTGGCTACACGGAAACCCTCCGGTTCAACCGTCGCGCGCATGAATTCGCCACATTCTGAAACCACGCCCGCGGCCGGGCGGAAGTGGTTCCTTTGGGTGAGCCTGCTGCTCGCGTTGGGGACGGTCGCGTTGTACTGGCCCATTACCAGCCATCCGTTCATCGAGTTTGATGACCAGGCCTACATCTCTGACAATCCGCATGTCACGGGCGGCTTGAGTTTCACCAATGCCGTCTGGGCCTTCACCACCAGTGAGCAAGCGAACTGGCATCCGCTGACGTGGATTTCGCATCAGGTGGACTGCACCCTTTTTGGCGTTGCCCCCGGGCGGCACCACCTGGTCAATCTGCTCTTCCACGTGGCCAACACGTGGTTGTTGTTCCTGTTTTTGCAGCGCGCGACGGGAGCGCGGTGGCGCAGCGCCTTGGTGGCGGCGTTGTTTGCCTGGCATCCGTTGCATGTCGAATCCGTGGCGTGGGCGGCCGAGCGGAAAGATGTGCTCAGCACCTTTTTCTGGCTGCTGACCCTGCTGGCCTATTTGCGTTATGCGCGCAGCGTGACGGCGTCCGGGCGGCCGAACCGCCGGGCGGTGTGCGCCTATGGCGCGGCGTTGCTCTGTTGCGCCGCCGGTCTGATGAGCAAGCCGATGGTGGTCACCCTGCCGTTTGCCCTGCTGCTGCTGGACCTTTGGCCGCTGAATCGCATGGCCGGTTTTCCGGTGGAGCAGGCCGGAGCCAGCGGCTGTCAACCGGTCTCCTGGCGGCGGCTGGGGCTGGAAAAAGCTCCCTTCTTCGCGCTGGCCATCGCGGGGAGTGCGGCGACCTATCTCATTCAATCGGGGGCGGGGGCGGTGGCGGGGTTGCCGCTGGCGGAACGCCTGGCCAATGCCGCGCTGGCGTATTCCCAATACACGGCCAAGATGTTTTGGCCGGCCGATCTGGCGATCGTTTATCCGCATCCCACGCACTGGCCGCTGGGGTTGACACTGGTGGCGCTGACGTTGTTGCTGATATGGTCGGGGATGTGTGTTTACCAGTGGCGCAAGCTGCCGTTTCTGGCCGTGGGTTGGTTCTGGTTTTTGGGCACGCTGGTGCCCACCATTGGCATTATCCAGGTTGGTGCCCAGGCCATGGCGGACCGCTATACCTACATTCCCAGCATCGGCTTTTTCGTGGCTGTGACCTGGGGGGTGACGGAATATTTTTCGGGGCGCGACGGGGGGAAGATCATTTTATCCCTGCTGGCTGGCGCGGTGCTGCTGGGCTGCCTGGCGACCACTTCCTGCCAGATCTACCTCTGGCGCAACAGCTTCGCCCTGTTTCGCCATGCCATTCTCGCAACCGCCGACAATTATGTGGCGGAAAACTGTCTGGGCAAAGCCTATGAAAAGGCGGGGGACAGTGAGGATGCCCTGAAGCTTTACCGTTTGTCGGTGGAGACCGAATCCCACTTTCCGTACAGCCAGTTCAATCTGGCCATGTTGCTGCTGGAAAAACGGGAGAAGCCGGAGGCGCTGAAACATCTGGAGGTGGCCGCCGCCCTGGAGCATCGCGATCCGGTGATTCAATATGATCTGGGGGTCTATTTTTACCAGGAGGCGAGCTGGACGAACTGCCTGATTTGCTTCAGCAATTCGCTCCGGGCGCGGCCGGATTTTGCGGCGGCACAGATGTTCATGGGCGGCACGCTGGCGGAGCTGGGCCAACCGGCTGAGGCGGTGCGACATTTCCGGGAGGCGTTACGGCTGGATCCAGATTCCACGCAATCCAGAACCAACCTCGACCGCCTGCTCCGGGAGCATCCCGAATTGCGCTAACGTTGGCGCGCGGTCCGGAGCCTGCCCCAGGCTTCCAGTTCCTCGCGCAGCAACTCCACCGGCAGGCCCACCACGTTGCTGTAGGAGCCGGAGATTTCGGAAACCAGCATTTCGCCGGATTCCTGAATGGCGTAGGCACCGGCCTTGTCCAGAGTGTTCACGTGGGTGGTGTATTCCCGAATCTGCGCCGCGTCGAGCGGATGGAACAGCACGTCGGTGCTGACCGCGAAAATGCGTTCCTGATGTTTGCGCAGTTGCATCAGGCTCACGCCGGTAACCACCTGGTGCGACCGGCCTTGCAACCGGGAAAGCATCCGGCGGGCCTCGGCCAGATTGCGGGGTTTGCCGAGAATCTCATTGTCCAGAAACACGAGGGTGTCGGCGCCGAGCACGAGGGCGTCGGGGATTTTTTTGGCCACGGCAAAGGCCTTGCGATGGGCGTTGAGCTGGCACACCTCCAACGGGGAGAGGTGTTCATGGGCGACTTCTTCCACGTTGGCCGGCATGACTTGGAAGTCCACTTTGAGCAACCTTAACAGGTAGGCGCGGCGTGGCGAGGCCGAGGCCAGAATAAGCGGCGGCAATTTCACCCTCTCAATGTATCAAAAACTGCGCTGGTGTCGAGTCCCCGCAATTTGGCGTGCGTCCGGGGCGGTTTTCCGCTAATTCATGCGCATGAACAATGGCCGACATCTGGTGAATCTCGCGCTCGTGGGTTTCATGGGCACGGGCAAGACCTCGGCTGGCCGGCTGGTGGCCGAACAGTTGCACTTTGAATTTCTCGACACGGACGAATTCATCCAGACCCGCAGCGGCCGGAGTATTGCCGATATTTTTGCCGAAAACGGCGAGACCACGTTCCGCGAGCTGGAACGGGATGTGGTGCGCGAACTGGCCCGGCGCACCCGCACGGTCATTTCAACCGGCGGCGGGCTGCCCACCAACCCGGATAATCTGGCCGCGCTGAAAGCCCATGCCTTGGTGGTCTGCCTCTGGGCCTCGCCGGAAAAGATCTGGGAGCGGGTGCGCAACCAGTCGCATCGCCCCCTGCTCCATGATCCGGATCCGCAGCGCAAGATCCGTGACCTGCTGGAGCTCCGGGCTCCGTTTTACCAGCAGGCCGACGTGCTCATTGACACCGACCGGCGCTCGGCGCGGGAAGTCGCGCAGAAGATCGTGTTGCAGTGGAAGCTGGCCTGAGGTTGTGAAAACGGCCATTGTTCAGCGCGCGGCAGAACTGGGATTTGATGATTGCCGCGTGACCACGGCGGATCCGCCGGCCAGCGCCGGGCGCTTCCAGCAATGGCTCGCCCAAAACCATCACGGCGGCATGGCCTGGCTGGAGCGCAATGCCGATAAGCGGGTGGACCCGCAAAAAGTGCTGCCCGGCGCCCGGAGCCTCATTCTGCTCGCGACCAGCTACGAAACTCCCGCCCCGCCCGCCGCCCCGCTTCCCGCCGCAGGCGTGATTGCGCGCTATGCGCGCTTTGCGGATTACCACGATGTGCTCGGCGAACGGTTGCGGACCTTCACTGCATGGCTCAACCAACTGGGCGGGCCGGCGACGCGGTCGCTTTGGTATGTGGACACCGGGCCGCTGTTGGAACGGGATCTGGCGCAACGCGCCGGGCTGGGGTTTGTGGGCAAACACACCAACTTGATCAGCCGGCGGCTGGGAAATTGGATCTTTCTGGCGGAAATCCTGACGACGCTGGAATTGCTGCCGGACGCGCCGGAACACAACCACTGCGGTCATTGCACGCGTTGTCTGGCGGCCTGCCCCACCCAGGCCATCACCGCGCCATTCCAACTGGATGCCCGCCGGTGCATCTCGTATCTGACCATCGAATTGAAAGGCGCGATTCCCGTGGAGCTGCGCCCGGCCGTGGGCAACCGGATTTACGGCTGCGACGATTGTCTGGCGGTGTGTCCATGGAATAAATTCGCGCGGGAGGGTCGTTTGCTGCGGCCGCACCTGCGCGCGGATTTGGCGCAGCCGGACTTGCTCGATCTGCTCCGCCTCGACGCGGCGGGCTTCAAGGCCCGCTTCGCCGGCACGCCGCTGGAGCGGACGAAACGGCGCGGCTTGTTGCGCAATGTTTGCGTGGCCCTGGGGAATGTCGGCGACGCCACCGCCCTGCCCGCTTTGGAACGCGCCGCCAGCGACCCGGAGCCGCTCATCGCCGAGCACGCCCGCTGGGCGATGGAACAAATCGCCAAAATTCAACCACGGACGGACCCGGACAAATCCGGATAAAAACCGAAGGGGTATCCACGAATGGCGCGCAGCCGATTCAAAACGCGCCGGGCCGGAGACCGGCTCCATCATCAGTTCAGCGCCTGCGGTTTTGTTCGCAATGCGCCAGGGCGGTGAGAACGGTGTCGAGCAGCAAGTCGAGATGCTTGCCGGCATCTTCGGCCAGGAAACGCAACACAAAATAGCCGTGCTGTTGCAGCAACACATCTTTCCAGCGATCCCGCCGATAAGCCTCGGCGTCGGCCAGGTGTTGGGCGCCATCCAATTCAATCACCACCCGGTTTTCCGCGCACAGGAAATCCACCTCCATTTTGCCGCGGCCAGCAAACGCGATTGGCAGTTCGACATTGAGGCCAAAACGGCCAGCTGTGGCCGGCAAGGTTTGCAGCCGCCGGAATAAGAAGGCTTCGCTGGCGCTGCGGGCGCGGTTACCCTCTTCGGTTTGGTCGCTGGAGGGACGAGCCGCCTGCACAAACAAATTCCCCAAAGGCACGTCCACCCCGTCGCGAATGAGCCGGCGGATGGTGGCGGCATAATCGTGTTTCCATTCCGGGTCCACGGGCAAGGGGACTTCCATCGGCCACCCCGGCAGCGCGCTGCCGGGCAGGAGGACGGTGTAGCCCAGCGCTTCATAGCCGATACACCGTTTGTCAAACATGCGGGACAGCATGGGCACATTCAGGTCGGCATAGTCATAAACGTAAACGGCGCGCTTGCCCCCGTGCAGGCGATGCAGGCGGCCCACATATTGGGCAATGGTTCCCCGCCAGGAAACCGGCAGCGCCAGGAACAAGGCATCCAATCGCGAATCATCAAAGCCCTCGCCAATGTATTTTCCGGTGGCCAGAATCACCCGGGGCTCCGTTTCGGGAATTTCCGCAAGCTGCGCGCGGGCGGCTTCGATTACTTTCCGGCTCTGGCCGCCTTGCAGGATGACCAAATGGGCAACGTGCGGCGACAATTGCCGGGCTAACACTTCCAGATGCCCGGTTCGTTCCGTGAGCACCAATGGCGAGCGGCCTTCCTGGAGCGCACCCAACACATCCGCGCAGATCATCCGGTTGCGCGCGTCATCGGTGGGCAAGGCCTCGTATAACTGCTGGAATTCCGCGCGGGCATCGGGAGCCAGGGGTTCCAGCAGGCGAAAGGACGTGGGACGCACGATAACCTGATGGGTAAACGGGCGGATCTCGGCCAGGCTCCTGGCATCGACCCGATGCCGGACCGGCCCGCACTGCATGAAAATGATGGGGTGGTGCCCGTCCTGGCGCGCCACCGTGGCCGACAAGCCAGTGACGTATCTGGCTTTGGCCCGCCGGGCGACCATTTCAAAACTGTGCGCGGAAAGGTGATGGCACTCGTCCACCATCAGCTGGCCATAGTTGGCCACGCAATCATTCACCACCCCCTTGCGAACCAGGCTTTGCATCAGGGCCACATCCAGAGTTCCGGTGAGTTTCTTGCGTCCACCGCCGAGGCGTCCGATGTTTTTGGCCGGCAGGCCCAGAAACGTGGACAAGCGTTCCACCCATTGTTCCATAAGTTGCTGGCGATGCACCAAAACCAAGGTGTTGACCTGGCGCTGGGCAATAAGCCAGGCGGCCACAACCGTCTTGCCAAAGGCGGTGGTCGCAGCCAACACGCCGGTATCCTGGGCCAGCAATGCCGTTGCCGCCGCTTGTTGCTCTGGCCGCAACTCGCCGCAAAAAGAGACCTCCAGCGGCGTGCCACCGAAACGCTCATCGCGGAGCACAGGGTTTATCTTGAGGGACTGCAACAAATCCAAGACTTCATCCAGACACCCGCGCGGCAGGGCGAGATATTTGGGATGATCCTCCGCACAGCCAATGATCCGGGGCTTGTCATACGTGGGCAGGCGCATGGCTTGCGCGCGGTAAAACTCGGGATTCTGGAACGCGGCCAGGCAGATCAGCCGGTTGCGGAGGCCGGGAACGAGATGTGCTTTGCTGAGATAAATCTGGTCGCCTAGAACCACTTCCAGGGTTTCGGGCAAAGGCCCGACAATCGCTGGTGGCTTGCGACGGCGCGACGGCGGCGCCATCCACGGCGAGCCATCTGCTTCATCCGCTTCCGCCACCCGCACACCGATGACCCGGCCCTTGGATTCCGCGTCATTCACCAGGTTTTCAACCTGCTCGCGGCTGCTCCGCTGGACCGAGGCGAGGAATGCCCATTGGTCGCCATGGGGAACAAAATTGGGGTCGAGAAAGACCGAATTGCCGTGGGCGCGAGCCTGCTTTTGCAGGGGCAACGCGATCAAGTTGCCAAAGCCGCCTTTGGGCAGAGTATCCTGATTGGGAAACAGCCGGTCATAGGAACGCAGGCCAATCTCGGGGCAATGCTCCAGCGTCTCGGTGAGCAAATGGGAACCCATTTTCCGCGCCAAACCGGACGGGATGGCTTCCGTGAAGAAAAACCAGATATGACCACAGTTGCCGGATCGGGAGCGTTCCAGCACCGCGGGCACATTGAGCCGCTGACAGGTTTCCAGAAACGCCCCGGCATCGCGCTGCCAATCGTCACGGTCAAAGTCCACCGCCAAAAAGAAACAGGTCTCGTCCAGCAACATGGCGTATACTCCCATGACAAAAGGGTAGCCCCGGGCATCTTGTCCGGACAGATGCCAGCCGGCGACTTCGTCGGTGACGGGGAAGAAGGCACGATGAGGACAATCCGTGCATTTGATTCTCGGCTTTTCGCAGATGCCCCGCACCCATTCGTTGGCGCACGCCGGGCTGTAACCCGCCTTCCCGGTTTTCCGATTCTCAAACCGGCGGGGATAAACGTCTTCCCGTCCCCGGAAAAGCGAGCGGAACAGCTTGATTTTGGCTGCTGGCGGGGAGGCGTTGGTGACCGAAATGCCTGACATTAAAGCCGGGCTTTCGGGACCGACATCGCTTATGCCATTCACCGGCTTCAAGTTCAATTTGGTGCCTGTTTTGTTTCCGGGGACGCTATGCGCTGTCGGATTTCGGTGAGCAACTTCCGGCCCCGGGCGGCGTCGCCACGTTGTTGCCGAGCCAAAAAACGCCCTTTGGCCTGCCGTCCGGCAACCAAAGATGACATTACTGGTAATGCCGGTCAAGTCGATGGGGGCAAAGTGGCCCGGCGCAGCGCTAGAACCAGATGGGTGACTGAACGGATCGCCTCAGCAGCGGGTCCGGAATCAGACGATGAAATTCAGGCACGAATTGGCTTTGGCTGCGGACGCTCCAACGCGCCCGGAAAACCCGAAGAAAAAAATCGGGGGTGGACAGCTTTTTCTCGTTGACCAACGCCTTAATGGGTGCCCCCTTTCAAAGCCAACCCCAGTGTGTCAATAGTTAGGTCTGACCCCTTTTTCGCCGGTATCTTGGGCCAGCAATGCCGTTGCCGCCGCTTGTTGCTCTGGCCGCAACTCGCCGCAAAAAGAGACCTCCATCGGCGTGCCACCAAAACGCTCATCGCGGAGCACGGGGCGTATCTTGAGAGACTGCAACAAATCCAAGACTTCATCCAGACACCCGCGCGGCAGGGCGAGATATTTGGGATGATCCTCCGCACAGCCAATGATCCGGGGCTTGTCATAC
>Ga0302275_10004814_pt1 | contig 13175 bp, 11 predicted proteins | sample III_Bog_N2_2_FD_200229 | JGI IMG/M metagenome (GOLD analysis project Ga0302275, IMG submission 200229) | Peat permafrost microbial communities from Stordalen Mire near Abisko, Sweden - III_Bog_N2_2 | ecosystem: Environmental > Terrestrial > Soil > Wetlands > Peat | place: Sweden: Abisko...
AATGCTGAATCGTGTAGTAGCTGATGTTGCTTGCGGTGATTGTGCCGAGCTTTCCCTGGCCTTCGACCCGGTCAATCATCCGGGCTGCCATGCACGTGGCATCCTGTATCAGTTCAGCGTGATCTTCTGAGCCGACGCAGTTGACGGTGCGTGGAATGGCGGAACGGAGACGGGGCACGACCTGATCTTGGAGTACAAATCCTGCTTGAGGGGACATAACGAATCCTTTCGGTGGAGGGTTAAACGAAAAATCCCCCGGGCGGAATTGCACGGTGGACTGATAGCGAACGGAGGTCTCTACCAAGGATTTATCACACAAGGGGACGGGCTATTGCAGCGCTCATTCAACGAAAGGATCAAAAAGCACTCGAGTTTCATGAGACAAAAATGAGACGACCATTCTTGCATGATCACCTAGTAAAATAAGCGTTTTGTCAGTTATGTCTGCTTTTTTGAGCCTGCGCCATGAGACGGTTGCGCAAGAGTGTTATGGCAAACATATCTAACACTAACAGCAACTCGAGGCCTGTGTCTGCAAAGGCACAGGAATTACTGAATGACCAATCCAACGGACGGCCCGTCTGGGTTCGTTCTCCAAAGCAAGGCGTGGAGTTCTACTGCGGCTTCAGCCGTGCAAAATTGTACGAGGGCGCGAGTAAGGGACACTTTCGCAGCGTCAGCATCCGTGAACCCGGACAAATCAAAGGCACACGACTTTTCCATCTCCAATCCATCTTGGATTTCATCGAAAAGTGCGAAAAAGAAGCGGCGAACGGAGGAGCAACTAACTGATAAAATTCGCCGCGCTCCGTGGCAGGAATTACGCGGCGAAAACCCAAACTATTATGCACAAATTATATTCCAGCCCTCCGGGGCAGTTAACTATTTCGGACGCGAAGGCGCGAATTAACATTCATGATCTTTGGAATCACTTTGGATTCGAAGGCGAGGCCAAAGCGAACTGCTGCTCGCCCTTCCGTGATGACAACCGGCCCAGCTTCAGCGTAAACGCTGACGGGACCTTGTGGTTTGACTTCGGCACTCGTGACGGCGGCGACACGGTCGACTTTTTCCAGCGCGCCACCGGCCTGTCGAAGAAAGATGCCTGCCTAAAATTCATTCAGCTTGCCGGTGGTCGAATAATCCCCTGGGTCCAAGCGGATCGCCGAAAGTTCCAACACCAGCAGGCCGAGCCTAAACCCAAGCCCTCCATACCAAACTTCCGAAAGGGAATTGCGCCGGACATCCAACAACTCGTCAGCCTTCGGCAGATTAGCCGCGAGGGCTTGGAGTTGGCGAGTGAACGCGGCCTGCTCTGGTTTGGCCGGCTGAAAGATTGTCCCGTGTGGGTAGTGGCCGACTCGGCGCGCGTCAACGCACAGGCGAGACGGATGGACGGGCAACTGTGGGAACACATTGGCGCGAAAGCGTGGACGCTGCCGGGCTCGTGGGCATCCTGGCCCATCGGTATCAACGAATCCCAGCCGTTCCAGAAAATTGCCCTCTGTGAGGGTGGTCCTGATCTACTGGCGGCTTGCCACCTCGTTTACCACGAGTTCATGGAAGCGCAGTGTTCGCCCGTGGCGATGTTGGGTGCAACTCAACGGATTCACGCGGACGCCCTGCCGCTATTTGCCGGCAAGCGTGTACGCATCTTCGGCCACGATGATGATGCTGGCCGGGCAGCTGTGGAACGCTGGGCGCGGCAACTGGTATCAGTGGGTGCGGAAGTGGACGCCTTCAGTTTCGCAGGACTACGGCGAGAGGACGGCAAGCCGGTCAAGGACTTGAACGATGCCATTCTGATGGATGCGGAAAGCTACAACCAAACTGGGAGGATTTTGCCAGTATGAGTAAACCAACTCGCATATACACACCTGCCAGCGCGGCACCGGACAGCACGGTAAATTCTGAGATCGGAGTTGAGGAAACGGTTTTGCCTTTTCCGCTTCAGCTTCTTCCGCCGGTGGCACGAGCAATGGCGGAAGCCGTCGCCCGCGCGGTGCGGACACCCGAAACCCTGGCCGGTTGTTGCGTCTTGGGATTCATGTCCGCGTCCATTGGCGCTGGCCTTGAGGTCGCAAGTGGTCCAAATCGGGTGACGCGCGGGAATCTTTACTTGATGCCGATCGCGGAATCCGGCAGCGGAAAGAGCGAAACCTATCGGCATGCGGCAAAACCATTCTACGCCCACGAGCATGATCTGATTGAACGCTGGAAAGAGAATGATCTGCCCCGCCTTCAGGCGGAAAAAGAAATGCTGGAAAGCGAAATCGGCCGTTTGAAAAAAGAGGCGGCCAAAGTTAAATCAGGGCGAGAGCGTGAAGAATTGCGGGATGAATTACAGGCGAGGAAAACGGCGCTGGCAGACGTGGACGCAAAACTGATCAGCCCGGCGCTTTCTTGTGAAAACGTAACCACGGAAAAATTGGCCGTGATGCTTGCCCAAAATCAGGAACAGCTTGCCAGCCTATCCCCGGACGCCGGCGACATCGTGAATAATCTTCTGGGCAGATATTCTAAACTGGATCGCACGGATGAGGGCATTTATTTGAAAGCCTTCAGCGGGGACAACTACCGGGTGGATCGGATCGGGCGTGAACCTGTCCTGCTTCAGCGCCCATGTCTCGCGGCTCTGTGGCTCGTGCAACCTGACAAGCTTGAAACTTTGCTGGAGAAAAGTGAATTGACCGACGGCGGCCTGATCCCGCGCCTGCTGGTTTGCCAAACCGGCGCCATGCCCCAACCAATTGTGGATGGCGTGGAGAGCATTCCGACGGGAGTTGCAGATGCATGGGCCGTGCTGGTGAAAAATCTGGTCACCACCTTCCGCATGGCCACCAAGCCCTTCACGATTGAACCCGTGCCGGAAGCCTGGGAAATGATGAAAGACCACTTCAACCGCATCGTGGAACGACGGCTGAGCGACTTGCGGGACGTGACGAAGTTCGCAGCCCGGTGGAACGAACAGGCATGGCGACTTGCGGTCGTGATTCACGCCGGGCTTTACGGCGTGGACGCAGGCGGGCGGCAGTTGGAAGCGGATACGGCAGCAAACGCGATTGCGCTGGCCGACTGGTTTGCGGAAGAACAACTTCGCATCCTAGCCCATGGACGCCATGCGGCCCAACGCGCCAAGTGTGATGAGGTCTTGGAACTGTTGGCGGACACGCCCAAGGGCATTACGGCGCGAGACGTTCAACGGGCTAGGATTGTGGACACGGCGGTTGAAGCCGACACCTTGCTCGCCCAAATGGAGTCGGACGGGGAGCTGACGCACACGGAATACAAACCCGAAGGTGGCGGACACGTGACTTTGGTTTACCACAAGATGCAAAAGTTTATGTGACAGTTTGGGGGCGTGACACTCGTGACAGTCGTGACAGACGACGAGTGTCACGACCGTCACGAGTGTCACAGGGGTGAAGCCTGAAATTGATGGGCTGGGATCGGTTCAAAAACTGGGAAGGCATCACTGAAATGAATCCTTGTACGGTCGCGGGCAGGAAAGTTTTTAGATTCTCCAGGAGGGGCGAACTTGGCAGCAGTTTGCCACGCTGCTCGCCTCTGTCGTACCCGGCTGAACAACCACTAGCGACACCTTCAGACGGGTGAAAAACTTCATCGCTGGTCGTGTCCAAACATAGCCGAAACATGTGGACATTTTAGCACTGGACTTTAGCACTAGCTAATTTTGAAAAACGTATAAACTCATAAAGTAATTGATTCTATTGAACAGAATCGAAGTTGGAGCGGGTGAAGGGAATCGAACCCTCGTCTCAGCCTTGGGAAGGCCACATTCTACCATTGAACCACACCCGCTTTGATTTTAAGCGCCGAATCCACACGCGCTGAGCATAGTTCTACCAGACCGTCGGCCGCCCGGCAACTGGTTTGCGAATCAAACCGTCGTTTCCAGCTTGCCGATGGCTTCGCGTAAACGGGCGGTCACTTCTTTCAAACGCGCCGCGGAAACAATTTTGCCACCGCCCACTGTGCTCACGTAAAAGCTGTCAATCGCCGCACCGCGTTCGGTTACAATGCGGGCGGCGGCAATGTCCAGATGCAGTTCCACGAACGTCTGGGAAATCGTGTATAGCAAGCCCAGCCGGTCTTCCGTCCCGATCTCGATCAAGGTGCGCTCTTCCGAGGCGTCATTATCAAAGTAGATTTGCGTTTCCAGCCGCTCGCCAAGATAGGCCGAGTAGCTCGAACGCTGCGCGGTCTGCCGGGCGATCAGCGCAGGAAAATCCACCGTCTCACCGGTCAGGACTTTTTCCAGCAGGTCGGAAAATTTTTCGCGCTGGTCCGGCCCGGCCAGCATGCCGATGCGGGCGTCGTTGACAAAAAATGTGTCGAGCGCGATGCCGTCGGCCCGGGTGAAAATCTGCGCGCCGAGAATGTTCAGCCCGGCGGCGCTCAACGAGCCGGCGATTTTCCCGAACAGCCCCGCGCGATCCCAGGTGCAGACTTTCACCAGACTGTAACCCCGGTCGCGCTCATCAATCCACGCGGTGACCGGGGCCAACGCGCGCTGGCCTTCCAGGATCAGCCGGTGCATGAAACGATGGGTCAGCTCCAGGTCGTCCTGGATCTGCGCGGGGGTGTAGATTTCAAAATAACGTTGGGGCAACTGGTTGAAATGCGCGTCCAGTTCCTCGTCAGTGATGCGCCGCGGGGCCAGTTCGCGGACGAGATCGCGCACCGCGGCACGGGCCTGCGCGGAGGCGCGACGGAATTCCGTGCCGCCGGTCAGCAGGGCCAGCGCGCGGGAATGAATCTGCCATAATAATGAATCTTTGAAACCGCTCCAGAGCTTGTCGCTGGTGCCCTGGGAATCCGCGAACGTGAGCAGCGCCAACAGGTTTAACTTTTCCGGCGTGCCGATCTGACGCGCCACGTTGCGGATGACGGTGGGGTCGTCCAGGTCGCGCCGCTGCGAAACGGTGGCCATGAGCAGATGGTTTTCAACCAGGAACTGGACCGTTTCAGCCGAGGCCGGATCGAGCTGCAGACGCTTGGCCGCGCGCATGGCGAGCGTGGCCCCCGCCTCGGCATGGCGGCCCTTTTCATGCGGGATGGCCTTGCCGACATCGTGCAGCAGCAGCGCCAGATAAAGCAAGCCGGGGCGTTCGAGGCTCTGGAAAATGGGTGCGTAATTTTTATAGGGCGGTTCCTGCGCTTCCCAGATTTTATCGAGCTGTTCAAGGCAGACCAGCGTGTGTTCATCCGCCGCATATTGGTGGTAAAATTCGTGCTGCACGAGGCACGTCAGCTTGCCGAATTCGGGAAGGTATTTGCCAAGAAAATTCACCTCATGCATGGCCCGCAGCACCTGCGCCACCTCGCCGCGCCGCTCGAGGATGGTTAAAAAAGTTTCCCGGACGTGCTCGTCGTTCAGGAACTCGCGATTGACGAGCGACAGCTGGTTGCGGATGAGTTGTGCCAGGTCGGGATGCAGCGTCAGGTGCCGTTGCTGGGCGTGGAGAAAGACCCGCATGAGCCGGCGCGGCGAATCGCGGAAAATGCGGTTGTTCGCCGCGCGGATTTCACCGGTCACAAACAGGAAGCCGTCCACCGGCTCCGGCATTTTGCGCGCCGCCGAACCGGGCAGCAGCCGCCGCAGCCGGGCCAGCCGGCTGGTTTGCTGCGGCGAAAGCAGCGCCATCCGTTGCTCGAGCGTGCGCGTGGTGAGATAGACATTACGCATGTGCACGTAAAGGTCGCGCATGAATTTCTCGATGCGCAGGCTGGGCGAACGATCGGTGTAGCCGAGGTTGGTGGCGACGGCCGGTTGCAGGTTTTTCCCGAGGACATCCTGCGGCCGGTTGGTGTTGTAATGCAGCTCCGTCCGGACGCGCAGCAGAAAATCGTAGGCGGCATCCAGCTGCTTGCGTTCGGCATCGCTGACGAATTCCTGCGTCTCCAAGTCCCGCACCGTGCGGGTGCGGTATTTAAAGAAGGCCATCCACAGCAGATTCTGGAAATCGCGCAGGCCCCCGCAGCCGTTCTTCACGTTGGGTTCCTGCATGCAGGCGGAGTTGCCGAACTTGGCCCGGCGCGTCGCCTGGTCTTCGAGCCGCGCGGCGATGTATTTCTCCTCGTAGCCCACGACGCATTTCTGGACGACGACTTTCTGGTATTTCGCAAACAGCGTTTCACTTCCGGCAATCAACCGCGACTCAATCAGCGAGGTCTTGGACTGCATGTCGGAGTTGGCCACCTTGACGCAATCGGCCAGATCGCGCACGGAATAGCCGATTTTCAGGCCGATGTCCCACAGCGGATACAGCACGCCGTCGATCAGCTTGGCCAGGTACGGCAGCGGCTTGGTCAGCGCCACCTGGCCTTCATGGAGAAACATGAAGTCAATGTCGCTGTGCGGATTCAGTTCCGCGCGGCCAAAGCCGCCGATGGCCACCAGCGCAATCAGCGGAAACTCCTTCTGCGCCTGGGCAGACAGGCTGGCTTTCGCCGTCGCCCAGAGATGTTGCAACAGCGCGTCGAGGATGGCGGCCCGCGCCTGGCAAATTTCCCGGCCTTCCGCGCCCGCGCGGTGCAGCAGCTTCAAGCGGTGCGACTCGACCTTGAGAAAATTCTTGTAGCGCGCAAGTTTTTCCGCCGACGTGGCGTTGGGGGAAAAGTTGAGGGACGCCTCGGCGGCGGCCGCGATTTTTTTGAGCAGGTCCTGCACGGGCGCAGAAGTTAATGCTTTGAAACCACCGCCGCCAGCGAAACCTTGTCGCCCGACCGGGGTTGGATAAACTGGCGCGACGAATGCCCGACCAAGCCGATCCCGATGCCGTACTGATGCTGCGAGTAAAACGCGGCGACCGCGCGGCGTTTGCGGAACTGGTCGGGAAATACCGGCAGCCGCTGTTCAACTTCATTTTTCGCACGCTCCGCGACGAGACCGAGACCGAGGATGTGGCCCAAAACACCTTTTTGCAGGTCTACAAATCCCGGGCCCGCTATCGGCGCACCGCCAAATTTTCCACCTGGCTGTTCACCATCGCGCGGAACCTGTGCCTCAACGAAATCCGCCGCCGCTCGCGCCATCCCGCGGAGTCGCTCGAAGAAACCCATACCGAGCATGACGACCAGCCGCAGCGGCAATACGAGGATAAAAAGGTTTTTCTGCCGACGGAAAATGTCCTGCACGGCGAACTCGCCCGGAAAATTGAAGCGGCCCTCGATGAGCTGCCGGAAAACCAGCGCACGGCGATTCTCCTGTGCCGGCAGGACGAGGTCAGCTATGAGGAGATCGCGGAGATTCTCGACTGCTCCCTGTCCGCGACCAAATCGCTAATTCATCGCGGCCGCGAAACGCTCAAGGAAAAGCTCAAGCCCTACCTGCAAACCGGCGAGTGGGACCTCTGAGCCGAACGGAGATCCCGTGCTGATTTCAGACCCGGGTCACCAATCCTTCACTGGCCGGCTCGGATCGCGGGGCTTTTCCTGCGGCTTCATTTGCAGCAGTTGTTCGTCGCCCTTCTGGGCGTCCAACAGGCGCTTCGCGTCCTCCGGCGTCATTTCGCCCGCCTTGACGGACTGTTTTTCGGCATCCGGCTTGTCCGGTTGCTGGTCATTTTTCTTTTGCGCCGCGGCTTGCTTTTGTTCCTCCTGTTTTTGCGCTTCGGTCTTTTTCTGGTCCGCCTGACTCTGCTTTTGTTCGTCCTGCTTTTGCTGGTCCGACTTTTGCGATTGTGACTGGCTCTGCTGGTTTTGCTGGTTTTGTGGTTGTTGATTTTGTTTTTGCTGTTGCTGCTGTTGCTTGAGCAACTGTTCCAGTTTTTTCAACTTTACATCGTCGGGATATGTTTTCAGGCCAAGTTCCACGCGGTCCAGCGCCGCCGGGATATTGTTGGAAATATAGAGTTGCGCGCCGCCGTTGAAAAAATCATCGGCGGGCGCGAACTGGGCGCCGGCGGGCTGCCCGGCCAACAGCAGCAGGCTAAGGCTGAGCAGGAGTCGCGATCTCATCGATGTCCTTTAATTTTTTGGTGAATTCCTCAAACTGTTTCCCGGCGATTTTATATTTCTCCGTCAACTCCTGCATGATGCCGTAGGCCGTGTGAAATTCCGCGCGCTGCACCGCCACGTCGGCGCTGCCCTTCGCCCGCAGCAACGCCGCCTTGATCTGCCGGATATACTCGGCGGCCATTTGTGAGTAATTCAGGTTGAAAGCCGCATCGGCATCATTGGTGTTCAAACTCACGGCGCGTTCATAAATTTTGGCGGCGGCGGTAAAGCCCTGTTCCAACCCGTCCAAATCCTTCGCCTGCTTCGCCATTTGGAACTGCACGTTGCCGAGGTTGTAGTACGCCTGCTGCTGCAATTTCAAATCTGGCGCCAGCGTCACCGACTGGAACAATTGCTGCGCGAGATCGAAATTGGTCGCCCGATAGGCCGCGTCACCGGCGTTGAACACCAACCGCAAATCATTGGTCCGCACCTCCGCCAGCCGGGTGTATTGCTGCAAGGCATTGGTGAAATTGCCGGACTGATAATCGTGCAGCGCCGTCGCCGGCGATGCCAACCCGCTCACGCTCGAACCAAGGAGCGCCAGGAGCACCGCCGCGCGGGCCGGATTCCGGCGCACCCGCTCCGGCAGGAAAAATTCCCCGAGCAGCAGCAAAATCGCCCCCGCCAGCGGCCACTGGAACTGCTCATGATAACGCCGCACGAGCTTTTCCTTCGTTTCCGATTTCGGCAACGGGGCCAGGCCGCGCTCATAAAGCGTGTCCATCGTGTTGGCCCCGCGCAATGGCAGATAAAAGCCGCCGGCCGCGGTGGCGATCTGCTGCAACAACGCTTCGTTCAATTTTGTCTTCACCACCTGGCCTTGTTCGTCGCGGATGTAGTCGGTGCCGCCGTTGCCGTCGGGAATTTGCACCAAGGTTCCTTCCGCCGAGCCGATGCCGATGGTGAAAATCTTCAAGCCATCCTTCGCCGCGTTTTCCGCCGCCTCAAGCGCGCCTTCGTCGTTGTCCTCGCCGTCGGTCAGGATCACGAGCACCTTATGGTTTCCGTTTTCTTTGAAGGTGCCCAGGGCGGTGTTGATTGCCGAGGCGAGCGCCGTGCCGCCCTGCGGAATCGAGTTCACATCCAGCGCCTGCACGCTTTGCTGGAACGCCGTGTCGTCAATCGTCAGCGGACATTCCAAAAAGGCGTCGCCCGCGAACGCCACCAGACCCAACCGGTCGGCCTTGGCGGTCTGCATTAGTTCGAGCGCGGCGAGTTTCGCCCGGGCCAGCCGGCTGGGCGCGATGTCCGTCGCGAGCATGGACTTCGACGTGTCCACGGCCACCACGATGTCTAGACCGTTTTGCCGGACTTCCTCGAGATCAAAACCGCGCTGAGGCCTTGCGATGGCGACCAGCAGCAACGCCACCGCCAGCAGGACCAGCGTGTAACGCCATTTTCGCCGGGCCGGCGAAAGGCCGACCGTCAGTGACGCCAGCAAACGCGCCTCGACGAACTGCGTGAGCAGCTTCCGCTTGACGCGTTCGCCCCACCAGAAAAACGCCGCCAGCAGCGGTGGGATCACCAGCAGCAACCACAACACATTGGCATGCTCAAAACGCATAAATCAGAAACCGTTGAATGGTTGAGCCGTGGCAGCGGATCAGGCGCGTCCCGAGGGAACGAATCACCTGGCAACTATTTGAAGCGTGGCTATTCATGGCAGCCTCCGGTAGGCCGTCTGGCCGAGCACCACCTCGATCAGCAGCAGCGCCAGCCCGGCCGCCACGAACCACTGAAATAGCTCGTTGAACTGGGTGTATTTCTTCACGCTCGCCTCGGTTTTTTCCAGCTTGTCAATTTCATCGTAAATTTTCTGGAACTTCTCGGCATTGTCGGCGCGATAGTATTTGCCACCGGTTTTGTCGGCGATTTTTTGCAAGGTGTCCTCATCCACGTCCACCGGCACATCGCGGTAGCCGACCTTCTGGCCATTCATGAACACCGGCATCGGGGCCGTGCCCTGTTCGCCGATGCCAACCGTGTAAACCTTCACGCCGAGCGCGGCCGCCGCTTCCGCCGCGAGCAACGGCTCCACCTTGCCGGAATTGTTCTGGCCGTCCGTGGCGAGAATGATGATTTTGCTCTTGGCTTTCAGATCGCGCAGCCGGTTCACCGCCGTCGTCAGCGCGTCGCCGATGGCGGTCGCGTCGGAATTGATCGTGCCGATCTCCAGCCGCGCGAGGTTTTCCTGCAGGTAATCGTGGTCCAGCGTCAGCGGCGTGGCGATGAACGCCTGGGCCGCGAACACGACCAGGCCGATGCGGTCGTTGGTCCGTTTATCGATGAAATCCTTGAGTACCGATTTGGCCATGTTCACGCGGTTCACGCGCTCGCCGTGCACCTCGAAGTCTTCTGAAATCATGCTGCCCGACAAATCCAGCGCGCAGACAATGTCGATGCCGCTGGCCTTCACTTCCGTCGTGTTTTTCAGCAGCCGCGGCTGGGCCAGCGCCACGATGAACAGCGCCAGGGTCAGCCAGCGCAGCGATCCCAAAAGTCCGCCAAAGCGCGAGCGATGGATGTTCTGCATCCCGCGGACGAGCTGCACCGACGAATACACAAACGCCGGCGGTGCGCCCCGGCGGCCTTTCAGCCATGCCAGCAGCGGCAGCAGCAGCAAGAGCGACAGCCAATAGGGATGGGCGAAGGTCATGGGGAATTTCCCGGGTTCACTGGTGAATTTTCGACCGGCGCGGGCGGCTCAAGCTGCGGTTCGGTTTCTTCCACCAGTCGCACGGCGGAGGCATGCAGTTCCCGCAGCTCGTTTTCACCCGGCTCGTATTTGGCGAATTTCACGAGGTCGCAGCCGGCCAGAAAATCCCCGAGGCTCGCCTTTTGCTCCGGCAGCAATAATTTCGTACCGCCCAGCTCGCGCAGAAATTCCTCCGTGGTCCGCTCCGGCGCGTGGAAATCAAACCGTTCCTCCAGATACATCCGCGCTGTATCGGAAACCGCGATGACAAACGGCTTTGGCTGCGTGATGAGCGCGAGCGCCTGCGCCAGTTTTTGTTTGGCGCGGACATGGGCCGGAATCGGCGGTGGCAGCACGATATTGCGATGGCGGTTGCGCATCCGACGCCAGATCAGAAACGCGGCAAACAGCAGCGCCACCACCAGTAACGCTGGCCATAGCCAGGCCGGGCCGTCCGATATTTCAATCGGCGGCTTGATGTCGCGAATATCGGGTACGGCCGCGGCGGAGGGAGACAGGGTGTTGGTGCTCATCCGCGCAGCCTCCGTTTCTCGCGCGTCTCAAAAAAACGGCCCAGCGCCACGCCGTAGGCCTGGTCCGTGCGCAACTGGATTGAGTCTATGCCCGCCCGGCGGAACAAACGCGCCAGCTGCTCCTGTGACTTCGCCTGCCGGTCCGCAAACGCCTTGCGTTTGCGCGCGTCGCCGGTGTTGACCTCGACAATTTCACCCGTCTCCGCGTCCTGAAAAATCAGCCGGCCCAATTCGGGCAGTTCCAATTCGCGCGGGTCGGTCACCTGCACCGCCACCAGGTCGTGCTTGCGGTTCGCCTGCCGCAGCAAGTTGAACGACGTCTGCGCCAGCGATTCCAGCAGCAGCATATTGGAACGCGCCCGCATTTCGCCCGGCTTGCGCGGCGCGGCCGCCGAACCGAGAAAATCTGAAATCACCACCGTGATCGCCTTGTGCGACTGCACGCGCAGCAAAAATTCCAGCGCCGCATTCAAATCCGTCCCGCGCCGCTTCGGCTCGAAAAACAAGACCTCGCGGATGACGCGCAAAACGTGGCTGCGGCCCTTGCGCGGGGGAATGAATTTTTCCACTTCATCGCTGAAAAGAATCAGGCCGACCTTGTCATTGTTCCGGATCGCCGAAAACGCGAGCACGGAGGCCAGTTCGGCGGCAAGTTCGCGCTTGGACTGGTCACGCGAGCCGAACAGGCCCGAGCCGCTCACGTCCACCACGAGCATGAGCGTGAGTTCGCGTTCCTCGACGAACTTCTTGATGAACGGATGATTCATCCGTGCCGTGACGTTCCAGTCAATCGCGCGCACGTCGTCGCCGGGCTGGTATTCGCGCACCTCGTCAAAGTTCATGCCCTGGCCCTTGAAGACGGAATGGTATTGGCCCGCGAGCGTTTCGGTCACGATGCGGTTCGTGCGCAGCTCGATCTGCCGGATTTTTTTGAGAATCTCGCGGGGAATCATGGGGAAATGATGAAGGCAGAAGGCAGAATGCAGAATTCCGCTTCCACGCTAATTAAAAATCGGCTCGCAAAATTGTTTCTTCATGCTTCCTTCTTAATTCTTCATTCGCTCACGGCACCGGCAGTTCATCAAAGATTTTCTGGATGACCGTTTCGCTGGTTTTTTCCTCGGCCTCGGCTTCGTAGGTGATGGCCACGCGGTGGCGCAGCACGTCCATGCCGATGCTCTTCACGTCCTGCGGCGTCACGTAGCCGCGGCCTTTCAGGAACGCATAAGCCTTGGACGCGAGCGTCAGCGCGATGGTCGCGCGCGGCGACGCGCCGAGCTGGATGAAATCCTTCACCGCAATGTGGTAATGGTCCGGATCGCGCGTGGCGCAGACGAGGTCCACGATGTAATCCTTCACCTTGTCGTCCACGTAAATGTCGTTGATGATTTCGCGCGCCTTCAGAATTTGCTGCGGCGTGACCACCGCGCTGCAAGTCGGCTGGCCGGAAGTTTTCGCCATCGTCTCCAGAATCTGCCGTTCCTCCGTGCGCGTCGGATAGCCGATTTTCAGTTTCAACATGAAACGGTCCACCTGCGCTTCGGGCAACGGATAGGTGCCTTCCTGCTCGATCGGATTTTGCGTGGCGAGCACGAGGAACGGTTCTTCCAGCTTGTAGGTCTGGTCGCCGATGGTGACCTGCTTTTCCTGCATGGCTTCGAGCAGCGCGCTTTGCACCTTCGCGGGCGCGCGGTTGATTTCATCGGCGAGCACCAGATTGGCGAACACCGGCCCTTTGCGCGTGGAGAAGCCGCCGGACTGCGGATTGTAAATCTGCGTGCCGATGACATCCGCAGGCAGCATGTCCGGCGTGAATTGCAGGCGCGAAAATTTCACGCTGATGCACGCGGCCATGGATTTCACGGCGAGCGTTTTGGCCAGGCCCGGCACGCCTTCGAGGAGGACGTGGCCGTTGGCCAGCA
>Ga0302275_10004822_pt1 | contig 13168 bp, 10 predicted proteins | sample III_Bog_N2_2_FD_200229 | JGI IMG/M metagenome (GOLD analysis project Ga0302275, IMG submission 200229) | Peat permafrost microbial communities from Stordalen Mire near Abisko, Sweden - III_Bog_N2_2 | ecosystem: Environmental > Terrestrial > Soil > Wetlands > Peat | place: Sweden: Abisko...
CGAGTACTTCCGCGTCGAACACCTTGTCGCCGGAGACCGTGCCAGCCAATCGCTTCCCAGCCCCGGCCAACCCGCCGTCGGCCTCGCCTACCTGTTTGCCGCCGCAGGAACCGGCAGACTGATCGGCGAAGGCTTCGAGCCGGTCCATCTCCCCGCGCGCGGCATCGTCGCCACCCCAGCCAGCTCGCCGGCATTCACCGTCGAAGACCTCGGCGGTCTCGAACTCATCCGCATCGCCCCCAACTGGCCCGCCGCAAATTAATCCTGCTTCACTTGTACCGCCCCCGAATACTGCGCCCCTCCTACGACGCCACTTCCCCGCCGGCAATAAACACCCTCGGCCGCAGCGGCGCAGCCGCAAAGTACGCCAGCTCGCGATAATCCCCAACCTCATGAATCAGCAAATCCGCCTGCTTGCCCGTCTCCAGCGACCCAATCTCCGCCCCCAGCCCCAGGCTATACGCCGCGTTGATGGTAGCCGCCGTCAGCGCCTCAGCCGGCGTCAGCCCCATCTGCAGGCAACCCAGAGACATCATGAACGGCATTGACGCAGCCGGCGACGACCCCGGATTGAAATCCGTCGCCAGCACAATCCCCAATCCCGCCGCAACCATCGCCCGCGCCGGTGGATACTCCGTGCGGTGCAGACAGAAAACAGACCCCGGCAGAAGAACAGGCTGCACCCCAGCCTTCTGCAACAGCCCCAGCGTCTCCTCGGTTACAGTCTCCAGATGATCCGCAGTGACCGCCCCCAACTCCGCAGCCAGCCCCGCACCCGTCCCCGGCCGAAACTGCTCCGCATGAATCCGCAGCCCCAACCCATGAGCCCGAGCAGCCGTCAGAACAACACGGCACTCCTCCACCGTGAAGGCATGATCGTCGCAGAATGCATCGCAATACCGTGCCAGCCCCGCCGCAACCACCTCCGGAATCAACTCTTCCGCAACAAACTCCAGATACTGCTCCCGCCGCCCCACAAACTCCGACGGAAGCGTATGCGCAGCCAGTAGCGTAGGAACAATCCGCGCCGGCCCTTCTTCCCCAAGCCGCCGCAGCACCCGAAGCATCTTCATCTCCGTCGCTCGGTTGAGCCCATAGCCCGACTTGGCCTCGATCGCAGTAGTCCCCGACCGCAGCATCCAATCGCGGTGGCGTCGCGCAGCAGTGAGCAAATCATCCTCGCTTGCCGCGCGGGTCTGCGCAACAGTGCTCAGAATCCCACCACCCGCAGCAGCTATCTCCTGGTAAGTCGCTCCAGCAATCCGCTTCTCATATTCAGCCGCTCGGTTCCCCGCAAAAACCAGATGCGTATGCGCATCCACAAACCCCGGCGTCACGCACCGCCCTTCCGCATCAATCACCATTGCGTCGAGCGGGATTCTGTCCTTCAACTCGGAGTACAGCCCAGCCGCGAGGATGCACCCATCTTCAATAATCAGCGCGCCGTCCGTAACAATCCCCAACTCGCGCAACTCCGCGCCAACGCGCGGCCGCGCCGGTCCCGCAAGAGTCACAAGCTGCCCGATATTGACGATGGCTCGTACGTTTCCCACGCTTGCCCCCCGTTCGCTGAAAGTTCATATCACCGCAAAACTGTCATCCTGAGCAACCTGACTTGCGTCACAAGTTACATCTGCAATGAACGTAGTCTTGGCTCGGTGAAAAATGCTGGGTGCCCCATCCATTCGCAGTTTCTTCGCGAATGGGTGGGAAAGATTGAATCTCCACCGCCGTGTTCATAGGGAGCATCATGACTTGCGTCGCAAGTTACATCTAGACTGAACAACACCTCAGAGAGTAGCGCCGGTCTCCAGACCGGCTGTCCTGCGGGTCTCCAGACCCGCGCCTCACATCCTTTGTTCATAGGGAGCGGAGTCTGGCGCGTTCTTTGCGCCAGGCGGAGTCGAAGGATCTGCGGTTGCTTTTGTCTTTGCCTTTCCGTTATGACCAATTGGCCGGATCGGAAACTTGACAATGAACCCTCGGATTTACTCAATCGCGGCGGTTTGCAAATGGCTTTGGGCCACGAACCCGTTCTTTGAAATACTCAAGCATCTTTTTTTCATCCACTCTTGGATCTTGCGTCGCTGCCCAATACACCAGTCTTTCGCAATTCAAAAGGTGAACGGCTTGACCGCCGCGATGTGGCGACTCATCGCCATACTTGTGAACGTGCATCTGATGAACACGATGGGATAACGTTTGTTTTGTGGTTTGGCCGATGTAAAGGATAACTTGATTTTTGAGCCAATGAACCAATTCGACGTTTCGCGTATTCTCTTTCGAGCCTTCGCCTGTTTCCGCCCATGGAGGACTGGTGAGTTCCTTTGCAAGAGCGACCACATAAACACCAGCACAGAACTCCGAAACCTCTTCGTATTCTTTCTCGCCGATCCATCGTTTCGGCCCATGTGGCTTAAGACCAACATGCCCAAATAATTCTTCGACAGTAACTTCAGAACCTGTTCTCTCAGTGAGCGACATATCTTATTTCCCCGCCATCGGCATAGGAATCCCCTTCTCCCGCGCCGTCTCCCGCGCCACCTCATACCCCGCATCCGCATGTCGCACCACACCCAGCCCCGGATCGTTATTCAGCACCCTTCGAATCTTCCCTGCCGCCATCTCCGTCCCATCCGCCACCGTCACCTGCCCCGCGTGCAGCGAGTACCCCATCCCCACACCGCCGCCATGATGGAAGCTCACCCAGGTCGCGCCGCTCGCCGTATTCAGCAGCGCGTTCAAAATCGGCCAATCCGCAACCGCATCCGACCCATCCAGCATCTTCTCCGTCTCGCGGTAAGGACTGGCCACCGAGCCCGTATCCAGATGGTCCCGTCCAATGGCAACCGGAGCCGAAATCTCGCCCTTGCGCACCAGGTGATTGATCGCCTCACCCATCTCCGCACGCTCCCCGTAGCCCAACCAGCAGATGCGCGCCGGCAATCCCTGGAAAGCGAACCGGCCGCGCGCCAGCCTCATCCACCGGTTCAGAATCTCGTTCTCCGGAAACAGTTCCAGCGCCAGCTCATCCGTCCGGTCAATGTCTTTGGGGTCTCCCGACAGCGCAACCCAGCGGAACGGCCCCTGCCCGGTGCAGAACAACGGCCGAATATACTCCGGCACAAACCCGGGAATCAGAAACGCGTCCGCGCAACCAGCATCGAACGCAAACCGCCGAATGTTGTTCCCGTAGTCGAACGCAACCGCCCCGGCCTGCTGCAGCGCCAGCATCGCGTTCACGTGAACCACCATGGTCTCCGTCGACCGCCGCACATACTCTTCCGGATCACTCGCGCGCAACTCCGCAGCCTGCTCCAGCGTCAGCCCCTGCGGCACATACCCATTCAGCGGATCGTGCGCGCTGGTCTGGTCCGTCACCACATCCACCACCACACCCCGCCGCACCAGCTCCGGCAGCACATCGGCGCAATTGCCCACCAGCCCCACAGACAACGCGCGCCCTTCCTTCCGCGCCGCCTCGCAAAGCCTCAGCGCCTCATCCAGATCTTCGCTCAGCACGTCGCAATAGCGCGTCTCCACCCGCCGGGCGATCCTGGTTCTATCCACGTCAATGGCCAACACCACCCCGTCGTTCAGAGTCACTGACAAAGGCTGCGCCCCGCCCATTCCGCCTACGCCCCCGGTCACCACCAGCTTGCCCTTCAAGCTGCCGCCAAAGTGCCGGTCCGCCAGCGCCGCAAAAGTCTGAAATGTCCCCTGCAAAATCCCCTGTGTCCCGATATAAATCCAGCTCCCCGCCGTCATCTGCCCGTACATCATCAGGCCCTTGCGATCCAGCTCATTGAAATGCTCCCAGTTCGCCCACTTGCCCACCAGGTTCGAGTTGGCAATAATCACCCGCGGCGCCATCTCATGCGTCGGGAACACCGCCACCGGCTTCCCGCTCTGCACCAGCAGCGTCTCCTCGCTTCCCAGGTTTTCCAGCTCCCGCACTATCGCGTGGAAGCACTCCCAGTTCCGCGCCGCCTTGCCAATTCCGCCATACACCACCAGGTCCTGCGGCCGCTCCGCCACTTCCGGGTCGAGATTGTTCATCAGGCAGCGCAGCGCCGCCTCCTGCTGCCAGCCCTTGCAGCGCAGTTGGTTCCCGCGCGGTGCGCGAATCATCGGATTTGCGGTAGTTGTCGCCATGTCTGCCTTCCCCAGCCTCAGCACGCGGAGCTTTCCACCAAGGCCGCCTGACAGGATTCTACCTTCAAGCCGCCGAGCCGGTTCCATGCCGTGGGTCAACTTGAAGGGTACGGGCTTCAGCGTGAAGGGTACGGGCTTCAGCGTGAAAGGTACGGGCTTCAGCGTGAAAGGTACGGGCTTCAGCGTGAAGGGTACGGGCTTCACAGGCTGCGGAAAAACTACCAAATGGCCGAAGTTTTGAAAGGGCACGGCTTCAATAGCCTGCCCTGAGCGAAGTCGAAGGGTGCCGCAAGTGGCTGAAAATAAACGCTGGGCTTTAGCCCCCGAGGGAATGCCGATCTCAGACTAACCCACACCCACTTTCACACGCTGAAACACAAAACTCGTGTCCAGCGCTATACTGCCCAAATCATGCACCGCGCCACATTAAACCTGATCGCCCCCTCCTTCATCGTCCGCGACATTCCCAGCACGATCGCCTTCTACTGCGACCAGCTCGGCTTTACCCTCACCCACGCCGCGCCGGACCCCGACCCATTTTTCGCAATCGTCCAGCGAGACGGCGTCATGATCTTCTTCAAGGCCATCGCCCCAGATGTACTGCCCATCCCCAACTCGCACCGTCATCCCTGGGCCCGTTGGGACGCCTACGTCAACGCCCCCGACCCCGACACCCTCGCCGACGAGTTCACCGCTCGCGGCGTAATCCCAAGCAAGCCCCTCGCCGACACCACCGACGGCCTCCGCGGTTTCGAAATCCAGGACCCCAACGGCTACATCCTCTTCTTCGGACGGCCGCGCTAACCAATCATGCTCGCCAATGAAATAGCGCCGCTCCATGCAATGGGTTTGCCCCACACCCCCACCCGTCGCTATCCTTTCTGCTATGCCCAGCACACTCGTCGAATGCGTTCCTAACTTTTCCGAAGGCCGCGACGCCGCGAAAGTCGATGCCATTGTCGAAGCCATGAAGATCCCCGGCGTCTACTTGCTCGACCGCGAGATGGACGCCGACCACAACCGCTGCGTCATCACCCTGGTCGGCGAGCGCGAGGCCATTGAAGAAGCCGCCATTCGCGGCGTCGGCAAGGCTGCCGAGCTCATCGACCTCAACACCCACCAGGGCGCGCATCCCCGCATGGGCGCGGCAGACGTTATCCCCTTCATCCCCATCGACGGCGTCACACTGGCCGACTGCGTCGCCATGTCCAGGCGCGTCGGCGCTGAAATCTGGAGTCGCTACGGCGTTCCCGTCTACCTCTACGAAGCCGCCGCCACCCGCCCCGAGCGCCAGAATCTCGAGTACATCCGCAAGGGCCAGTTCGAAGGCATTCGCGCCGAAATCGCCACCAATCCCGCGCGCCTGCCCGACTTCGGCCAGGCAGCCCTCCATCCCACCGCCGGAGCCACGGTCGTCGGCGCGCGCAAGGCCCTCGTAGCCTACAACATTTTCCTCAACACGCCCGACGTCGATATCGCCAAAAAGATCGCCAAGGCCGTCCGCTTCTCCTCCGGCGGCCTGCGCTTCGTCAAAGGCGCGGGCTTCCTGGTGCGTGGCCTGGCCCAGGTCTCCATGAACCTCACCGACTTCGAGCAGACCCCCATCCATCGCGTCTTCGAGTTCGTAAAGCGCGAAGCCGCGCGCTACGGCGTCACGCCCGTCTCCAGCGAAATCGTCGGCCTCATTCCCAAACTCGCCCTCGAGCAGGCCGCCGAGTGGTTCCTCCAGATCGAAGGCTTTGACTCCTCGCTGATTCTCGAAAATCGCCTCGCTGCCGTCATGGGCGGCAAAACCGCAGTCGGCGGCCTTCGCGCGGGAGTTGAGCCTTTCATCGAGCAACTCGCCGCGCCCACTGCCACCCCCGGCGGCGGCAGCGCAGCGGCAGCCAGCGGAGCCATGGCCGCCGGCCTCGCCGGAATGGTCGCCGCCATGTCGCGCGGCAAAAAAGCCTACGCCCAGCACGAGGCCGTGCTCTCCGAAGCCATCGCCAAACTAGCCGCCCTGCGCGAAGATCTGAAAGCCGCCATCGACGCCGACGCCGCTTCCTACAACGCCGTCATGAAGGCCTACAAAGCAGCCCGCGATGCCGGCGACGACGGCATCGCGCTTGGCAGGAATTCGGTAAATGCCGCTCTGCGCCAAGCCGCCGGCGTGCCTCTCTTGGTCGCCGAGCGCTCAGCCCAGGTAGCCCGCATCGCCGAGAGCCTGCGGCCGATCTCCAGCCCCATGATGGCCTCCGACTTGACCACCGCCGTAGCCCTCGCCGCGGCAGCCATTACCGGCGCGCTCGCCAACGTAGACATCAATCTCAGTTCAATAGAAGCGCCAACCGCCGAAGACGAAGCATTCGTGACAGAAACCCGCGCTCGAGCCGCAAAGCTCCGCTAGAGCATTTTCGGATTTACTGTAAACCCTGGTGCCCCATCCATTCCGCGTCTTTTCAGCGGAATGGGTGGGATACCAACAAGGTTCGGGTTTACACAATCTTGGAAAATGCGCTCGCCCGGGAACCACCTCCCAACGCAATTGTCCCTTCCAAATCCCAGTTAATTCAGCGGCCCCGCCTGCGGCGCGGCATGGGGCGTGCAGTTCGGGTGAGGATTCTTGAACATCAGCTCAATCGCCAGCCAATCCGACAGCCGCTTGTTGTTCAATTCGGCTTCTGAAGGTTGCGGCGCCAGGTGCGATTTGGCAATCGCCAGCGATAGCTTGACCTTCCCCTTCACGCAATAAGCCTGCAAAAAGTCAGACATGTTCTTGTCCGCGGCAGCCATATAGTCGTCAGGCAGCGCGCCATCGGTGCCGGAAACATCCACCGGGGCCATCACCATCTGGCTACCCGCCGGCACACCCTTGGTTGCGTCCGAAGCGTCAATCCTCACCACCAGCGTGGCCCTCGTCTCCACCGCGTCCGGGTTCGCCGTGTACTTGATGGCCGGAATGCTGATCCCCGACGGGTTCGGCTTCAATGCCTTGGTGTCAAACGATGTGTGGTAAGCAGCGCCTTGCCACTTCGGTTTGGTGGGCGCCTTGGCAGCGTTGTCCGCCTCGTGTCCGCAGCCAGCCAAAAGCAGCAATCCCGCCATCGCCAATAAAATTCTCTTTCTCACGTCTTCCTCCTCGTGCCTCAAAAAACGACGAGCAAGAATACCACTCCTTTATCGCCTTGTAATGTGATGGCGATTCGCCGTCAATCGCCCGCTACCGAACCCGTCATCCTGACCGGAGCGTTCTTCAGCGGAGTCGAAGGACCTGCTTCTGCTTTTCGGCTCATCTCAACCCGCTACTGAACCTGTCATCCTGAGCGAACGGGGCCCCAAACGCTTCTCAGTCCCGGGGTCCCCGGCGACAGGTCTTCGTCGCTGGGGTGGAGGTTGGGGGTGGTGAGTCGAAGGACCTGCTTCTGCTCTTTGTCCGCCCCACCTCGAACCTGTCATCCTGAGCGGAGCGCTTCTCAGCGGAGTCGAAGGACCTGCTGTTGCTCTTTGTCCGCCCCACCTCGAACCTGTCATCCTGAGCGGAGCGCTTCTCAGCGGAGTCGAAGGACCTGCTTCTCGGCCTTACTTTTGCAAATCGACATGTCCATACCATCCTTCGCTCAAATCCTCCCAAGTGGGATTGTCCCTTTCGATTAGAACAATTTTCTTAGCCCGCAGCCATCCCTTCAATTGCTTTTCGCGCGCAATCGCATTGCTCGGATCAAGAAACCGCTCAAACCACACGAGTCTGTCACAGTTGTAGTTAGCAGCAAAACCGTCAACATGGAGCTTTTGCTTATGCTGATAAACGCGCATCCGGAGGTCGCCGGTCATGCCTATGTAGAGGGTACGGCTCCGACTGGCGACGATGTACGCAAAGGAAGTGCGTTCGTCCATGGGAAAAGGTTACTCAGTGCCAGCGATCTACACAAGTTGACATCCGAGAAAGCAGAAGCAGGTCCTTCAACTCCGCTGAAGAACGCTCCGCTCTGGATGACGTGTGTATTGGGAAGGGGAAAATTCAGCCCCTACACCCCACCCTCAAATATCCCCTTCGACAAATACCGCTCCGCCGAGTCGGGAATAATCACCGCCACCCGCTTCCCCGCCCCCAGTTCCTTGGCCAGCGCCACCGCCGCAAACACCGCCGCACCCGAGCTCGATCCGCCCACCAGCCCCTCTTCCGAAGCCAGCCGCTTCACCATCCCGAACGCGTCTTCGTCGGTCACCGCAACAATCCGGTCGCACACCTCGCGATGAAACGTCTCCGGAACAAACGCCACGCCAATCCCCTCAACTTTGTGCTTGCCCGGCGCGCCGCCCTGCAAAATCGACCCCTGCGTCTCCACCGCCATCGTCACCACCGACGGGTTCCGCTCCTTCAAAAACCGCGCAATTCCGCTGAACGTCCCGCCCGACCCAACGCCCGCCACAAACCCGTCCACGCGCTCTTCCATCTGCTCCCAGATCTCCACCGCCGTCGTGTCGTGGTGATACTGCGGATTCGCCTGGTTCTGAAACTGCAACGCCGTAAACGACCCCGGAATCTCATCCCCCGCCGCACGCGCCCGCTTGATCGCCCCGGCCATCCCCTCTGCCTCCGGCGTACGCACCACCTCCGCCCCAAACCCGCGCATCAGAATGCACTTCTCCTCGGCAAACCCCTCCGGCACAAACAGCTTCACCCGGTACCCGCGATTCACCCCGATCAGCGCCAACCCCACGCCCGTATTCCCCGCCGTAGCCTCCACAATCGTCGAGCCTGGTCGATCTTTCGTCCCTCGCCGCAGCAGCCCCCGCGCCTCCGCGTCCAGAATCATCCCGAGCGCCGCGCGGTCCTTGATGCTCCCCCCAGGGTTCAGAAACTCCAGCTTGGCAAACACCGCCCCCGCCGGCTCCGGCGAAAGCCGACCCAGTTGCAGCATGGGCGTCTGCCCCACAAGTTTTGTAATGTCGGTGGCAATCCGAAGAGAGGAGTGAATTACGGTTTCTGCGCTCATGGCAGACCTAGTCTATCGCTTCACAGCGCCCCTGCGCGCGCGTGGCCCGTCTCGAAAGTCCGCTTGATGTCCGCCAAAAACGCTCCGTGCCCCATCCATTCACAGCTTCATCGTGAATGGGTGGGAAGGCAAGACCCTCAACCAGGCGGGCTCTCGGCTACTTCTTGTTCCCCGGCACCACCGGCTTCTTCGCCCCCGGAGCCACCGGGAAGTACCCCGTCCGCGTCCGCACCGTCAGCTTGCCCAGCCCCTTGGCCTCCGCGTTCACCTGCACCCGCCGGAATCCCTGCTCGTCCATCGGCTTGGTTGACCGATACCCGATCGTGTACTGGTTCCGGATATCCCGCGCCACCTCCGCCGAAATCTGGTCAATCTGCTCAATCGACTTGGGGAAAAACGCCATCCCGCCCGTCTCCGTCGACAGCATTTCCAGTGCCCGCCGCGCATGCCGCACCTCGGCCCGGCTCATCTCGTCCCCAAACAGCAGCCCAATCGAGTAAATCACCGGCCCTGACAACGCCTGCACTCGCCTGATCGTCTGCTCCAGGTTCAGCGTCGATGCGTTATCCTCGCCGTCCGTAATCAGAATCAGCACCTGCTTGGGCCGTTTCGCATCCGCTGCCAGCTTGTCCGCCGAAGCCACCACCGCGTCGTAAAGCGCCGTCCCGCCCCGCGACTCAATATGGCTCAGCCCGTCCCTCAGCTTGTTCACGTCCGACGTAAACTCCTGGTCGATGAACGCCTCATCGCTGAAATTCACCACAAACGCCTCGTCCTGCGGATTCGACGCCTGAATCAAATCCAGCGCGCTCTTGTTCACCGATGGCCGCTTCGTCGCCATCGATCCCGAGTTGTCCACCACCAAAGCAATCGAGACCGGAAGATCCGTGTGCTGGAAGCTGATGATCGCCTGCTTCACACCGTCTTCAAAAACCGTAAAATTGTCCGCCTTCAGGTCCGGAACCAGCCGCGTACCCTCCAACACCGTCGCATTCAGCACCACCTCTTCAACATTGGTGTGCAGAATGTATCCGGAACCCTCCTTCTCCACCGTCCCGGCCCCAGTTGCCGGCGCCACAACCTCCGCGTCAGGCGACCGCACCGGATCACGGTCCACCGTCAACGACGGCGCCTGTTGTGGTTGGCCTGTTTGGCTTGCTGGTGCGGGCTTAGGCGTCTGCGCCGGTTGTGCCACGAGCGTCAACGCCGCCCCGGCAAAAAAAATCGCGAGTATCCCGTTATTGCAAAGGCGCATAGTAGCCGGTACGAGCATGAATCGTCAGCGGAGGCAACCCTGCGGGAGGATTCACCTTCACCTTCACTTTACGCCACTTCCCGTCCCGGTTCAGGTCCTTCGGCCGGTAACCAATCACATACTGGTTGCGTAACTCGGTGGAAATCTTCTCCGCAATGTCGCCCATCTCCGCAATATCGTCCACCCGGAACAGCCGCCCACCCGTCTCCTCGCTCAAATCCTCCAGCAACTGCGGCCCCGTCCGCTCTTCCGGAGTCGATGCGTACTGGTCAAAGATCCCAATCGAATAGATCTCCACATCCGACTCCCGCACCTGCGCCCTGACTTCCCCCTCGGTATACCGCGACCGGTTGTCCCCGCCGTCTGAAACCACCAGCAGCGCCTTGCGCTCGTGCCTGGCCTGCTGCATCTTCGCCACGCCGTAATAGATCGCGTCCAGCAGCGCCGTCCTGTGTCCGCTGCGCACCGTCGCCAGCCGCGCCTGAATGTCCTCAACCGAGTTCGTAAAATCCTCAATCAGCTCCGGACGGTCGTTGAACCCGATCACAAAAAACTCGTCCTGCGGATTGGCCGTCTTGATAAACTGCACAATCGCCTCTCTGGCCCGAATCAGCTTCGACGACATCGACCCCGAAAGATCGAAGATAATCCCGATCGAAACCGGCGCATCCTCGCTGGCAAAACTCACAATCTTCTGCTGTCCATTATTCTCAGACACCTGAAAATCTTCCTGCTCCAGCCCCGTCACCAGCCGATTCATCGGGTCGGTCACCGTCACCGGAACCAGAACCATGTCCACATTCATCCGGATATACGACCCGGGATGAATCTTCAGCGCATTCGGTCCGGTCTCAGCGTGCGTTTCCGCCCCCTTGGGCGCTGTCGTCCCCGCATTGGCATCAACCGGCGGCGTAACATGAACCTTGTTCAGCTGGTCGTCCTGCGCCTCAACCCGCCCCGCTCCAAGGCCAATCGCCAGCGCCAGCAGAAGCAGTTTCAGCGCAACTCCGCGACGCCTGCCCGCATCTTCTGAACCGCGCCGGAATAGAAGCATAGTCATGCCGCAACACCTGAGAATGATGGCGAGTTTAGCACGCCCCGCGCCAACCGTGCCCAGCACCCTTTGCCGCCATCAATTTCCACTTCCCACATTCCGCATCCAGGTTGAAAGTCAGTGTGGATATAAGACAAGAAAGAATTGTCATCGTGAGCAGACAATTCCACCTTTCTTGCGTCACAGTAGGGCACTGTCATCCCAACCGAAGTGGAGGGATCTGCGGTTGCTTCCAGGAAGAAGGTTATGGCCCCGCCAAAAAAGCCCTGTGCCCTACCCCCATCGTCCCTATTCCCTGGTCCCTACGTCCCTAAGTCCCTGGACCCCCAGACCCCAAACCCTATACCCTATCCCTTAATGGCACGCCTCTATCCTTTTCGCGCTTGGCGTTACAATCCCTCCGCAGTTCGCCTTGAAGATGTCGTCACCCAGCCCTACGACAAAATCTCCCCCGCCATCCAGCAGGCCTACTACCAGCGCAGCCCCTTCAACCTGGTCCGCATCCTCCTCGGCCTGCCCGAACTCTTCGATGCCGAACGCGGCGAAAGCGTCTACACCCGCGCCGCACGCGAGTTCCATGTCTGGCGTCAGCTTGGCGTCCTCACCCAGGAGAAATCCCCCTCCCTCTACGCCTACTCCCAGCGCTTCCGCCTTCCCGGCTCCGGAATCGTCAAGGAACGCCGCAGCTTCATCGCCCTCGGCAAGCTCTACGACTTCTCCGATCAGGTCGTCTTCCCTCATCAACTGAGGCTTCCCGAACCCATCACCGACCGCCTCGATCTACTCAAAGCCACCCGCGCCCACTTCGATCAAATCCTTATGCTTTACGCCGACCCTGCCGGCAGCGTTGAAAAAATCCTCTACGACGGAAGCGGCCCCGCCGACATTCAAGTCACTGACGATGCCGGCGTCCTTCACAGCCTCTGGCGCATCGGCGACCCGGCCACCATTGGCCTGCTCACCACCGCCATGGCCGACAAAAAACTCATCCTCGCCGACGGCCACCATCGCTATCAAACAGCCCTGGCCTACGCCAAAGAACACGCCCCGGCCCCATCCCATCCCCCAGAGAAATCCGACTCCACTCGATCCCTCTCCCTTCAATCCGGCTCCATGCAAGGCCGCTCCATGCAAGATCGCTCCATGCAATGGCCTGAAGCCGCCGCCATGATGACCTTCGTCAACATGGACTCCGACGGCCTCGTCATCCAGCCCACCCACCGCGTCCTCCAGGGTCTTTCCAACCCCTCGCCCTTCGACCCCGTCGCCTTCGCCCTCGCCGCCCAGCAGTTCTTCACCCTTGAAGCCCTGCCCGACGCTGACGCCCCCAGCTACATTGACCTGCTCGGCCGCCATCAAGGCACTGCCTTCGTCGCCATCACCCGCGCCGGCGCCCTCCTTCTCCGCGCCCGCCCTGAGGCCCAGGCCGCCCTCGCCCACCTGCCCGAGCGCCAGCGCCCCCTCGACCTCACCCAACTCCACGCCCTGCTGCTCGACCAGGTCCTCGCCATCAACGCCGAAAACCTCACTGAAAAACCCAGCGCCCCAACCCACATCCGTTATCTCCGCGACCCCGTCGAAGCCATCGACCAGGTCCACCGCGGCCAGGCCGACATCGCCTTCCTCACCAACCCCGTCCCCATCGAGCAGCTCAAAGAAGTAGCCTTCGCCGGCGAACAAATGCCCCCCAACTCCACCGACTTCTACCCCAAACCCCGAAGCGGC
>Ga0302275_10004835_pt1 | contig 13148 bp, 10 predicted proteins | sample III_Bog_N2_2_FD_200229 | JGI IMG/M metagenome (GOLD analysis project Ga0302275, IMG submission 200229) | Peat permafrost microbial communities from Stordalen Mire near Abisko, Sweden - III_Bog_N2_2 | ecosystem: Environmental > Terrestrial > Soil > Wetlands > Peat | place: Sweden: Abisko...
CGATGAGTCCCCAGAGGCCGCCTGCGCCGTGGACGGCGATGGCTCCGGAGGGGTCGTCAATGGAGACGGCGAGCTCGAGGACTTCAACCAGGAGCGGGGTAAGGACGCCGGCGATGAGGCCGATCATGAGGCTTTGCAGCGGCGTGACGAGGGCGGCTGTGGCGCTCGAGGCGACCAGGCCGGAGAGCCATCCGTTGGCGCAGAGGCTGGCGTCGGGCTTGCCGAAGCGAATGCGGGTGACGGCGAAGGTGGCGGCGACGGCGCCGGAGGCGGAGAGCAGGGTGTTGACGGCGGCGACGGGGAGCGCGGCGAGCGGGGCATGCATCCAGAGGACGGCGCCGGCGACGTTGAAGGCCAGCCAACCGGCCAGGGCGAGCAGGCAGCCGAAGAGGATGTAGACGGCGTTGTGGCCGGGCATGGCGGTGGCGAAGCCGCCCTGGGGGAACTTGCCCTTGCGGGGGCCGGCGATCCAGACGACGGCGAGGGCGCAGAGGGCTCCGAGGACGTGGATGGAGGCGGCGCCGGCGGGGTCAAGGAAGCCGGAGCCGAGGGAGAAGTTGAGGCCGAGTTGCGCGAGCCAGCCGTTGGCCCAGGTCCAGTGCGCGAAGAGGGGGAAGACGAGCGCGGCGAGGACGGCGGCGACGGCGCAGCCGGCGGTGAGGCGGAGGCGGTCCGCGCCCGAGCCCCAGGGGATGAGGGCGGCGAGGGCGACGGCGAGGAACTCAAAGAGCAGGCCGAGCTGGGACGGGGCGGAGGCTTTGCCGAGGCCGGCGAGGAAGAAGGGGCCGGCGCCGAGCCAGTTCCAGGAAGTGCCGGCAATGTGCAGGGTGTGGGAGGGGCTGTCGGCGGTGCCGGCGAAGGTGGCTCCGAGGAGCGCGAAGGCGATGGCGGCGACGGCGACGATGGCCAGGCTGCCGAGGAGCGACTGCGCGGCGGAGCGGGAGCGGCCGAGGCCGGTGTTGAGGAGGGCCACGCCGGCGAGGGCGAGCGGGGCCAGGAGCAGCAGGCCGAGGACGAGGACGAAAGCGGCGTCAGAGAGCGGCAGGGGCAGGAGGGCGGGAAGGGCTGGGGTCATGCGCGGTCGTCTCCATGCGCTTTGTGGCTCTGGGCTTCAAGATGGCCGCGGGCGGCGACGACCAGGCCGACGGCCTCGACGGCCAGGCCGCAGAGGACGAAGCCGGCGCGGGCGCCGGCGCTGTTGGCCGGGAACAGGACCAGGGCGGCGAGGGCGAGAAAGAAACCGGCTGGCAGGACCAGCAATCCGGCGTATTTCATGGTCATTTCCTGTTCTTGCCGGACCGCGCGGGTCAGCGGCAGGGCGGCTTGGAAGGCCGCATGCCGCACCCTCAAAAAAGCGCGGGTCCAGATGACGGCATGGATTGACTACCAGTGTGGTGCTCAGAGATTCATGGCAAGCAAGAACAACCGCAGATTCTTCGACTCGGTCGCCGCGGCGACCTTCGTTCAGGAGGACAGCTTCAGTTTCGAATGACGACTTCTGAGACAGGAGTGAGAAGGAACGGAACGTCCTTACGAATTCTAAATTATCCGCTTGATAGGATTGGCGTCGCAGGCCTGGCGGGCGGGTTGTTGCGCATGTTGGGACGGATGGGGGTTGGGCTGGTGAATTTTCTGGACCGTGTGGTGGCGCATCCGCTGGGGGCGCTGGGCGTGTTGAGCGGGGCGGCATTTCTGGAGGCGTGGGGCGACTCGTTTTTTCAGGTGGGCTTTTATCGCTCGTCGGGATGGGGGCGGGCAGGCGCAATTGTGGCCGGAGCCGCGGTTCTGGCTGCATACGGGTCGGTGGTGAACGTGCCGCGCTGGGACTTCGGCAAGCTGCTGGGCGCTTATGTGGTGTTGTTTTTCCTGATGGCGCAGCTGTTGAACCGGATTCGCTTTGGGCAGGCGCCGACGCCGCCCATTTATGCGGGCGGGGCGTTGATTGTGGCCGGGGGGCTGGTGATCGCGTTCTGGAAGGGTTGAGGCGGGCGAGTGGCGGAGCCTGCGGCGCGCATGATAGTTTTCTGATGCAAACATCCCAGTCTCTGGTACGCGGGCGGCCAGGGGTGCGGGAGATTTTCCGTTCTTCCTGTGGTTATCACAACAGTTTTCTTTTCAGCACGTTACAAATCAGTTCCAAAGCAGGATTTTTTTATTTTTTTCGACCGCACTTTCCCCGCTCGACCTGCCTCAACTGCTATATTGATTTTTCGGGGTTCTCCACCTCCTGGGCGTGTCTTGCCCAAGAACATTTTTTGAACACAACCTGTGTGACCGCCAGCACATTGGCGGAACCAAAACAAAAAAACAAGCAGGGATTCAATTCATGGCGCAGATATTTGATCGCAGCTCCAACGCTCTGGCTCGCGCGAGCCTGGTGTTGACGGGGCTGATCGTGATCGCCCTGGGGGTGACCCTGGACCAGCTGCAGCGCTCGCCGTGGGTGACGCGGCAGGGCCAGCGCCCGGACCAGCCGGTGCCGTTCAGCCACAAGCACCACGTGCAGGGGCTGGGGTTGCAGTGCCAGTACTGTCATGTGACGGTGGAGAAGTCGAGCTACGCGGGGATACCGCCGACCAAGACGTGCATGAACTGCCACGCGCAGATCTGGACCAATGCGCAGCTGCTGGAGCCGGTGCGGCACAGCTGGGCGACGGGCGAGAGCCTGGTGTGGACCAAGGTGCACGACCTTCCCGATTTTGTGTACTTCAGCCATGAGATTCACGTGAACAAGGGTCTGGGGTGCGCCAGCTGCCACGGGCGCGTGGACCAGATGCCGCTGATGTATGCGCAGAACACCTTGCAGATGGAGTGGTGTTTGAACTGCCATAGGAACCCGGCGAAGAATCTGCGCCCGACCAGCGAGGTCTACAACATGGCCTGGGAAGCGCCGGCCGAAGAGCGTCCGGTGTGGTGCTCGGTGAATGACGGCAAGACGGCGGCGCCGACGGCGCAGAGCGTGAGCTGCACGACCAGCGATCCGGGCAGGGGCGGGGCGGAGGTGGCGCGGCTCGAGCTGCCGGCGGTGAGCGCGCAGGGGACGGCCAGCGATGCGTCGCAGGCAGCGATTCCTGGGGCTCCCAGCTATCAGAAGTTTACCGACCAGATGGCGCTCGGCCACTTTCTGGAGGCCAAGTACAAGATCCGCACGCCGAGAGAGCTGACCAGCTGCGAGGTCTGCCACCGATGAGCCGAGATTTGATTAAGAACGAGATGAATACGATGGTTGATCAGGTGGCTGGCGAACATGGCTCAGGGGCTAAAGCCCAGGATGGTGGCAGCGAGTCTATGTACGGGCTGAAGCCCGTACCCTTCAACGCGACTCGGAACGCGCCAATGACGCTGGTTCAGGTGCGCGAGCAGTTGAAGGGCGTGAAGGGCAAGAAGTACTGGCGGTCCATTGACGAGCTGGCCGGGACGGCGGAGTTTCAGGCGGCGGTGGAGCGGGAGTTTCCGGCCGCGGCGCAGGAGTGGGTGGATCCGGTCTCCAGGCGCGGGTTCATGAAGCTGATGGGCGCGTCGATGGCGCTGGCCGGGTTGGCCGGATGCACCAAGCAGCCCGACGAGCCGATCTATCCCTACGTGAAGGCGCCCGAGGATTTGATTCTGGGCAAGCCGATGTACTTTGCCACCGCGCACCCGTTTGCGACCGGCGCCGTGCCGCTGCTGGTGAAGAGCGACCAGTTCCGGCCGATCAAGGTGGACGGCAATCCGGAGCACCCGTATAACCGGGGCGGGTCGGACCCCTATACGCAGGGCACGCTGCTGGAGCTCTACGATCCGGACCGCTCGCAGCACACGCTCTATCGCGGCGAAAACCGGGAGTGGGCGGAGTTTGCCGAGGCGCTGCGCGAGCAGGCTGTGGCCTCGAAGGACGGTAGCGGGATCTACTTCCTGAGCGCGACGATTACGTCGCCGACCCTGGCGCGGCAGTGGAGCGAGGTCGAGAAGGCCTATCCGAAAGCAAAGCTCATCCAGTACGACCCGGCGATTGCGGGCACGGCGCTGGCCAACGGCACGAGCGCGCAGTACAACCTGGCCGATGCCGATGTGATTGTTTCGCTCGATGCGGATTTTCTGTCCGGCGCGTCGTATCCGGGATTCCACAAGCTGGTGGCCGATTACGCGAAGCGGCGCAAGAGCCCGGAGACGCTGAACCGGCTGTACTCGATCGAATCGACGCCGACGACGACGGGCCTCAAAGCCGAGCACCGGCTGGGCCTGCGAGCGAGCGAGATTCCGGCGTTTGCGGCGGCGCTGGCGGCGGCTGTTGGGGCCTCTGGAGTGCCGGCTGCTCCCTACACATGGACCGATGCCCAGCAGAAGTTTCTGGCGGCGCTGGCCAAGGACCTGAAGGCGCACGCGGGCAGGAGCGCGGTGATTCCGGGGCTCTACCAGGATGCGTCGGTGACCGCGCTGGCCGCGGCGATCAACGCGGCGCTGGGCAATACGGGCAAGACGGTGATTGCGGCTGAGGCTCTGAATCCGCTGCCCAGCGATCAGATTGGCGATTTGAAGGCGCTGGTTGCCGACATGAACGCGGGCAAGGTGGACTGGCTGGTGATTCTGAACGCGAATCCCATCTACACCGCGCCTGCCGATCTTGAGTTTGCGGCGGCCTTCGACAAGGCCAAAGTCGTCGCTCACCTCGGCGCGCATGTGGATGAGACGGGCTCGATTGCGCACTGGCATATTCCGGCGGCGCATTACCTGGAGTCGTGGTCGGACGCGCGGGCGTACGACGGCACGGTTTCGATTGTGCAGCCGCTGATCGATCCGCTCTATGGCGGGCGGACGGCGCACCATGTATTCCAGATACTTCTCAACGAGCCGGGGCTGAGCCCGTATGAGGCGGTGCGCGCAACCTGGAAGGGCACGATCAAGGGCGAGTTCGAGGCCGGCTGGCGCAAGGCGCTGCACGATGGGTGGATGGACGGCACGGCTTCCGGCAGCGGCGGCAAAGCTGTTGGCGGCGCTGCGAGCGCGGTTCCCACGCCCTCGTCGAAGGACGCGATCGAGATCATCTTCCGGCCCGATCCGAATATCTACGACGGGCGCTGGTCGAACGTGGGCTGGCTGCAGGAGCTGCCCAAGCCGGTGACCAACCTGAGCTGGGACAACGCGGCGCTGGTCTCCGGCGCGATGCTGACCACACTGAACCTCGAAGAAGACAACATCATCGAGATCACGGTGGGCGGCAAGAAGGTCAAGGCGCCGGTGATCGTGGCGCCGGGGCATCCGGACAACGCGGTGACCGTGTACCTGGGCTACGGACGCGAGCTTGCCGGCCGGGTGGGCTCGGGGCAGGGATTCAATGCGTACCTGATCCGCCCCATCGACGCGCCGTTCCATACGACCGGCACGGTGGCCAAGGTGGACGGGACCTGGGGTTTGGCGATTACCAAGAGCCACTTCCAGGATCATCGCGGCGCGCGGTTCGGCGAGCGGGGAACGGGCAACAACTCGCTCGAGGCCGATGAAGCGATCTACGAGCGGGGGATTATCCGCTACGCGACGCTGGAGGAGTGGAAGGCCAACCCGGGATTTGCCAACGAGGGCGAGGGGCGGCCGAAGACGGAGATGGACACGACGCTGTTCCCCAACTGGGATTACTCGAAGGGCAACGCGTGGGGCATGTCGATCGACATGAACAGCTGTACGGGCTGCAACGCCTGCATCGTGAGCTGTTATGCCGAAAACAACATCGCGGTGGTGGGCAAGCAGGAGGTCAGGATCGGGCGCAACATGCAGTGGCTGCGCATCGACACCTACTTTGAGGGCGATCTGTCGGCGCCGCGGGCGCACTTTCAGCCCATGGCCTGCCAGCACTGCGAGAACGCGCCCTGCGAGCAGGTTTGCCCGGTGGGAGCGACGGTACACACGCCGGAAGGGCTGAACACCATGGTGTACAACCGCTGCGTGGGCACGCGCTACTGCTCGAACAACTGCCCCTACAAGGTGCGGCGGTTCAACTTCCTGCTGTTCTCCGATTTTGAAACAGAGAGTTTGAAGCTGTCGCGCAATCCCGATGTGAGCGTTCGCTCGCGCGGCGTGATGGAGAAGTGCAGCTACTGCGTGCAGCGGATTTCAGCGGCCAAGATCGAGTCGGACAAGGACAATACGCCGATTGCCGACGGGGCGATCCAGACCGCCTGCCAGCAGGCCTGCCCGGCAGCGGCGATCACCTTCGGCAACATCAACGACCAGGGCAGCCGGGTGGCGAAGCTGCGCACGGACGAGCGCAGCTACCAGGTGCTGGCCGATCAGAATACCCGTCCGCGGACGACGTATGTGGCCGCGGTGTTGAACATGAACCAGGAACTCGAAGAAGGACCGGCTGAGCACTTGCCGGCGAAGGGTTAAGAGGGGCGATGGCGACAACGGACCTGAAGCCGACAAATCCAAAAGACCCGACCCGCGCGGCGGGCATCGACCCGGCAACCGGTGAATACCGGGTGCTTGCCCAGGGGCAGACCTTCAAGTCGGTCACCCAGAAGATTGCGGGCATTGTGTTGACGCCCCATACGCCGCTGGGCTGGTTTGCCTTTTTTGGCGTGGGCGGCGCGGTGGCGACCTTGCTGCTGACCGCGGTGTGCTGGCTGTTTCTGGTGGGCGTGGGCATCTGGGGAATCACCCAGCCAGTGGCCTGGGGATTCGCCATCATCAACTTCGTCTGGTGGATCGGCATCGGCCACGCGGGGACGCTGATCTCGGCCATCCTGCTGCTCTTCAAGCAGGGCTGGCGCAACTCGATCAACCGCTTTGCCGAGGCGATGACGATCTTTGCCGTGGTCTGCGCGGGCATGTTCCCGCTGATCCACGTGGGCCGGCCGTGGCTGGGTTACTGGCTGTTTCCCTATCCGAACACCATGACGGTGTGGCCGCAATTCCGCTCGCCGCTTTTGTGGGACGTGTTCGCGGTGTCGACCTACGCGACGATCTCGGTGGTGTTCTGGTACATCGGCATGGTGCCCGACTTCGGCACCCTGCGCGACCGGTCGAACAACAAGTTTGCCCAGTACGCGTACGGGCTGATCGCGCTGGGATGGCGCGGGTCAGTGCGCCACTGGATGCGCTACGAGACGGCCTCGCTGCTGCTGGCGGGCCTGGCGACGCCGCTGGTGCTCTCGGTGCATACGGTCATCAGCTTCGACTTCGCGGTGGCGGTGTTGCCGGGCTGGCATACGACCATCTTCCCGCCCTACTTTGTGGCCGGCGCCATCTATTCGGGCTTTGCGATGGTGCTGACGCTGGCGATTCCGCTGCGCAAGTTCTACCACCTGGAGGGCCTGGTCACCGACCGCCACATCGACAACATGGGCAAGGTGATGCTGGCCACGGGCTTTATTGTGGCCTACGGATACGGGATGGAAGTGTTCATGGCCTGGTACTCGGCCTCGCACTGGGAAGCGTTCATGATGTGGAACCGCATGTTCGGTCCCATGGGGTGGGCGTACTGGGTGCTGGTGACGTGCAACCTGGCGATTCCGCTGACGACGCTGTGGTCGCGCAAGCTGCGCACCTCGATTCCGTTCATGTTCTTTATCTCGATCGTGGTGAACACGGGGATGTGGTTCGAGCGGTTCGTCATCGTCGTGACCAGCCTTTACCGCGACTTTCTGCCCTCGTCGTGGGGCACCTACCGCGCCACCAAGTGGGATTACATGACCTACGTGGGCACGCTGGGGCTGTTCACGGCGCTGTTCCTGCTGTTTGTGAGATTTTTGCCCATGATTCCCATGAATGAAATCCGCATGATGCTGCCGGGGGCGAAGATTACGCCCAAGGCCAAGGCGACACTGCCGGCGGAGGCTGGTGACTGATATGCCCCCACGCGAAGGTACCTACGGGATGCTTGCCGAATTCGATACGCCCAGCGATCTGGTGCGCGCTGCACAGCAGGCGCGCAAGGACGGCTGGCGGCGCATGGACTGTTATACGCCGTATCCGGTTGAGGAAGCGGCCGAGGCCATTGGCTTTCACCGCAACAAGGTGCCGCTGGTGACGCTGATCGGCGGGTTGATCGGTGTGGCAGCGATGTTCTCGCTGGAGACCTGGATCTCGGTGCTGGCCTATCCGCTGAACATTGCCGGCCGGCCGACCTACTCCTGGCCGGCGTTCATTGTGCCCGCCTATGAGTGGACCATCCTGTGGGCGGGATTGTCGGCAGCCTTCGGGATGCTGGCTTTGAACGGGCTGCCGTCGCTCTATCATCCGCTGTTCAACGCGCCCAACTTCCGCAACGGGGCGACGACGGACAAGTTCTTCCTGTGCCTGGAGGCGCTGGACCCGAAGTTCGACCTGGTGGAGACGCGGGCGTACCTGACCGCGTTCGATGCGGTGTCTGTGGTGGAGGTGGAGTACTGATGGCCACTACAGGGTTCAGGGTTCAGGGTTCAGGGATCAGGGGTCAGAAAGGGCTTGCCGTTCTCGGCGGGCTTGCCGTAGCGATGTCGATTGCCGGTTGCCGGCAGGATATGCAGGACCAGCCGAAGGTGATTCCGCAGCGGGGCTCGGAGATGTTTGCCGACCATCGCGGGGCGCGTCCGCAGGTGGTCAATACCGTCGCCCGGGGACAGCTGCATGAAGACAGCTACTTCTATACTGGCGTGGTGCAGGGCGCGAACGGCTACCGCGAGGAGAAGGACGCGCTGCCCTTCCCGGTGACGGTCGAGGTGCTCAAGCGCGGCGAGGAGCGGTTCAACATCTACTGCACGCCGTGCCACTCGCGAGTGGGCAACGGGCTGGGCGCGATTGTGGACCGCGGGTACAAGCCGGCGGCGAACCTGCACGACCAGGTGCGCCGGGCGCAGCCGCTGTCGCACTACTTCTACGTGATGACGCACGGCTATGGAGCGATGCCGGACTACTCGGCGCAACTGACGCCCGAGGACCGCTGGGCGGTTGCGGCGTATATTCGCGCGCTGCAGCTGAGCCAGTCGGCCACCGAGAACGACGTGCCGGCCGGGGTCGAGGTGAAGAACCTCAAAGACATAGCGGCCGAGAAGCATCTGCCTGCGGGGTTCGCCGAACCCTGGGCGCTGCCGGCGACGGCGGTCCAGGCCTATCCGCCGGTGAAGGGCGAGGGAACGCCGGGCATGAACTCCGGCTATCCGGCCGATCCGGCCATCAAGATTCCAGCAAGCAAACCGGCCCCCGCGGCCGCGCAGTAAGGACTGAAGGACGAATGGCTCACGATCAACAACACGCCAAAACCCTACCCGCCGATTTGAGCGCGCCGGCTTTCGTCGACGTCTGGAAGACCAGGGCAGTGATCGTCGCGGTGGTCTTCCTGGCGATTGCGGCCGGACTGGGCTTTCTAGGCCAGGCCGAGGACGGGCTGGGCTGGGACCACTTTCTGCGCGCCTGGCTGCTGGGGCTGGTGCTGACCTTTGGCTGGGCGGTGGGCGGCCTGGCGCTGCTGATGGTGCAATATGTGACCGGCGGCAAGTGGGGCCTGCTGCTGCGGCGGCCTCTGGAAGCGATGAGCCGGACCTTGCCGCTGATCTTCGTCTACTGGCTGGTGCCGGTGATCTGGATGAAGAAGCTCTATCTCTGGGCGCGCATCGACGACCCGGCGGGGGCGCTGAAGGCCGGCCTCATCAATGAATCGCAGGCGCATGCGATCGCCTTCAAGCGGCCGATGCTGAACGACGACATGTTCATGCTGGTGGGCGTGGTCTGCTTCTGCATCTGGCTGGTCTACTCGCTGCGGCTGAGCCGGCTCAGCGTGGCCCGGGACAAGGACACGGCGGCGAGCACGCCGATGTGGATCAAGAAGCTCGAAAACATAAGCGGGCCGGGCATCCTGGTCTACTCGCTCACCATGACGGCCTGCGTCATCTACTGGGTGATGTCGCTGGACCCGACCTGGTACTCGTCGGTGTATGGCCTCTTGTTCCTGGTGGGGCAGGGCTACTCGGTGCTGGCGCTGGCGATCCTTGTGTCGCTGTCGCTTTCCAAGGCCGAACCGTTCAAGACTCTGTTGCGCCAGACCGAGCAGCACGACCTGGGCAAGTTCACCTTTGCCTTTGTGATGCTCAACATTTATCTGGCCTTCTCGCAGTTCCTGATCATCTGGTCGGGGAACCTGCCGGAGGAGATTCCCTGGTACCTGGACCGCATTCGCGGGGGATGGGGCGTGATCATCACGCTTGATTTTCTCTTCCACTGGCTGATCCCGTTCACGCTGCTGCTGTCGCGCGACATCAAGCGCAACAAGAGGCGGCTGATGGCTGTATGCGGCTGGATGATCTTCGCCAAGGCGTTCGATCTGTTCTGGCTGATCGAGCCCAACTTCCCGGATGCGGCGCGCAACCTGCACTTCAGCTGGGGAATTCTTGAGTACATTGCCGTACCGGTGGCCATGGTGGCCTTCTGGGTGGCGTTCTATTGCACGCGGCTGAAGTCGCGTCCGCTGGTGCAGGTGAACGATCCGCACCTGGCGGAGATTCTGGAACCGGAGCACGCTCATGCATAAACCCGAGTCGGGACACGAACCGGAAGAGATTGACGCATCGGCTGGATACGAGCAGCAGGATATCCGGGTGACGGGGATCGTGGTGTTCCTGGTGTCGCTGGGGATCTTTGTGGCGGTGACCGGAGGCCTTTGCTACTTCATCGGCATGATGATCAACGCGCATATGGCCAAGGTGGATGGGCCGACGACCAAGTGGCAGCAGGGGCGCAGCGTGGACGTGCGGGGCCTGGGCAACCTGCCCAACAATCCGGTGCTGCAGAACAAGATGGCGGAGCTGACCGAGCAGTTTCCGACGCCGCGCCTGCAGGAGGACGATGGCAACCAGGAGATCGCCGACCTGCACGCGCGCGAGGATCTGCTGCTGACCAACTACAGCTGGGCGGACAAGGGACAGGGGAAGGTGAGAATACCGATCGACCAGGCGATCTTGATCCTTGCCAAACAGGGGCTGCCGGTGGCGCCGGCGGCGACCGAAGCGCCGCTCATGGCCGGGGATGAGAAGCCGGTGGTGAAGGCTGCGTTGACCAGCGGGTTTGCGCGGACCGGCTACGAGCAGGACGAGAAGAAGGCCGAAGAGATTGAGGACGCGCGCGGGAAGCAGCCGTAGGGCGGTTGGGAGTTGAGGTCGCCCACCCATGCGCTGGAAAGAAGGCGCATGGATGGGGCACCCGGAGCGGAACAAGGAAACGGATGGAGATGAAGAGCTGGGCCACAATGCGGAGAACGATCGACGGCACGCTGCGCGCGGCAGCGCTGGCGACGCTGGTTTGCGCGATGGCCGCGGGCGGGGCGGCGCAGGTGTCGAGCTACGGCGATAAAGAGACGGGGCCGACGAATGACAAGCCGCCGGCGCTGCTGAACAAGGTGGGGATTGCGCAGAACCTGAACGCGCAACTGCCGCTCTCGCTCACGTTTACCGACGACCAGGGCCAGCAGGTGGAGCTGGGCAGCTACTTTGGCAAGAAGCCGGCGATTCTGGCGCTGGTGTACTACCAGTGCCCGATGCTGTGCTCGGAGGAGTTGAACGGGCTCACCGGGGCGTTGCAGATGGTGGACGAGGTGCCGGGCCGGGACTTCAGCGTGATCGTGGTGAGCATCGATCCGAGTGAAGGGACGGACCTGGCCGCGGCCAAGAAGCGCAGCTACGTGAAGCGCTACGGGCATCCGGAGACGGCGGCGGGCTGGCACTTCATGACCGGCACACAGGCCAATATCGATGCGCTGACCAAGGCCGTCGGGTTCGGCTACGTGAAGATCCCGGGGCCGGACGGCAAGCTGACGCAGTTTGCCCATGCCAGCTCCATTCAAATTGTGACGCCGGAGGGGAAGCTGGCGCAGTATTACATGGGCGTGGAGTACTCGCCGAAGGATTTGCGGCTGGGCCTTGCGGAGGCTTCGGCGAATCGCATCGGCTCGCCGGTGGATAACATTTTGACGTACTGCTACCACTACGATCCGACGACCAACAAGCACTCGTTGATTGTGGCGCGGGTGGTGCAGCTGGGCGGGCTGGTGACGCTGTGCTCACTGGGCGGATTCATGTTTGTGATGTTCCGTCGCGACTACCGCAACGGCGACGGAACCGATGGCGACGGACACAACGGAACGGGATCAAACGGGACAGGGACAAAGGTGAACGGATAACGGAATGAATCACATCAGTCCAGTAATTTGGCAGTTTCTCGTCAAGTGGATGACGACCTTCGCGCTGTTTCCGCCGGAGGCGAGCAAGATTGCGCCTCAGATGGACGCGCTCCTGTTTTTTGAGATCCTGGTCAGCCTGATCGGCCTCACCATTGTGATTCTGCTGGTGACCACCTTCTGCATTCTGTACAGCAAGGAGCGTCATCCGGTGGCGGTGCAGATCGAGGGATCGACCATCCTCGAGGCGACGTGGACGATCATCCCTCTGGGCCTGTTCCTGGTGATGTTCGTGTGGGGCGCGCTGATTTATTTCCGCGTGTACACGCCGCCGGCCAACGCCATGAACATTTACGTGGTGGGCAAGCAGTGGATGTGGAAGGCGGAGCATCCGGGCGGGCAGCACGAGATCAACTCGCTGCACATTCCGGTGGGCAAGCCGATCCAGCTGACGCTGATCTCGCAGGACGTGTTTCACAGCTTTTCGATTCCGGCCTTCCGCGTGAAGCGCGAGGCGATTCCGGGTCGCTACACGTCGGTGTGGTTTGAGGCCACCATGACCGGCACCTTTCACCTGTTCTGCACGCAGTATTGCGGCACCAACCACTCGGCGATGATTGGCGACATTGTGGTGATGACGCCGGAGGACTACAAGAAGTGGCTGGCCGAGTCGACCAGCGGCATGAGCCTGGCGCAGAACGGGGAGCGGCTGTTTGCCAGCCTGAGCTGCAACGCCTGCCACAACGCGAGGCCGGACGCACGGGGGCCGAGCCTGGCCAATGTGTACGGGGCGAAGCTGCCGCTGACCAGCGGCGGCACGGTGCTGGCCGACGACGCGTATCTGCGCGAGGCGATTCTGAATCCGTCGCAGCATATCACGCAGGGCTTTGCGCCGATCATGCCGACGTACCAGGGGCAGGTGAGCGAAGAGGGCGTGATCGCGCTGGTGGAATACATCAAGAACCTCAACTCCGACTACCGCATTCAGCAGACTTTGAACACCACCGATCTGCTGCCGGAGGGCGAA
>Ga0302275_10004838_pt1 | contig 13141 bp, 8 predicted proteins | sample III_Bog_N2_2_FD_200229 | JGI IMG/M metagenome (GOLD analysis project Ga0302275, IMG submission 200229) | Peat permafrost microbial communities from Stordalen Mire near Abisko, Sweden - III_Bog_N2_2 | ecosystem: Environmental > Terrestrial > Soil > Wetlands > Peat | place: Sweden: Abisko...
GTTTGTTTGGCGGCATGATCTTCGCATTCGTCACCATCTTCAAGCGAGAGTGGGCGCCGGTAACGGCCCCCATCTACGCACTGCTTGAGGGCATGGCGCTGGGAGGCATTTCGGCGTTTGTGAACCTTCGCTATCCCGGCATCGCATTCCAGGCGGTTGGTCTCACCTTTGGCACCCTGTTCATGATGCTTTTCCTCTATCGGTCGGGAATCATCAAGGTCACAAACAAACTCCGCATGGGCATTGTCGCGGCGACGGGCGGCATTTGCCTCTTCTACTTCGCGTCAATGTTGCTGGGATTCTTCCACGTTAACTTCTTCGGCTCGGTGTTTGGATCGGGTGTAGTGGGCATTGGTTTCAGCCTGTTTGTCGTGGCAATTGCCGCGCTCAACCTGGTGCTCGACTTCGATTTTATTGAGCAGGGCGTTAACGCCGGGGCACCCAGGTTCATGGAGTGGTACGGCGCGTTCGGCATCATGGTGACGCTGGTGTGGCTGTACATCGAGATGCTCCGGCTGCTGTCGAAAGTGCGGAGCCGGAATTGAGACTAAGGGACTGAGGGACTCTGGCGCGAAGCGCTCGAGGTTTTCCTGTTTCTTGGCGAGTCGACTTACCGGTGGTAGAGGCTGCGGAAAAACTCATCAATCTCGCGAAACGCCGGATAGACATCCCTCAGGGGCTAAAGCCCCAACTTATATTGGGTGCTATATCGGCACGACTAAAGTCGTGCCCTTGTTACAAAGATTCCTCAGTTGTGCCCAGGCGAGTTCTTGCAACCTGTGTAGCCGTGCCGCAATCCCGTTTTCAACCGCCGGGATGCAGGACTTTTTCGTGGCTCACGGCGTCTCCATCTCCTCGCTTCAGCGTGCGGAAGACAATTGTCGAAAGAATAGTCAACGCACCGAGCGCCACGAGCGCTTTGTGAATGCCATGGATCATCGCGGCTGAATTGCCTTGGCCATTTCCGGGAACAAAAAACGCGGTTGCTAATCCAGCGGTGGCGACCCCGAAGCTGATCGACATCTGTTGCATGGTGCTGGCGATGGAACTGGCGGCGCTCGACTCCTGGTCGTTGGTATCGGCATAGGTGAGCGTGTTCATGCTGGTGTACTGCAGAGATGTAAACGCCCCATAGAAAAATGCCTGCAGCACAATGATCCACACCGGCGTGTGGAGACCGATGGTGGCGAACAGCAGAAGCAGCATGCCGATGATGACGGTGTTGGAGATGAGCACCCAACGATAGCCGATGGTTGACAGAATGCGGGGCATGAACGCCTTCATGCTCATGGCGGCCAGAGCCTGCGGCATGATGAGCAGGCCCGATTGCACCGGAGTAAATCCAAGACCGACTTGATACAGCAGAGGCAAGAGAAACGGCACGCCTCCGATACCGAGGCGAGTAAAGAAGCTCCCGTTGACTGCCGCGCGAAAAGTGCGAATCTTGAAAAGCCCGAGTTGGAGCAGCGGGAACGCCAGAGATTTCGCGTGCAGCCAATATCCGGCGAGCAATGCCAGCGAAAGCACGAGCAATCCCAGGATCTCGCGCACGCTGAGGGTGTGTTCCCCGAAGACTTCAAGCACGTATGACAGCAGGGCGATTCCGGACCCAAAGAGGATCAGCCCCACCGTATCCAACGGGTGCGTCTTTTCACGGTAATCGGGCAGATGCAGATAGACCATTATCAAGCCGACAAGACCGATGGGAATGTTGAGAAAGAAGATTACCCGCCAGTGAAGATACCCAACAATCAGACCGCCGGCGATCGGTCCCAGCATGGGAGCGATGAGGGCCGGTATCGAAACGAAGCTCATGGTGCGAAGCAGATCGGATTTGGCAAACGTCCGCACCAGCGTGAGCCGGCCCACGGGCACCATCATGGAGCCGCCGCAGCCCTGCAGGATGCGGCAGGCAACGAGTATGTGGATGTCGCTCGATATGCCGCACAACAACGAGCCCAGGGTAAAGAGTCCGATTGCAGCGGCGAACACGCGCCGGGTTCCGAATCTGTCAGCCATCCAACCGCTGATGGGGATGAACACGGCGAGGCTCAACGTATAGCTGGCCAGCACGGCCTTCATACTGAGAGGGACAACGTGGAGAGCTGTAGAGATGGCCGGCACAGCCGTATTCAGGATGGTGGTGTCGAGCGACTCCATGAAGAACGCAAACGCGACCAGCCACGGCAAGAGCCGTTTGCTGGCGGCGGAGGGAGTTTCTGAATCCGCTAATGCGTTTGGAGGACCGGTTAGAGCCATAGGGGAAGAATTAAGTGCGTTCAGAGACTATAGATGCCGGGAATGCTCAGTGGTCAGTGATCAGAAATTCAGGGACTTGGGAAAACCGGTTTGGGCTGATGCAATCCCAGGTCCCAAAATCGGGACCTGGGGCACCCCGCTGGCCTGCTGACTTGCTGTTACACCGTTCCCTGCGGGGATATGAGCATTAATGTCACCGTGCCTGAAGTGGTGCGGCGATGCGGAACGCGGCGCGGAATGACGAGCATGTCGCCCTTGTTCAGAGTGACCTTGACGGCATTCTCCGACTCGGGCGCGTTCCACTCACCCGGCTTGGAGCTGTGAGCGCCCTTCGGCGTCCCGCCCACCTCGATCATGGTCGCCCCCTCGAGAATTTGAAAAACGTGATCGCGCCCCTCGTGCCACTCGAATTCTTTTGCGGTCTTGTTCTTTTCCACGGTCAGCGCGACGGTAAAGGTCTTGTCGTCAACGATGGTTTTGTTGCCGGGAGCGGCTTCAAGACTCTGGATTACGTCGTGCAGGCCGGCGGCGGTGAAGGTCTGGACTCCGCCGGATGGTGGGGTGGGGGCGGCTTGTGCGGCTGCGCCGGCTGGGTTAAGGACTTCGCCTGAGATTGAAAGGCCGGCGGCAGCCGATGCACTAACCAGGAACCAGCGGCGGTCGATTTGGAATGGAAGAGCGCTCATCAAATCCCTCCACGGAAAGTTAAGCACTTTGCGGCGCGATTTGTCGCGGTTGAGGGTAGCCCGCGGGTGTGTCGCGGCAGGATGTTTCCGTCACAAACCGTTTCCCGAATGCGGTTCAAGCCTTTTACGCGGGTGATTCAGGTCACATTCAAGCCCCCTTTTTGACTGATAAATATAGACCATCGCGCCGATGAACAAGTAACGACCCCACAGGTTGCTTGGGAGTGTCTGAGAGGTCGGAAGGCGAAGTCTCCCGGAGGTTAAGACAATGGGTTTCTGGCGAGCGATCTTGTATCAATCCAATATTTGCAACCCGGACGGATTTGGTCGTATACTTAATTACGACCAAACAGGTCGGGTTTTCGGTCAAGCGCCCATCAGGCGCCACGTGGGAGCCAGGAAGGTGAACGTGCTAAGCGAACTGAGCGTCGGTCAAAGCGCTGTCCTGGTAGCTCTCGACTTGCCTGAAACGGTGCAGAACCACCTGATGCACATGGGGTTTGTGCCCGATGCCGAAGTAACGGCAGTGCGCCGCGCCCCGGCCGGCGACCCAACGGTTTACTCCATTGATGGCCTTGAAATTGCGCTGCGCCACGAGACGGCAGATGCAATCAGGATTCGCCCTGTGCAGAGCGGTTCAACCCGACTCGAAACCATAGAGAATATGGAGCTCGCTGAGGTTGCGAGATGAGCAGTTGCTGTGAGCCTCCGGCCTTTGAGCCACCCGCCGGACCTCAAGTGCCCGGCAAGTTTCGCACGGTAGCCCTGATTGGCCCGCCTAACTCCGGCAAATCCACTCTTTTCAATCGGCTGACGGGTTTGCGCCAGAAAGTGGCCAATTACCCCGGCGTAACCGTGGAGCAACGCATGGGCGTAATGGCCGGCGTGGGCCGCGACGACCTGACGCTGATCGACCTGCCTGGAATTTATTCGCTTACTCCCTACAGTGAAGACGCGCGCGTTGCGGTTGAAGTGCTGGCCGGCACCATGCACGGCACGCCCAAGCCCGACGCTGTTTTGCTGGTGCTTGACTCGCAGCACCTCACCCGGCAGTTGATGCTGGCTGCGCCGATATTGGCCACGGGTCTACCCACGCTGGTGCTCTTGAACATGACCGACCTGATGGAGCAGCGCGGCGGCAAGGTTGACTCGCTGCAACTGGCGCGGGAGCTGAGCGCACCGGTGGCGCAGATCAGCGCTGTGCACGGCACCGGCCTGAACGCAATCAATCTGTTTCTGAATCAGCCCGGCAACGGCACCGGGTCGCATCCTTCGCTAACGCTGCCGGTGATTGGCAACGCGGCCAGCGCGCATACCTGGGCCGCGCAAGTGAGCCGGCGAACGGGATATCGCGCGCCGCTTTCGGTTGAGGGAACGCAAAAGATCGACAGCGTTCTGCTGCACCGAATCTGGGGACCGTTGTTGTTTCTGGCAGTGGTCATCGGCGTCTTTGAAGTGGTTTTCTCCATCGGCCAGCCGCTGTCTGACGGTTTCGGCGACATATTGGCGCGCATGGGCGATATTGTGCGGCCGCTTTTGCCCATTGGATGGCTGCAATCACTGGTGCTTGATGGTGTTTGGAAGGGCATCTCTTCGGTGCTGGTATTCCTGCCGCAAATTCTGCTGCTATTCCTGTTCATTGGAATTCTTGAGGACTCCGGCTACCTGGCCCGCGCGGCGCTGATTGCCGACCGTGTGATGCGCACCATCGGGCTCAATGGCAAGGCGTTCATCCCGCTGCTTTCGGCCTACGCCTGCGCGGTTCCCGCCATTATGGCCACGCGCACCATTGAGAACAAGCGCGACCGGCTGGCCACCATACTGGTAACGCCCTTCATGACCTGTTCGGCTCGTCTGCCGGTGTACCTGCTGCTGATTGCCGCGTTTATTCCGAATACCGTTTATCTGCACGGGATCCTGGGGCTGCGCACCATTGTGATGCTCGGCCTATACGTAGCCGGATTTGTGGCCGCGTTCACGACGGCGCGCATCTTGAAAAGCTCCATTCTGAAATCAAGCGAGACCCCCTTCATTCTTGAGCTGCCGCAGTACCGCATGCCCACGCTGCAATCGCTTGCGCTGCGCGTGATCGATCGCGGGCGCATTTTCATGAAGAACGCCGGCACAGTGATTGTTGGTGTCACCATGGCCCTTTGGGTGCTGGCGCATCTGCCGGTTATCCATACGGCAACGGGCACGCTTGCCGCTCCTGAACTTGCCTCGAGCGTGATTGGGCGTCTCGGACACTTTATCGAGCCCGTGATTGCTCCGCTCGGCTTCAACTGGAAGATCGGCATCGGGCTGCTCTCGAGCGTGCTTGCGCGCGAGGTAATGGTCAGCACCATGGGCACGCTCTACGGCGCCGACCCCAGCACCCAGGCGCTGAGCCTGCAGACCGCGCTGCACCACGATATGACGCTGGGCGGCGCGCTGGCGCTGATGATCTTTTTCGCGTTTGCCATGCAGTGCACGTCAACCATGGCAGTAGTGAAGCGCGAGACCAATAGCTGGAAGTGGCCTATCGTGCAGTTCATCTACATGCTGGTGCTGGCCTACGGCGCGGCCTTCGTGGTGAATCACGTGACCATGGCGCTGCTGGGTTAGCAGCTCAATTAATCTACACAAGATGGGGTGCCAATTGTCTCGCTTCAGTGACAATCGATTGCACTTTCATGACACGTTGGCGCCCTCAGCGTCTATTCTTTTTAGAGTCAGTTATTAATATTCCCGCAGTTTGCGGAAGGTGACAACAGACTCTTGCCAGTCTCTATATCTCAAAGGAAAGACATGACTACCGCATACATTAATCGCATTGCGACGGCCACGCCTCCGCACGATGTGCATCAGGCTTTTATTTCGTTTGCTGAAACGCTGGTGCCTGAAGGTACCGGGCGCAGCCTGTTCAAGCGTATGGTTCGCATGTCGCAGATCGAGCATCGGTATTCGTTTATCGAGCCCGTGGCTTCGGCCGACGGCAGGTGGAACGATGCCGAAGGAATCTACGTGCCGGGAAATTTTCCTGGAACCGCGCGGCGCATGGAGGCATTTGAAAGATTTGCACCGCAACTGGCGCAATGCGCGCTGAAGAAGCTCGCGATCACCGAAGGAGAACGACGCAGCATTACGCACGTGATTGTGACCAGTTGCACGGGCTTATATGCGCCGGGGCTGGATTTCGACATCGTGGACGCTCTCGAATTAAAGCAGCCGGTAGAGCGTACGATGATCGGGTTCATGGGCTGTTACGCGGCTATCAATGCGCTCAAATCGGCACGGCACATAGTGCGCAGCGAGCCGGATGCTTGCGTGCTGATTATGAATCTCGAGTTGTGCTCGCTTCACATGCATGAGACGCCCGAACTCGAGCAAGTGCTGTCGTTTTTGCTGTTCGCCGATGGATGCGCCGCATGCCTGGTGAGCGGCCGCGCAACTGGATTGGCGATGGATAGTTTTCTGGCGCTGCGCATGCCTGAGACAGCGCACCTGATTACCTGGAAGATTCGTGAGATGGGCTTCGATATGCAGCTTTCGGGGCAGGTTCCGGGAGAAATCCGCAAGGTGCTGGGCGAACTGGGCAGTGAGATCATTCAGGGCAGCGATGTGAGTGAAATTGACTTGTGGGCCGTGCATCCCGGCGGACGAACGATTCTTGATGCGGTTGAGAAGGGGCTGGCGCTGGCGCCTGAGGCGTTGGCCGAGTCGCGGCGCGTCCTATTGAATTACGGCAATATGTCATCGGCATCGGTGATGTTTGTGCTGCGCGCACTGATGGAGCGCGCAAAACCAGGGCAGCAGGGTTGCGCGATGAGTTTTGGCCCGGGAGTGACGGCGGAGACAATGCTCTTTCATGCCGCTTAACGTTCCCGACATGAGCCGGCGCGCTCAGCCTGCCGAGTTGCCTGAATTGATGGATGGCCCTTGCAGCCGCGACGAAATGCGCGCATGCATGCGCGATCTTGCGCGAGTCAATACGTGGCTACGCGGCTACCGCCCGACATTCAATTGGCTCGATACATTTGCGGAAAAGGGCGTCCCGCTGCGGATTCTCGACGTTGGCTGCGGCGATGGGGACGGGCCGCGAAGAATTGCGCGGTGGGCAAAAAAGAAGCATGTCGACGTGCGGCTAACAGGGCTGGATCTGAATGCCGACACGGTAAGCATCGCAAGAGAGACCACGCCGCCGGAATACGGAATCGAGTTTGTTGCTGGAAATGTTTTTGATTATGAACCATTGGTTCCGGTCGACGTGATTGTGAGCTCATTATTCACGCATCACTTGAATGACAAAGACCTTGTGCGGTTTATTGGCTGGATGGAAGCGCATGCGCGGCTGGGGTGGTTTGTGAACGACCTCTCTCGCGCGGCCACGCCGTATCGTCTTATCAAGCTGCTGGCGAAGGTTACGCGACTGCACAGGCTGGTGCAGCACGATGCGCCAGTATCAGTAGCGCGATCGTTCAGAGCCGAAGACTGGCTGCGCCTGTGTGCGGCCGCGGGACTTGCCAGTAGTGATTTCGCGCTCTTGACTTACGTACCGGCGAGGCTTTGCGTGGCGAGAAGAAAGCAGTGATGGGTGATCACAGGATGCTTTTGACTGAGGAAATGTGAGGTCGCGCACAACTGCAAAAAAAGCGAACGGCCGGGAGCGCAGCGCTATCGCATTCAGTCGCGCCCCGGCCGTTCGAGGAGGCCCACCATGCTTTCTGTTTTCGCCTTAAGAACACTCTGACACAAACAGAAATAATTCCACGCAAATCTAAGAAAGTTTTTTTTAGAGGTGTCCCATTTCTGAATTGGACGCGGTGCCTTGTTGCCGTAGCGCAGCAAAAGTGTGAGGGTCAACCACCCCAGCGAATACAAATCATTCGCCGCAGGCCCCGGTCAGGAGACCGGCGTTACGAGGCGGCCGGCTCGTAATTCAGGTTCGGGCCCAGCCAGCGCTCAACTTCAGCGGTGTTCATCTGCTTGCGCGCTGCGAAGTCGGCCACCTGGTCGCGATCGATTTTGCCAACAGAGAAGTAACGCGACTCCGGATGTGCGAGGTAGAGTCCGCTGACGCTCGAGCCGGGCCACATGGCGTAGGACTCGGTGAGCGTGATGCCCACTTTTGCTTCAACATCAAGCAGTTGCCAGAGAGTTCCCTTTTCAGTGTGATCGGGGCAGGCAGGGTAGCCGGCGGCCGGGCGGATGCCACGATATTTCTCGTGGATGATTTCGTCTGTCGTGAGTTTCTCGCAGCAGCCGTAGCCCCACTCCTCGCGCACACGCTTGTGCAGACACTCGGCAAAAGCTTCGGCGAGCCGATCGGCGAGGGCTTCAGCCATGATGGCGTTGTAATCGTCTTGCTTGGCGCGGAAACTGTCGCAGAGCTCTTTCAATCCGAAGCCGGTGGTGACGGCGAATGCGCCAATGTGGTCGATGGGGTTGGCGTTGCGCGGAGCAATGAAATCGGACAGCGCGCGGCATGGCTCGTTTGCGCCCTTATCGATCTGCTGACGCAGAAAATGGAAGCGCGTGAGAACGTCGGAGCGGGTCTCGTCGGTGTAAAGTTCCACGTCGTCGCCGATGGCGTTGGCGGGGAAAAATCCGTAGACACCGCGAGCGGTAATCAGGTTCTTCTCAACTATGGTGTCAAGCAGCGCGCTGGCTTCGGCGAAGAGCAGTCGTGCCTGTTCGCCCTGCCGCGCGTCGTCGAGAATGCGTGGATAAACACCCTTCAGTTCCCAGGTGTGGAAGAACGGAGTCCAGTCAATAAACTCGCGCAAAGTGGCAAGCGGAAAATTGTCGAGAACGCGAACGCCGGTGAATGAAGGAGTGGGAATATCTTCAGCGCGCCACTCAATGGGCGTGTGGCGTGAGCGGGCGACATCGAGGGAAACAAGCGGCTGCCGCGGCGCGGCCATGGTCTTGCGCAAGGCTTCATACTCGGCGCGATGCTGCGCAACAAAGGCCGGTTTTGATTCTTCGCTTAGCAAGCTGGTGGTGACGGGCACGGCGCGGCTGGCGTCAAGCACGTGCACAACGGGCTCAGAATAATGCGGCGCGATTTTTACGGCCGTATGCGCGCGGCTGGTGGTTGCACCGCCAATAAGCAGCGGAAGTTTAAAGCCCTGGCGCTCCATCTCCTTGGCAACGTGCACCATCTCATCGAGCGAAGGGGTGATAAGGCCGCTCAGGCCGATCACGTCAGCTTTTTCAGTGCGGACACGCTCGAGGATTTTGTCGGCGGGCACCATCACGCCCATGTCAATCACTTCGTAGTTGTTGCAGGCCAGCACCACGCCCACAATATTCTTGCCGATATCGTGCACGTCGCCTTTAACCGTAGCGAGAATGATCTTGCCCTGGGTCCTCACAACTTGACCAGCCGCTACCATCAAGGCTTTCTCCGCCTCCATGAACGGCGTGAGGTAGGCTACCGCTTTCTTCATCACCCGAGCCGATTTCACAACCTGCGGCAGAAACATTTTTCCGGCGCCAAACAAATCGCCAACCACGCCCATGCCGTCCATGAGCGGCCCCTCGATCACCGAGAGCGGGCGGCCAAGCTTGGCGCGTGCTTCTTCAGTGTCAATTTCGATGTACTGATCGATTCCCTTCACCAGTGCGTGCGACAAGCGTGCTTCCACCGGAAGATTTCGCCACTCTTCGGTTTTCTGTTCGGCCTCGGCATTGGCTCCGCCCGTGGCCTTCAGCTTCTCGCCGTATTCGACTAACCGCTCGGTGGAATCGGGACGGCGATTGAGCAGAACATCTTCAACCAGTTCGCGAAGTTCGGGCTCAATCTCCTCATACACCTCGAGCATGCCCGCATTCACAATGCCCATGTCCATGCCGGCGGCGATGGCGTGATAGAGGAACGCGGAGTGCATGGCTTCGCGCACTTTGTTGTTGCCGCGAAAGCTGAACGAGATATTTGAAACGCCGCCCGAGACCTTCGCATAAGGCAGGTTCTGCTTGATCCAGCGCGTAGCGTGGATAAAGTCGACCGCGTAGTTGTTGTGCTCTTCCATCCCCGTGGCAACCGTAAGAATATTGGGATCGAAGATGATGTCTTCCGGCGGGAAGCCGACCTGGTCTACGAGGATGCGATAAGCGCGCTCGCAGATGCGAATCCGTTCTGCAAAGGTGGCGGCCTGCCCCTGCTCGTCAAAGGCCATCACCACAACCGCAGCGCCGTAGCGCAGTACGGTTTCAGCATTGGCGCGAAACTTTTCTTCGCCTTCTTTCAGCGAAATGGAATTGACGATTCCCTTCCCCTGCAGGCACTTTAACCCGGCCTCAATCACCTCCCACTTTGAGGAGTCGACCATGAAGGGAGCCTTGGCTACTTCAGGCTCGCTGGCCAGCATCTGAAGAAAACGAGTCATCGCCGACACGCCGTCGATCATGCCTTCGTCCATGCAGATGTCGATGACGTTGGCGCCGTTTTCAACCTGCTGCCGCGCGATTGCAACGGCCTCTTCAAATTTGCCGTCCTTGATGAGCTTCGCGAATTTCGGCGAGCCGGCCACGTTGGTGCGCTCGCCAATCATGATGTAGACGCCCTGCTGCTGCGTGAATGGTTGCGAACCGGAAAGATGAAGAGGTTTAAACGTTGTTGTGCTCATGCCGCCTTCTCGATCTGATCGGCAATCGGAATCTCGCGCGGGGGCAGCCCCTCAAGCGCTTTGGCGATGGCCGCTATGTGCTCAGGCGTGTTGCCGCAGCATCCGCCCGCGATGTTGATAAGTCCGGCGCGCGCGAATTCGCTTAAGTAGCGGGCCATGTCTGCAGGGCCAAGGTCGAAGCCGGTCTCAGCCAGCGGATTGGGCAGGCCGGCATTGGGATAGCAGGAGACTGCGGAATCGGCTTTGGCCGACAGCTCTTCAAGAAACGGATACATAAGGTCGGGACCAAGCGAGCAGTTGAGCCCTACCGAGAACGGCTTGACGTGTTGCACGGCATACCAGAAAGCCTCAACGGTTTGCGCGGAGATCATGGTTTCTCCGCCGCGGCCGACGGCGGCCGAGATCATGATGGGCAGCTTTTTACCGCTTTCTGCAAAAACTTCTTGAATGGCAACCAGGGCGGCCTTGGCGTTGAGCGAGTCGAAGATAGTTTCAACCAGCAGCAGGTCGACTTTGCCGGCCATGAGTGCGCGCGTCTGCTCGGCGTAGGCGGTTTTTACCTGGTCGAAAGTCACCACGCGAAAACCAGGATCGTCGGCGTCAGGTGAGTTTGAAAGCGATACGGTAAGCGGCCCCAGGGCTCCGGCGACAAAGCGCTGGCGGCCGGTCTCGTTGCCCACGCGGTCAGCCCACTCACGGCACTGCAATGCCGATTGCTCATTGATCTCCCACGCCAGGGCTTTCAGGCTCGGATCGTCAATGATTTTCTGGTAGAACTCGGGGTTTTTGCGGCCGCCGTGCTCGCGCGGATCGTCGACAAAAAACTCGCTCTGCGAAATGCTGGTCGCGCCAAACGTGTTGGTCTCAATAATGTCGGCGCCCGCCGTAAGGAATCGATGGTGAATGTCGCCGACCATGGCCGGCTGCGTCAGGGAGAAGAGATCGCCATTGTTCAACAGGTCTTTTGTCGAGTCCTTGAAGCGCTCACCGCGAATATCGCGCTCCTTCATTCCGTAGGTGCGCAAGGTGGTGCCCATGGCGCCGTCGATGATGGCAATGCGCAACGCGAGAATCTTTGAAAGCGGGTGGACAGGGTGGACATCAAGTAGGGGAGTCATAGGGGGTGTCCTCGGGCCCAAGCGGCCTTGTATCAAGGATATCGAACTTGTCAACAGGCCGGGACGGTTTCGCGGCGAATGCACCCTGACGGGCACTGGACTGCAGTAACAATAGGTTGAATGGCTGCTGACAATTTGCCATGCGAATCATCAGCCGCGTAATTGTCTATGCCATTCACGGTCAGATACAATCAGCAATCCCCTTGGAGTCCCACAGGGCCCGCATCACGGAGGTCGTCTGGATGCTGTCCACGATGTCTGATTTTCCGCTCACCATTTCATCCATTCTTGAACATGGTGTGCAAGTTCACGGCGATAGCGAAATCGCCACCTGGATCGGCGACGCTCTCAAGCGCATTACCTTCCGCGCCCTCGGCGACCGCGTCCGCCAGCTCGCGGGCGCACTTCGCCACCTGGGCATCCGGCCCGGTGACCGCGTTGGCACTCTCTGCTGGAACACGCAGGAGCACATCGAGGCATACTACGCCGTATCGTCAATGGGCGCGGTAATTCACACGCTCAATCTCCGCCTCTTTCCTGAGCAACTGGCTTACGTCATCAACCACGGCGGCTCGCGCATCATTATTGCCGACGCTTCGCTGGCGCCGCAGCTTTTGTGCATTGCAGACCAGCTAAGAGCGGTCGAGCGCATCATTATCGTCGGCGATGCGGCCGGTCTGCCCGATCATTTTCTTCGTTATGAAGAGCTGCTCTCCGCCCAGCCGTCAAACTTTGCGTGGCCCCTTATCGACGAGCGCTCTGCCGCGGCCATGTGCTACACCACGGGCACTACTGGCGACCCCAAAGGCGTTGTCTACAGCCATCGTTCGATTTACCTGCACGCCATAAATGTGTGCGCAACGTGGTGCATCGGCATGACCGTTAACGACCGCGGCCTGCTGATTGTGCCCATGTTCCACGCCAACGGTTGGGGCATTCCCTACGCAACACTGCTTGCCGGCTCTGACCTGCTGATGCCGGGTCCTTATCTGCAGCCTGAGCCGTTATGCCGCATGATCGGCGAATTCCGCCCCACGTTCGCTGCCGGTGTGCCCACTGTGCTCACGGGCATGTTTCGCCACGCTGAAGCAAACAATGTCGACCTCTCGTTCTTCCGCGTGCTGTTGAGCGGCGGCGCTGCCTTGCCGCGCAGTCTTGCCGAGGGATACCTGTCCCGGTTTAACCTGCGCGTCATCCAGGGTTGGGGACTGACCGAAACCAGCCCCGTGGCCGCAGTCGCCCAGCCACCGCGCAACTGTCCCGCCGATGAAGTCGTGGAATGGACCACCAAGACAGGCCGCGTCATCCCCGGCGTTGAGCTGCGTCTCTGCGACGGCGAAACCGTGCTTCCGTGGGACGGCAAATCTGTCGGCGAGATCGAGGTTCGCGGCCCATGGATCACTTCTTCCTATTACGACGTCGAATCCCTTGACCGCTTTCACGACGGCTGGCTGCGCACCGGCGACAT
>Ga0302275_10004840_pt1 | contig 13141 bp, 9 predicted proteins | sample III_Bog_N2_2_FD_200229 | JGI IMG/M metagenome (GOLD analysis project Ga0302275, IMG submission 200229) | Peat permafrost microbial communities from Stordalen Mire near Abisko, Sweden - III_Bog_N2_2 | ecosystem: Environmental > Terrestrial > Soil > Wetlands > Peat | place: Sweden: Abisko...
GAGTCAGTCGCGCCAGCGTCACCATCGCGAACGCCGTTGAAAGGAAAATAAACAAAGGCCTGTTGGTGTTGCTTGCGGTGGAAGAAGCCGATACGGAAGAGGATATTGAATGGCTGAGTGGCAAGATCACGCGGCTGCGAATTTTTCCGGACGAGAATGGCGTGATGAACCGCAGTGTGCAGGAGGCGGGCGGCGATATTCTTGTGGTCAGCCAGTTCACGCTATTTGCCAGCACTCGCAAAGGCAATCGGCCTTCTTACATTCGCTCCGCCGCACCGGCAATTGCCATTCCTATCTACGAAGCCTTTGTCCAGAAACTCACTAAAGATCTCGGTTCCATAATCCAAACCGGTGAATTCGGTGCGGACATGCAAGTGGAATTGCTCAATGACGGGCCGGTGACCATCATCATTGATTCGAAGCTGCGGGAATAAATCAAGCTGAACAGCCTCAATCCTCCGGCCGTTCACCGCTTGGGGCCATTTTGACTAATTTGGGCATAAATTCGCCCAATACCGTGACCAAATCTTTTTGCGCCGCCATCACGTCGCGGATGTTTTTGTAGGCCATCGGAACTTCATCCAAGCCGGCGCTGATGAGCGTTACTCCTTGCTGCTTGAGGAAACGGTTAACGTCTTTCCAATTGAACTTTTCGTTCGCAGCCTTGCGGCTCATCGCGCGGCCCGCCCCGTGTGAGGCGGAATTCAGCGATTTCACATTACCCTTGCCGCTGACAACGAAGCCCGGCGTCGCCATGGAGCCAGGAATGATGCCGAGCACGCCTGCGCCTGCCGGCGTAGCTCCTTTGCGATGCACGATGACCTCGCGTGGCACGCCGTCGATGACGTGCTTTTCTTTCCACGCGAAGTTGTGATGGTTCTCCAAGTCGAGCAACACCTGCGCGCCGAGATGTCCTGCGACGTGATGGTGGATGCAGGCATGGTTTGCCGCCGCATACTGGCCCATGAGCTCCATCGCGTTCCAGTATTCCTGGCCCGCCTGCGAATCGAGCGACAGCCACGCGAGACGTTTCAACTCGCTGGGCAAGTCTGGCATCTGGTTCACGGCGAGCTTGCTGTAATGATCACAGACTGATGCGCCGGTGCCGCGGCTGCCGCTGTGCGACAGCAGTGCAACGTAGGTGCCCGCCTCAAGGCTGTTTATTTTCGAATGCGCCGTGAAAAGTCCGAACTCTACGAAATGATTGCCGCTGCCGCTCGTGCCGAGCTGCGACCAAGCTTTGTCCTTGTTCTGTTTCGTGATCGGGCTGACCGACCAATCCGCGTCTAGCACATCGTGCGCGCGACGCTCCTTGAAATTCGCCCCGATGCCAAAGCGCGTCTCTGCCTCGATGGCCCGCGTGAGGCGGTCCTGTTTTTGCTCCAAGTCGCGCACTGGAATGTCCAGCACGGTCATTTTCATACGGCAAGCGATGTCCACGCCCACGGCATAAGGGATCACCGCATTCTCCGTGGCCAGCACGCCGCCGATGGGCAGGCCGTAGCCCACGTGCGCATCCGGCATCAACGCGCCCGCCACCGACACCGGCAATAGACACGCCCTCTCCATCTGCATCACCGCCTCGTGATCCAGCCCTTCGCCCCACTGATGATATTTCACTGGCTCGGCGCGCGGCGGCGGCGGAGCATTGAGCAACGCCTTGGCAAAATCCTTGCGCAAATCATCCGCCAGAAAATCTGACGGGTTCGCGACAATGGCCGCGACCTCCTCATGCAACCGCGACTTGTCACCGCCGCCGAGGATGAACCTGGCCACAAAATCCGTCGCGCGCCGCGTGGCTTCACCCAACGGCACTCCGAGGCGGAGAAAATCTTTGGTGTTCATTTCAATCAAATCTCCTTACAGGCAAAGCACAATAAGCCGAGCACTGTTTCGGGATTGCAGCCATACATTCCTGATGAAAAGGCCGCATTGCTCTCAATGACAGCCCAGCCGCGATTCGCGATGATCCCGACATCAATGACAACAGCTTTGGGAACTTTGACTGAAGAATCCGCGAGCACGCGCTCGCAAAATTCTTTGGCTGCCTCAAATTCCTCCGGTGCAGCTGGCCACGTTCCATCCTCCGTTTTTGCTAACTGACCATTTCGCCAATAAGGCGAGAGTGTCACAACCTTGCGATCCAAAACAAAGCAGCGAAACTCGACTTCCCACTCGACAATTTCTTGGACGAGCACGGCTAAGTCCTCAGGTAGTGGGCCGGGTGTTGGCAACTCAGCCCCACTCAAATAGACTTTCGCATCGAAGCATTTTTCGTCTGCCGGCTTGATGAACGCTCTCGTTGAAACTCCGCGCGCTTCGCCGAGAGTTTTCAGGCAAACATTGCGACCACGCCATTTCCAAGAGAGTGTCGGCAGCCAATCTAATGGGGGCTCTTGGAGTTTCAGTCCCAAGGTCTGCGCAACGTGATGAGCAAACAGTGGTTCGCCATAAACAGCCAAGTCCTTAGCCTTAATTACTGGAACGCGCCAGCTTTGCACGCGCACTACTTCCCAATTCAATGCAATGCAAGCGCGCCAGAGCAATTGGGCATCGTCAGTCTGACGTGCGGATAGAAGTAGCGTTGGCATGTTTGTAATTTGTTATTCTATTTCGATCGGAAGAGCGAGCTTTGAAGCCCGCCCTCCCGTGGTTTCATTCGTTCAGGAACAGCTTCCACTCCGCGACGCCATGGGCATTGCGGATCATGGCCGACACCGGCAGTTCCTTCGGCGCACGCGGGACGCTTAACAGTTTGAGCCCGGCCTCGTGCGGGAGGCGGTCAGCCTTGCGCTGGTTCACTTCCCGCGCGGACCAAACCAGGTTTTCCCACGTGTCCGCACCACCACGTGAGCGGGGCACGACGTGGTCAAGGTTGCCCTCGTCCGGGCGCAGCAACACGCCCGTGTATTGGCAGCGGTTGCCGTCCCGCTCACGGATGTTCTTCGCGGAGAGCTTCGGGCGCTTCTTCGGCACACGGGCATAGTTCACCGCTACGATGACCGTCGGCACGCGAATCGCGCCATGCACGGTGCGCACAGCGTTGTCGCCGTCGCGAATCGACAGCGTGATCCACTCGGCCCAGGTGACGGGTCGAATGTGGCTCGCGCCTTCGATCTCCAGCGCTGTGGCCGCGTTCGTGGCCATTTGGCAAAAAGCATCCGCTGGCGTGCGAATGTTGATCGCCTGCCAGTTGCGATTGAGCACCAGCACAATCGTCTTGTTCAATATGTCGCTCATAAAGTATTGGCACACGGCCATGGCGCTTCGCGCATCGAGGTGTTTGGTCCTTATTGACGTGGCTTAAATTTTTCACCTCGCGGCGCAAAAGCGTTGGCGTATCTTTCAAGAAACAGAAATTGCTGAAAACTATGAAACCTTTCGTGATCTGCCACATGTGCACGTCGCTCGACGGCAAAATCATCGGCCAACGCTGGGGCAAGTTGCCGGGATACAAACACGAAAGTGAATTATTCGAAACGACCGCCGCCAGTTTCGGCATCGGCGCTTGGATGGTGGGCACCACCACGATGGATGAATTCGACGGTCCCAAAGTAAAATTGCCGCGCGCGAAAGCCCGCATTCCGCGCCGGGATTTCATCGGAAACAAGAGCGCCAAGAGCTTCGGCATTGGCGCGGATGCCAAAGGTGTCTTGCGCTTTCAGAAAAACGAGGTCGGTGGTGATCATGTCGTTCTGCTCGTGACGGATCGCGTGAGCGATGATTACCTCGCCCATCTTCAAGTCGCCGGTGTGTCCTATCTGTTCTGCGGCAAAACCAAAATTGACTTGAAACTGGCGCTGCAAAAACTGGGGCGCGCTTTTAAACTGCGCAAGCTGATGCTGCAAGGCGGCGGCACTTTTAATGGCGCCATGCTGGAAGCCGGGCTCGTGGACGAAATCAGCCATCTCACCGTGCCGGTGGCCGACGGCGGAGTGGGAGTTGCCAGCATGTTCGATATCCCAGGCAACGCGCCTGCCGAGGCAGCGGCGAAGTTGCGCCTGCGGTCGCACAAATTGATGCCTGGAGGCGTTATATAGGCACGCTATCGGGTCGTAGACTGATTCAGGATTATCAGAATCAGCTTCAAGACAAATTCAAAAAATGGTCGCCCGGGAAGGTTCTGCCCCCTCGACTTCTGGGTGTAGGCCAGACGTGATGCTATTTCACCACCGGGCGGTCGAAGCTCGACCTGCAAAAATTGGCTGCCTCGCCCGGATTTGCACCAGGACCGTCGGGGTCAAAACCCGGTATGCTGCGTTACACCACGAGGCAATGGAAATGGTGGCCCGCCAGGGTAACGCGCCCTGTTCTGCGGATTAAAAGTCCGCTGCATCACTTTAATGCTTGCAGGCCAAATTGGTGCTCGTGGTCAGATTCGCACTGACACTGGCGACGCTCTCGACGTCGTGCCTCTGCTAGTTGGGCTACGCGAGCAAACACCTCCGGCCGGTCTCGATTACCGGCTTAATTCCCGCAAGCGGGAGTCTTTCGAGCGACGCGCGCTCGGAGGTGAAAATGGTCGGCGTGCCGGGTAACGCTCCCGGGCCCGGCACTGATCTAGTGCGATTCCGTTTATAAGACGGACGGTTCTCTTTGAACTACACGCCGTGGCGGAATGTCGTGGACTCGCACCACTTGCCCGCAGGCACGCACTCGTTAGCACCGAGGCCCGGCTCGCTCGTCCGGTTGACATTCCGAATTGGTCCGCGTGGCAGGACTCGCACCTGCAACCTTTCCGTCTTGAGCGGAACGTCTCTGCTGATTGGACTACACGCGGTTGGTGCCCACGGCCGGACTTGCACCGACACTGTGCGCGTTTTAAGTGCGCCGTCTCTGCGTTGGACTACGTGGGCAAATTGGTAGCGCGTGAAGGATTTGCACCTTCAACCTTCCCGTCCTGAGCGGGACGCCTCTTCTGTTGGGCTAACGCGCCGATAAATTGGTGCATCCGGCAGGACTCCCACCTGCAAACTCTCCGTTCGAAGCGAAGGATGATAATAAATTTCACCACGGATGCGGAAATGGTGGGTTGCCTCGGATTTGCACCGAGTTCTCGCCGGTTAAGAGCCGGGACTTCACTGTCAAAGTTTACAACCCGAACGCGACACGAAGGCGGAGTTGAACCGCCGCAGCCAGGCCTGTGAAGTTCTGACCGGCACCGGTGTTCGCGTCGCGAAAAGAATCCCAAGCGCACTGAATACGACACCCGGCCATTACTTCGACCGTGCGGGGTCTCTGCCGGCAGGCCGGATTCACTTGGGAAAGTGGACGGGCATGAGAGTAACGCTCTCTCTATTTCGGTTTGGAAGACCGACGTGTGTCTATCAACACCTATGTCCCGGTTAAATGGAATCCCGTGCTGGAATTGCACCAGCCTCTGCGGCTTTGCAGGCCGCCGCCTGAACTGCTCGGCCAACGGGATGTGAAATTAAAGTGCGGACGGAGGCTTTCGCCTCCGCCCGCTTTGTTTCCTTGAACCATCCGTCATTCACGGACAAAGTCCGCGATCACGGCGGGTGCCGACGTGTCGAAACCAACTACGTCCATCATGCCTCGGTCGTTCGGATCGGCGAGGGTGAAGCCGTTGGAGGTCATGCCAACAACGACCGCCTTCGCGTCACCGACGAATTCGCTGCGATACTGACGCAACGCCTGTGCCGGGTGGATGTTGCCCGCCCAAGTTTCGCTGTCCGTGTAGGTGATGAAGCCCGACACGTCCAGCTTGTTGCGAGCAGCCCACAGCATCGGCAGTGCGCAGTCCGTGCCACCCATCGGGATGGATTCGATGCGCTTGATGACGTCGGCCAGCCGCATACGTGGCGAGAGGTTCACACGGGTGATACCCGATTCACCACCACCCCACTTGCCGCCGTGACCGCCAACCGCAGCCGAGAACGCGATGATTTCGTGCTCTGGTTCGGTCGCCGCCGTGATGAGTGCCATCGCCGCGCTTGCTTCGCGTGCCGAAATGCACGAACCCGCGATCATCGAGCCGGCCATCGAACCGCTCACGTCGAGCGCGAGCAGCACCGGCTTGCCGCAGGGTTCCACGTTCTGGAAGGTCGCGTAGAACGCTTCGTCCAAGGCGTCCACCACGGCGGACACCGGCGACCACTTCAGCGCACCCTTGTCGCCGTGGCCTTGGGCGTAGATTTTCTGCGCCACAAGCACTGCGAGCGGGTGGATGCGCGCACGCTTCAGCGCCGTCTCGTCGCGCAGCTTGCGGACGATGAGACGCTTCGCGTCGCTGAACGGCTTGAGCAGACCGAGGCTCGTCATCTTGCCGAGGTTGCGGATCATCGCCGTCATCGGCATGCGTTCGAGCAAGGCTTCCCAAACAGCGGCTTCATTGAGCCATTGCGTTGGGATCGCTTCACGCGGAAGGTCGAACTCGTCAATTAGCTTCACCACTTCGATGACATTCGTCGTGCTCTTCACACGCTCGAACGCACCGATGAACTTCGGCAATTCGCCCACGGCGGCATACTTCGCCACACGGTCTTCACCGCCAACCTTGCGCTTCACTTCACGTTCGCCGAGAACGTCCGCGCCCGTGAGCATCCAGCGGAATACCGCATCGTGCTGAACGGACGGAGCCTTCGGGTGCGCAAGGCGGAGCAGGTCGGCGTGCGACCAGCCGTCGCGTTGCTGATACTTCACGGCCTGGTGCGCGAGGTCATCGGCACCACGATCCACATACCAGCGACCAACGGCATTGCGCAGACCACGGCCCCAACCGCGCATCGCATTCACGTATTCAGCGAAGTGGAACAGGTGCGTGCCGATGCGGCAGACCTTGTTCAGGTTCGCGAACGCGTGCGCCTTCGCCTGCACGTCACCGTGCGTCACGACGAGCGCGAGGGCGAAGATTGCCGGATCGTTCTTCGGCGCGCGACCGGCATCGCTGATCTCAACGATGCGGTTCACGGCACGAACGCCGTCGGCCTTGATGCAGCGGATCAGCGCGTCGTGGTTCTGCTTCACAAGTTCGCGTTCGCCGATGTAATACGTGCCGCCTTCCGCGCCGAGGATGAGGAAGCGGTCAAGCCGCGTCCAATCATCCACCTGCCACGAATAGCCGTTGTTCGAGTTGCGGACCTGGTTCGTGCCCGGGATCGGCTGCGACTGCGGCGTCACGCGGCGGTTGAAGAGCTTTGCATAATTGATAGCCATAATGGTTTTCCTTTCGATTTGTGCGTCGCCAACCCTCGACACGCTGATTTGATTGCACTGCGGACAAGTTGGTGAACGTGGGGTTGGTCATTTACAGTGATAACCGAAGTTCTTCGGCCCGCAGAAAATACGTTGTTACTACTCCCTAAAAAAAGTGATTCCGATTTGCGCCGTCATAGCGGCCGGAGCGGAGGCAGCAGTTCTTAAAAGCTGCGTCCTGATCCGCATGGACATGGGTCGTTTCGGCCCAGCTTTTCACTGAGCTGTTTATCCCCATGGACAATGCGCACGCCGCGCTTCACCTGCGTCTCGGACGGGAAGCCTTTGCGACGCTTGCTGGTGATTTCGAAGTTGGATTCTTCCCATTCATGTTGATGTGCCATACGGCCTCCGTGGTTGAGGGTTGCGGTTGGATTATCGCAGCGGGTGCGGCGATGAAATTACAGATGGGCAAGGGACGACGCGGGTATTGCTCTACCAACTGAGCTACCGGGGCAGCTTGAGCCCCGGATTGGAGTCGAACCAATGCCAGATAACCCGATGTCTTCGGCCCATCAAAAGTGCTGGCGCACGGCCACCAAAAGCAGCGGACAAGAATGCGACTGTGGAATTGCCCGGTGTGCTGACATTACACCACCTCGGAATGCTCCTCGGGGCGGAATTGAACCGCCGCTGCCGGGTCCCGATAACCCACAATCTACGGCCCGCTAAAAGTTGAAGCACAATCGTCAATGTGTCACCCACGCGACGCGCTGAAGATTGTGCTCCAATTGAATTATTTCCCATCGCATTTACCAACCCATGTCGCCGGAGTTCACGGTGCGCGAGTTGACGCTTGGCAACGCAATGCAGATAATTGCCATTACGCCGTGCAAGTTCGCCGCGACCAACAGTCTTGCCCGCGACATAATCATATGCTTTGAATGGTCCCTCTGCTGACACTACACGAAACTGACAGGCAAACCAGATTCCACCGCACTGTTTCAGTGCGACTAGGTCACCCAACCAACGCAACTTCACTGAAGGTTTCGGTCTGGAAGCTCGCCGCCATTCGCGCAATGGGACGCGGATAATTTCCTGTAACAAACCCGTTTCTGGGTGAACGTAAAATGCGCTCCGGCCATATCTCCTGGACTTTACCGGGGTGATGCCGCCACCTCGCCAAGTGTTCAGGACACAAACTTCTCCTTGATGCATGAAAGTATGCCGTTCGACGAATTCAAGGAGATGAGTTTTGATGTGCCCACGAATAACGCTGTCCGGCTTGATCACCGCGCACGCCTCGGAATAAACATCGTTCCACGGCCTGCCTAATTGGGAATTCAGCCAGCGCCGAAGCGGGCCGAGTAAATCGGTCAGGCCTTTGCGCGAACTATGTGGCCGCTTGATCCCCTCAAATTTTGGAAGCAGTTCATCGGGCAGGTTGGCACGTCGCCCATATTTGCCTCGGCCGGGATTCCATCGCGGTCGCTCGACAACAACTTTGTGCATATCTGATCTCATAATGTGATTGTTAAAGGGTTGGTAATTGCGCCGGATTAATGCCCGGCAATTGAAAGTTCCGACGGATAAAAAACGAACTGGGAGTTTACGTGCTCTACCACTGAGCTACCTCGGCGTATGGTGCCGAAGGCTGGACTCGAACCAGCGACCACGTCGTTATGAGCGATAACCCAATCCTGCGACCCGTCGAAATTCGGAAGACGGACAAAGGGCGAGTTGGGAATCCATCAGTTGCCTGATGGTGCGGGGTTCGAACCCGCTCGTCCCGCAATGCGGGATTGTTACCAGATAACCCAAACTCAACGGCCCGTCTAAAATGGAGACTCCCGATGGGCATCGAACCCATACCTCCCGAACTGAATTCGGGTGTTCTATCGCGGTTGAACTACGGGGTCATACAAAAACGATGGGCAAGTAACGTGATCGAACGGAGGCACTCCATGCTGGGAATCGAACCCAGAGCGCTTGAGTTTTCACACAAGACGCTACGCCCTCCTTAGGTGGAGGATAACCGATCAACTTCGGCCCATCTAAATTGGGGTGACCAACCGGATTTGCACCGGCACAAACGCCTTCACGGGGCGTGATGCTGCTGTTACATCATGATCACCATTGAAACTGGAGCCCCTGGTCGGACTTGCACCGACGAATAGCGGTTTACGAAACCGCTCCTGTGGCTGCTGAGGCACAGGGGCAAACTGGTGTCCACGGCAGGAGTTGCACCTGCGGCCTCCACCTTCGCACGGTGGCGCTCTAATCTAACTGAGCTACGTGGACAAAATGGTATCCGTGGCCGGACTCGCACCGGCTAGGACCAGCTTGAAGGGCTGGTTGCGTGAGCTGCTTTGCATTCACGGACTTGAATTGATGCCACAGAGAACAAGAACACAAAGTCGCGGGCTCTCAGGCCTGCATTAACTTTGTATCCTCGGTTCCTCCATGGCGATAAGGACGCGCTAGCGGCGGAGCTTGCGCGTCTTGTAGGTGAGGAGTGGTCGCAACGTCGCGATGACTGACACGAGTCCGGCAGCAACGAGGTCGGCGATCACGGCCTCAATGTTTTTGTAAGCGGCGGGCGCTTCCTCGTAGAGCAGGTCGCGCTCTTCGCATACCACGCGGCCACCCAACGGCGTCTGCGCGAGTTCACTCACGCTGAACCGCTCACGCATGCGCTGACGAGCATCGCTGCGCGCCCACTTGCGGCCTGCACCGTGGGCGAGCGACCACGCGTGACTTTCGCCATTACCCGTCGGCTTCACGACGTAGCTCATCGAGCCGCGTGAACCGGGGATGACAACGAAGTTGGTTTCCGCGGCAACCGCCCCTTTGCGGTGCAGCCACACAACCTCCTCGTCGCTTTCGCGACGCGTGATGCTGTTGTGGCAGCCATCCCAGAAGAATTCCGCTTCGGCACCGATTGTCTCCACGAAGCGACGGGCGATGAGTTCGCGATTAGCCTTGGCCCAACGCACCGCGAACTCGTGGTCACGGAGATATTCCTCCGCTGCAAACGACTCCGCTTCGATTCCATTCCCGAAGTGCTGATCGACGTGTGCACGCAGGATGGATTCACCCAAACCTCGCGAACCGCTGTGAATCAGCACCACAAGTTGCTGCTTCCCGAGCTCAAGTTTTTTGAACTCGTCAGCATCGAGAACCTTTTCGACAATCTGCAACTCGGCGAAGTGATTACCACCGCCGATCGTGCCCAGGGACGAATCGAACTCCGTGGATTCCAGGTCATGTTCAGCGAGAAACTCGCCGACCTCTCCATCCCACGGGTGTTCAAGGTGGAAATACTTTTCCGCCCAGCGGTCGAGCTTGGCGTCACGACGGACCAGATCCGTCTTGAAAAGCGCCATGCCGCAACCGATGTCGCCGCCGATAAGATGCGGATAGATTTTGCCGTCCGTCACGAAAGCCGCGCCGACCGGAGAGCCCTTGCCCGGGTGCAGATCCGGGAAGCCCACCGCTTGGCGGACACCATCGAGTTTCGCCGTGGCATAGAGCTGGCGCACCGCTTCGCCTTCAATCCAGCTTTTGGACGAGGCGAAAAGGCGCACCTGAGTTTCAGTCAGTATGTTCATGTTTCCTTTGAGCCCGCCATAGCGGGAGGGGTTTTTGGAAGTTGGCCACTGGAGTCGGGATTGCGCCGACACCTCCGGCTTTTCAGACCGGCGTGCAGACTGACTACACCATCCAGTGACATTAGCGGTGCACGGCAGCTCGGGGCGGCCACGCGAAAGGCTGTCTATGAAGCTTGAGCCTTGCGGGCTGCAGCTTGAGTTTTGCACAGGCTGACCGATGTGGTTTGACAACTCGGCATCAACATCAGCGAGGTAATTGGATTTTCAGTCCAATTAGGAACGTTTGCAGCGTCCTAGTTTTGACAGCGTTTCATCAGCGGCTTTCCGTCGCCACCGCGCACCTGAATCAAGGCCGCCAGCGGAATCAGAAATTCACGCTGCGGGTGAAGTTGAACTCATCCAATGCATCTTGCAGCGACTGGATCTCGGCGTTCAACTCGGCAACCAACTTATCCACATCCACCTTGACAAGCTGGGCGACGTATTCGACCTCGTAAGCGCCTTCGCCGAAGCCGCGGCCTTCGTGGAATACGCCAGCCTTCGTGTCGAGGCCCGTTAAAGTCGTGACGAGACCCTTGAGTTCAGCCAGGCGGAAGATCTTGTCGTAGATTTCCGCGTTGGCTGCCGCGACGGCAGCTTTGACCTTGACCAACTCGGCAAGCTTGGCGCGCAGGCGGGTCAAAACCTCGCGGGTGTCGTAGTCGAACTTCTGCTTGCTGGAACGGGAATTTTGCTTCGTGAGCAGATCTTTTAGTTGGCCAACTTCGCCAGCCAGCTGGTTTTTCAGTTTGAGCGCTTTGGAGACTTTCATTGAGTGCCTTTCGGATTGGTTGTTTAGTTTTGGTTTTCAGATTGGTAGTCCTGGCAGGTAACGCTCCTGCGTCTGCCGGTTATCGACCGGTTGCTCTGCTTTTGAGCTACGGGACCATTTTGACTTGTGGTTTCAAACCGAAACGCACCGGACGAAATACAAAGTTCAATTTCGCCGGGCGAATGCGGAGAACCCGATTTGGTTTATAGCTTTTGCGAAGGAGCAACGATCTTTGGTTATAGATGGCGGGTCTCATGGGATTTCCTTTCGCGTTTAATTGTTGATTGATGATCGCACCATTAATGGCGCCACTGGATGCGGTAGCCGGGAGGACTGTCGTCATTTTGAAAGCGGACAGCACCAGGTTTAACTTTCGGCAGTCTCGGCAAAACCTGCCGTGTCTTCAAATGCCAGCGGGGCACTGCCCGTGGTTTAGGTCTGGTAAATTTTCGCGCCAGCCATTTTGGCAATAGGAGGTTAATAGTCATGGGATTGCTTTTGGTTAATGGTTATAGGGAATTGGCGGAAGGCGTCGGTAATGCTCCGACCTCCGTATAAACGGATCCTGTTTTCGAGACAGGTGCAGCCAGCTTATATCTGCCTGCCTTCCGAAATTGGCTGCCAGGGTTGGACTCGCACCAACACCGCGCGGCTTAACAGACCGGCGTGCTACTTTGACACTATCTGGCAATGGCGCTGCCGGCAGGATTCTCACCTGCATCGTTCCGTTTAGAAGACGGATGCCTGATATATTCGACCACGACAGCAAACTGAAATTGGTCAGCGCGGCAGGAGTTGCACCTGCGATCCCTCGGTCCCAAGCCGAGTGCGTTGCTGCTACGCTACGCGCTGATGCTCCGAGCGGCTTTGAAGAACGCTGGAGTGGAGATGCGCAAAGCCGAAACCCTGGGAATCAGCCTCGCGGTAAGGTTTGAAATTGGCGGACCCGAAGGGACTTGCACCCTCAGCCTTCCCGCAGACAACGGGCTGCTACTCTGATTGAGCTACGGATCCAAAATGGTGGGAAATGCTGGTAACGGTGCTTCCGCACTGGCAATCACTCCCGATGTTATCGTGGCCCTGCGCAAGTAGTTTACGGTCGGGCAGCCGGATCACTTCCCAAATAGATATTGGTAGCGGGAGTGGGAATCACACCCACCTAAAGAAGTTTATGAGGCTTCTCTCTGTGCTTTAGTCGAGTTTCCCGCAATTGAAAATGGTGGAATCGGTGGGTAACGCTCCCACATCAGCTTGCTTGCAAGGCAAGTGCATTGCTTGTCTGCCACGACCCCATGAATAGCTGGCACGCCGTCTCGGTGCTGCCCCGAGCAAGCTGGGTTTTGGAGACTCGGCTGCGCAAGCTGGCGCCCGGCGTATCAAGAGTGGTGCGGTTGCCGGGAATCGCACCCGGACGTGCTCCTTGGCAAGGAGCCATTCTGCTGTTAAATCACAACCGCGAAATTAAAAGGGCCGGAAGCGTCATGCGCCTCCGGCCCGTGCCATTTCAATAAAGAACAAACACCTCTTGAGATCTATTCGATCCCAACCCGCGGTTTCACGGCGG
>Ga0302275_10004845_pt1 | contig 13128 bp, 11 predicted proteins | sample III_Bog_N2_2_FD_200229 | JGI IMG/M metagenome (GOLD analysis project Ga0302275, IMG submission 200229) | Peat permafrost microbial communities from Stordalen Mire near Abisko, Sweden - III_Bog_N2_2 | ecosystem: Environmental > Terrestrial > Soil > Wetlands > Peat | place: Sweden: Abisko...
GCAAAATTTCAGCCATGCGGTCGAGCGCAAAACCTTTGCCGATGGCACCGAGATCAAACTGCAGCCGGCCGCGCTCGCAGCGGATGGAAAACGGCTCGATCAAAGTCCACAGCGGCGGCACGCGCTGTGTCTGCAAAGCGGCGGCGGTCACGGAAAAAGCGCCGCGCGTGGCCAGCTCCATTTTTTTGGCGATTTCGAGGCAGGCAAAAACCGGTTCGCTCAGGCGCAGTTTTTCACCCGGCGCGAGCTGCGCGATTTGGGCGATGTCGCTGTTCGCACGGAAGCGGCTAAGATGCGATTCCAATTCGTCCGTGAGTGCAAACGCCGCCTGCGCGGTCTGCGCGGCGTAGATTTTTTCCTCGCCGGCGATGCGCACCTGAAACTGCGTGGCCATCGCGTGATGATTGAAAACGTGAATGTCGCTCATGGCGTTCCATGTGGCGGCGACGCGCCCGTCGGCGAATTGTTTGTCACAGGCACCCACAAAATCAGCAGCACATTTGGCCGCACGCCAAAATATTCCGGCTGGAAATTTTTCAGCCGCGCCGCCAGCCGGTCGGAGACCGCAGTCGGGGTGATGAAAAAATCCGCGTCGCCGGTTTCCTGATCCGGCTGCCAGAATCCGACCTGCGAAAATTTCCGCAGATACCACGGCAGCGGCCAGGCATCGGCCGCGACCATCGCAATGCGCGGATTCGACAATTTTTCCTGCCGCATCAATTCCTCCAGCCGCGCCGGCAGCCGCAGCAAATCCTCGCCGGTGTGCGCGTAGGCGAACGGATTTTTTTCATCCGCCGGCTGGTCAAAGGCCCACAACTTTGTTTGCAGCCCCAGCAGCGCCAGCAAAAATACCCCGGCGATGCCCATGCCCCAGCGGCCTGCCGGATTTTTAAACTGTTCCCAAAAAGCGGCCACGCCGAGGCCGCACAGCAGCGCCAGCGGCAGCCACAGATTCAGCGCCAGCCACGGTGTCTTGTAAGGAATTGTGGAATAAATCACGAGCACGACCAGTCCGTAAATCGCCAGCCACAAACCGGTCTGGCGCGCGCCGCTGACGGCGTCGCAAAGCGCGGCATAAATTCCGGCGACGGCTAGAATGGACAGAATCATCATCGGATCCAGCAGATGAAAATAATAGCCGAATGGTTTTTCGTGTCCCTCGCCGCCGGCGCGCGCGGCAAAGCGCGGAACGGCGTGCAGCAAATCCGTGAACACCGACCAATTTTGTCCGAACCACGTGAACAGCAAAACCGCGGTGAAAATAAAAACGCCGAGCGCCATCAAGGTGAGCTTCAAAAATTTGGAGTGCGGCGACGTGTCGCCGCTTTCCGACCGGGAGACATGTGTCCCAATTCCAAAGCGCGGACGTGTCCGCGCACTCCAAAGCCAATTGCCCAGCAAGGCGAATCCGACGGCGAAGAAATGGATGACCGCCGTTTCCTTGCACGCGAGCATCAGCGCCGCGCACAACCCGGCGAGCGCGGCGGACGAAGCCGATTGCTTTTTCAAGGCGCGCCCGCCGGACAGGATCAAGCCGAGCGTCGCGGCCACAAACAAGGTTTCATGGATGAAATACCGACTGTAATAAACCGGCAACGGCGCGCAGGTGAACAGCAACGCGGCCACGAGGCACGCGCTGAAGCCGAACAGCTCCACGCCCGCACCGAACAGCAAAACCGTGGCGCTGCCGGCGAGCACCGGCGTGAGCCGAAGCTGGGTTTCAGTCAGCCCAGAAAAGTTTTTTGCGCCGAGCAGTTTTACCAGCGGTTCGGCCACGGCAAACAACGCCGGGCCGTGGCGATCCTGCGAATCGTAGTGGAAACTTTCGCCGGCCAGCAGTGAGCCGGTGATATAGGCGTTGACGGCTTCGTCCGTGTGCATCGGCCGTTCGCCGAGCCGGGGCAGGCGGAAGGCCAGCGCAAGGAGCGCGAGGCCGACGAAGATCGTCCAGCGGATTTTGGGTGATGGCGTCGTAATCGTAATCCGGTTCTTAATCTTAATCGTCAGGCGGCACGGGGATTAAGATTAAGATAAGATGACGATTAAGCTTAAGGCAAAACTTTTAGGCGGACGGCTTGCCCCACACTTCGACCTCGATGTAATGGTTCAGCTTGTTGGTCGTATTGCCTTTGCTGTAAAGCCGGACATAGCGGCCTTTCACGCCTTTCGCGTCAATGAGCTTGCCTTTGTAGGTTTCGATGTATGGCCGGTCGGTGCCATTGCCCAGGCCGAGTTCGTTGCTGGCGTCGGCGTTGAAAATCGTCGTCACGCCCTTGCCAAAATCCTTGTCGTCGGACACCTGCACGACCACGTCGAAATAAACCCGTTCCTGCGAATGGAAATGCCAGACCATCACCGCGTAAATGTCCGCTTCCTTTTCAAGATCAATCTGCACCCATTGCTTGCCGGGGCCGAGTTCCACCCACGAACCCTCGTCGCCTTCCTTGTCGCCATCCGTCACGAGGTCCAGCGTGCCGACGACCGGTTCGCTGTCGCTGGCGGTGACTTTTTTGCCCTTCGCCAGATTGACCGTGCCGGCGGGCACGAGAAAATCCGGCTGCTCGCCGCTGTGCTTGGGTTCCAGATTCGGCACATTGATCGGCACCGGCGTGCCGACGAACAGCGGCTTGGGCAAATCCGTTTTCAGCGGCACTTTATCTTCCGCCAGCGCGACGGAAGCGGTGAGCACGACGGCCAGTGTCAGTTTCGAGATCAATTGGTTCATAAAATAATTTCAAGCTTCGGTTTCTTCCGGCGTGATGGCAATCAATTTTCTTTCGGTCGCGGCCTCGTTCGCCTTGTGAATCACATATTCGCTCGCGAACGCCTCGTCGCCCGGACAATTTAATTTCGCCTTGCCCTTGATGGCATTGAAAAAATTCTCCAAGTGCGGCATGTGCGGCGGCTTGTTGAACGACACCGGGATTTCAAATTCCGCGAGCTGCGCCGTTTCGCGCACGTCCACCTTGGCGGCGTCCGCGGGCACGGCGGGCGCGGCCTTGGCGCGGATGTAATTTTTCCGGATCAGGTCGTCCCACGAAGGCGCGCGCGCCTCGCGGTAAATCGCCGACAAAATCGGATTCTCTGACATTTTCAACGAACCTTCGTCGCCCATGAAATATTCAAAGTAGCCGCCGCCCGCGCTCGTCGTCGTCTGCACCTGGTAAAACGCGCGCGCCACGCCATCGGCGAGCGGGTATTCGTAAATCACCATCGCATTGTCGAACCAGTCGTGGTTCTTGTAATAATCCAGGCCGGCGCTGGCCACCACGGATTTCGGCTTCACGCCGAACCACCAGTTGAAAATGTCAATCTGATGCGCGCCCAAATCCGACAGCGGGCCGCCGCCGAGGCCTTTGAACCAGCGCCAGTTGCGGAACTGGTGCATGTCGGTGAAACCATACTTGGCCAGTTGCGCGGGCTTCATCTCCGAATGTTTTGGAAACCCAAAATCCTCCGTCACCGCGCGGTTCCATTGCGCCTGCGCGGCGGTGAGGCGGCCGCAGATTTTTGCGTCGCGCACCAGACGGTTCAGCGCGAAGAGATAGCGCGGATTGCTCCGCCGCTGGTGGCCGATCTGCAGCAGCTTGCCGGTCTCGCGCATCGTTTTCACCATCGAACGCGCGCCGTCCACGGTGTTGCTCATCATTTTTTCGCAATAGACATGCAGACCGGCTTTCAAGCAGGTGTTCGTGATCGGCGCGTGCCAGAAATCCGGCGTGGCCACGACCACCGCCTGCAAATCTTTTTCCTGCGCGAGCAGGTCTTCAAAATTTTCGTAGGCGCGGACCTCGTGGCCCATCTTTTTCAGATAACGCTCGCCGTAGGTGCGCGCGTATTCCCAGATGTCACAGATCGCCACGAGCTGGACGCTCTCGATCTTCAGCAGCGATTCCAACAGCACGCGGCCCTGCGCGCCAAAACCGATCAGCGCCACGTTCAGCTTGCTGTTCGGTGACGGCGTCTGGCCGAAAGCTTTCGCGCCGGAAGCCAACACGAGGCCCGCCCCGGCGGCAGCGGTCGTGCCGATGAAATCGCGGCGGGTGAGCGGTGACGTTACCATTTTTTGAGAAGCGCAAGCTTGTTGTGTTTGGCCAGCATCAGCGCCAGCGCGACGAGCGCCACGTGGATGCCCAGCCAGGAAATGCCGTCGTCCTGCTTGATCAAAATCAGCCCGACCGTCAGCGCGATGTAAATCAGGCCCTGCACAAAGAGCGACAGCCGCGTGCCGAGACCGAGCAACAGCATCACGCCGGTAACAATGAGCGTCGGGCCGAGCAGTTGGTCGAACACTCCCAGCAGCGCGTGCGGCAGCAGCGGTTCGTTGGCGAACTTGTCCTTGAGCGGCGCGGGAATGCCGGAATAATTTGTCAGCGCGTAAAATTTTATTTTCACGTCAATCATCGCGCCGCTGGGATCTTCCATGCCGGTGGTCGGATCCATCAGCGGTTTCTGGATGGTCTGGTAGGCACCGTATTTTTCAATGCCGGTCAGGATCGCGCGCACGGCCAGCCAGCCGCGCAGCACCAGAAAGGCGAGCGCATAATCGCAGTGGCACTGGTTCTCGCCAGCACCGGGTTTTGCGTTGGGGTCAGTCATGGGCAGAAGATTAAATTGTGATTGATCGAATTCAAGTCCCATAAACATGCGATGGCAAACCGTGACACCAGCAGTGACGAAATCCGGCACGCAGGGCGAAACCGCGAGACAACATCATCACGCGGCCCGCAACAATCTGGTGGAATGGTGGGCACTGCAGGATTCGAACCTGCGACCTTCTCCGTGTAAAGGAGCAGCCCCACCTCGTCGCCAAACGGATACTTACTATGGAATAAAACCATCTCCGGGCAAGCGCAAAGAAGCGCCGGCGATCCCTGCAAAACCGCCCCGCAAAATAAATTTCTTTCCGCCGATTCTATGGCGGCCCAGCGCACCGGCCAGCTTCACCAGCCGGCCTTATTTCGGGCAGACCAAACGGAACTGGCTTTGCTCAATCCAGCCCGATCCGCCGAGCGTGCGGATGAAAACATAATCGCCCCGCGTCCGCACCTGCCGCGCCGGCTCGCCGGCGGTCAGCGTTGCAATCACTTCGCCTTCACGCGTTGGCGTCAGCAGCAACGGCGCATTTTTGGTCAGCACCAAACCGATCTGCGTGCGGCTCACCACGCCGAAATTGGCCGTCAGGCAAAACAGAAACAATCCAAAGGCCAGCGCCGCCAGCGTCTGCTGCCAGCCCGCCTTGCGCCGGCGGAAAATTCCCGGCAACACCAGCGCGCCCACCGCCAGCCAAAGACTTGCGCCCGCGAGCCAGAACCACGCATTCGGCGGCAGCCACGTGGACGCGGTCTCGAACCATTTCAGCGGCGGCTCCTCCACCTGCGCCACCGCGCGGGCAAATCGGAGATCAGCCTCCGCGCGCGCATCGAACGGATCAATCCAGCGCGCCTGTTCCCATGCCAGGATGGCCGCGCCCGCCCGGCCGCGCTGCCATTCGGTGATGCCGAGATTCACCAGCGTGCCGGCGGCCGGCTGAATTTTTTCCGACTGGGCAAACGCCGCCGCCGCCTCGGGAAATTGTCCGGCGCGGTTCAACGCGACGCCTTGTGTGAACCAATCGTTCGTCGCCGCCGCGTGACCGATGCCAGTGGCAAAAAACAGCGCGGCGAAAACGATGCCGCAGCCGAAGCGGCGAGCAGTGCGGCAAAATCGTAAATCGTAAATCGCAAATCGTAAATCGCTCACAACTTCTCCTCCAGCGTCAACAGCACGGCTTCAACCGCGGCGGGCAAGGCGAGCAAATCCGCCTGCGTTTCCGGCGCGAGCGCAAAGCGCGCATCCGCCGCCGCGAAAATAGTCCGGACCGTTTCCGCCGCGCGACCGTTTCGCTCTGCGTCAGTCAATTGCGCCAGCACATCGCCGCAGACCAGCGCGTGCGGGTTGGCCGGAAAATGCGGTGCCACGGCCACGCGCATCGCCTCCGCCGCGTGCGCGACAAACGCCGACGCCTCGCCGGCAGCCGCCGCTTTTTGCAACCGCCGTTTTTCGCGGCGCAGCGCCCGGCGCGCCTGCCGGCGGCGGACAATTTCCGGATGCGCCTCCAAAAATCGGCGGCGGCGATCCCATTGCCACAGCGCCACAAAACCCATTACCGGCAGCAATTGGACGATCACGAATCCACCGCGCAGTTGCAACGGTTTCAAACTCGCCGCCGTTTTGCCGGGCACCGGCGCAAGGTCGCTCAATTTCAACGGCGCCGCGGCTTTGCCCTCGTCATCCAGCACGGGCAGTTGCACCGGCAGCCCGTCGCCGATCACCGTCACCGGCAGCGGCGAAAGCGTCAGGTCCACATAGCTCGCCAGCTCCGGATCAAACGCGCTGAACGGAATCGCCGGCGTGTTTGTCGCCTCGTCGGTCTGCGGAATCAACGTGAAACCCATCGCCGGCACCGGATCGGCGATGATCTGCCAGTCGCGCGAACGCGGCGTGGCCGGCGGCACGAAGCGCGTCAAATCGCCGTCGCCGTGAAAGCTGTATCGAAGATGCAGCGGCTCGCCGACGCGCACGCGGTTGGTGGACAACTGCGGTTTGTCCGCGAGAAATTTTCCCAGCGCGCCGGTGAAACCGGCCGGCGCCGCTTCTTCCGGCAAGGGACGCACGTTCAACTGGACGGCGTCGGACACGAGAAATATCGGCCGGCCCGACGCCGCACCACCGAGCATCACCGGCCCGGTCCGCGCCGTGATCGTCAGCGGCCCCGCAGAAAATGGCGGCACGCTAAAACCCTGCGCGGACATCGTCTGCGGTCCCGCGGCCAGCGGCGTGGCGGTCGTTTCGTAGGTGAACGCCGGCACCAGCTTGTCCCCGCGCCCGACCGGCTCGATGGCTTGGCGCACGGACAGCTTGTCCGTCAAAAAACCGCCGCCGTTGAACTGCACGTCGCGCAATCCTTCGAGCTGGCTGCCGGCCGTGGCCGGATAAATCACGCGCACGCGGAACGGCTGGCCAAAAAACAAGTTCGTCGCCGAAACTTCCAAGGTGATTTTGCGCGCCACCGGCGAAGCGGCATTCGTCGCCGCCACGTCCAGCGTCGCCGCCGGAATTTCCGCCGCCTGCCGGCCGACCGGCACGCTGAAATTGGTGATGACCAGCCTGCCCGCCGCGGCCGGTGTGACTTCGTAAATAAATTCGGTGAGCGGCCGGAACGGCGTTCCGTCCGGCTGCGTCAATTGCCCGCGCGCCGCCGGTCCTAGGCTCAAGCCGGCCGGCAAAGCAATTTCGTCCGGCCAGCGGATGGAGTTCTGCGTGGCATTGATGGTGACGCGATAAGTGGTCTTTTCGCCGGGCCGCACTGCGGGCGGATCGAATTCCGCCGTGGCGACGAGGTTGGCGGGCTGGGAATTATCCACCGGCGTCTGCGGACGCATGATCATTTGCGCGGCGGCTTCCGGCGAAACCTGCGGCGGCACCTGCGCGTGCAGCGGCAGCGTGAAAAAACCGGCCCAGCACACCCAGCTAGTCGTCAAAAGCCGCCTGAGGAAACAGCCTCGAACGCCGGCAGGTGCGCGGCGTCTGGCGGTTGCGGTTGGCGGCTGCGGCATTTTCATTTTACCAGTTGCGCCCCTTTCGGTCTTTGGGCGGCGCGCCTTCCTTGTCGCTCATGGCCAGGCGGCGGGTGCCGTCGAGCGAGAGGCCTTCGAGGATTTCGCCCGCCTGCTCCGGCGACAATGGCATCTGCATCTGGTCGCCCGGCTGCGGCGCATTTTCCTTCTGGCCGGCCAGCGATTCCGGCTGCGTGGGCGGCTCATCCTCGTCGTCATCGCCCGCCGCGCCCGGAGGCGCATTCGGCGCGGGAATCTGGCCCTTGAGCTTGCTCAACATTTTGCCGAGATCCTGTTTTTGCTTGCCCATCGCACCCATCATTTCCTGCATCTGACGCAGGCTGTCCACGAGCTTGGCGATGCTGCGTTCAACGATTTCCGCGTTGTGCGTAGCGTTGGTGTCGGCGGGATTCAGTTCGGCGGTGCCTTTGAAATCATCCGCCGCGCGCTGCCATTTCTGCAACGTTTTGCCGTAGGTTTCCATCGCCGCCACCACGGCTTTTTCCGCGTCGCGCAACTGATGGCGCGCGCCCCGGCCGGCGAGGAAGGCGGCGACCATTCTTTCCAGATTGTTTTCCGCCAGCGACGCTTCGCCCTGGCGCAGCGCCTGTTCACCCGCCGCCAGCGCCGCCCGGCCCTGCGCGGCAACTTTCTGCGCGTCCGGCCCTTTTTTCAAAAGCTCCACCCCGGCGGCGAACCGGGTGTGGCCGAGATCATAAAGCGCCGGCGGCTGCACGCGCTCATCCTGCGCGGCCAGCGCGGATTGAAACATTTTTTCCGCGTCGGCAAATTTCTTCCCGGCCAGCAGCTTCGCGCCGGCGTTGTAAAAATCCCGCGCCGTCACCGGGGCAACCGCATTTGTTTCGTCCGCCGCCAGCGCACGGCAGCCGATCGCCAGCGCGCACGGCAAGAGGAATTTTCTTAATGTCGCAAAAAATTTCATGCCGTGCTCGGAGGGATTTTCCGCCGCGTGCCCGTCAGCGATTCGGCCACGAGCAACGCCAGCATCGCCGCGATCAGCCAATGGTAGCGATCCACGCCGTTCTTCACCGACTGCCGCAAACCGCTGGCGCTGTCGAGCGCGTGAATCGCCGAGCGCACTTTCGTCAGGCCGTCGCCGAGCGTGCCGAGCGGAAAATAGCTGCCGCCGGTGGCCTGGGCGATTTCGCGCAGCGTGGTTTCGTCGAGCTGGCTGCGGACAATTTCGCCTTTGGCATCGCGCAACAGTTCCGGCTGGCCGGCGGCGTTGAGGGTTTGAATTTCTTTGCCCGCCGGCGTGCCGACACCGATGGTGAAAATCACGACGCCATTGGTCCCCAGCCGTTTCGCGGCGGCGACACCGGATTTTTCCAAGTCTTCGCCATCGGTGACGAGCACGACCATTTTGCGGCGGCTGCCCTGATCCATCGCGCGATACGCCTCATTCAGCGCGCGGCCGATGTCGGTGCCGGGGATCGGCAGCGTTTTTTCATCCACGGACAAAAGCGTTTCCTCAAAGGCATCAGCATCAAACGTCAGCGGGCATTGGATGAACGCACTGCCGGCGAACGCCACCAGACCCACGCGCCCGTGGCTTTGCTTGCGGACAAAATCCAGCATCGCAAATTTCGCGCGCTGGAGACGGCTCGGCAAAACGTCGCTGGTCGTCATGCTCAACGAACAGTCGAGGACGAAAACCACATCCTCGCCCAGCCATGACTTGTCCGCTGCGGTCTGACCCCATTGTGGTCGTGCCAGCGCAAGTCCAGCCAAAGCGAACGCCACCAGGAGCAACGAGTTTTTGAAACTCCGCCGGGCCGGGCTGTGCGACGCCGTCAGTTCCGCGACGAAATGCGGCGAAGCCATTTTCGCCAGTTGTTCGCGCCGGCCAATCGCGGCGCGCCGCTGCAGCAGCGCCAGCAAAACCGGCGCGACCGCCGCCAGCCACAGCCAGCGCGGTTCGGCGAAATGGAAGGCGGAAAACATTTACGATTTAGGATTTACGATGGACGAGCCGGTTTGCGGCGCGCGGCATTTATGCCGTTTCAATGTCGTCCGCCGTGGGCGCGCGGAAACGGAATGAAGCCCGCGCTCCGGTAAATTTGAATTCGCAAATCGTAAATCGTAAATCATAAATCGTCAGGGCACGCGGCGAAATCTTGTGTTCGCCAAAATCATTTCCAACGCCAGACATCCGAGCGCCGCAAGCAACGGCCATTCAAACAGCGGCTCATAGGTGGCGAAGCGCCGCAGCTTCACCTCGGATTTTTCCAGATGGCCAATCTGGTTGTAAATGTTTTGCAGCTCGCGCTGGTTGGTGGCGCGATAAAAATGGCCGCCGGACAAATCCGCCATTTTGCCGAGCACCGCGTAATTCGCCGGCTGGAGCAGCAGCGTGGGAATGACGTTGCCATTGGCATCCAGCTTGAAGTTGCCCGTGGCCGGATCGAACTCCGGCATGTTGCACGGGGCTTCGATGCCGATGCCGATGGCATAAATTTTCACGCCCAGCGCGGCGGCAAGCTGCGCGGCAGGGAGCGGATCAATCTTGCCCAGATTGTTGTCGCCGTCGGTCAGCAAAATCATCACGCGGCTCCGGCTGTTCGGCACGGCTTTGAGCCGTTTGGCCGCGACCGCGACGGCGTCGCCGATGGCGGTGCCCAAATCCTGAATGATCCCGATGTGCAGCCGGCCGAGGTTTTCGATGAGCCAGTCGTGATTGAGCGTGAGCGGACTGGTGAGATATGGCACGCCGGAAAAAGCGATCAGGCCGATGCGATCGTTTGGCCGCTTCTGGATAAAATCCTTCAGCACGCCGGAGGCGATGGCGAAGCGCGACAGTTTTTCCGCCGGCTTGCCCATGTCAATCGCCTCCATGGACCACGACAAATCCAGCACCAGCATGATGTCAATGCCCGGCGTCTCGGTCTCGACGTGATAATTGGCCAGCCGCGGTCCGGCCAGCGCGATGATGCCCAGCGCGACGGCGGCCAGTCGGAGAAAAATCAAAAATCGTCCCGCCGCCGAGCGTGCCTTCGCCCCGGCCTCGCGCGCGATCTCCGCACTCGAAAAGGTCAGCGCCGACAGCTTGCCGACTTTCCCGCGCAGCAGCGCATAAACCGGCAGCAGGCCGAGCAGCGCCAGCAGCCAGGGATATTGAAATTCAAATTCGCCGGTCATTTTTTCGTGGCACAGGCATCTTGCCGGTGTGCTTTCTGTTCCGCGATGGCGATGAGTTCCAGCGCCCGACTGGCGGCATCAAGCGGAGTGGCGGCGGACGCGGTGGAAAATTTCCGCTCGTCACACGCGCGCAGAAAATCGGCAATGGACTGGGCGAGTTCCGCGCCAATTTTTGATCGGCCGGCAATCACCATGCAAAATTCCGCCGTGGTCATTTCGCCGGGCGGCAATTGAAAGACAGCGACGAGGTAGTGCCGCAAAATTTGCGAAACCTCACTTAAAAGCTGTCCGTCTTCGGGCTGGTGCAGCCGTTTGGTCAACGCCTCGCGTGCCAAAACTTCCGGCGGCAACACCACCGGCGTTTCGGGTCGCAGCCAGACGCGCAAAAAAAGAAAGGCCACGGCGAGCAACGCAAAAACACCGACGATTATGATGGATTGTTGTTGTTCCCAAAATGTCGGCGGCAGTTCGCCGTAGGCCGGCGCGAGTGCCGGAATCGCGTTGGTGTCGGCGGCTTGGGCGACGGCGGACAGCAGAATGAACGTTGCCGGAAGCAATTTCATCCGCGCCTCCGGCCCCGGCGGATTTCAAAAAACCGTTGCAGCACCGGGGCAAACGGCTCGGTGGTCTTGAGCCGCAGCGTATCCACGCCGGTGCGGATGAGCGCGCGATCCAGTTCCGCCAGTCGCTCCGCGTTCACCGAGGCAAAGCGTTCGCGCACGCCGGTGCGCGTGGAATCCAGCTCCAGCAATTCGCCGGTCTCGGCATCCTCGATGGTCACAAGACCGGCGTCGGGCAAAATACTTTCGCGCGGGTCGTGCAGGTGCAGGCAGACGACATCGTGCCGCGTGTTGGTTAAACCGAGTTCGGCGATGACGTCGCGCGGCTGGGTAGTGGCACAGGCGTCTCGCCTGTGAGTTTCGGACATCCTGCCACAATACTTGAACCGCACAGGCGAGACGCCTGTGCCACTATCACCGGAGTGCAAAAAATCCGTCAGCAGAAAAACAATCGCCCGACGGTGGAGAACGTGATTCAAAAATCCCAGCGCGCCGGAAATGTCCGTGCCGCATTTGCGCGGTTTGAACATCAGCATTTCACGGACGATCCGCAAAATGTGCCGACGCCCTTTGCGCGGCGGGACGAACAGTTCCACTTCGTCCGTGAACAGCAGCAGCGCGACCTTGTCGCCGTTCTTGGCGGCGGACATCGCGAGCGTGGCGGCGATTTCAGCGGCGAACTCGCGCTTGGTGCGGCTGGCCGAGCCGAAGCGGGATGACGCCGAAACGTCCACGGCAAGCACGGCGGTGAGTTCGCGCTCCTCGCGAAAGCGTTTCACGAACGGGCGACCGAGGCGATGCGTGACGTTCCAGTCAATGTCGCGCACGTCGTCGCCTGGGATGTATTCGCGCAGCTCCTCGAAATCCATGCCGCGCCCCTTGAAGCCGCTCAAATACGCGCCGCCCATCGTGTCGTTCACGAGGCGGTTCGTGCGGACTTCGACGCGGCGGACGGATTCAAGCAGCTCGGTGACGGTCATGTTTCAAACTCCGAAATACTTTCTAAACTTCCATGAAACTGGCGGTTGAGGAATTGCGCCGCGAACGGAAACTAAATCCGAATCTTCCAAAGCCATTTTGCGGTATCTCTCAAATGTTCCCGAATAAGCTCCTGCCTTTTCGGCCAAATTAAACACCAAATCCAACCAATGTTTTGCTCCATCTTTGTCGCCCAATTGAGCGGCGTAACATGCAAGATTGTAGAAAACCGTGATGTTTTCTGGGAATAAATTGATGGCTGGTATTAACGCTTCAAATGCTTCTCTTGTTCTTTTTAGACAATGCAAGGCGAATGAGCGCTGAATCCAGCCCCAAGAATCCTTGCTGTGCAAATCTACCGCCCGTTGAGTGACTTCAACGCAGGCCTTCCAGTCGCGATTGTTTTTGTAAATGTAATGTGCAGTTTGTAATTGGTCTAAACGCTCGCTAGTTCTAGCGTGAGCGGCAATTTTACTTGGGTTGTCAAACCATGTGTCGGTATCTATTTGATGACTTTCAACTGAACTTCCATCTGTGAACACCCAGTCATGTCCGCTGCTTGTATACGTTTTTCTTCCTCCCGGAGGTTGTATCCCTTCGGCTGTGCCTTCCCAATGTTTGCTTACCGCTCCTTCTCGTCCTGGCTTTTGAGTAAATGACAGTGAATCTTTAGCCGCCGATTCAAATCCAACCTCTACATTTACCAGTTTTGTTCTCAACAGCGTTGTTTGTGTCGTCAGCCACCTGCCATCATAACCTGTGATTATTTGTGTCTGTCTTTCATAATAAAACTGCCCTTTGATGCCGGGTCGTTTTATTATCTCCGTTTTCTC
>Ga0302275_10004855_pt1 | contig 13118 bp, 12 predicted proteins | sample III_Bog_N2_2_FD_200229 | JGI IMG/M metagenome (GOLD analysis project Ga0302275, IMG submission 200229) | Peat permafrost microbial communities from Stordalen Mire near Abisko, Sweden - III_Bog_N2_2 | ecosystem: Environmental > Terrestrial > Soil > Wetlands > Peat | place: Sweden: Abisko...
CGGAGCATCTGCCCCATATTTTCGACCGTTTTTACCGCGTGCGGGGCACCAGCGAAACGGCGTCGCCCGAAAAGGGGCTTGGGCTGGGCCTGAGTTTTGTCGCGTGGATCGCGCGCGCGCACGGCGGTGCGGTTGACGTCGAGAGCGAACCCCGGAAGGGCACAACGTTCCGCATCCGGCTGCCGCTGCACATAGCGCCGGTTTCTGAGGAATTGCTCGAAGCCCGGGCGGAATTGATGAAGCCAGTTTAATAAGCGTAACCGGACGCGGGATCGGCGGGTTTCCATTATTCTGGATAGAGTGAACCGGTTCGTCTTAGCGCTGGGATCGATTGTGGTGGCCATCCCGCTTGCCGCGCTTGCGCTGCCGCAGGACCCGGCTCCAACAACTCCGAAAAAGGCCTCCGTCGTCAACGACAAGTTCTCAGGAACAGTTACGGAGCTGAGTGCCGATTCTCTGACAGTTGTAAGAAGCGTACCGGCCAAAGATGCCGTTACGCGTAAGTTCGCGCTTGAGCCGCAGACGAAGGTGGAAGGCAAACTGCGCGTGAAAGCGCGCGTGACGGTTCAGTATCTGGCCGAAGACGAGGGGCAGTTCCGCGCCGTCCACATCATCGTCCGCTGACTGCGAATCTACTCGTCAGCCAGGCCGCTGCTTCTTCCTTCCCGTATTTCCGCGCGATATCGACGGGCATTTCCCCCGTCGCATTCTTCGCACCTGGGGACGCCCCGTGCCGAATCAGCAACTCCATGATTTCGATGTCGCCGTGCCCCGCCGCTGTGTGCAGCGGAGTCCCTCCGGCGGATTCCCCGGCGTTGGGGTCGGCCCCATGCGAGAGCAGAACCGCGCACAAAACGGAGTCGCTTTTCGCTGTCGCCGAGTGCAGTGGAGTCACCCGGAACGAATTGCGCGAAGGCTCATTCGCCGATGCCCCGAGCGCCAGCAAGTGAATGGCGAGATCCCGGTGCCCGAAAAAGATCGCCAGCCCGAGGGCGGGAAAGCCATCGTCCGAAAACGACGCCGCGAGCGACCTGTCGGCGGCAAGGAAGTGCTCCGCCGTATCCCAGTCCCCCAGCGCGCAGGCATCGTGAAAATCGGGCTGCGTGCCGGCTTCGATGAGCGCCTTCACGACATCGTGCTGCCCACGGTAGAGCGCGTTGCGGATTTCTGTCATGTCGTTAGTATCCGCTTGTTGCCCGCCGGGATGTTTCTCGAATCCTGCTGATTTCGCGCCCGCGCCGGGGTGATTCCGAAGCGCGTCCGAAAGAGTGTCGAGAACGATCCCAGGCTCTGAAACCCGACCGCGGCGCAGACTTCGACAACCGGCAGCCGTGTGGTCGCCAGCAGATGAGCGGCGCGCGCGAGACGTTTCTCGACCACGTACCGGTGCGGCGTCACCCCGAACGCACGGGTGAAGACGCGATGGAAGTGATATGGGGAGAGGCAGGCGTCGCGCGCCGCCGTTTCCATGTCCGGGCTTTCGTCGAAATGGATGTCGAGCCAGGCTTTGGCGCGGCTTACCCGGCGGAAAAGCTCGTTGCGTGTGGAGGCTTTCAGCGCGGGAATGGCGGCGGTTCTCTCGCGCTCATCGGCTACCAGCTGCCGCATGTCTTCGGCAATGGCGTAAAGCTGCGCGTCCAGCCACAGCGGCTCGGCGTTTGGTCCGGCTGCATGAATCGCCCGCATGCGCACTCCCACCGGCGCGTGAAACGAGTGCGTCCGCTCGCGGAATTCGCCTGCGAGATCGGCAAATCCGGGCTTGAAGAACAGGCAGAAGGTCTCAACGGGCTGCGCGGCATCGATCGTCAGCGAATATTCCTGATCCTCGTTGACCACCAGCAGATTCGACGAATCCACCAGAAACTCGCCTTCTGTGGTTTTCCATCGGCCCTCACCGCGGATGATGGTTTTGATCGAAAGCGGCGCATGCACACCTGCGGCATAATGCCGGCGCGCATGGCCGTGCAGCAGGATATTATCTTCGCCGAACGCCGGGTTGCGGGGATTCAGCAGCAGTCGCGCCACGAATTAACGAAACCACACCGACCAGACAGTGTCAACTGTCGCATGCGCTATGGACGAACTGAGTATGCGCCGCCGGTCCAACCATGCGCGTCCGTAAAACAGCCCGGCAATTGCCGCCAGAATCACGTAGCGCCAGTTGAAGTACGCGGCACGCTTATTGAAGTGCGCAAGGCCGAAAAGCACGGAAGTTACGATCAGAGCCCGGCGCGTTCCGATCTTCCGTTCGAGAAGATTCAGCATCAGGCCGCGAAAAAACAACTCTTCCGGCACCGCGATGAAGAAGATGGTGAAGAGCCAGCCCGCGCCGAAAGCCAGAGGGCTTGGCATCACTTTGTGGAAGTGGAGGAACCCGAGTGCGAAGCCGAGTGCAATCGCGATGGGTGTAAACAAAACGAACTCCCGCAGCCCGACCCCAAAATCGCGCAGGCGCGGACGGAAATCGTAGCCGATGCCGCCGATGGGGCGCAGCACCAGATACGCGTAAAGCCCGGTATCGACGAACATCAGCTTGGTGAGGCCGCTGAGCCCCGCCACCGGCCACGCGTCGTTGAAGAAGCGCAGATCCACCGAGATGCCGAGGATGGCGAGCGCAATCCAGTCGTGGCCGCGCTCCACCAACAGGCCGGTTGCGATTACGATTGCCGCCATCCCGAGGCACATGTCCCAGCGAAACACTCCGGGCGGGACGGCAAAGATCGGATAGGCCATCACCAGAACCAGCGGAAGACACGCATTCCGTTTGAGCACTCCCGCCAGCCCGAAGCCGAAAGCCCAGAGCGGCAAAAGCAGAATCAGACAGGCGAGGACGATGGTGGGCGTCAGTGCGGGCAAGCAGGCATCGTAACATTGGCCGACTCGAATAGGTTGCCCTGGATCTCGATCTCCGGTGCCCAGTCCCGATGCGGCGGCGAGGAGGCCAGGCCATAGCGGTCGCGGATTTCGGCAATGCGCGCGCGGATCATGTCCCGGTACGGCCCTTTAATGTAAGCCTCCGATTCATACCGTTCGCGATACCGCCGCAGCAGATGCGGGAAATGCGTCTCGACGAACGGGAAAAATACGCGCTTCGAACATGGCATCAGGAACAGCACGCCGCCGCCGAAATAGGAAGCGCCGTGATCCCGCGCGGCCTTCGCCAACCGGTCGAGCCGCGGTTCCTGATCGGTAATCAGCGGCATTATCGGATTGGGGAATACCCCGACCGGGATCTCCGCCTCGGCAAGCTCACTGAGCGCCTTCAGCCGCAGGTCCGGACGCGGCGCACGCGGCTCCAGCAGCCTTGCCAGACCGGCGTCCAGCGTCGTGATCGTGATGTTAACGCTGACTGAGTTTCGTTTTGCGATTTCCCTCAGGAGGGGAATGTCACGCGTGACCAGGTCGGATTTGGTTGTGATCGAGAGGGCGACGCCGCTCTGTTCGGCGAAAACTTCGAGTGCCGAACGAGTTCGTTCGAAGCGCCGTTCCGCAGGCTGATAAGGATCAGTCGCGGTGCCGATGGCGATCCCGCCCGAACCATCGATCCTCTTCAACTCGCGCCGCAGAATCGGCTGAATGTTGGACTTGGCGAATATCTTGTCTTCGAACTCCGCGCTGTCGCGCAGTTCCATGAACTCATGCGTATATCGCGCATAGCAGTAACGGCATCCAAATTCGCACCCGCGATAGGGATTCAAAGACCACTCGAACGGCATGCCGGGCCTGGTCCGGTTCAGCGCGCTGCGGCACCCGATTTCAAAATACTGGACCACCCGCTTGGACTCCAGCACTTCGCTCGCGGCGGCAAGCTTTGCAATCCCGACCAGACCCGGCGACGTTTGAGCGATGGGAGAATCGCCGAACAGCACCTCCCTATATTCGCCTTTTATTCGCCTTTTGTCAAGGGCGGAATGAATCTGCCGACGTCGCCGCACGCTCTGCGGAATCGCCGATTCCGATCACCCGCCACGGCGTGGTCAGCGGCGTCACGGATTGCCACAGCTTACGGAAATGCGTGGTCAGAACTTTGGGGTCGTCTTCGCGCTCGAGCGACATCTCCGGATACGATCCCGCCGTGCCCTTCTCCCCGATCCAGACCCAGCCGACACCGGGAATCTCCTGCGTGAACGGTACCTGAACCGCACTTTCGACCTTCACGGGCATGGCAAACTCCGTCAGTTCGCTCACCATCTGAAGGTCTTCGACGGGCGTCGTTCGCGGAATTACATAACGAAATGCCACGCCATCGTCCCATGCGCGCACTTCGACGTCGATACGCCGGCCGATCGAGCCATCCTGCATATAATGCGCGATCAGTACGCCCGGACTGGACGTCCAGTTCATCAGGCCAGCCTTTTCGCCGAGCAATGGCTCCTGATCGTATAAATCGAACGCCATGTAGGATGTTTCCAAAAGCGGCTTGCCTTTATAAAACACGCTATAGGCAATGCCCGGGACGATGGCCTGTTTGTCCTGGGTTACGAAAAGGCGGAATTCGACATTGCGGTCCGGAGAGCGGAGGGAGTGGAGGTCTTGTGCGTGTAGTACGAGCGCGGCGAAAACGAAGGAAGAGGGCAGGCGCGAACGCCTGCCCCACATCCCTACGCCCAACTGAAGCCGGAGTTTTTCAGCGGAATCTGCCGGATCCGGACACCCGTCGCCGAGAAGATCGCGTTCGTCACCGCAGGCAGCACCGGCGGTAGCGCCGGCTCACCCAGCCCGGTCGGCGGGAACGTGGTCTTCGCATAGTGAATTTCAATCTCCGGCGGAGCCTGCGCAATCCGCAGCATGCCGTGCTTGTCGTAATTGGTCTGCTGCACCTGGCCGCCCTCGACCGTGATCTCCTGGAACATCAGTTCGCTCAGACCGTCGATCATCGCGCCTTCGCAGATATTATCCGCGCCGCTCGGATTAATAATCTGGCTGCCGACATCCGCCGCCACCCAGATCTTATTGATCTTCACCTTCTTCGCCGCATCCACACGGACTTCCGCCACCTCGGCGAAATATCCCGAATGACTGAAGTGGAACGCGATGCCCATCGCCGTGCCCTTCGGCAGCGACTTCGAACGCTTATCCCAGTCCGAAATCTGCGCCGCCAGCTGTACGACGCCCTTCATCCGGTCCGCATTCATTCCGGGAGGCGCGAAGCCCCCGCGTCCGCCCGCCTGCGCGCCTGCCGGAGGCGCGGCCGCACCGGCATCGGCATTCAGGAGTTCCAGCCGGAAAGCCACCGGATCCTTACCCGCCGCATGCGCCAGCTCATCGATGAACGACTGAATCACGAACGCGAACGCATTGCTGCTCGGAGCGCGCAGTGCGCCCGTCTTGATGCCGATCGGCTGTACGGAAGCATGCAGCGAATAGTTCGGAATGAAGCGCTGCGGAAATTCCGTGGGCCCCATCGCAGCCGACGAAGCGAAGTTCTTATCCGCGCCGTAGCTCACGAAGTGATTGCGCCACGCCACCAGCTTGCCCGACGCATCCAGCCCGCCCTTAATGTACTGGAAGCCGCCCGGACGATAATAATCGTGCGTCATGTCGTCTTCGCGGCTCCACAGCAGCTTCACGGGAATGCCGCCGGCCTGCTTCGAAATCCACGCCGCTTCCATCATGTAATCGTTGGTCAGTCGGCGTCCGAAGCCGCCGCCGCCACGCACCATATGCTGCGTGATATCGCTTTCCGGAATGCCCAGCAGCGCCGCCGTCATTTGACGACCGCGGCCCGGCTGCTGGCTGTTCGTCCACAACTCCAGCTTGCCGTTCTGCCAGTGAGCCGTCGCGCCCTGGGGTTCGAGCGGCGCATGCGAAATAAACGGATACGAATAATGTCCTTCGACAACCTTGGAGGCCGAAGCGAGCGTGGCTTCCGCATCGCCATCCTTGCGGATGGTCCACTGCGGCTCTTCCTTGCTCATCTTTTCCGCGTTCGCGGCGAATGCGACGCTGCTCTGGTTGGCGCGCGGACCTTCATCCCACTTCACCACCAGCTTTTTACGCGCGGACTGCGCATGCCACCACGTCTGGCCCAGAATCGCAATGCCGTTTTCAACGCCCGGATCGCCCGGCAGAACCGGAGCCGTGATCACCGGCTGCTTCACGATGAAAGCGTCCTTGATTCCGGGCAGTTTCTTGATCTCGTCGAGATTCGCGCTCACCACGGTGCCGCCGAAAACGGGGCACTTTTCGAACACGGCATAAACCATGCCCGGAACCTTAACGTCAATCGCGAACATCGGCTTGCCGACGACGATGTTCTTCACATCGAGCCCGACCTGCGGCTTGCCGATGATCTTGTAATCCTTCGGATCTTTCAGTTTGACGTCGGCCAGGTTCGGAGCGGGCAGCGCCGCTACCTTCGAAGCCAGCTCGCCGTAGCTGAGCGTCTTGCCCTGGCACGACACGTGCGCCGAAGCCGTTGTGCAGTCCGCCGGGGAAACGCCCCATGTCTGTGCTGCCGCCTGAATGAACATGAAGCGGCCCGCCGCGCCCACCTGGCGCATCGGAACCCAGTTCGTCGGGGTCGCGGTGCTGCCGCCCGCGCTCTGGCCCGCATACTTCGCGGGATCGATATCGGCCTGAACAATCTTCAGGGTCTTCCAGTCGGCATCGAACTCATCCGCAATCATCATGGTGAGCATGTTCTTCACGCCCTGTCCGACTTCCGGGTTCTTCGCCACAATCGTGACGGTGTTGTCGGGCGCGACCATAATGTAGTTGTGCGGATCGGGCGGAATCTGCGGACCGCGTCCGCGCCCCTGCGCCTTCGCTTCCGGCTCGAGATAAAGGCCGAACATCACGCCGCCACCGGCAACTACGCTCGCTTTCAGAAAAGATCGGCGATCCATATGTGCTCCTTATTCTTCCTTGTGAGCGACCTGAACGGTCTTGGCTGACGCGCTTGCGCCCAGTTCGGCGGCCTTGTGGATGGCCGCCCTGATCCGCAGATACGTCCCGCAGCGGCACAGATTGCCGTTCATCGCGGCGTCGATATCTTTATCGGTAGGCTTCGGCGTTTTCGCCAGCAGCGCCGCGGCGGACATGATCTGTCCCGCCTGACAGTACCCGCACTGGGGAACGTCGATTTCCTGCCATGCGACCTGCAGTGGATGCGTTCCATCCGGCGACAACCCTTCAATAGTAGTGATTGCCTGGTCGCGGACGGCGGATACGGGCGTCAGGCACGCCTGTACCGGTTTCCCCGCCAGATGGACCGTGCATGCCTTGCACTGGCCGATGCCGCAGCCATATTTGGTACCGCTCAGGTCGAGTACGTCGCGCAGCACCCAAAGGAGGGGCATGTCAGCCGGGACGTCGACTGTGGAAGTGTGCCCGTTCACGTTCAGTTTATAGGCCATAATTTTTTACTCCGGATCACCATATAGCTTAAACCATTGCGCCTGCCCGCGGTATTGCGGTCGCCGTATTGACGCCGTTAAGCTTCAACATCGGAAGCATCGGAAGCTTAACGCTTTCAAGATCTGGAGACTTTCTGTTAAGCTCGATCTGATGCGTCGCCGCCCTGCTCACTTCTGGGGAATCGTCGGTGGGTTCGCCCTCATCGTCGTCTTGGGCGCGGCCTTGCATCCCGGGTCAGCTGCGCGGTTTGCCGCCGGAATGTCGGCGCCGTCGACGCCTCAAACATCGATCGAATCAGCTCCTCTCGACAAAGTCCTCCCATCGCATTTCGATGGATTTTCCCCTGCGCGTCGCACCGCCGAACTTATTCCCGCGTGGGCGGACTTATCGTCAATTGACGGCGCGCGACACGATTCGCATGCAGTTCAGTACTACGCTCCTCTGTATCGCCGACCGCCACCCAGCCTTTCCTGAACTCTCGCCGACATCAACGTTCCGTTTGTCCAGTGCTTGCACTCCAGCGGGCGCGCGACTCTGTGCAACGACTCGCAGCATAAGTGTGTTTGGAAAGGCTTTCTATGGAATTTTTTAAAGATACGCATTTTGATTTCCTGGGCAGGAAGTGGTGGTTTATCGTGCCCTCGTTGATTCTCACTCTCGCCGGCGTCGCGAGTTTGTTTCTTAAGAGCGGTCCGCGCTACGGCATCGATTTCCGGGGCGGAGCCGTGATGGATGTCCGGTGGGAGGTCGCGATACCGATCGAGCGCGTCCGCATGGCCGTTTCGTCCCGCCTCAGCGGTGTGTCGGTCGTAGCGGCTCACGATCTGACCGGGTCAAACGAGGTCCTCATTTCTGTGCAACTGCCCAGCCAGGGAGACCTGCAGGGATTACGGCAAACTCTTGTCCAGGCGTTGTTAACGTTGGACTCGAAGTATTCGATTCGCAGCTTTGAGGTAATCGGCCCGGAGATCGGGGCGGATCTGCGTCAACAAGCGTTACTGTAGAATTTCGTCGCGTCCGGACGCATCCGGACGCGATCTCGGTTATTATCGAAACCCACTTTTGACCTGCGCGCGGCCCAAAAGCCTACTTCACGGGTCCGATGCGAGTCGTAGAAATCGCGATATCGTCGTAATAGAAGTCCGTGGCCGGAGCCGGTACCTGCCAGACGCGATTGCCAAAGCCCCACTCCTGGTAACCTCCCACCAGATTGGAAGTTTTGGAATCTACCGGAGTCGTGGCATTTGGACTCGGTTTCGGCCACACGAAAGGCACAACCGTCACGTCCTGGCCGCCAACCTTGTTCGGAACCAACTGGCCGTCTACCCACATGGTGATCGTGGTCGGGTTATCGTTGAACTCCCATTCCAGGAGGAACCATTTGTTGGCAGGTGGTTCCACGCTGCTGCGGTGCGTATCTTCGCCTCGGCCCTGTCCCGCCGCGGACTTGTTTTCCTGATACGACGGCATCCAGTCCCCGTTCGACAAGCCGATTTCTTCGAACTTAGAGATCGGCCAGCCCGGCTCCCCCGTGAAAATCAGAGGGGCGTGGCTCTTCGGCGGGGAGGCCGGACTGATCTTCATATAGGCGCGCCCGAAGTAATGCGAGCGAACCGAATCGGGCAGGTGAGTCGCAACGATGAAGGCGTAGGCCCCGCGCTCGTTTTCCGTGTAATGGACGTGCAGGGCATACTTGCCGTGCGCGCCATCGACCGGTTCCACGGCGATCGTCTCGCCGCCTTTCTGACGCGTTTCCCAAACGGCGGGATCGATCTTCCCGGTTTCAAAGTCTTCGGTCAGGACAGGCTTTTGAGCCAGGAGGCTGCTGGTGAGCGCTGCGAGCAGTCCGGCGCTGCGCAGAAGTGTGGATGGATTCATCTGAGGAAGTCTATCATTCCCGAACTACCATCGTCCCAGGAAGATCACCCGTCTCCTGACAATAATCTTCCGATATCCGGTAATATCGGACGCTACCTGCTCGGCGAGTCGCGATGCCACCCGGGCCGTTGATTCATCGCCCGGTGTTTTCGGTGGCCGAAGATGCACACTCCCCTAAAATTCCCTGGGTCTTGGCCGATATGTATCGAGTGAGACTTGATCCAACAGGTTTTTCCGGGGGGGCCGCCAGGTTAAGTGAGTGGAGTGTGGGAAGGAAGCTGGGGAGTGTGATTGCCACACTCGCACTGATACTCCTGTGCGTCGGAGTAATCAGCACCTTCCTGTTATGGGATGCCTCAGCTTCGCTGTCACAGTCGGCGGGGCAGCATCTGCCTGTGCTGCAACTCTCCGCGGCATTCGAACGGGAAATCCTCGGTGCCCGCACAGAAGTTGTCTTTCAGATGACCGGACAAAAGCCCGGCGCAAGGGAAGCCGGGTTAGTGCATTTGCGGAAAGCACGCGAGTTGGCTTCGATGCTTCGGGCGCAGGTTACGGCGTCCGGAAGTCTTACGGAATTTCTTGCGCCGACCGAACAGATGATCCTCGACCTGAACGACCACGAACTCTTACTCGGCCGGATTTTCGATGCGGTAAGAGACCAACAGAATGAGGGCGCACTCTTTGCGACCCTCGTTCAGGACTGGACCCGCGTCGATTACCGGCTGGCTGACACTGCGGCGGCACTGAGTCGGGAAGTCGGCGATCAGGCGGAGAGTCTGTCACGACGAAACGCAGTCAGACTCGACACGAGCGCCCGGACAACAGCAGTCGCCTGCATTCTTGCCGGGATTCTGGGATCGCTGCTGGGCTTATTTCTGGCGCGGGACATCAATCGCGGCCTGGTACTCGCTGCCGGCGAACTGAGTACGGTGGCTGACCAGTTTGCCGAAGCCTCGAATGAGATTGCCGGTGCCTCGAATTTTCTGGCAGAAGGCGCGACCGAGCAGACCTGCGCGCTGCGGCAAGTCTCGGCATCATGCCGTGAAGTGGATTCGATGATCCGGCGGGGGGATGATAACGCGCAATCACTGGCGTTGACGCTGGATGAGTCGAACCGGGCCTCCGAGTCGGGCATGGAAGCGCTGGACCGGATGAGCGGCGCTTTCGATGCAATTGCTGCGTCGCATGGAGAAGTTACCAGGATCGTCAGCATCGTCGACAACCTCGCGTTTCAGACGAACCTGCTTGCCATGAAGGCGGCCGTCGAAGCAATCCGCTCATCCGAGACTGCGAGAACTCTTGCGGCGCTGGCGGACGAAGCCGGCGATCTGGCACAGCGCTCCGCTCAGTCCGCCAAAGAAACGGCGGCGGCTGTCGAACTGACGGCCGCGGCGGTAGCCGCCGGAACTGGCTACGCAGAAAACGCGGCCGGAAGTCTGCGCATCGTTGCGGTGGAAACAAAGCGCGCGCGCGGACTGTCCGACGAAGTTAGTTTTGAGAGTTCCAGGCAGAAGGAGGGGATCGGAAGTATTGCCAGAGCGGTTGCACAAATCGAGACGGTGACGAAGATCGTGACAACGGGAGCGGACCAAACGGTAGCAGCCTCGGTAGAACTTTCATCCCGCGCTGCGACGATGAAGGAGATTGCCCGGGGCCTTACGGTTCTGTCAGGCGGAGCTGCTCGTCAAAATGGACGCGCGCCGGCGCGCCTGGCGATTTCCGCACGTGCTCTTGACGAGTCTGATCATGCGCAGAACGAAGCGCCCGCCGTCTGTATGGAAGCGTGAATGATCGATGCCGGCCAATCGAAAACCGAAACGACACCTGCATCCGCCAGCCGGGCCCTACTTCAGCACCGGCCGCAGCACCCGTTCGAACTCGGCCGCCTGCCTCGTGAAACCGAGATCTGTCGGATGCGAGCCGTCCACCGTTGCCTCGCCGTCGTCCCCCAGCAGATTCGCGCCTTCCAGATAGTAAACCTGAGCCACATTCTGCGCTTTCAGCGCGGCAAATGCCTCGCGCAGCGCCGCATGGTTCGCCTCATTTCCTCTGCGGCGCGATTCCACCAGGAAGCCCGTCTGCATGTTGCGATCCTCCACCAGCAGAATGGGCGTATCGGGATGCGCCTCGCGCAGCAGTTTCACGCCCGGCACGGTGCGCTCCGTGATTTGTTGCGGATTCATATTCGGCAGGCAATCGAGGACGAAAACCGCGGGGTCGAGTTCGGCCACAAACTTCACCACCTCCGGTTCCATGCGCCCGTTGCCGGAGAAGCCCAGATTGATCACTTCCCGATGGAACGTCCGTCCCAGCATTGCCACATGCGTCATGCCGGCGCGCGATGCACCAATCCCATGCGTGATCGAAGTGCCATAAAAGAGGATGGGTTTCGACCCCGCCACGCGCGCCGGACCCGGCTTGATTGTGGACCCTTTGGGAACGCCGAATTCGAGCGACGTAACGCCGTTGCGTAACGGCAGATAAACCATGAATTCGCGCTCCGTGGCGGGAATGCCACTGACCAGCGATGCGATCGTCTCGGGAAACGTGGGCTGCCCGATGCCCAGCCAGCGCCAGTTCCCGGCGTCGGTCCTCGCGTAGAGGTCCAGCCCGCTAGAGGCGATCGCCGTAATGTTCGCGCCCGCAAGATTCTTATTCGTTACGGTCCAGCGCGCGTGAATTTCCGTTGTGGCGGCCGTGAAGCGCACCAGTGCGCCGGCCGAATCCCGGCTCAGACTCCAGACCGGAGCCGGCACCACGCCTTCCGCCCGCCCGGGCAGCCGGTCGTAGGGCGACTTGACATCTTTGAAGCCCAGCCCTTCCACAGTCAGCTTCCGGGCATCGATCCAGTCCAGTTCGGGCGCGGGAGTGGCAGTCTGGGCCAGCAGCGGTGCGCTGCCCGAGGCGATAATAAATTGTCGGCGGTTCATTAGCCAACCAGTCTATCCGAAGTCGGGAAAATACTTGATCTCCCAGGAGCGATATTCTGGACAATTACGCCCCCGGTCTTTCGCGAAGAAAATCCTGACGACGGCTGCGGGTATCGTCGGTGCGGTGCCGCTCGGACAGGCATGGCCGAATACGCAGAGCCTGAATGCGCAGAGCGGGGAGCCGCGCCCCTTTAAGAAGCGGCCTCTGCCCCGTGCCCGCGATGCGCAACAGAACGCCTTCCGAACTGCTCTCCTGCGGCAAATCAGCCTGTCGGAGAGCTTCCTCGGCTTTGAGTCATTCCCGCCCGAATCGGGCGTTCACGTCGGTCTTTCGGATCAACCTCCTGGCTTTCTCCATGGATATCGTCCGGACCGGAGACTCTGCAAGACCTACAGAATATCTTCCGACCAGTTCTCCAGAACTGACTTCACCTTAGCCGTAAACTGATCCCCCAGCGCCCCGTCGATCAGCCGGTGATCGAACGTAAGCGCCAGAAAACACTGCGACCGGATCGCAATTCCGTCATCCACCACAGCCGCCACCTTCTCCACCGTCCCCACGCCCAGGATCGCAACCTGCGGCTGATTAATTACCGGCGTCGCGAACACGCTGCCAAAGCTGCCGAAATTCGTGATCGAGAACGTCCCGCCCTGAATCTCATCGGGCTTCAGTTGCTTCGCCCGCGCCCGCGACGCAAGGTCCACAATCGAACGCTGCAGCCCCAGTACATTCTTCTCATCGGCATTGCGAATCACCGGGACAATCAATCCGCCGTCGAGCGCAACCGCGATCCCGATATTGATGTCGTTGTGATAGATGATGTTGGTGCCGTCGATTGAAGCGTTCACGATCGGGAACGACCGCAGCGCCTCAACCGCCGCGCGCGTCACAAACGGCAGGAACGTCAGCGACATCCCATACCTCTGCGCGAAATCTTCCTTGTGCTTGGC
>Ga0302275_10004871_pt1 | contig 13097 bp, 10 predicted proteins | sample III_Bog_N2_2_FD_200229 | JGI IMG/M metagenome (GOLD analysis project Ga0302275, IMG submission 200229) | Peat permafrost microbial communities from Stordalen Mire near Abisko, Sweden - III_Bog_N2_2 | ecosystem: Environmental > Terrestrial > Soil > Wetlands > Peat | place: Sweden: Abisko...
CGCAGCCCTCCAAACGATGGCAACGGGCATGGTGGCATGGGCGCTGACCTTTCCGATGCGCTACTGGATTGAACATTCTTCGCACCAGTTCCCTATGGGCCAGCAAGTCTGGTTGATCCCGCTGCGATTTGTGGGTGCGGGAATGATTCTGATTGTTTTGGAAGAGGAGCTGCGCAAGGCAAAGAAACTCAGCGAAGAGTATCGCTTGCTCTTCGCGGGCAATCCGCATCCCATGTGGATTGTTGAAACCGAGACGTTGAGATTCCTCGATGTGAACCAGGCGGGACATGAGCTGCACGGGTATACGCGTGAAGAATTCCTTCGATTGAAACTGACTGATACCTTGCATCCCGACATCGTCGCGAAAGCGGAACGGGAAATCCGATTCCCGGACCCTGCTCCAAATCGGGCCTCGCGCCATGTCCGTAAAGACGGGACGATTGTTCCGATAGATATCACAGCCTACGCTATCGACTTTCACGGAAAGCGCTGCCGATTTGCGATGGCGCAGGATGTGACGGAGCGGGAGGCTTTGGCCCAGAAGCTGATTGACCAGGAGCGGCATGATGCCCTTACCGGTCTCCCGAATCGTCTGTTGTTCCAGGAGCAATTGGCGGATACCGTGCAGCGCGCACTCAAGGCCAACGAGAAACTTGCGATCCTCTGCCTGGACATTCAACGCTTCAAACACATCAACGATCTGTACAGTCCGCGGGTGGGCGATGAATGCATTCAGCGCGTGGCCGGCATCATTCGCTCGTACGCACGGGGAATCGATATTCTTTCGCGGACAGGTGGCGACGAGTTCACGCTTGTCCTCTCGAGTATCCGAAGCGCCGCGGCAGCGGAACAGACCGCCAACAAACTGCGGGAGGCCTTTGCGGAACCGTTGGAGATCCAGGGATATCGAATACCCCTCTCGCTAAGCATGGGGTTGGCGATTTGTCCCGATGACGGAACCGATGCGGATGCATTTTGGCGCGCTGCGGAAAGCGCATTGCGGAAGGCGCAGGCCAGCGGCAATGGACAGACGGTTTGGTTCTCGCCGGAGCAAGGCACCGCCGCCCAGCGCCTGGTTGAAATTGAAGCCTACATGAGCGAGAACATCGGCGACGGCCGTTACTGGGTGGTCTATCAGCCGTTTTATGGATTCGATGGCCAGGTGCAAGCGCTGGAAGCACTATTGCGACTGAAGCACACCACGCTTGGAGCGGTAGGCCCGGATGTCTTCATCCCCATAGCCGAAGCGACAGGGTTGATTATTCCGCTTGGGCAGTGGGTGCTTGAAGAGGTTTGTCGCCAGCTTCAGGCATGGAGCGACCAGGGCATGAGAATGGTGCCGGTCGCGGTAAACATTTCGGCGTTGCAACTGATGCACGTCGATTTCTCTGAGCGGCTGGTCGAGACGCTCATCCACTACAGCATTGACCCAATGTGGATTCACCTGGAGATAACCGAGACGGCCGTCATTGGCAATCTGGATGCGGTTTCAAACCAGATGGCCGCTCTTTCCGCGCTGGGGATTTCGTTTTCTCTGGATGATTTCGGTACCGGGCTTTCTTCACTCGGGCGGCTGCATAAAATGAGCATCTCCATACTCAAAATCGATTGCTCCTTCACCAGGGATCTATGCGCCAGGGGCGGCACCTACTCGATTGTGCAAGCTATTATTTCGATGGCCCACTCGCTCGGCCACGTCGTGGTGGCTGAAGGGGTGGAAACAGAAATGCAGCTTGCCTGCCTGCGCAATCTTCACTGCGATCTACTGCAGGGGTTTCTGCTGGCGCGCCCGGTTAAACCGGATGAGATTCCAGCATTGACGAACACGATCCACTCGGCGATTGCCCATCCAAAGCAAACGAACTTCTATGTGAGTCCTGCCGCATGAGTCCTGCTTTTTGAGGCCTGGATTTCAGGAAGCCGGATTGTCTCGACTTAGTCCAGGGTGACAGTTGCAGCGCGCAGGCCGCGGACGGCGTTGGTTATGTAAACCGCGTCTGCCTGCAGTACATCTTCCAAATGAAGGATTCGCTCAACCAAGTTCGGATGCGTCTCCAGCATGTGCCGGCGGTAGACTCCAGGCAGCAGGCCGCATTCGATAGGCGGCGTGAAGAGCCGGCCATTTTTCTCAACGAAGATGTTGTGGATAGCGCCTTCCGTGACCTCGCCTCGAAGGTTCATGAAAATCACGTCGTCGTAGCCTAGCTGGGTTGCCGCTTTAAGCGCTTCAGCGTAGACGGGGCGATGCGTGGTCTTGTGAAAGTACATCGCATTGCTAGGGTCGATTCGGGGATCGATTCGGGGATCAATGCTGGAGTGGATGCGCTGCGCAGCGATACGAACGCGCGCGGGCGTAGGCGAATCCGGCAACAGCTCGTCGATGATGTGAAATGTGCCGTCGGAATGTAAGAGCAGACGCACTTTCCGCGAAGGCGTGCCGTGAGCCGCGAAGAATCCTGTTGCATATTCCTTGAGGGAAGCTTTGATAGCGGCACGGTCGCAGCGGAAAGCGAAATAATGCGCCGAGTCTTCAAAACGATCGAGATGCAGCTCGATGAGAGGGAATCCGTCCTTCCACAGCATGGTTTCGACTAGAGAAAAACACTGGGGAAGAGACTGCGCGGAGCGTGTGAGGAACTCGGCCTTCAGCAGGCACTCGCGGAACTCACCGGCGCCGTCTGAATCGATGACAATGCCGCTGCCAACTCCCATTTTGCCGTCGCCGCCGTCGAGTTCCAAGGTGCGAATCGCGACGCTGAAGACGGTCTGCTCCCGAGAGAAGAAGCCGATGGCGCCGGTATACACGCCGCGGGGCTGCTCCTCGATTGTTGCGAGCAATTGCATGGCGCGAACCTTAGGCGCGCCGGTGATGGACCCGCAGGGAAAGAGCGCGCGGAAGATCTGTTGGAAGTCGACTTCAGGGCGGAGTTCGCCGTTGATCGCAGAGGTCATTTGCCACAGCGTGGGGTAGCGCTCCACGGCGAAGAGACTGTCCGCGCGGACGCTGCCGAAGGTGCAGATGCGGCCGAGATCGTTGCGCAGCAGGTCGACGATCATCACATTTTCGCTGCGATTCTTGCTGTCGTTGCGCAGCCATTTGGCGCGGGCCGCATCTTCGCCAGTGGTTCGGCCGCGCGGTGCGGTACCCTTCATTGGCTTGGTTGTGATTCGGCGCGTTTTGGCGTTGTTGTCAATGCGGAAAAAGAGCTCCGGAGAGAAGGAGAGAATGCGGTGGTTTGGCTCAGTGTGAAGAAAGGCGCAATAGGGTGCGGGTTGACGATTGCGCAGGTGCTGATAAAGCGCAGCCATGCTGCCCGGAGCCTGGACTCGCAGGGGGACCGTATAGTTGAGCTGATAAACGTCCCCTGCGCGAATCCACTCATGAATGGCGCCAATACGCTCCGCGAAGTGCTCTTCGGTAACACAAAGAGTCGACTCAATCTGAACGTCAGCAGGCGGTTCTTCCATCCGGAAATTGGTGCGGAATGCTAAGAGGCCAGGCGGATCGCCTTCGAGGAAATCTCCCGTGCGATGGTCGAAGCAGTGGACGCGATCGTAGATTCCGAACCAGACCAATGGTTGGCCATCCGGGAGCGGGCGCAGCGCAACTGTGGGCTCAAAAAAGGCGCCGCACTCGTAGGTAAAATATCCCGCGGCAAAGTAGCCGGCGGCAATTGCGGATTCAATTTCTGCAAAAAGCTGAGGGAGTTGGGAGGGTTGGCGGGCCGTGGAAATGCGAATGGGATCGAGAAAGAGGCGAGTGTATGGGTGCGCGGATTCTGCCTCGGACTCTGTGGCGCACTCCAGCAGTACAGCACCGGGCGTGCGCTCCACCAGTTCGTACAGTTCCGCGGGTGGAGAATGCCAGCGGCTCATGCTGACCAGATTACTGGACTGTGAGCGCGAGGGCGGCGGAATTGGTAATAGCTGTGACGCCATTGCTGGATTGCGCGGTGACGCTCACGGTGTAATTGCCCGCCGGCGTCGCAGGAGGCGGAGGCGGACCGTGATTGTAGTAGCGGTAACGCGGCGCGCAGGCAGTTGTGGCCATCATCGTGATGAATGCCACCAGGGCCATGAGTGCCAGGCGATTGAGCCAGGGCCGCCGGCGGGCCGACCACGCAAGGCCTCCAAGGGCGAGAGCACCGGGAAGCAAAAATGCCCAGGCAACAGGATTGGAGCGATGGAGCGAAGCCGTGGTACCGCCGCCGGTCTGCGTCACAAGGACCATGGGAATCGAAATTGCCGCAGTGGCGCCGGGCAGAATCTCAATGTTCTCCGGTGTAAAGGTACAGGAAGCCTGGTCGGGAAGCCCCGAACAGGAGAGTGTGACAAACATGGGAGCGGTGAGCGAAGTGCTGTTCACGGGCGTCACAGAGGCGGTAACGGTTCCGGTCTGGCCTGGGGTGAGGGAGAGCGTGGCCGGCGAGACTGCGACGGTGAAGTTGGGTGTCGTGCCGCTGGTCGCTTCGGTTCCGGCCGCGTCCGAGATTGATTCCAAATGGGTTTCGTCGCCGTTATAGGCTGCGGTCAGGGAATGGTTCCCTTCCAGCAGAGAGATAACGAGAGTAGCCTTGCCTGTTGCATCGAGCGCGGCGCCGGCTATCTGGGCTCCGTTATCGCTGATGGCAACAACGCCAGTTGCGGGGTGGGCATCCTCTCCGGCCACGGTGACGGTGGCGCGGATGTGGCCGTTCTGGTCGAGGGTGTGCACGGCGAGGGCGGTCTGTGTTGGCAGCCGCGTAGCGTTTTCCGCGGCCAATGCCAGCGCGGGAACGGCGAGCGCAATACTCAATGCTGCAACCAACTGAAGCCGCAAGCCGCGGCGAAGAAAACCTGTCACGTGCACCTGCTCCGATAATTCAAAAATGGCGTATAGCCCTGCTGCCTAAGCGTAGAACCCTATTGTAGCTGGCTGGGGCTAGGGCGGGCTATGGCAAGGGCCATTCTTTGGACGCAGCGCGGGGAAGAATAGCGCGCGCCGAAGCGACGAATTCCGAGCCTGAGTGAAGGAAGATGGGCCGGTTGACGGGCGGGAACTTACAATGAGGCCACGATGATTGCTCACTTGCGGGGAAAGCTGATTTTCAAGGAGCCGGGCCAGGCCATTGTGGAGGCCGCCGGCGTGGGGTACGACGTAACCATCTCTGTGCCCACGTTTACGGCGCTGCCCAGTGTCGGCGCGGAGGCTTCGCTGCACATCCACACCCAGGTGAGCGAGGACCAGATTGCGCTGTTCGGCTTTCTTGATCGCGTCGAAAAGCGGCTGTTTGAGCGGCTGATTACGGTGAGCGGCGTGGGACCGAAGCTGGCTATCAAGATTCTGAGCGGGTTGTCGTCGGAGAGAACGGTGCAGGCCATTCGCGGGCAGGATCACGCGCAACTGACGCGGATTCCAGGCGTGGGCAAGAAGCTGGCGGAGCGGCTTGTGGTGGAGCTGAAAGACAAGCTGGACGACTTCGCAGTTGCGCCGGTACAGACCAGTGTGCGCGGGGCGGCGGTGGACGATGTGCTGAGTGCGCTGACGAATTTGGGCTATCAGCGGCCGGCGGCGGAGAAAGCAATCGAGCAAGCCGTGGCCAAGGACGCAGCCCTGGCGGGAGATTTCGATGGGCTGTTCCGCGGGGCGTTGAAGGTGATTCGGTGAAGAAGCAGATGACAGGTTACAGATGACGGTTTCCGGTTCTCGGCCAATAGATGACGTTGCCTGCGGATCCGTGGGTGAAACGCTGCGAGGCGGCTGAAGGGAATCTTGATGGCGAAGTGGGTTAAGGCTGTAATTCCGATGTTGGTGTGCGCCGATGGCGCGGCGGAGATTGAGTTCTTGAAAGCCGCGTTGGGCGCGGTCGAACTGTCGCGGCGAGCGCAGGCGGATGGAAGCGTAACCCATGCCACGCTGGGCATTGGCGAGTTGCTGATCATGGTCCACGGCGAGACAGCGCACCTGACAAGCCGCGCGCCGCAAGGGGACGGTAGTTCGCCGGTGGTGATCTACCTCTATCTGCAAGATGTGGACGCTGTGGTTGCGCGGGCGGTTGCAGCAGGAGCGCGGATTCTGACTCCGTTGGAGGATCAGTTCTGGGGCGACCGCATGGCGCGGATTGTGGATCCAGCGGGGCATGTTTGGAATTTGGCTAGTCGGGTGGACCAGAGTGTAGCGGAGAAGTAAGAACGATCGAGTCAATTCAAGTTACTTGTCGCGGGTTACAACGTAGATTGCGATCTGTTCGTCGCCCGGTTGTACATCCCCGGTCAAAAACAATTTTGAAGAGCGACCATGTGTTGATTTCATGCATATTTCGCTGTTTTGGCCGATCCCATCGACGCGCAGTGAAAGTATTTCTCTCCTTTTCTGCCCACTGCCCTGAAGTGCCGCGCATATATTAAAGAGCTTAGCTCGGTTGAGCGGAATGAGGTACAAGGCACCACCATCTTCTGCGAGACGAAAACTCGCTGAAATCGATGTGGACGGCACTATTGCTCGCTTATCAAGGTCGACAGCATCCGAATTACTCACAGTCAAAGTTCCTTCAGCAACTATTGGGTGCGGATCTGAAATGGGGACTTGTGAGAAGGTATCGCAGTTCATTCTTGGAGCATCGCAGTTCATGGCTTTCAGCTTGACGGTCCGAAAAATCTCGCTCCCGGCTTTTGCAGTATCGACCTCGACCATTTCCGGCACGAACTCCTTCGCCCAGAAGACAATGGTGTATTGACCCGGGTTTAGCTCAGCTAGATCAAAGCGTCCCCTCGTATCGGTCCGAGCAGTTTCGATCGTTTTGCGGCTTTTTGGATCAAGGACGCGAATTGTCGTTCCTGGGATTTGCGCACCGGTCTGGTCGACAACCTCGCCCCGGATTTGAGCCCAGGATTCGGCAGCACAGCAAAGCAAGAATAAGATCGGGATAAGATGCGGTCCCGGTGCTCGCATACAATTCCACCTTTTTCCGAAAAGAATAATATTAAAACGGATCGCGCAAAACCGAGTGTGGTGCGACCAAACGACATATTCCCCTCCCGCGTTACACTGCGTATTGCAATGGCAACCAAGCTGAAGACACCAAGCACTCCGCCCCGAAGGCCTGAAGTTTCTCCGCGGCTTGGAAAAGCACAACGACCGCGTGTGGTTCAACGAACGCAAGGCCATCTACGAAGCGGAACTCAAAGAGCCGATGCTCGCCATCATCCGCAAAATCACCGACGCGATGACTGACTTCGCGCCCAACCATGTGCGGCCCGCGGAAAAATCTCTGTTCAGGATTTATCGCGACACGCGCTTCAGCAACAACAAGCTGCCCTACAAAACGCACGTGGCTGCGTGGTGGAGTCATATGGGGATGGAGAAGACTTCCGGCGCGGGGTACTACTTCCAGGTAAGCCCGAAGGGCGTGGTGATTGCCGCCGGGGCCTACATGCCGGAGAAGGAGCAGCTCGCGGCCATCCGAAACTGGCTGCTTGAGAGCCACGCAGCATTCAGAAAAATCATCCAGAAGCCTGCCGTCCACAAAGTCTTCAAGGAGTTTGAAGGCGAGGCGCTGACGCGTCCGCCCAAGGGCTTTCCTCCCGAGCACCCGGCCATGGATCTGATCAAGTGCAAGCAGTGGGGCCTGAGCACCACGCTGCCCGCGGAAACAGCGCTTGAGGCCACCTTCGCCCAGACCTTAATCAAGCATTTCAAGCTGCTGGCGCCCATGGTGGATGCGCTGAATACGCCGATTGCGGCCTCGATTTCTCCGAAGAAGAAAGTGCTTTTCGGGCTGGATTAGGCCGGATTTCCCGCGCGTATCCTGAGCGCTTACGCAGGCAAATCCGTCTAGTTCGATTGGCCCCTATTGGGACAAAACCGGGTGAAAACAGGCAAATATCGGAGAAATCTTGCGAAAATGCCCAAAAACTTGTGGAAATGTGGGTTTGGGGGTTGACTTTAGAAGGTCCAAAGTCGCATTGTAACGAACGACGGGGTTCTCGGAACCCGCATGAATACAGGGGAAAGTGCAATATTGCCTCAAAGCGTTTCCAGAAAGGCACTCTCTTTTCCCGCGCCATCAAGGGTTGCTACGCCGTGCGCTCGCGTCGACTCTTGATGGATGGATTTGAGGAGGCCAACGCTGGAAGCCCGATGGCGCATTCCCTCCATGCGGTACGAATTTCCCGACGGATACTCAGCACCACCGGCAGCCCCGAGGGCTTGCCCACAAGGAGAACATCGAAATGGCAACTGGATTGACAAAGACCGCACTGACCCGGCTACTGGCCGAGAAGCTCGAACTGACCAACAAGCAAGTCGCAGGATTCCTGGATCTGCTGGCGGAAACCGCCATCAAGGAAACGAAGAAGAACGGCGTTTTCGTAATCCCGGGCATCGGGCGCCTGGTAAAGGCTGAGCGCAAGGCGCGCATCGGCCGCAACCCGCAGACCGGCGCGGCTATCAAGATCAAGGCCAAGACCGTCGTCAAGTTCCGCGTAGCCAAGGCTGCCAAGGACGTGATTGCACCGGTCAAGAAGTAAGCATTCCGGGCTGGTTTCAAAGGAGGGAAGAGCCAAGCGCTCTTCCCTCCTTCGTTGTGCGGAATGAGTCAGGATGCAAAAATGTGCGCGCCTGTTGCGGCGCGGCAACATCCCATGAGGTATGGCTACGACAGCGACAACTGCAAAACTTCTCGATCCCGCTTCGTGTGCCGCTGTGGGCGCGCCTGTTCGTGCGCTGCTGCGGCTTGAAGGGTTGGCGGCAGCGGCGTTTGCGGCGGCGCTCTATGCGCATACAGGAGCAAGCTGGTGGCTGTTTGCGTCGGTGTGGCTCGTCCCCGACCTCAGTATGCTCGGTTACCTTGTCGGTCCCGGTTTCGGCGCGCGCATTTACAACGCCATCCACAGCTACACAACGCCGGCAACGCTAGCGGTATGCGCATTGCTGCTCAAGAGCCCTGCAGTCATGCCGTTCGCGCTCATCTGGGTAAACCACATTGGCATTGATCGCTTGCTGGGGTATGGCCTCAAGTACCCGGCAGGCTTTGGCTGGACGCACCTTGGCAAGCTGGGAAAGCGTGCGCAAGCTACTCCGGCAACTTAGTCGCCTGTTTGAGTCCCGGCATGAAGGCACGCACCACCAGCGAGACGCCGAATGTAACCGCGATGGCCCTCCACATGAGCTGCGTATCGTAAGTCCACGTCAGAAATGCAATCGTAATGAACACCCCGATGGGATTGATCTCGGACAGCACGCCCTGCAGCCACTGAGGCTTGTTCCCCGACGGCTGAACCGTAGTGCGCAGGCGCGGTATGAGCCTCGGCACCGCAAGCAAATAGGCGCGATAAAGCTCGCCAAACTGTGCAGTCAGAAAAGCTTCCTCTCCCAGAATCAGCCAGTACAGAAACACCGGCGCGACGACCAGCACAAACAGCGCGCCGGTGGCCGGCATGATCAGCGCAAGAGCCGCGAACATGCAGCCGACGCCCAGATAGAGTGGGTTGCGCACGTAGCGGAATGGCCCGTCGGCGGTGAGTGTGCCGGCCTGCATTCGAGCATCCAGCACCACGCCGTGACCGAGCCAAGCCGAGCCCCAGACGCGAAGACCCGCGCCAACTGCAGCGACAAAAGCACCGCAGACGATAAGCACGGGGGTGACCACAGTGAAGCTCAGCAGACCAGTGCGGGCAATTTCAAGCGCCAGCCACTCAAGCAGCAGGATGCGGCTGCCAATGCCGCCGTACTGAATCCACGGCGCCCAAAAGCCCAGCACTATGATCATCATGTTAATGACCATGCGATAACGAAACAGGAATGCGCTTGCCTTCATGAATGAGTTCCCAAAGCCGGAGTGTACCATCCGGCTTTGGGTGCGAATTATGCGATTGCATCGGCGCGTGTGAGCGTTACTCCGAACGCAACGCCTGCATGGGGTCGATCGAAGCAGCGCGACGCGCAGGAATGAGCGCGGAAACCAGAACAATGCCCATCAACAGGCACGAGACGCACACCAGCGTCACCGGATCAAAGCGGCCCACATGATACAGACTCGCCCTCAGCAACGACGAGCCGAATACCGATAAGACAAGACCGGCCCCACATCCCGCCGCGCCCAAGACAAGTCCCCGCCGCATTACGAGAGCAACAATCGAACTGCGCGTTGCACCCAACGCCATGCGCACACCAATCTCCCGGCGTCGTTGCTCCACAATGTAACTAAGCACCCCGAACAAGCCAATCACCGCCAACATCGCGGCGATGAAGGCAAAGCCGGACAACACCAGGATGGTGAATTTCCGCTGTGCGAGAGATTCGCTGACGAGAGTAGACAAACTTGTCGCGCCGTAAATCGGCAGGTCCGGATCAAGCGACGAAACCACTCGCTTCACATCGTCCAATGGCACCTGCACATTACCGTTAGTTCGGAACACAAGCGCCATGCGGCCGCTTGCACCGCTCTGCACCTGGAACATCGAGTCGTACACCATCGGCGGCGGATCGGCATCGAGAGCCGCTATGTGAACATCCTGCGCTACACCAACAATGGTGAACAGGGTGCGGTAGCCCCAATAAAACCGCTGACCAAGCGGATCCGCGCCGCCCAGATACTGGCGCACAAATGCCTCGCTCACAATTGCGGCGTTCTCTGAGTTGGAAGTATCCTGCGCAGTAAAATCGCGCCCGCGCAACAGCGGAATCCCCATGGCGCGAAAGTAGCCTGGGCTTACAAGCGAGTTAGCGGTGAAATGGAAATCGTCCTGCGCAGCGTGTTCCAGGCGGATGCCGATCTGGCGTTCGTCGCTCAGCGGGAGATGGCTGGCCGCGGCCACCGTGGTTACACCCGGCAGGTGCGACAGACGATCGAGAATCTCCTGTTGTACAACCTTCCTGCGTGCCGGGTCGGGATAGCGCGCTTGATCGAACATGGTGCGGACGATCAATGTTCCATTTGGATCAAAGCCAACGGGCGTCTCAAGCAGCCGCAAAAGGCTGCGCATCAACAGGCCACCCAACACCAGCAGCACCAGGGCCAGTGCCACTTCACTTGCTGCGATTGCATTCTGCAACCGGTTTCCATCGCGACTTGAACTGTTCTGCGCACCGGTCTTGAGGGAACCCATTGGAGCAACATGCGACATCTTCCATGCCGGAACAAAACCGAACAGAATCGCAGTCGCAAACGTGAGCAGCAGCGTATAGCCGAACGCCAGAGGATGCAGCGCAACATCCTGCAGACGGGGCACGCTCAATGGCCCCCAAACACGTATCGATTGCAGAATTCCTTCAGCCAGAGCAACGCCCAGCACCGCTCCCCCGCAGGCCAGCACCAGGCTCTCAACCAGGCACTGGCGCAGCAGGCGCACACGGTTCGCACCCACGGCCCCGCGAATGGCCATCTCCCGGCCGCGACGGTTTGCCCTGACTAACAGCAGATTCGCCACGTTGGCACAGGCAATCAGCAGCACGCACGCCACAGCCACCATAAGCAGAACAACTACGGGCCGCGCCTTCTGCGTGGAATACCCCGCGAATGCATACGTGTGCGGCTCAACGCGCAGCGATGGGGAGTAGATATCGCCATGCTCAGCTTGAAACGCCTGCGCAATGGTGGCGACCTCCGCCGTCGCGGTTGCTGGCGCCACTCCGGGCTTGATGCGGCCTATCAGGCCCACGCCAAACTCCCGCAGGCGTTCATCTGGATTGAGCCGCGATGGCTCTATCGCATCCGGCACCCAGAGATCGGCCATCTCGGACGTTGGCTTTCCATCGAACGGAAAACGGAACGACGGCGGCATTACTCCGATGACTGTGAAAGGCTTCTCGTCAAGCTTGATCTGCTTGCCCACGATGTGCGCATCGCTTGCATATTGATTGCGCCATAGCTGCCACGAGATAACAGCAACATGGTCGTTGCCATATCTGTCTTCGTCTGCCGAGAAGGTTCGCCCAAGAATCGGGTTCGCTCCCAGCAGCGGAAAAACAGCGCTGCTAACCATCGCCGCGTTGATGCGCAGCGGGCGCCCATTGCCGGTGAGATTGAATCCCGTGCTTTCAAATGTACCCATCTGTGAGAAGGATTGACTGCGGCTTTCATAATCTTTCGCTTCTTGAATTGCGACGCCGAATTCGTCCTGACCCTGGCTCGGCTCTGACTCTGTGATAAGCATCAGTTGCTCGGGATGCCGATAAGGTAAAGGATGAAGAAGCACCGCATCGAAAAGGCTGAAAACGGCTGTGTTTGCGCTGATGCCAAGCGCCAGCGTCAACACCGCGGTGATGGTGAACCCGGGACTCCGCTTTAATGTTCGCAAGCCGTATTGCGCGTCCTGAAGCAGGCTTTCAAACCAGGGCAACGTGCGCCGTTCGCGATGAGCCTGCCGGGTCTGTTCCGCACCCCCAAGACGAATCAGTGCCTGGCGTCGCGCTTCTGCTGCACTCAAGCCGGCGCGAATGCCGTCGTCAATGTGCAGTGCCACATGGCTCTCGATTTCGGCAGCAAAATCCGCATTGGAACTACCCGCACGGAACAGACCGCGTAGCCGCATTGCGAAGGCTCTCAGTACGCGCATTGCATTCCTCCTATTCGGTTCGCAGTGCCTGCATGGGGTCAATGGATGCAGCGCGGCGTGCAGGTAGCCATGCTGCTACTGCGGCAAGCCCGCAGAGAAACACCGCCGCTCCAACAAAGATGAGCAGCTCTCCGCCACCGTCACCCATCAGCTTTGAGCCTGCGCCCATGGCCGAGTTGCTGAAGGAGACGGAAGCGGCAAGGCGCGACAATCCAAATGCGAGCAGGCCGCCGGCGACAACGCCACCCGCGGCAAGCGATAGCCCCTGCCGCACCATGCGCAGTACATGACCAGGCTGCGCGCCCAGGGCCATTCGTACGCCAATCTCCTGCGTCCGTTGTGCAACCCAGTAGGCCATCACGCTATACAGACCCACTGCGGCAAGCAGCACGGCAATACTGCCCAGCACGGCCATGAGACTGGCGGCCACCTTCTGCGGATAGAGCGACGCGCCGATGAATTCCTTCAGCGGCACAGCGTCGAACACCGTGACGTTGGGATCGAGATCGCGAGTCTGCGCACGCAGAGTAGTCAGCACATCGGCAGGGGTGTCTTGCGAA
>Ga0302275_10004880_pt1 | contig 13077 bp, 14 predicted proteins | sample III_Bog_N2_2_FD_200229 | JGI IMG/M metagenome (GOLD analysis project Ga0302275, IMG submission 200229) | Peat permafrost microbial communities from Stordalen Mire near Abisko, Sweden - III_Bog_N2_2 | ecosystem: Environmental > Terrestrial > Soil > Wetlands > Peat | place: Sweden: Abisko...
TGGATTATAATCAATTCAGCGCCACGAATGACATGAACACCAACCAGATCAATGTCTTCAATCCACCTGTCGGCATGGCGGTCATTCCGTCAGGATCGTTCACCAGGGGGGACACGCTCGATGGCGAAACCATATGGGAAATCCCAGTTCATGGTTAAACCAAGCCGGGCCCGGCAAGCGCGCAATGATAAATAATTCGGAACCAGAAGAATTGAGGTCGCATCTCTGGCAAAGTCCGGGAGCGGCTGCGGAATCCGTTGCCAACAAATCGCCCACCCCCGCCGCACCGTGCTTCACCGCTGAACCCGGCCAACTCCCATCAACCGCGCATGCCACTCTCGCCGGGCGAAACAAACTGCGCGCGGTTTTGCCGCATGAATGGATCTTCGGCGCGTTTCTATTTTTGACCGGCCTGCGGTTGCTGATTCATGGCGGCGCGGCGCGGGTGTGGTCCTATTGGTTTCTGGGCTGCTGGCTGGCCGGACTGGCTGTTTTTTTCTGGGCGGAACAGAACCTGACGCCGGCGCGCTGGCGGGTGCGGCTGCTGTTTTATCCGGCGGCAATGGGCATTGCCTTTTATGCCCTGGGCCTGGCGGTGCCGTTGCTGGGCAATCCAAAAGTTGACCCGTTGCTGCTCGATTGGGATCGGGCATTGCTGGGCGAAACTCCGGCGGTGGCTTGGGAGCCGTGGTTGCGACCGTGGCTGGAAAATCTGGCGATGGTGGGCTATTTGTTTTTCTTTTATTACCTGATTACGGGCCCTGGCCGTTATTGCCTGCGGAATTTGCGCCTGTTTCGCCAATGCATCGTGGGCTTGTTCACGCTGTACGGGCTGGCGTTCATGGGCTACACGGTGCTGCCCGCCGGCGGTCCACATCGCTGGATGACCTTTGCCACGCCGCTGCACGGCTGGCTGCTGGAGTGGACGCTGAAACCGGTGAACGGCGCGAGCAATTCTGTGGATGCCTTTCCCAGCGTGCATCTGGCGGCGACGTTGTATCTGCTATTGTTTGACTGGCAGCACTCGCGCCGACGGTTTTGGTGGGTGCTGCTGCCATGTTTGCTGCTGTGGTTTTCCACACTGTATTTGCGGTTCCATTATTTCGTGGACCTGCTGGCGGGCGCGGTGGTGGCGCTGGCCGGCTGGTGGATGGCTCAACGCTATGCGGCCGTCACGGACGGACAGCCGATGCTCGCTTCCTAGTTCAATCAGCCACCGGCTTCACGTTGCAATCCACCACGAACCTTGTTCCACCAGTGGTCTGGAGCACCGTTTCTCCTGCGCCAGTTGCAGTCAATACGAACAACGCAGTGACCAATTCAATCTTCGGCGCGCAGATGTTTTACCGGTTAAGCCAGTAGTTATTCACGGAGAATGAGATTCGTGTCCCCTTGAAAATTCGCGCGTGTGGGATTGACGTTGATATTTCGCCCTGTCTGTGCGTCATGGCCAAACGCCGGCGCGACGTTTGCGCCCTGCCGGAAAGCGAACCGCTCCGACGTGCCGGAGGCGGCTTCGTTGTCCGTGACCTACCGTGGACGGTGGAGAAGCTGCGCGTCATCCTCTAGCGACAACTAAACTTCCCGCTGAGGAAAATTAAATGTCGTTGACGGCGTCATCCCGCCGTTTGAATTTGATAGCCGGGGTCAGTGCCCTCGGTGGCCTCCCAAACAAGGCGCAGGGGGGCGTTATGGGCGTGGATGGCCCTGTAGGCAATTGGGCCACCGAAGCGGTCTGCCCCGGGTCACAGTGGCTACTTCCCGCACGGCACCTTCATCGGCGTTGACTTCCGGTGTGGGCGGGGACCTTAAATAATTTGTCACACTTCCGGTTCGGTGAACATAATTGGTATATGCCGGACAACGACGACCTCGCTCTGCTGACACAATATGCCGGAGGTGATGAATCCGCCTTCACCCGGCTGGTGGAGCGGTATATCAATCTGGTCTATTCCACCGCCCTACGACAGGTTTGCAATCCATCCCAAGCCGAGGAAATCACGCAGGCGGTTTTCATCATTCTGACGCGGAAGGCAAAATTGATCAGTCCCAAGACCATCTTGTCCGGCTGGCTTTATCAAACCACACGCCTGACAGCCGCAAACTTTTTGCGGTCGGAAATCCGCCGACAGCATCGTGAACAGGAGGCTTATATGCAATCCACCCTGGCCGAATCAGACCCAGCCGCTTGGGAACACATCACCCCGTTGCTGGATGAAGCCATGGGGCGGCTGGGTGAGACCGATCGCAATGCCATCCTCCTGCGGTTTTTTGAAAACAAAACCCCGCCGGAAGTCGCCACGGCCTTAAAATTGAACGAGGCGGCGGCGCGCAAGCGCCTGAGCCGCGCGCTGGAGAAACTGCGGAAGTTCTTTACGAAGCGCGGGGTGGTTCTCCCGGTGGCGGTCCTGACCGCTGCGATTTCAGCAAATTCCGTCCAGGCCGCACCAGGGGGGCTGGCGGCGACAATTTCCGCGTCGGCGGTAAAAGGGGCGGCCGTCGCGGCAACCGTTTCAACCCTGGTGAAAGGAACGCTCAAACTTATGACCTACGCCAAATTTAAAATGGCGCTTTGGATCGGTGCGGGAATCGTGCTGGCCGGTGGTACAACGACGCTGGTGCTGGCCGGCGGGGGCGCGAGCGGTGACCTTACCGGTCAAATCATCCAATTTGCCCAGGACCGGTATGCTTCCATGACGAGCTACAGTGACCGGGGGGAATCCGTGGCCGTTGTGAACGGCTCAACCCTTACCACTGAATTCACCGTCAAACTGGCCCGACCGAATCTTTACCGCATCGAATGGTCTCAGGCGACGGAATACATGACGAACGGCGGCGTCGTCTGGTCCGCTGGGAATGGCGATTTCATGGTGGGCCGGTTTGAGTTGTTGAACCGGGGGGGCAAAGCGACTCAATTTAAGGACCAGGAGGCGGCTTTGAGCAGTGCGACCGGCATTTCTGGTGGGGCTGCGGCAACCATTCCGGGCACTTTCTTCAAGCTGAACTGGGGCGACCAGCTCGGCGCTCCAGTGTCAAATTACAGGCTGCAACCGGACGGCAAAGTGGATGACCTGGATTGTTACGTCCTTTCCCGGGAATTGAAGAAAGGCGTCACACGAACCCTTTGGATTGGGAAGCGGGACTTTTTAATTCATCAGGTCCGTAGTGTGACGAGTGCCAAAGTCATGGCAGACGTGCTGGCCGCCGCCATAAAAACTCATCCTGAATTGGCCGCTCACCAAATGAACCTACCCAAAACCGAGGAGCTCACCGCGACTGAAACCCACACAGACATCGTCGTGAATCCGAAGCTGGTGGCGGCGGACTTTACCCGATGAAATCGAAGAGGAGAATCGTCAGCCGCCCCTTGAAAATCCGCCGCCGGGATTGGCATTGATATTTCGCCCATGCCGTTACGTCTGGCCGACGCCTCGGCGCCGTACCCAGTGGTCAGGGGGCGTGCAGGTAGCGTTTTGCCGTGGTGGCGTGCAACCGAGTGACTACTACAGGGGTTGGTGGCGTTACCCTGGAGGTCCATCCAGAGATCGCTCACCCCATTTTCCCCCGGCTCACCTTGTTAAACCGACACCGGCCACGTTGTCAAAGTCGCTCGGCCGGGGCAGGGTGCATTTGGTTTTCACCGACAATTTGATCAAGGATTGCCTTGAACTTGCGTTTGGCGGCGGACACCGAGGTGTACGACCAGCCGGTAAAACCCCCGCTGCTGCTGGCGTTATATACGGCCGGCGGCCGGTTGGCCTGTCACCGAACCATTCTTCTTGGTGTAGCCCAGTGACGAACAGTCTACCGCCAGGAATGTTCTACGTTGAAATATCGAATCGCGGTGGTTCTGAGCCGCACAGTCATATTTTACCTGGCAATTGAGTCAGATAAATTCTATCGGTGATTGAAAACCATGATTCAGGATATTTTCTACATCCCCCTCCTAGCAATCCTAAGCCTCCTGCGCCTCCTGCACCTCTTTAACCTCTGGTCCACTCGGCTTTAAACCCAAGTTTTTGAAACCATAGCGCGCTGTAGGCCGGCCAAGCATGTCATGCATGCGCATCACGCAATGGGATTTGGCTACCCCAAATTGTTCCAGCACAGCCCGAGCCAATTTATCCTGGAAAACCCATTTTGGAAACATTGCCTTGCCTGTTGTTTCACAAAACGCAACGTAGCCGTCAAACATTTCCTCCGTACTCAGATCACTGCCTTCGCGTCGGTCCACGCAATCCCTCAAATACAACCTGAGACCCTCAGGTTCATCAGGGCGTTCAAAGGCACAGATTTTCTTGAGCATCGCAAAGATTGGTTGTACGTGGTCGCCGGGCGGGAAGTGGTCTGGGTCACGGGCAGCAAATTGTTGGAGGCAGGTCAATATCGATTGCTTCAAAACGTATTGAGAAAGCGGCTCTCGTTTTGATTCACCATATAGTTGAGTATAAAATCGGTCATTGTTTAATTCATACTCCAGGGACAACAAGTCAGCCAAATAGAAAGCCACGGCATTATAATTCAGCCACCAACGCCGCGGCCCAATCTGCCGAACGAATTTGCCAAACTGGCTTTCGATCCGCTCCAGCAGGAAAGCGTCGTACGTGTAGAGGTGCCATTTTATGTCGGCAAATCTGACGGTGGCGATGGCGGTGCCAAACTGTTGAAATGTCTGTGAAACCTCGGGGTTCACTCTTTCAATGATGGTCGGTAAGAGGCCATTCGAAATCCAAATTATCTTAGGTAAGATAGAAGTTTCAGGTCGCCATCCATCCAAGATCCTCACCCATACAAAAGCCAGCTGGTCCCAGCTTGTGATCAAGGTGGAAGTGTGCCATGGATTTCGTTTTTTAAATAGTTCGAATTCTGAATCGCCGGGCGCCCGTCGCATCACCACGGCAAAGATGTTTGAAGGCGGGCCGCACGGCACCGTTAGGAATTTCCCAGATTCTTTGATTTGAAGTACATCTAACAACCCCCGAATAAATTCTGGTATGCGTGAATCGTCCTGCTGAACCATCTCAAGGCCGTCGCCAAAGATGGCTTTGGCCCGGTTCGTCGGTTCATCTTGGAGCAGGGGACTCTGTTCGCCGGCAGCCGGATTAATGGCTCCGGTTTCACTGGCCGACGCTTGGCCGGACGGGCAGGGTGGTGAACCGGCGGTCGTTGGCGGAATAGGCTGACCAGCGGCCATAGCAGCGGATGACACCGGTGTGCCTGCCGCCGTACCGGCGGTTGCGGGTGAAGCCGAACCCCCGGCGTGATGGCCGGTGGAGGCGGTTGTCTTGGTGGATGGAGTGTTTGTTGTTGATGTGTTCATTGTGTTTAGATTGATCGTTGCTTGCTATTTAGGAATGTTAGGATGTCCTTTCTAATTTTTCCCTTAGTGCGGTAGGCTTTTCTAACCCAAGCCAAATAATCTGGGTCTAGCTGATAGATTTCATCGAAAGTTTTGCCTTTATATCTGCCGCTGGGCATGACGTGGAGCACAGGGCGGGGGTTGAATTGCTCCGAGTATGGAGTTGGCGGCGAAACCGGCGACTTCGATTCCGGTGCGGAAACCTTTGCCAGCAGGTCCCCGTAGCCCGCCAAATCAACACCATTTTTGCGGCCAATCTTAATCAACATCGTGGCCGCGTTGATCTTCTCGCCTTTCGTAGCGGCTGGGCAGCGGGCAAGCCGGGCGAGTTTCTGGAGCTTCTCAAGAATTTTGCTTGGCATACGCGGTCTCCATATCAATTATCGTGATGATCGCATTCAACACGTCCTCGTGAAGGTAAAGAAGGAGTTGGTCGGCCGTAGCCGCGAAGGCCATCTCGATGAAGCCGGCATCGGCTAGAAAACTCAAGCCGCGATACACTGCCTCGCGTGATCCGATATGATCGAACTCCGCGACCGATGTGTTGCGCCATTGGTATGGCATGAACAGGTGGGTATTGTTGACAAATTGAAACTGCTCATTGACCTCAAATAAATCGACGATCGTACGGTAAAGATTTAACAGCAGTATGGGGCTGAGCTCGACTGTGAACTCAGCGGGTTTCTCTCGGGCATTTACCAAAGGATCATTGGCGGCCGGTGCGATGGACGCCAGCGTCTCGATGCGGTTGGTTGATTTCAAGCCGCCGGCGGTTGGCTGGGCCGTCGAGGGTTGGTTATTAATCAAATTATGCATGATTTATTGTGGGTTTTGTTTAGGTTGTTCCGGGTTGTTCGTTGATTTGGTTCTTCAACCCATGCGCTCTGGCGGCGGCTTGCCGTTTCGGAGTTTCTGTCTGTTTGATATTTCATCTCATCCTTACGCAACCGTCTCATGGCTTTTGGGGTAAAATCCCTAAAAATGACAAAAACTCATTTAAAAATGGGCATTCCAATAAATAAATGCGTCTCATTCTTGTCTCATCGCAGCCTTCAATTCAAACGCCTGCCGAGTGTCACGACTGTCACGACTGTCACGGGCTAGTCTGTCGATATTCACTTTCGCCAAAGAGGGCTGTCACCGGCATCGCATAAAGTTTTTTGGAGCTTAAACCCGTTCTGAGTCCATCTGATCACCATCACAACATGTTTGTTGTGTGACAGTCGTGACACTCGTTGAGTGCCATCTCGCGTCACAAGACGGATGTTTATCCACCAAACGTGAAGGTTCAGAGACAAAGCCAGCGATGAGACAAGGGTGAGACGACAAAATATATTGTAAGCAACTGCTATTCAATGTATCGCGCCTGTTTTGGCACAAAGAATCCTTCAAATCCGTGAGACGGTTACATAAGGGTGTAGTGACGCAAACAAACAAAACTAACTATTAAACTATGAATAAAGCAACATCACCAACAACTGACGGTCTGAATCAAAATCCTATGCACAACAAAATAATCTTGAACACCAAGGTCGTCCTGACCAAGGCCCAGAAGAGGGCAAAATATACTTTCACTGACAAATACCAGAACGGAAAGCCTGTTTTCCGAGTCCCGTCAGGCAAAGTGATCAACCTGGAGAGCGCATTTGCGCACAAGCGCCTATGTGACGGCCCGACTTTTACAATGGGGCTGCTGTGCCATTTCTCGTGCAGTTTTTGTTACGTGGAAAGCCTGCTCTCTCGGCACTCCGCCATCACCCGAATCTGCAAAGAGTATGGACTCACGGCCGATCAGATAGTCGTCGAGAAAGAAAATCCTTTACCCATCCTCCAAGATCAACTCATTGATGCCAAAGGCCGTCGGCGTTACCCGGACCCGAACGACCGCCGCGTGATTTTCGCGTCGCCGCTTGTTGATGTCGCCGCTAATCAAGCCACCGCCCTGCAGACGGTCGCCGCATGCCGATTGATTCTGGAAAATACGGAATGGCAAATTCGGCTTTTAAGCAAGTCGGCGCTGCTCAAGTCAGTGGCTGAGCAATTGGTCGAGTTCAAACACCGTGTTATTTACGGCCTCAGCTCGGGCACATTTGATGACCGTCTAGCTGGTTCGTTTGAAAGGGGCACATCCTCGCCAACCGCGCGTATGCGCGCATTGCATTGGCTACAGGACAACGGATTCCGGACGTTCGCCATGATCTGCCCGAGCTTGCCGCAATTAGATTACGATGGGTTCGCCCGTGATACTGCGGAACGAGTGCGCGTGGACCGTTGCGAGCACGTCTGGTGCGAGGTTCTCAACGTCCGTGGAAACTCGTTGGTGAACACCGTCGCCGCGCTGACTACCAACGGATTCGGCTCCGAGGCTGAACAACTGATGCAAGTGAGCGGTTCAAAAAATCGGGACACCTGGGAAGCGTATGCCCGTGCCACATTCCAGGCGCACGCTGCCGTCGTGCCAGCCGACAAGCTTCGGTTCCTGCAATATGTCCAAAAAGACCACGTTGCCTGGTGGCGTGGTCAGGAGTGCCGCGGTGCAGTCCTATTGGGCAAGCATGTCCAGAATCATTCCGTGACTGACGGAGTTCAAACGGTTTAAAAGCAAAATAATACCAGGCATATCAGGCGATTCTTTCAAAACTTTAAGAATCGCCTGATTTCCATTTCACGTTGGCGACAATCGATATGCCGGGCAGGGCGCAGCCATGCCTGTGTCGAATAAGGCCAGTTGCCGGCAAAATGCCAGATCCATTCACATCACCAGCCAAGGAGCAGCAGCACTGTTAATAATATTTTGTTGAGGTAGCAGGCGCTTTGGGTTTAGGCCTTGATGCTGGCTTGGATGCAGCAGGATTAGGTGATGTTGCTGGAGGTGCCGTAAAATGCCCTAATCGAAATATTACGGTTTTAGGTTCAGGTCGAGACGTTGCAAATTATGTTGACCGGCCGGGATTCAACACATTTACCGGGAAAGGTATAGACCCACTCGATTGGAATAGAGAAAATGCATTATGGCTAAATAGGGCGCTTCAGAATGGTGATGAATTCTGGCTTGTAACTAATCCTACTGCACACCAAAATCTGATGACTAGTGTCGGTGCTCAATCAGCGTATCTCAATCTTGAATTGCCGATGGTAAGTCATTATAGTGATTCTGAAGCTTTTAACATGTATTTAATGTTGGCTAAATAATTATATTGTTACAACCATGCGTGATTCAAAATTATTTGATGAGGCGGTTGAAAAGTTCTTTCGGCCGATTGCGCAAAAACTGCATCTTTCACTTGCCAGAATTCAAGAAGGCATCTACGACATGCCTTCTCGGTTTTTCATTCTGCGTATCCGACTTGATACCGGCCATGCTAGAGGACTTAATGTAATTCTAAGACCAGCGTCATGGCCAGATATTGATGAAAACGACCCAAAAACCCCACAGTTAGGCATCGTCTGTTTTGCGCAGTTTTACGGAGAACAAATACAACAAACACTTATTAAAGTTTATACGGACGAGGACTTTTTGAATCAAACAAAGTTACTTGTCGAAGCAGTAGAACGCTTTGGTGTTCCTTACCTGCTTGGGCAGAAAGATGACTTTGAAGCTGTCAGAGAATTCATAAAGAAGCGCGGTGAGCCGGAATTGCAAAAAATCAAGGAAATACAACGTATCATAGAACATAATATGCCATCAGTTCGGCAGGAGTGGATTATCCCAGAAGATGAGATGCCTCAATGAAGTTGACTTGGCACGCATATGTGGTTAAATCACGACCCCATCCAGGAACGAGGAGGGCTGAAATCTTTATGAGGCGATGGGAAATGACCCCATAAACGAGATTGATCCCTACGGACTAGACAACATTTATGGTGGGTATTCCGGCGGCACTTACAACAACAATGTCCCGAACATCACTTTGTCAGGTCCGGTCGGAGGTGGCCCTGTTAACACTCAGTATAATGGTGGTGGTTTAGGTGATCCTTTATTCCTGTTGACACTCGAAGCAGGAGGTCCGGCTTGGATCGTGGGCGGTGCTGTTGGAGGTGGAGGGCGACTAAGACTTGCTGCAAAACTTATTTTTGCGGCTGGCAAGCTATCGGAGGAAACAAGCCATGTCCGAATTCGAATGTGTCGGCACCAGATGCGGCCGCGTCAGGAACGCCGTTGCCAGCTCCGATTTCACCTGACACCTTGATCCCGATTACGGGTAAATGTTACTTTTAAGTCAGGATCGAAGCGCAGGGTAAAGGCATATCGAAGGTATTTCATCCAAAAGCAAAAGGCCACTCCCTAAAAGAGTGGCCTTCGCAATTTCCCCCACAAATCACTTCTTCTCAGCAGCCTTCTTCGCCGCCCATCTAGCTTTGGCCGCAGCACTGATCTTGGCTTTGGCTTCGGCGCTCATCACAAATTTCTTTTAGCGGGTTTGGCAGCAACGACTTTAGGGGCAGTTTTAACACCCTTGATCTTTGCCCATCTCAACTTCTGGGCTGCTTTGATCCTAGCAATACCTACAGCACTGATCTTCTTCTTCGCCCTTTTTACAGGCTCGGCAGTTTTAGGTGCAGTCTCGGGTTTTGCTGCATGAAACTTGGCCCAGCGCTTCTTTTGTGCAGCCTTGATTTTGGCTAGGTGAGTTAGGCTGAATTTGCGTTTAGCCGGTTCAGTGCCTTTGACTAGGACTTCTGCTTCGGTTCCAGAAATAGCAGCGAGTTGAGATTGAAGCTTGGCGATCTTTTCTATCAGATCAGCAGCTTCCCGTAGTTGGTTTGAGGTCAGATTTAAGATACTCATGCAGGTATTAAAGCACTGGTCTGATCTTAAGGAAAGAGCAAAATGTAAGCCTAATCTCTACAAGTCCTGACACAAATAAACATCATCATAAACTTTTGCGCGTATCCTAAGTTTCATGGTTCAGCTCTTTGATCGCCCCGTAATATTTAAACGTGCCCAACTGTTTCTTGAATTCTTTTAAAAACACAGCTTTCCCAGGATAATTCGTTGGCCAGCTCAAATCGCACAATCTCCAAGCTGACTTCATGTTTCCTGAATAAATGAGATCAAGCATTTCCCCCCACATCTCATAAGGAGCTGACCAATTCTCGAAAATGTAGTCGTTTTTACAATCAGCAAATCTAGCCCTGAATGTTGCCGCCATTTTCTTTAGCTCCTGTTCTGATGGTGCCGGTTTCTTCATCATCTCAAGGTCAGGCAAATACCGACCATTCTGATACCCTAAAATGACGGTGGGATATGGTGAAAATGCATTACAACAATTCCAACCATCAAACGTCAAAACATCTTCCGTTATCAAATCGAAGCTGCCATCCCCTCGTAAATCCTTGAACTCCCCACCACCACTGTCTTTGATTCTAGCCATGAACTTAAACGTCTTGCTGATCCTGAAGACGTAAAAGTCACAAAAATAGTTATTCCCGCTATTCCGTTCTGAAATCACCAAATCCGGCTCCTTATCGCCCAAAATGCACAGCCCCATTTTAACCGGGTCCTTGTCGATTTCACCATCTTCTACGCTCGATCCGACTTTAAAGATGACACCAGCTCGATAATACACTTGCTGGTTTGAGCGGAGGATTTCAAAACACCCAAACCCGTCTCGATGATCTGGATTTGTGTCGGAGTCTAGCGGTGGTTTTTCATTGCGGTAAATCCTGACCGTATAATCCTTGAACTTCTGCACCTCCTTCAGTTCACCGTAAGGTTTGGTGTATTGGGCGGCGTGACTCGTTGTATTGCCAGCAACCATGACCACACCCAGAATCAGGAATGCTGGAATATATTTTGTCAACACCGGCATCATGGTAACGGCGTTTTAGATTCTTGTGATTCGATTTTGCCTGACCCTCCACATCGACTGCATGGTATTTCCCCAGACCCATGGCATTCGTCACATTCGTATGGATTATCACCAAAGAAAACCTTGATGCCACCAGTGATGTCTTCTGAACCGCCGAAACACAACACATTCTCATTTCTGCCAGTTCCATCGCACTTGTCGCAGTTCACATTTCCTGAGCCATTACAAGCACTGCATTTGATTGGGGTAGTCATAGATTGTTATTTTGCTGAATCCTGACTTTTTGCTTGCGGAGAAAACAGTAATTTCGCGAAGACCAGAAAACAAACGCCTGCGATCACTATCAAGAACATAAAACTGGAATGCGCTTTTTGACGATCGATTACAGGATTACTCCACATTTGCTCGAATTGCAGTTTGCCGACGATGTTGTTGTCGTTGTCATGAAAATCCGCCTCCGCTAACCAACGCCCATCAGCTGAGTCTGGAACCGTAAAATCTGCCGTCGCAATGCAAACTGGACTGATGATTTCCACGTCTTTATTCAAAATCTGGAACGTCCCATCTGCTCGCGTATTCAATTCCAAAAAACTGTTCGCCACCACACTCGAATTAACCTGCAAGTTTATCTTGGTTTGCAGAATTCGATTCCATACCTCATTTTGAAAATTCTTATCATCCAACACATGAACGAGGATTCTGGTTCCAGGTCTCGCGTATTTGCCAATCAGATTTTCAAGTATCGGTTGACCTTGATATGCCATGTCGATCCGTGGAATGAGAAAGCTACCTTGACCAGCGAACTCCACTTCCAGAACCACATTCGGCCAGCCAATCCACCGCTCCCATTTAACGGCTGAGGCATTTTTATCCAGTTGCAAGTACGCTGAATATATCGCTTGGTTATCAGCGTCAATTCCCGCCGCCCTCAATTTCGCAACAAGGGCGTCTTTCTCTTGGTACAGCGAATATGCGGCATCTGCATTCTTTGCCGCAGCCGCCGCAGCAGCTCCTGTCATCAGCGTGACAATCAGTTTCACAGGGCCATTGCCGGCTGCAAACGCTGGCCCAGGAAAAGCACAACAGATGATTATCAAGGCGACGAGAATATGTTTCATATTGGGGCTGTGAGACTCGTGTCGTTTTAAACCTCATTGGTGATTTGGTCAAATCAAATCATAAACCATAGAGGATGGTTATTTTGCCAGATTTCAGGGATGCGAAAGAGCCTTGATGGACAACTGGCAAATTATCTGCGTAAAGCGCGTGGTGAAATGTCGTATGCCCAGTTTGCCAAGAAAACTGGCATCTCGCACACCATGTTGCATTTGCTTGAAAAGCGCGAACGCCACATCACCCTCAATAAGCTCGAAACCGTGATGAATAAGCTTAAAATCAAATTGAGCGACATTTTTCCAAACGAGTTTTGAGCTTTTCGCCGTGGATGGAAGGTCGGGCATTCTTGGCCGGAACAACCAGAAAATCAATCGTTCCAGGGGCGTGTTTTTGGCCCCGTTTTAAGAAAATCCCCGCTGACACCGCAACAATGCCGCCTCAACGGTCGGCCAGTGATACAGATTTCGCCGCCGTGTATCGTCCGCACATGGGTTGAATGTCAATAAACCAACACCAACACCGCCGCCTCTTGCGCCGACTTCACCACCTCCTCAAACGCCTCATCCTTCGCATTCGGCTCTTTCAATTTAGCTGCCACGTCTGGGACAGACTCCAAGAAGCTCAGGAGCAAACTGCTCTTCACCGCATAATTCACATTCTCCGGCAGCGATCCGGTAGCCCGTCAACGACATTTATCTTTCCCCGCCAGCGACAACTATAATTCCCCGCGTTGCCTCACGCCTGATGTTACCAAAGTCTGATCTGCATTGTTGTTTCACTGGCTAGGTA
>Ga0302275_10004881_pt1 | contig 13073 bp, 12 predicted proteins | sample III_Bog_N2_2_FD_200229 | JGI IMG/M metagenome (GOLD analysis project Ga0302275, IMG submission 200229) | Peat permafrost microbial communities from Stordalen Mire near Abisko, Sweden - III_Bog_N2_2 | ecosystem: Environmental > Terrestrial > Soil > Wetlands > Peat | place: Sweden: Abisko...
CGTGTTGGTCTAAGAACCCATGATTCTAGAGCGTGCCGATCGCGACCACGACAACGCGCCGGGCGCATGGCCGGAACACGAACTGCTGGCAAATCAGCTCGGACCAAACAAGAATGGAAAGAAATGGGGATGATGCCCGCGGAGATGGTGCACGTAGTTCTGCCCTTGATTGTTGCCACGAGCATCGCCTTGATGCTCTTGCGTCCGCGTGGGATCCCCGAGGTCTGGTGGATCGCCGGAGGTGCGCTGCTGCTTATTGTGTGGCGGCTCATCCCGCTCACACTTGCTTCGCAGGCCGTTGCAAAGGGCAGCGATGTCTATCTATTTCTGACCGGTATGATGCTCTTGAGCGAACTGGCGAGGGAACAGGGCGTCTTCGATTGGGTAGCATTCGTCGCCGTTCGAGGTGCCGGTGGAAGCTGCTCCCGACTGTTTCTGCTGGTGTATGGCGCCGGAACCCTGGTCACGATTTTCATGTCCAATGACGCTACGGCGGTGGTTCTTACGCCGGCCATCTTGACGGCCGTTCGCAAAGCGAAAGTCACGCCGCTTCCCTATTTGTTCGTATGCGCTTTGATTGCAAATGCCGCTAGTTTTGTACTGCCGATATCGAACCCCGCCAACCTTGTGGTCTTCCGCGTCGGGATGCCTCCTCTGGGTCGTTGGCTGGCTGACTTCGGTGTTCCATCGCTGCTGTCTATCGTAGTTACATTCGTGGTGATGCGGTTTCTCTTCCGCCGGGAACTCTGCAAGAAAATTGAGAGCGAGGCTGAGGACGCCAACCTGACTGCGAATGGAAAGCTGATCCTAGCAGGATTGGGATTGATGATCATGGTGCTCCTGACCGCTTCCGCAATGAAAAAAGACCTGGGATTGCCGACCTGTCTGGCGGCCTTGGTGATTACCGCTGTTGTGTCGTTCAAAGCCAGAAGCAATCCACTCACATTGGCGCGCGAGATCAGTTGGGCAACGATTCTGCTGGTAGCAGGACTGTTTGTGATGGTTGAAGCAGTTGAGAACCAGGGCGCGCTTGAGTTGACCCAACGTTGGCTTGCATTGGCTTCCGAATATGGTCAGTATGCGGGCGCGATTATCGTTGGGTTCGTCGTTGGTATCGCGAACAACATCGTAAACAACCTTCCGCTCGGCTTGATCGCCGGCGCGACCCTTCAGGCAGCGCATACCAAGGGCTTGATCGCCAACTCGGTCCTGATTGGTGTGGACCTTGGCCCGAATCTGTCGGTGACGGGCTCTCTGGCCACAATCCTCTGGTTGCTCGCTCTTCGCAAGGACTCAGGCGGCGAGGCAAATGGAGAAAGGCTTGACGTGAGCTTCTGGAAGTTTCTCAGGGTTGGCGCGATAGCAATGCCCTCAGCTTTGCTTGCAGCCCTGGGCGGAGCTGTCATGATGAAGATTCTGATCGGCTGAAAACTCTAAGCAAAGGAGTAAACGATGAGCGCTGGATGGATCATCCCCTTCATCATTCTCGGAGGCGCGCTGCAGACCTGTGGGGCGGCCATGAACGGCCAACTCAACAAGTATATCGTCAATCCCTGGTTGGCCTCGGCTATTTCATTTTCCCTCATCACGTTTTTCTTTATGGGAGCCTCGCTCATTCACCCGCATCCTTTGCCGACACAGAAGGAGTTGTCCGAGTTGCCATGGTGGGCTGTAATCGGCGGCCTGATCGGCGCCGTACAAGTCTACGCGGGACTGACTCTGGTCAACAGAGTCGGTGCAGGATTGTTCATGGGCCTTACCGTCACCGCAGCTCTGATCATGTCTTTGATCATTGACCACTTTGGATGGTTTCGCATGCAACCTCACCCGCTGAATCTTGGACGGCTGATCGGCGGAGTCTTATTGGTAGCTGGAGTTACGTTGGTCGCCAGATTTTGAAACGTAGAAGCGGCTATTCCGCCTCGATCTTCGCGCGGGCGCACTGACCGATAAGCACCTACGGCCTGGGACAACTCACCTCGCGAAGTGCAGAGCCGCATCAGCCCAAATCACAGCATCTGTATAGCATTGGATCAACTTATTCTGGCTCAAGCCATAGGCCTGGGCGATCGCATCGCAACTCGTCCAATCGGCGCATTCGTGAAATTCCACCCAATGCAACATGCTGCTCTCAACGCTTGTCGCGCCCATCAATGCCCCTCGGATGCTCTCTCGCAAGGGCAGCATATGTGCAAGATCTGCCATCGGGACGCGTAACATAGCCGGTAGCAGGCTGAACATCCCCAGCAGATATTGCTCCCCTTTTCCAGAAGGGGAAACCTCTGCCGCCAACTCACAGAACCTGGCCCGCACGAAAGACATTCGAAGGATCTCCGTTGGTTGGTTTGCATTGAATTCACTGGTGATGGCCAGTGTCGTGACGCGGCGTATTGCATCGTCTCCCAACACCAGCAATGCTGCCAGGATCGACCGCACCTCTTGCCGAATCGCAAAAACCGGCGAGTTTACCAGACGCAGAAGACGGTAAGTGAGAGAGACATCCTGCTTCACAAGTTCGCTCAACCGGTGAAGGTCGAGGGGATCGTGCTGCAGAAGCTCAAGAATACTGAAATGAGCCAGCCGGTTAGCCGGAACCTTTCGATTCTCCACCAGCAGCGGACGGCAAAAGTAAAATCCTTGAAATAACGTGAAGCCCTCTGCGCAAGCTTGCATGAACGCTTCTTGAGTTTCAACCTTCTCTGCTAACAAGCTAACGGCCTTGCCCTTCAATCGCTTGAGCAGGTCTTGGCGCATCTTCGCGTCCGACTGGAGAAAGTCTACCTTGACGTAGTTCGCCAACTCCACAAGTGGCTGGAACTTGGGCTCCCAGATGAAATCATCCAGTGCGATCCGGTATCCTGCGGTTTTCAGCGCACGGCATGCGGCAATGAGCTCTGGAGTCGGCTCCAGCGTCTCCAGGATCTCGAGGACCGCTAAACCGGGGGGCAAGACGTCAACAAAACGATCGACAAGCGATTCCGTGGTGCAATTCACAAACGCCGGTAACCCCGCCGCAAGCGCATCCAGCCCAAATATCACCGAATTGTCGAGCATGGTGCGGGTGGCATGGTCTCCATCTCCGCTAAAAAAGCCGTCAGGCCCGGACCGGTACAGCAGTTCGTAGGCCTTTACTCTGCATTGCCGGTCGAGGATCGGCTGCCGTGCGACACATCGTAGTTCACCCGCCAAATTCGGGACCGCAACCACGGACGGCGACAATGCGTATGCCATGCGAACCCTTCATTGTGGACTATCGGCTCGACGTCGGCATTCAGCCAAGAAGCGTCGATTCCCTGTATTGCAAACAGCCATCCGACTAAACTCTATCGGCATTTTAGCTTAATCGATAAATTGTAAAAGGGGGCGTGCTCGCCGCATCTCGATACGGCGAGAACCCATGTTGCATGAAATCTGACACCCAGTGTTGGCCGTCGTACATTTCGATGTGGCCATTCGGGTGTTGATCTGTTTTTTTGAATACGACTACATCCCCCACCTGCGGAGAATAGGAGTCCGGTGGCACTGTCTGCGCCCCGTGCCTCATCAGGAAAGGTCCGTAGTCTCCAGCATCGCCGGATTGGGGACGATCTCCGGTGTTCAGACCTGCAGCCTCCATGCCCAGTCGACAATACATCGCGCAGTGATGGCTTGACCGAGAGAGTGCGTGCGCATCCATCCAATCAGAAAGCTGACTCTTGTTAAAAGTTCCATTTAAATTCGAATGAGTTGCATCGTTGCCAACGAGTCCTGATGCTAATCCACTATCTTCACCAGGCTGCACCCTGTTATATGCTCCCGGGACGCCAACACCTGGCGCTTGCGACTGAACAGCTCCCACCTGAGTGCCGTTGGCTTTGTACATCAACCGGTCCATACTACTGCCGTAGATCGGCGCCGCAGAGAAGCCAGGAGCAGTTTCGTTTGTCGAGTTCCGGGCGGTCAAGGTGTATGCGCCAAAGGGTGCGCCGAAGCTGGTTGCACCCTGCTGCACTCTGAAGTTTCGCATTTCAGAAAATACATCGTCGGCACTTGCGTCGAGCCGATTGTTAGACGCCCCGCTGTCAGAAAACAGATCGTCCGAAGGTCCAAGCATTGACTCGAATACGAGTGAAAACGCGGTCTCGATTTCATCGCCGCCAGCGAAGAGTTCCGGCAGTGCGCGTTGGCCCGTCACCTGAGCTTGGTCCGTCCAATTCACCTGTCCTTCAAACATCGTTCTCTTTCTTGCCACGCATGTGTGAACGGCAGATTGTGCACGCCTCACACAGATTGGCTTGCGGATTCACGTCTGATCCAAACAGCGGTCAAGCGAGACGATCCAGAACCACATTGAGATTGCTTTCGGCAGACTGCACGCTTGAGCCGCTAGCCGTTGCCCCCGAAGAATTCGGGACAGAGGCCACATAGGTTCCCTCCGTCTCTTGGACGCTCTCCGAGTTGATCTTTTCCGCGCCGGTCGTCGAAGGGGACATGGCGGACCCGGCTCCACTACTGGCGCCGGCTAAACTGTGGATCGCCACCAAGGGTGCGGAAACTCTGACGACGGATTGCAAGAGCGGTAAGGAAGCCGCAGTTGCAGGCGTTGAAGCGGCGGACTGTGAGGTGTCACTGACGGACGAAGTAAATGTTGCGGCGGGCTCGGGTTGCTGCACATTCGCTGACACCGACAGTGTCGCCGTCCTGGGATGGGACTGCGCGGGCAGCGGTGTTTGACCTGGCATTGATGATGTGATTTTTGAGATAGCGCTGATCTGCATAATTCGTCCCTTCGCCTGCAAAGTGAATCTGCTTCAGATCGCCTATCGGCATGTATGGCTGATCCGTTCAGCCGTGTCTCTTCTCAATTGTTTACCGACCGATTGCGGTCTCGGTGAATCTGCGGATGGTCGCGTTGACAGGCAACAATCAGCAAAGCGGATAAAGAGGATAATTGCACCTCGCTGAGAGCGCTATCTTTACTCTTTCCCCCACATTCGATTAGTCGCCGGCTTCGCTTCAGTGAATACCCAGCCTGATGGTGCTCAAGCGCGGCCTCCATCGGTTCTCAGATGAGAGCAGCATGAGAAGAAGCCGAGATCTCTCTCGTGCCGGCAGCCAAGTGCAAGCCTGCTTCCTCGATTGCTCGCGCGTTTTTCCGAACAATGCTCTTGCAGGCAACTAAGCTGAATCGATTTCGGTCATTATTGAACATCACACTGCGCGAGCTGCGACGAGTGGTTCCCTAATTGCACGTAAGGAGGCGGAGTGACTGCGTTGCCCCGACGCATTCGAAATGGAGACCATCTGAAGAAGCGAGCAGGCATGAAACGGAGGAACAGCATGCACGGCAAATCAAGCGGTAACCTCTACGCACTAGCACCGGACGCGCCTGCCTCCCTTGACCCTGTCGACTGGACGGATTTTCGCAAACAAGCCCATCGCATGCTCGATGACATGCTCGGCTACACAGAGAACATCCGCGACCATGCAGTGTGGCAGGTGATCCCGGATGAAGTGCGTGCGCATTTTCGCGAAGCTCTTCCCTCGAAGCCTACAGCACTGGCGAAGGTCCATGAAGAATTCATGACCACCATCCTTCCCTTTACTGCACGCAACGCCCATCCCGGTTTTCTGGGCTGGGTACAAGGCGGAGGAACGCCGGTTGGCATGATGGCAGAGATGCTAGCTGCCGGGCTGAACGCCAATGCAGGCGGTCGCGATCAGATTCCTCTCGCAGTTGAAAATCAGGTTGTTGGATGGATGCGCACCCTCTTCGAATTTCCTTCTGAAGCTACCGGCCTGTTCGTCACCGGCACATCGATGGCCAACCTCATCGCGGTTGTAGTCGCGCGGGATGCCAGGTTGGGCTACGATGTTCGCCGCCAGGGTATCAGCCAAAATACACAGAGACTGACGGCCTACGCTTCGACGGCAGTGCACGGGTGTATTGCGCGGGCGCTGGATTTCGCCGGTCTCGGCAGCCAGGCACTTCGGCTGGTTCCAGTGGACAGCCGGCAACGGATCAATCTGATAGCGCTGAAAGAGGCCATTAAGGCGGATCGTGATGCCGGCTTTTCTCCATTTCTCGTCATCGGCACCGCTGGGACAGTTGATACCGGCGCAATTGATGATCTCGATGGAATCGCCGAAATCTGCAAAGAAAACGAACTCTGGTTCCACGTGGACGGCGCCTACGGGGCGCTGGCGATGCTCGCCCCGGATCTGGCGCCGCGGCTCAACGGAATTCAGTTGGCGGATTCTCTGGCTTTCGACTTTCACAAGTGGGCTCAGGTGCCCTACGACGCAGGCTTCATTTTGGTGCGCGACGGCACGCGCCATAAGCTGGCGTTTGCCTCATCCTCGGCATATCTCGCACGGAACGAACGTGGAATGTCTGCGGGCTCTCCGTGGCCTTGTGACTTAGGCCCCGACCTCTCGCGCGGCTTTCGCGCTCTCAAAACCTGGGTTACGCTCAAGGTCTACGGCATGAAGGCGATTGGTGAGATCATCAGCAACACCTGCAAGCTCGCTCAGTACCTGGAGAGCCGCATCGCCGCGTCGCCGGAACTGGAGCTGATGGCTTCGGTCGAGCTCAATATTGTGTGTTTCCGGTATCGCTCCGCAACACAAAACGATTCCGCAAAAGGCGACGACTCCGACCAGCTCAACAGAGAGATCGTCATCCAGTTACAGGAGTCGGGGTCGGTAGCGCCGTCGACAACTCTCATCAACGGTCAGCTGGCGATCCGGGCGGCCATTGTGAACCATCGAACATCCCGCGCCGAAATGGACACCCTGGTTGAAGCGACTCTGTCCGCGGGCCGTGCGTTGCTGTGCATGATGCATCCTGTTAGATCCGCTCAGAAAGCCTGGGGGCCATGGCTTGAACGAGATGCCAGGGTCAGACGACTCGATGCTCAACTTGGCACGCAGAAGGACATGCAGAGGAGTGTTGAAATCGCCTTGCGAGTTGAACGGGCCACATTGCTGGCGGAGATGGGACGCAGCCTCGACGCAAGAATCGACCATCTGAAGGTTCTCGAACTCGAGCCATCGCACTTGTCGAACTTGTTCGCGTTTGGAAAGCTGCTGGTTGCAGCAGGGCAGCTCAAAGCAGCTCAGATGGTGTACAGCGAAGCAGTCAGGCACCATCCCGAGGATATTGTTTGCAGGGTAAACCTCGGGAGCGTCTTGCTGGAAATGGGCAACCCCGAGCAAGCACGCAGGCACTACGAGGCGGCGCTCCGGATCGATCCGGGTTTTCCCCAGGCACATGGCGGAATGTATTACGCGCTTACGCAGCTGGGCGAACTGGAATCCGCGAAAGAGCACCAGCGAAAATCATTTGGACAGAAGAGCCTCTTCCCCGCTCCCTACCGGGGCGACTCCCAACCCATTCCGGTTCTGCTTCTTGTCTCGTCTACCGGCGGCAACACGCCGATTGAGAAGCTCCTGGATGATCGTGTATTTGCGACAACCGTTCTAGTTGCTGACTTCTACGCTACGAAGACACCTTTGCCGCCCCATCAATTCATCGTGAACGGAATCGGGGATTCGGATCTTGCAGGTCAGGCTTTGGACGCGGCCGAGACTCTGTTGACATTCACTGCTGCCCCGTGCCTGAATGCGCCGGCGGCGGTGCGAGCAACGAGTCGTTGTGAGAATGCAAACCGGTTCGGTGAGCTGTGTGGACTGATCACCCCCGCAACCTCACTCTTTCGCCGTGAGGTTCTCGCCGGAGTGGGCGGCCCGGGCGCTCTTGAATCGAAGGGTTTTACTTTCCCCCTTCTCTTGCGAACGCCAGGTTTCCATATGGGGCAGCATTTTTGCATGGTTGAGTCCGCGTCTGAGCTCGGCTCCAAAGTGGATGGCCTCCCTGGGTTTGGAAGGCCCGAGGCGGAAGTACTGGCGATCGAATATCTTGATGCTCGAGGCTCGGATGGGTGCGCGCGAAAGTATCGTGTGATGACCGTAGGTGGACAGCTCTACCCACTCCACCTGGCCATCTCACAAGACTGGAAGATCCACTATTTCAGCGCTGACATGGCAGATCGCGCCGACCACCGTGCTGAAGAAGCCGAATTCCTCGCCGATATGCCCGGCGTTTTGGGGAGCGTGGCGATGGCCGCACTCGAACAGGTACAGTCGCTGCTCGGACTTGATTATGGCGGCATCGACTTCGGTCTCAATCTGCGTGGTGAGGTTCTCTTCTTCGAGGCAAACGCTACGATGGTCGTTGAACAGCCGAGCGGAGACGATCGGTGGGATTACCGCCGCGCAGCAGTCGAACGTATCCATGACGCTGTGCGGGTTTTATTCCAGAAGTGCGCTACCGAGCCGCGGCGCCCTCGTTCTACTGGTTTCCAATCACCATCAATAACTTGTTGCGCGGCATCAACGATACCGACTTCGCGAAATGCCGACAGAATGCTTCCAGCGTAAGGAGCAGAGGGTGAACAATCCCTGAGCCCCGGCCGATGGAAGGCCGAGTACAACTAAATCAACCAAGGAGAACGATATGGATCAACATGAAGCGCTCATCAGAATTTCCGAAATGTCAGCACTTAAACCGAACCAGTTTCAGGATGGCTACGATGACATGCGGCGCGAGATCAACTATCTGTTGGCTACGGTTAAGGCCAAGATCGCTTTGCTGCCGCAATCGAGATAATTGCGCGCACTGATTTAAAGCTTTGGCCCTAAACAAGCGTCCCTGTGACCTCTCTGCCCCTCGACGCAAACGGAACGCGAGTTAAATCAAGCAGAACGGGATCGCCGGTAATGCAGCGCAAGCAATTCCGCAGGTAGGTCAACAGCCAGTCATGCCGGCCGCCCTCGCGCTTTCGGTGGCCGCACTCGTGCATGCGCTGATTCAACCACTCCGGGGCCAACTTCGGCGCTTATCTATCCCTTCATAGTGAGAACCGTGACCCAGAAGTTGCCATCTGCGCACACAAAGCCAAGTCTCTCCAGGATTTGGGAGCCGCAAACCCGCAAGTCATAGTCGCGGCCTTCCATGACGGTAGGCATAGAGAGTCGAACTCCCGTCGCCATCCCGCTCTTCATGTTCCCGCCGATCATATTGGCTAGCTCGCCCAGCACGTCTCGCACGTCGTCGTCCACGATTTCGGGCGGATCCATTGCGAGAATGTGGCCGGCGAATTGACAGGCCTGACGGCTGTTGCACTCAAACAAGACCGCTCCGTTCCAATCGCCGGTCAGGTGCACGAAGGAAGTTAACCGGTCCCCATTGTGATTCCACGGCTCATCACTGGGAGACACATCGAGGCCCATCATAGTCATGAAAACTGACTGCACAATCTCGTTGAGAAATACTACACTTACTTCCGTTTGCATAAGCTCTCTTTCATCGGGCCACGTAGGCGGTCACGTTTCCCACCGTCTTTCGTTCAAACAACTCGTCGAGGCCGAAAGCCGACTCGGCGCCGCCTAGTAACAACCAACCCCCTCGAAACAAAGTACTGTGAAGCTGCTTCATAATGTTCCGCTTTGTCTCGTTGTCGAAATAGATCATGACATTGCGGCAGAAGACCAGATCGAAGGGCCCCATCGTGCGCATGCTCTTGCGCAGGTCAATCGTCTCGAAGCGAGCCATTCGCCGCACCGCTTCACTCAACTGCCAGTGCAGACCGGTTCGGTGGAAATGCTTGACCAGAAGAGCAGTTGGCAGTCCCCGGTTCACTTCAATCTGCTGGTAATTCGCGGATTGCGCGCGTTCCACCACGCTCGAGGAAAAATCGGTGCCAAGGATTTGGATGTCCCAGTCCTTCAGCCCTTCCTCGTGTAGCAGCATGGCGAGACTGTACGCTTCCTGACCGGTCGATGACGCAGCTGACCAGAAACGCAGCTTCCTGGTAACCTGCCGTTCCTCCTTCAGTTTCGGCAACAAGACCGTTCGAATGGCGTCATATTGAGCGGGATCGCGGAAGAAGTAGGTTTCATTGGTAGTCATCGCCTCCACGACTTGTTGACCGATTTCCGGGTCACGCCTGGCATGGATGTGATCGCACAAACCGTTGATGGATCCCAGGCTGAACTGCCTCACGATAGGAACGAGCCGGCTTTCAAATAAATAGTTCTTGTTGTTTTCAAGCACGATTCCCACTTGAGAGTAAACAAGCGCCTGCAGAAACCGGTAATTCTCCGGAAGTATCTCCGAGACTAGTGTTTGACTTCCCATCAGGTTTCCTCTTAATTCCTTTCCGCTAAGCGGAGGATCTTTGGCACCAACTCATCGAGCGGCAGAACACAGTCGGCAAGGCCGGCATTCACAACGGCGCCAGGCATGCCCCAGACAACGCTTGAATCCTCATCCTGCGCAAGGATGCTGGCCCCTTGTGCCTTCAGAATCTCCGCGCCCCGCAATCCATCCTGGCCCATGCCAGTTAGAATCACGGCCAGGACCGCTCCGCCATACACTTCCCCTGTGGAAGCAAAGAGCGCGTCGACAGCGGGACGGCACGAGTTCTGCCGCGGCGATTGATCCAGAACAACGCGCACGCCGGCGCCGTTGGAGGCGAGCTTCATGTGAAAGTCTCCGGGTGCAATCAGGATCCTTCCCGGTTCAACCAAGCCATCTTGACTCGCTTCCGCTGCCGATAACTGACAGGTGGCATTCAGACGCTCGGCGAGCAGTCGTGTAAAGAGCGGCGGCATGTGCTGCACTACCAGGATGGGCAGTGAAAAATCCGCCGGAAACTTCGGAAGGATCGCGCCGAGCGCTGTCGGCCCTCCGGTTGAGACTCCAATCACCACCACCTCAGGCCGCGCCTTCTTGCGCTGCAAGACTGATGTCACCTGGTCGGCCGGTCCCGCCATCGGGGAGTATGCCGGTCTTACACGGCCTGCATCTTGCCGCTTTTCCGGCAGATGGAAGAACTGCTTGATCTTCGGGATCATTTCTTCCCGCAGGCGATTCATTGAGCGGTCAAGTGCCCCTTCGTTGGAGACCTTGGCCACGTAATCATCCGCCCCAAGAGTCAGCGCCTCGAGCGTTTTTGCCGCACCTCTCTCAGTGAGCGTGCTGAACATGATGACCCGGACTTGCGGGTAGTCGTGTCGAACTCGCCGCAACATCTCAAGGCCGTCCATATCCGGCATCTCAATGTCCAAAGTGATCACGTCCGGATTGAACTGGGGAATCCTTTGCAGTCCAATGGCTCCGTTCGAGGCAGTTCCTACCACCTCGATAATAGGATCCTGTTCAAACACCTGGGTAACCAACCGCCTGATGACCACGGAGTCGTCCACAACCATCACGCGGATTCGCTCTCCGGGTTGCAGGAATCGCCGGTTCATTGCATTCATGTCTATACCTTTGCCAACGACGGCATCCCGACAAGGTCGAGCTTCTCCATGAGAATGTCCTTCGTAAACGGCTTCATGACATACTCGTTGGCGCCGGCATCAAGTGCAGATGCCATGTGGCCGATCTCCGTCTCGGTGGTAACCATGATCACCTTCAACGTAGCCAGTTCGGGATCTTCGCGCAACCTCTTTAGGAGGTCGAAGCCATTCATTTCCGGCATGTTCCAATCCGCCAGCACCAGCGCCAATGCGGTCTTGTCGGCTTCGACCACCTTCATGGCCTCAACGCCGTTTGCCGCCTCGCAGACTTCGTACCCGAGTTCAACCAGTATCCTGCGAATAATCATGCGAATTGTTTTGGAGTCATCTACAACCAGGGCCTTACTCATTATTCATCCGCTTTCGTTTGTCGAGGAGTTGCCTGGCGGACGGTGACTCATCCACCAGGCTGTGAACCAAACCGTTAATCCCCTAGAATGTGAACTTCGATACGGAAGCCTGAAGCCGGCCTGCCATCTTGCTCAGTTCCAAGGATGCCGTTTTCGTGTCATTCGCTCCCTGCGTCGTATTCCTTGCGGAAGTTGCAACGCCCGCAATGTTCTTGGAGATGTCGTTGACACCCTGAGCTGCTTCGGTAACGCTTCGACCGATCTCGTTGGTCGTTACCGTCTGCTCTTCCACCGCCGAGGCGATGCTGTTGGAGATGTCGTTAATCTGGTTGATGATTGTGCCAATCTCCTCGATCGCCGTGACGGCTCCCTTGGTCACTCCTTGGATAGCCTCGATCTTCTGACTGATCTCCTCGGTTGCCTTGGCAGTTTGTTTGGCGAGTTCTTTCACCTCATTGGCCACAACCGCAAACCCCTTGCCCGCTTCTCCTGCGCGCGCGGCCTCGATGGTTGCATTCAGTGCCAGCAGATTGGTCTGTTGCGCGATCGAGGTGATGACCTTGATCACGTTGCCAATCTCCTGGCTGGATTGGCCAAGCTTCTTCATGGTTTCGTTGGTTGATTGAGCGACGGCGACCGCATTCTTGGCCACTCGCGCCGAGTCGTTGGCGTTCTTCGAGATTTCGCGGATGGAAGCTTGCATCTCTTCCGATGCCGTAGCCACAGACGCGACATTTCTCGAGACCTGTTCGCTCGCCGCCGACACCACGTTGGCCTGGACAGCGGTCTCCTCGGCAGTGCTGGCCATTGACTGGCTGACCGCCGTAAGTTCCTCTGAGGAAGATGCCAGCGTGCTTGCATTCTCGGCAGTAGACTTGAGGGGCGCGGCAACCGCCTCCAGAGTCAGGTTCACGCCCTCGATGATCTTGCGATACTCGCCCTGATGCTTGCCGGCTTCGGCGCGCGTGCCTACTTTGCCGTCGACGGCGGCTTTGGCGAGCATGTTCGTATCGTTGACGAGAGCGTGAATATTGCTCTTCATCATCAACAGCCACTCGTGGATCTGATCCTGGTCTGAGGCTTTGGCCATCGTTGCGGTCAGGTCGCCGTTGGCGATCTTCGTCACATAGGCGACCAGATCGGTCAGCCAGCCATGCACGCCGTTGATGGCATTTTTCATCTTCTCGTGATCGCCCTTGCAGGCAATGTCGACACTCTCGCGCAGGTTGCCGCCGCGGATCAATTCGAGGACGCGGTTGCCTTCTCCAATTGGCAGCAGAATCGCATCCAGCATCTCGTTGACATTCGTCACGATACCTGCGAACGCACCCTGAAACTGAACGGAGTTGCCGCGTTCCTTGAGTAGACCGGCGTTGG
>Ga0302275_10004884_pt1 | contig 13061 bp, 11 predicted proteins | sample III_Bog_N2_2_FD_200229 | JGI IMG/M metagenome (GOLD analysis project Ga0302275, IMG submission 200229) | Peat permafrost microbial communities from Stordalen Mire near Abisko, Sweden - III_Bog_N2_2 | ecosystem: Environmental > Terrestrial > Soil > Wetlands > Peat | place: Sweden: Abisko...
AGCTTTCGCCATTCTACATCACGAAGCTGGATTGCTTTGCTCAAAGATTTTACGCCTTCGCCCGCAACAGCTTTGCGTGCGTCGCGCCCGCCCAGGATTTTCGGCGCGTAAAAAAACACAACCCTTTGGGCGAAGCCACCGAGCAGAAACGACGCATTCACTTCGCCGCCGCCCTCGACCAGCAGGCTGGTGACGTTATTCGCGTCGAGTTTTTTCAGCAGCCAACGCAAATCGATTGCGGATTTCTTTGCTGGCGCGGTGAGGACATTTACTTTTTTGGTCAGGGCCGCGAGGCGCTTTTTCGGTGCCTGTTTGCCGACCACAATCGTCGTCAGCGCCGCAAATTTATCACTCACCACTTTCGCATCTAGGGGTGTCCGCGCGCGCGAATCGAGAACGATGCGGCGAAGCGGCTTGCCCATTTGCCATCTGCCATCTGCCACCTGCTTTCTGGCCGTCAGGCTCGGATCGTCCGCCAAAATCGTGTTGATGCCGACGAGAATCGCATCGCTGCCTTGGCGCAGTTTCATGCCGTGCGCGCGGGATTGCTCGCCGGTGATCCATTTGGATTCGCCACCGGCCGTGGCAATTTTCCCATCCAGCGTCATCGCTGCCTTCACCGTGACGAACGGAGTGCGGTGGACAATCCAGTGGTTGAATGCTTCGTTTAATCGCTCGCATTCATCGGCAAGTTTGGAGTGCGGTGACAGGTCACCGCTTTTCAAAGCGCCGACATGTCGGCGCAGTCCAAGCGTCGCAATACCCGCGCGTTGCAAAATTTTGAAACCTTTGCCCGCATGTTTGGGATTCGGATCGGTCGCGCCGACAACGACTTTTTTTATTCCGGCGGAAATAATCGCGTCCGTGCAAGGCGGCGTGCATCCGTGCGTGCAACAGGGTTCCAGCGTCACATAAAGCGTTACGCCGCGCGCTGAGTGCCCGCGCCGTTGTGCGTCGCGGAGCGCCTCGATTTCCGCGTGCGGCAAACCCGCGCGCCGGTGCCAGCCGCGCCCGATGATTTTGCCATCCTTCACCAGCACTGCTCCTACCAGCGGATTCGGCGACGTCGCGCCATAGCCGCGCCGGGCGATTTCGAGGGCGAGGCGCATGAATTTCAGATCATCTTTCAATCAATATTCTGGTAAATTGTTTGGGACTATGTGGCTCGAAGGATTTGCGCTGTTGTGGGCTTGGAAGAGTTATTTTAGCCGCCTGATTAGAAAGTATTCGTTGAACGGCTTGTCGTCGGTGATTTGAATTTTTGGATCCGGGTTTAGGAGCGCCGGAATTGAAACTTCGTTTGTGATTACCTTGTTAAGATAAGCCATCGCATCCTTGGAATCATTCCATTCAACCAGATCTTCTTTGGCGGATTCGGGCATGCGTGCCGTCAATTGCTCCGCATCAAGTTGTTCGATGGGTTCCATTGACGCCAGCAAATGGATTCCCCAACCTCGAACTGATGGAAAGCCACGCACATATGGGAATGATTCATAGATGGAGCGGATGACCGCCTGTGCCGTCGCAGGTTCGTTGTCGCCCGGAAACCACATCTGAACGATGCCGCCGGGTTTCAGATGCTGCTTGGCCAGGTCATAAAATTCTTTGGAAAATAGCAGGCTTGAACCCGCTGCCTGCACCGGCGGCGGCGGGTCAACCACTATGACGTCGAATTTTTTGTCCGTGCGCTTGAGAAAACGGCGGCCGTCGTCCGTGATTATGTGACCGTTTGGATCGCTGATCGCCCGCTCGGCGTCTTCATGAAAAAAACCAAAATCTTTTGTCACGCTCGGCACCAACTCGACGACGGTGGTGTCAATGTTCCAGCTCAAGGCTGAGCGATAAGTCGTCCCCATGCCGAAACAAATGACCAACGCCGATTTGGGAGGCTCCTTATGAAAGGCCATCGGCAAATGCACCATGAACTTGGTGATGGGCGTCAATATCGTCATTCCGATGCCGTTGACCAAAAGCCATTTTTGATTCCGGCCAAATGCAATGACGGAAGCCGCATAATCCCGCCGGATGGTTGTGTTCGTTTCAGTCTTCAACATAAAGCCGTCAAAGTCTTCGGCGAAAAATGAAGTCCAAACGAGAGCTACGCAGATCAACGATCCAAAGGCCAGCCGACGTTGTCGCGGCATTGATTTGCTGAACGCGATCCAAAAAACAATAAATGGCAGACTCAATAGCACCAGCGCGTGACGCTCGTTAAAGACCGGCAACAACACATAGCAGGCAAACAGCGGCCCCAAGATGCATCCCAGCACATTGATGGCATAAGCCCTGCCGGCACGCATCGGCTGCCCGGCGGCATAGCCGTCTATCAGGCTTGGGGTCAGATATCCCAGCAACGCGCACAACGGACAAATGCTGCCAAGCAGAATAAATACGCTGAACACTTCTGGAGTTCCCACATAAAAATCCTGCACCACAAATTTCGGGTTGTTGGCAAGCACCGGCAAGAAGGCCGTAACCGCAAGCGCGGCGATCAAATTTCCGTTTGAATTGACATGATTCTTCCGAAGATCCCTGCGATACATCCACGAGCCGAAAAAGGTTGCCCCCAAATAAGTGAATACAATCATGGCAAAGGAATATACCTGCGTCTTCAGCACCGGTGTGAAGGCCCGCGACCAGACCACCTCCATTGCCATCGCCACAAACCCGGTTGAAAATAAAATCATTCTTGTCATCCTGCCGTCGCGAACCTGCGGTTGCAGCGATTCGGCGGGCATAGCCGGAGCCTCCGCCTTTTCCGAAAGACCGGCGGCCGGACGCCCTGCCCGCCCCAGGCAGGCACTGACAAAGGCGATGGTGAAATTTCCCGCAGCCGCCAGCCACAGCGTGTGCCGAAACCCCAAAAGCTCTATCCAGACAACCGCCGTCAAAAAAGTTCCGCACATCGCCCCCAGCACGTTGGCCAGATATAGAAAACTGAAACTTCCCGTGTTGGCTTCATCCTGTTCCCGCACAAAAGCCATCATGAAGGGAAACGTCGCGCCCATGCACACGCACCACGGCAGGATGGACACCGCCAGCACCAGCGCCGAGGGCGAAAGATACCCGAACGAATCCGTCTCCCCGCTCGCCAGCAGAAGCCCTTCGCCGATGGCAAACAATTTCGGCACCGCAAACGCGCCCAGCCCGATCAGCAGTTCTGCGAACGCATAAAAATTAATCGCAGAAAGCCCGGTCCTCTTCGCAAATGCAGCGATGAACCGTCCGCCCCCCCACGAACCCAGCGCCAGCCCCAGCATGAACACCGACAGCACCACCGACAGCACCGGCGTGATGATTCCAAACGACGCGAACGCCATGCGCGTCCACACCACCTGATAAACGAGGCTGCTGAAACCGGACAGAAAGAAGAGAAAAAATAAAATCCGGCGCGTGAGTCGGTTCATGCGCCCGACTGTTTAGCCGCTGAAACCTCTTTGGACAAGTTTCAAAATCCGACTGCACGCCGTTCAGGCAGGAGGCCGCAACAAATGGATACCCGACGGTCCCCTCCGGCCAGCTTCCGCCAATTCACCGGACAAACCCGCCGGCTCACCGGCCTTTCCCCCGAAGTTGCCGTCATTTCCCTCGCTATTTTGACCGGTTCCCCCGCGCACCGGACGTGTTCCCCCGGGCAATTATCGCGTTCCCTTGGACAATTATCGTGTTCCCTTGGACAATTATCGTGTTCCCCCGGGCAATTATCGTCTTCCCCTGGACATTTTACCAATTCCCCTGGACATTTTGCGGATTTCCCCGGGCAATTATCCATTTCCCCCGAAGTTTTGGGGCGTTCTCCCGCCGTTTTTGGGCCGGCGAACGACAATCAAGCCATTCTCCCGCAGCGTTTTACGCGGTTTCCGCCCGTTTTGGAGTGTTCCGTGGTCAAAAATCGCCAGCCCGGCGGGCGATCCGGCCAATCCCTCCCCGAAAATAGCCCAGCCATTCATGGCTGGGTAGCGTGGCGTTAAATTTTTCAAAGTCCCGGCAGGGACGACAGAACATTTCTTTCGTCCCTGCCGGGACTTGGGCGGGTTGTTGGACGTTTTACCCAGCGCTAAAGCGCTGGGCTATTATCAAAAATCCCATCGGATTCGGCGAAATCCCGCCGCAGCCCCGGCGGGGCGGCATATTTGTAGCCGGGCAATCAAAACAAATTCAAAGCTCCATCGGAGCGGCATCGTCCGGGAATATGCCGCTCCTACGGAGCTGGCGGTTTTTGCGCGGGCGGTTCTACAAATATGCCGCGCCCACGGCGCTGAAAAATCCCGAAGGGATTTTATCATTCAGCCCGGCGTTGACGCGCAGCCCCACCACAAGTCAAACGGGAATGCTTCAACTTATGAAGGGCTCACTTGTTTATCCGTGATTAAAGAAAAATTTATTCCTCAAACAACGCCGCCGCGAACTGCTTGGCGTCGAAGGGCTGCAAGTCGTCCGGCTGCTCGCCGAGGCCGATGAATTTGATGGGCAGGCCGAGTTCCTTCTGGATGGCCACCACCATGCCGCCTTTGCTCGTGCCGTCCAGCTTGGTCACGATCAGGCCGGTCAGCGGCACGGCCTTGTGAAATTCGCGCGCCTGGTTCAGCGCGTTCATGCCGGTGCTGCCGTCCAGCACCAGCAGCACCTCATGCGGCGCGCCCGCGAGCTGCTTGCCGATGACGCGATGCAGCTTCTGCAATTCCTGCATCAGGTTGTGCTTGGTGTGCAACCGGCCGGCGGTGTCAATGAACAGGTAATCCGCCTTGCGCGCCTGCGCGGCGGTCACGGCGTCGTGCGCCACAGACGCCGCATCCGCGCCGTAGCCGCTGGCAATGACGTCCACTTTCAAGCGCGTGCCCCAAAGTTTCAGTTGCTCAATCGCCGCCGCGCGAAACGTGTCGCACGCGGCGAGCAGCACGGATTTTTTCTGCGCCTGAAAATAATGCGCGAGCTTGGCGCTGGTCGTGGTCTTGCCCGTGCCGTTCACGCCGACGATGGAAACGACGCAGGTGCCGCCGGGGATTTCACGCAGGCCGGACTTGTTGGTGGCCAAGCTTTTCTCAATCTCCGCCCGCGCGATGGCAAGATAGTCGAGTCCCGCCGTGCCTTGGGTTTCGTAGGCCAGCTTCACCGCCGCGACAATCTGCGTGGTCATCGCGATGCCGAGGTCGGCGGCGATGAGCGCCTGTTCGATTTCTTCCAGTGACTCGGCGGTCAGCTTGGGCGAGCGCGTGACGATGCGCTTGATTTCGTGCGTGAGCTTGGCGTGCGTCTTGGCGAGGCCTGCTTTGAATTTGGCGAAAAGACCCATTTGTAAAAGTCGTTATATGTGAATGGTGAATCGTTGCATCGGCGCGAAATTCGATTTAACGATTTAGCGATGCAACATTTTTCCCAGCGACCGCCACTTTCATCTTTTCGACATGTTCGTAAGGCAGTTTCACCGTGCCGATGAGCGGTTTGTTTTTGCTGAAGCCATGGCAGTCGCTGCCGCCGGTCACGAGCAGATGATATTTGTCGGCGATTTCGAGATAACGTTCCGACATCGCGGTGGAATGTTTTGTGTGAAAACATTCGATGCCATCCAGCCCGGCTTTTACAAGGTCGGGGATGATATCATCGTTGTGATTCAAACCCGGATGCGCCATCACCGCAAGCCCTCCGGTCTGATGGATCAGTTCGATGCCTTGGAGCGCGGACATCTTGGTCTTGGGCACCCACGCGGGCCGGCCCTTTTTTAGAAAGCGTTCAAACGCATCGTCCAAATTTTTCACAAGACCCGCCTTCACGAGTGCGCGCGCGACATGCGGACGTCCCGGCGATTTGCAATTGGCCAGGGCAAAGACCGATTCGACTTCAAGCGGCACGCCGAGTTTGTTGATGGCCGCGACCATTTCGAGAATCCGATTTTGCCGCACGGTCTGGAACCTGCCGATTTCCGCAAGAAATTTTTCATTGTGGGTGTCCAGAAAATAGCCGAGCAGATGCAGCTCCGTATTGCCGAGTTCAGCAGTAAGTTCCGTGCCGGGGATGAATTCCATTCCAGCCGCCGAGCATGCCGTTGCCATGCGCGCACAGCCCTCGACTGAGTCGTGATCCGTCAAGGCCATCGCCGCGAAACCGAGCCGCGCGCCGTGCCCGGCCAGCTCTTCCGGCGAGAAAGTCCCGTCGGAAAAAAACGTGTGCAGATGTAAGTCGGCGAACTTCATTTTTAAGTTCTTGCCGGGCGCAAAATTTCACCGCGAATTTTGTCGAGGATTCCATTCACGAATTTCCCGCTGTCCTGCGTGGAAAATTTTTTGGCGATGTCCACGGCTTCGTTGATGCTGACGACCGGCGGAATGTCGTCACGGTGAAGCATTTCGTAAATTGCCAGCCGCATGATGTTGCGGTCCACGGCGGCGATGCGGTGGAAATCCCAGTTCTTCGCATGGCTCTTGATTTTTTCGTCAATCGCGTCGCGATGCTCCAGCACGCCGCGAATCAGCGGCTCGGCGAACAGGCGCGTCTCGGCTTCCTCGACCGTCGGCGGGGGCAGCTCGAATTTTTCGCCCCAATGCGACGCGCCCTTTTCATCCTCAATCGCTGCGGCGCGCTGGGAATTCCAGAACTGCGCCAGCTCGAGTTCGAGGTTTTCCGGCGGGTTCAAGTCGTGCTGAAACAGAAATTGCACTGCGCGCTCGCGCGCTTCTCGTCGTTTGCCCATGAAAGTAGCTTAAAGTCAAATGCCCAAAGTCTAAAGTCTTAAATCAGCCCGAGGCCAGGATCAAATAATGCGCCCGGCTTTGAACGTTGGACTTTGGGCTTTGGACTGTTTAAAGTTTCGCAAATGAAAGTTGGAAAATTGCTGCACACACGCTACCGCGTGAACGACCTGGAGCGCACGGTGAAGTTTTACCGGGACGTTCTCGGCCTTGAAGAAATCAAGCGGCACAAGTCGCCGCGCGGCTCGGAATTGGTTTTCCTCAAGGCGCCGGAAAGCGACGAAGAGATCGAAATCTGCTTTTTGCCCGGCAGCGAATCCGTGAAAGTGCAGCCGGACTTGACTCATCTGGCGTTTGAAGTGGACAGCCTCGAAGCATTTGCAAAACACCTCGCAAAACTCGGACTGAAATATTCCGACGGCCCGACAACTAGTTCCAGTGGGACGACGTTTGCGTTCGTTGACGCACCCGAAGGCTACGAAATCGAGCTGATCCAAAAAGGCAAGAGCGGTCGCTGATTTTTCCAACTTCCATCTCCTAACTCCCAACTTTTAAAATAAATGAGCGTTCTAATTGTCGGCACCACCGCACTTGATTCCATCAAAACTCCAAACGCTGAAAACCCGCGCCTGCTTGGCGGCTCCGCCAGCCACGCGGCTGTCGCGGCGAGTTTTTTTTCGCAGGTGAAACTTGTCGGCGGCGTGGGCGAGGATTTCCCAAAGAAATACATTGAGCTTTATCGCCGGCATAAAATTGATCTAGAAGGCCTGCAAACTTTGCCGGGGAAAACTTTTCACTGGTCGGGCGAATACGAATTGAACATGAACAACCGCCGCACGCTCGCAACGGAATTGGGCGTGATCGAAACATTTTCACCAACATTGCCGAAATCCTATCAAAGCTCGCCGTTCGTATTGCTCGGCAACATCGCGCCAGCACTGCAGCATCGCGTGCTCGACCAGATGAAGAAGCCGAAATTCGTCGTGGCTGACTCGATGGATTTGTGGCTGAACATTGCGCTGGATGATTTGCTGAAGCTGCTGCCGCGCATTGACGGCTTCGTGCTGAACGACAGCGAGGCGCATCAACTCACGAAGGAAGACAACGTCTTTGCAGCGCTCAAAAAAATCCACAAGCTCGGCCCGAAATACGTCATCATCAAAAAAGGTTCGCACGGATCGGTCTTGTCCGGCCCGAAAGGTTTTTTCATCTGCCCGGCCTATCCGCTGCAAAAGGTCGTCGACCCGACCGGCGCAGGCGATTCATTTGTCGGCGGCATGATGGGATTTTTGGCGACCGCAAAAGGCGCGATTGACGCGAACATCCGGCGCGCGATGATTTATGGCAGCGTCACCGCGTCATTCTGCTGCGAGGGTTTCGGCCTCACGCGCACAACCAAAATCAAACGCGCTGACATCGAAAAACGCGTGAAGGAACTGGAAAAGTTGACAAAGTTTTAATGAGAACCTCAGTTTTTAAAGGCTACCTTTTCAGCGCCAGCGTGCGCGAGGCAATTTCCCAGCGGTGGGCATGGAAACAGAAATAGGCGTTTCCAAATCTCAAAACGCATCCGCAATTGTGGGGTGGTGGCAGAAGGCATTCCAAGGCGACGGTGGAGATTCCAATCAGTTTTGCCCTGCAATTTTTGGGGAATGGCAAATTTTCTTCCGTCACGTTCGGAGGAACGCTGTCTTTTGGCCTGTCATTTGCCTCTGACATAACACCGCTTAAAAACCATTCCTATGGGACAGTTTCAAAGTAGCACACGTGGTGCATTTGTCGAATTCTATTTGTTTCGCGGGATATTTTGAAATTTCCATCCATGTCCGTTTGTGTTCATCTATGCCCGAATGAAAGCTGTCATCCTCGCCGCCGGGAAAGGCACGCGCATGAAGGAACTCACCAGCGAGTTGCCAAAACCCATGCTCCAGGTGCAGGGCAAACCGATTCTCGAACATATCGTTGCAGGCATTGTCGCGTCGGGGATCCGCGAAATCTTCATCATCACCGGCTGGCGCGCGGAAGCCATTGAAGATCATTTCGGCGACGACAAAAAATTCGGCGCGCAGATTTCCTTTGGCCGGCAGCTCATCCAGGATGGCACGGGCAAGGCGCCTGAACTCGCGAAACAATTCATAGGTGACTCGCCGTTCCTGCTGACTTATGGCGACATCCTCGTCGCGCCGGAAACGTATCCGCAGATGATCCGGCGTTTTGGCGAAGGCGATTTCGCAGGCGTCATCACCGTCACGCCCGGCGAGGACGTGACGAAGGGCGGCCTGAATTTTTTCGACGAACAATTCTTTCTGAAGCGGCTTTTGGAAAAGCCGTCGCGCGAGCAGTTGGAGCAGTTGCGCCGCGACGGCTGGCTCAAGCCCGGTGTTCCGGCGTGGTATAATGCGGGCATTTATATTTTCCGCCCGGAAATTTTTGAATTTACATCACGCCTGCAAAAATCTCCCCGCGGCGAATACGAATTGACCGACGCCATCAGCGCGATCGTCGCAAGTGGGGAAAAATTGGCTGGCCTTGAAATCAAAGGACGCTGGGTGGATGTGCGGGATCCTGAAACGCTGGCGAAGCTGGAAGAAGAAAACTAGGAGACAAACTTCGGTTCAAAGACCGGACCGAGATTGTGCTTCTTCAGCAGGTTGCAGAATTTCTCAATGCCGCGCTTTTCATCCGAGGCAAGATGATAATGAATTTGCCAGCCGAGATAATCACGGCGGAAAGCTTCGTCGTATTCTTCGCGCGTCTCAATGATGTAATCCAGCGTTTCCATGCCAAAACTTTTTGCCTCGCGCAACTCGCGGCGCAATTCCTTGTTTTCCATCCCGCGCCGCAGCGCCCAGACCGCATAAACAAAGGGCAAATTCGTCGTTTCTGTCCACACCGAGCCGAGGTCAACAATTTCGTGCGCGTGCGATGCGCGTTGGAAATCAATCGCCCGGTCGCCGATAAGCAGGACGAAATCCCTTTCCGAAGCGGCGGCGTAATTTTCCAGCGGTTTGAACTGCGGAAACAAGTTTTTTTCGGCGAGCAGGACTTTCAGCAGATTCACGCTTGTGAGCGATGCTGAATCGCAAAAAATTACCGTCGCATCCGCGATCGGCTTTTTGTGGGCGAGAATCACGCTGTAAACTTCGCCAAGCGACGCGATGGCGATGCCGTCAAGGATGTCGTAACGGTCGTTGAGCAAAACCTCGGTGATGCTGACGAGCGCGGCATCGAGTTCGTCGCGCTGGAGCATTTCGGCGAGCCTGGCGGGCGTGGTGAAGACGATTTCGCTTTCGATGCCGCGCGTGAGCGGCACGGCGTTCAGATATTGAACCGAGCCGATGCGAAATTTATTTTGTCCGGTATCCATCATCGCCGAAATTTAAATGACAGCAGAATTTCGGTAAAAATCCAATTTTTATCCCACACCACGAACCCGATCCTTTTTCTCTTCCAGTTCTGTCTGAAGTTTTTTCCGCTCGATAACAAGTTGGCTGCGCAACGATTCCTTTTTTTCAAAGTCCTCCTCCTTTGCGATTTCAGCCTCCAGCGCGATTTCTCTCTCGGCGATTTTTGCGGCATGTTTTGAATCCAGTTCCGCGAGCTGTTTTTTCTGCGCGGCAGTCAATTTGACAGTCGGGGTGGATTTGTTCAATCGCTCCATGGCGAGTTCGTATGATGATTTCATTGGATGCTGTTAATTTAATTTTGAATTGCAGTTTTGAGTTGCGGCCAACATGGCGCTTCCATCAGCTATCAATCTTTTTCTTCCACGGCTGTTCTGGAAATTTGTCGGGCATCCGGATCACCTTGACGGGTGGCGGCTTGGGTTTGGCCATTTGAAGTTCGTCGCCATCGGCGGCCAAGGCGTCGGGTGCCCCGGCTTTGGCCTTTGCGGCATCCGCGCGCCACGATTCAATTTTCGCCTGCAAGCCGTGATGTTCGGCTTTCTGTTTGTCGCCAGCCTTTTGATAAAATAGCGAAAGATTTGTGTGAACAAGTTGTTCTTTCGGACGAAGTTTCTCGGCCTTGTGCCCTTCGGCGATCGCGGCGGCAAAATCGCCTTTGCGATAAAAGGCCATGCCCAGCGCGAGTTGAGCTTCGAAATTTTGCGCGTCAACTCCCAGGACAGCCTTTAATTTGACAATCGCGCTGTCGAAATCGCCGCGACTGAAATCGAACATCGCGTCGTCGTATTGTTCCTGCAAATGCATTTGTCAGGTGAACGCTACGCGCATCAGCCTAGCAGCGCAAGGTCGAGGCGCAGCAATAGACAACATTCATTTTCCGCGCCGATGGATGAAGCCCTCTTATGGCCACAAAGCAGTCATTAGAATTTGACATGATTGCGCCGCCTGTTAATGTAAAACAGGCAATGTTGTCGTGCTGTCCACTTCCGTCGGCAGCTCCGCGTTGCGCGCGGTAAATTTTTAACTTTGAAGTTCCATGAGTGATACAATTGCAGAAGCGTCGTCGTCGGGTGGCGCGCAAAAAGTTGGGAAGATCAACGAAGCCGTAATCCGCATTGCGGGCAATTCGCAGGACGGCATCCAGGCCATTGGCGGATTTCTCGCACGGCTCGCGGGCCGCAGCGAACAGGAGGTCATGACGTTCATGACGATCCCCTCGACGATTTCCGGCGGGCCGTCCATTTTCCAGGTCCGCATCGGCAGCGGCGAAGTTTTGAGCGCGGGCGACGAGGCGGACATGCTGCTCTGTTTTTACCAGCACAGCTACGAGGATCATATCAAATCACTCAAGCTCGGCGGAATCGTGCTTTACGACGCCGACCACGTTCAGCCGAGATCGGATTGGGAGGAAATTTATCGTCACGTTGGCGTGAATATTTCCAGCCTCACCGTCGAGGCCGTCGGTGGAACCGGTCGTGACAAGGGTAAAAACATATTTGCGATGGGTCTTCTTGCGAAAATTTTCGATCTGAATGTTCCCAAGCTCACCAAGCTCATCGAGGAACGCTTCGGCGGCAAAGATCCGACGATTGTTCAAAATGCGCTCGTCTGCTTCAACGGCGGCTACAATCACTCGCTCGAAAACCTGCTCAAGACATACCAGTTTTATGCGCCTGAGAAAAAGGACCGTCATCAAGTCGTGATGAACGGCAACGAAGCGCTCGGCTACGGATTGATCGCCGCCGGGGTGCGTTTTGGCGCGGGCTATCCCATCACGCCGTGGTCGGACATCATGGAACTGCTCCGCCGCGAGTTGCCTAAATATGGCGGCTCTTTCATCCAGACCGAGGACGAAATCGCCGCGATTTCCATGGCGATTGGCGCCAGTTACGGCGGACGTGTTGCCGTGACGGGTTCAAGCGGTCCTGGAATTTCCCTGAAAACCGAGGCGCTCGGATGGGCGGTCATGGCGGAAATGCCGCTCGTCATAGTGGATGTGCAGCGCGGCGGGCCTTCGACCGGCATGCCGACGAACATTGAACAGTCTGACTTGAACATCGCCTGCTTTGGCGGCCACGGCGATTCGCCGCGCGTCGTCATTGCGCCTACCAGCGTGGAGGATTGTTTTTACACCGCAATCGAGGCCGTCAACATCGCCCGCAAATACAGCACGCCGGTCATCATCCTGACCGATCAGGGCATAGCCACGCGCATCGAGGCGTTCGAGGAGCCGAACCTCGAAAAAGTTTGCCAGGACATCTCGCCCAATTTCACGACTGTCGCCGACCACAAGCCCTACGACTTGTCCAAGCCCGACGGCATCACGCAGCATCTCGCGCCCGGCACAAGGATTGAAAGCGGCAAATATCCCATCGTCACCGGCCTCGAGCACGACGAGCTCGGCCATCCGACCGGCTCGCCGAAATTGCATCAGGAAATGACCGCCAAGCGCCGCAACAAATTGCGCAAGCTCGCGTGGGAATTTCCCAAACTGAAAACCTATGGCCCGGACGAGGGACAAATCCTGCTCGTCGGCTGGGGTTCGAGCCAGGGTCCGATACGCGAAGCCGTTGACCGCGCGCGTGGCATAGGCGAGGCTGTTTCCGGCCTGACCATCAAGCACATCAATCCGCTGCCAAACGGTCTTGAGGAAATTTTCAAGGGCTTCCATCACATTTTCGTCGTCGAACTGAACGACGAGGGCATTTACGGCTACGGCCAGCTTGCCTCGCTGCTCCGCGCCCGCTACTGCGACGCGCGCATACGCGGCATCAACAAGTCCGACGGCCTGACCTGGAAGGTGAAGGAAATCCTCGACCGCGCCCGCGTGCTGGCCAGCGATAAAAAATAATTTTGCAAAACCATGAGCACTCTCTCCACTGAAGTTCCTGACCGCAACGCCGGCAACATTGCCGTTGTCAACGCCCCGACCACCTCCGCCACGGGCGAACGCAAGGGCCTGACCAAA